>ERZ890510.26-NODE-26-length-120580-cov-10.083842_pt1 | contig 120580 bp, 105 predicted proteins | sample MGYA00521265_ERZ890510 | MGnify/ENA primary metagenome ERZ890510 (study PRJEB32303, sample SAMEA104408624) | aquatic metagenome | biome: Brackish water; feature: Chemocline; material: water | place: Baltic Sea | collected 2014-10-26T21:54:00 | depth 110 m ... | reverse complement strand
CGGAAAAATCCAGTCTCAGCGTGGAGGGTGTACCACCTACAGTGTCGTTTGGTGGAGCTGGAGGGATTCGAACCCTCTACCTCTTCAATGCCATTGAAGCGCTCTCCCAAGTGAGCTACAGCCCCGTTTTTATGCGGGGCGGGCGCTTCAACGATTGCGACTTCACGCTTTTTGAAATGCCCAACTGAAAAATCGTAGCACAGCAAGGAGATGATATCGTCAATTTTTGGCTAATTTAGCGCCAGCCAGTGGTGGTGATTGACCGATGGGCGGCACTGTTCTGCGAATAAGATTCCGATTCCGCCGAACTGCGGAATCGGAATCTGTGCCAACTTAGTATGTCTCTGGGTCTTCTTCGTGCTGCTTGAAGTCGGTGTCATCCCGTTGGGATAGGCCTTTTTTGAGATTCAGTACCTGCCCAGCATCGTCCTGTGGTTCGTATCCGAGGACTTCTCTTGCCTTGTCGAGCGAAAATATGTTCCAGTAGTTGTCGCTCATGGCGAAGACTACGGTGTACATAAGTGAGTCAGGGGCATTGACCGCTTTGACGTGGATCTGGGCCGTGTCTCGGTGTGAGAGCCACATGGCGAGTCCACCGGCGGCAACGGTAGGGTCGTCGTCAGAAATGGTCCAGCCGATTCGTATGTTGATCGATGATATTCCGTGCCATTCGGAGTAGTAGCTGCCTAGTCCTTCGGCATAGCCCTTTGATGCACCGTAGTAGCCATCCGGTCGGAACGGAACGGTTTCGTCGATCTTCTTGAACGCTCCGTGTTCGATACCTTCGTAGTTTCCTGCAAGAATCGACTTGTATGGCTCGTCTCTGTAGAAGCCGCCAATGGCGTGCTGCGAACTGCCAAATACGACTCGTTTTACGCCGGTTCGCTTTGCCGCTTCGTAAACGTTGTATACGCCGACGAAGTTGTTACGAAGTGCTGATTCCCAGTTGGCGTTGGCACTACGATCGGCTGCGAGGTGGACGACGGTGTGCTGACCTTCGAATGCCGGAATCATTGTTTCGATTTCGGCGATGTTGCCCTTGAAATTGTGAGCGTCATCGAGTCCTTTAGTTCCGTAGCGCGAGAGAGATGAGAGCTCGTATCGCTCTTCGAATTCACTTCTTAGTGCTGTTCCGACTAGACCGCTGAGACCGGTTACGAGTACTTTTTTCTTGCCTGCCATAGGAATCAACCTCTGCTTACGCTGTATTTGGTCACGCCGCTTCGGAACTTGCGATATTAGTAACGACTAATGAGGCGATGATGTTAGCCGACTTTGATTCGCGGGAGTGATCTATTCGGTGGCGACAGGTGAGGTACTTGTGGACTTTTTTGCTTTGACGGCGTGCCAGACGACAAACAAAATTCCACCGAAGAGAACAACGCTAAGCCAACTAATTGTTCTATCGACGGCTACAAGGCTGATCGCCTCGTTGTGGGAACGGCCGAACAAGATTAATAAGCCTGTGAGTCCACCCTCGACGAATCCGAACCCGCCGGGAGTAGGGATTGTGGTTAGCATGGCATTTGCTAGAGCGGCGAACATCACTATGCCGAACGAAATCTCGATGCCCATCGCATCGGCGACGAAGTAAAAGCGGGCGATTTCGAGAAGCCACCCAAGAATGCCGAGAGTGATTTGCGGAGGAAGGCCTCGACCTGAGAAGCTACTGAGAGTTCCACGCTGGAAGTTGATGTATGCAGCTTCGAATCGCCCCGGAAGTCGATGTGACAACCGTTCGCCAGCGACTCGCATGACTACTAGACCAGACACGAGGATGCCAACGAGAGCAAACGCGGCAATTACAACCCATACCGGCACTTCCGAATCGCCCTCTATGGTGAGCCAGACTGCTGCGGCAAGTACAAGGATCAGCACTGCTGCCATGTCTTGAACGCGTTCGGCAACCACAGTACCGAGGCTAGACGGGAAGTCGCTTTTTGCTTCCTTTGCAAGGGCCCAGCCTCTGTAAGCATCGCCAAGCCGTAAGAACGCGACTGAGTTGGCGAACCAGCCCATTAAAATTATTCCGGATAAAGCTGTTGTACCGGGGACATTTTTACAGTTGTCGCCACCAATATTTGCGGTTTTGGCTAGTAGGCTCCAGCGAAGGCCACGGAGCCAGAAACTCAGGTAATACAGAACGAGAGCAAGCAGGTATTTTCCGGGGTGTACATTCTTGATGTAGCTCCAAACTTCTTCCCATTCGAAATCGAAAATGCGCCACATGGCGAAACCGAGTAGCACTGCGCCTACCAAGATGGCAGTCAGCGTTGGCAGGGACATAACTCGCCGACGCAACGTTGCTGCGCTTGGCATTCCCGATTCTGAATTATGATCGGGATTAGGAGTCTGATTTGTGGGTGTCTCGGACATTTACTGCAAAGATGAAAACGTGATTAGATCGGTGGTTCAGTCGTTCTCAGCAGAACGTTCAACGAGCGGTGATTGGTGCGGGACACCCACTTTACGTGGAAATTCCTGTGGAGTAGGAGAAATTTTCATCCAATAAACCATATCGTCGGGTGGTGAATTGCCGGGTTTACTTACAGTGAGAGTCAATGCAGGAGCCGCACCGAGTATTTCGGCGGCTCCAGCAGCTTCAATGACTTCGTCCTCGACGCCTTGGCTTTTGGGCAGAATGACCGTTCCGCCAATGTTAGCGAACGGTATCGTGAGCTCAGCAAGTTCCGTGAGACGCGCTACAGCTCTGGCTGTTACGACATCGTACTGTTCACGGTGATCGCGTTCATGTCCGAGTTCTTCCGCACGACCGTTTATTATTTCGAGACCTTTCAGTTCGAGTTCATTGGCTACTTCAATAAGGAAGTTCGTGCGCTTTTGAATCGAGTCGAGCAGGGTCATCTGTAATTCGGGTAGCACAATTTTCATAACCATCCCCGGAATACCAGCGCCGGAACCAATGTCAATTGCTCGCTTGCCTGCGAACCAGCCAGGAGTTGGAACGCTTCCGCCCGCAGGAGCGAACATTCGTAAAGAGCGAATGAACAGCTCTTCGCGAATTTTGTCCCAAGTTTTGTGACCGGTGAGGTTGAACTGATTGCTGCGAAGCTCGATCAGCTCTCGATATCGCTGGAACTGAGCCAGTTGCCTACCATCTAGATCAATTCCGAGCAGTTTGGCCGCTGTGACTACGGATTCCAAAACAGGTAATTTGCCTTGAGCGTTTGGCGACCCGATGCAAAGGTTCAGCGGATCGATAGATTGGGTGCGTATTTTGGGGTTTTGAAACAAAAACCGAAAATTGCGTTTGATCGGTAATGTTATAGCTCACTGCGCTGATTTCGACCAGCGTAGAGTGTCGCTATTATCGTGTTTTGCGGTATGTACGGCGTTCTCACATAGCTCATTTGCTCATCGCTAGTAGTAGGAAATAGTGACTTGACTGTCCGAATCGTGGTTCTTGCAAAGCAAGTTCCAGACCCCGAAACCCCGCCTTCACAGTTCAAGATCGATGAATCGACTAATAAGGTGATTCCGCCGAACGGCGTGCCACCTGTTGTGAATGGCTTTGATCTCAACGCGGTTGAAGCGGCTATGAGAATTCGTGATTCGGGAGCCGATGTCGAAATTACAGTTCTATCAGCGGGCAGTCACTTCGTGATGGACGCCATGAAGAAGCCGCTTGCTATGGGTGCAGATCGACTGGTGCTGGTCGATGACACCGGGCTAGACGAGATCGATTCCGCTGCCACAGTCAAAGTGCTTGCAGCAGCAATCAAAAAAGACGGCCCATATGATCTGGTTTTAGGTGGGCGTCAGGCATCTGATTGGGATCAGGCCCATGTGACGCTTGGTCTTGCTGAAATTCTCGAGTTACCACTTGTTTCTCTGGTACAAAAACTCGAACTGAAGAATGATTCAGTGTTGCTCCAGCGGGTGATTCCTGACGGGTATCAGGAAATTACGGCACCGATTCCGTCGGTTATCACTATCACAAATGAGATAGGTGAACCTCGCTACCCAAACTTGCGAGGAATAATGCAGGCGAGTAGGAAGAAGCCAGAATTTTTTTCTTTGGCAGATCTGGGTCTATCTCTCAGTGATTTAACGCCGAAGCTTGTACTAAAGAAATTGTATGTTCCGGAGTCGAACAAACAGGTTGAACTGATTGTGGGTGAAGACGAAGCTGATTCAGGTAAGAAACTGGCGTTGCGATTGCGAGAGGAGAAGTTGATCTAATGACATCTGTACTTCTGATTGCGGAACGGGACGTTCTGGGTGAGATTAGCCAGTCGACACTTCAGTTAATTTCGGCAGCGAATGAACTCGACGATCCGCAGCTAACTGTTGCGATAGCTGGTTCTGCACCTGAATCTGCAACATCTTTGGCGATTGGCAAGCTGGTGACGCTGCCTGCTATTAGTGATGACGAAGTTGGTATATACGATCAGATAACAGCCGATGTTGCAGCACTTGTGACGTCTACCAACCCTGACATTGTAATTTTGAGCAAGTCAGATTTTGGGACTGTCGTTGGTTCGCGCGTTGCGTTTCGATTAGATTTGGCCTTAGCGTCGGATTGTATTGCGATATCGAACTCAGGTGGAATGGTTAACGTGACACGGCCCGTGTATGGCGGGAGTGCCCTTGCTGAGTTCGAATTTGCCTCGAGCCCGGCGGTTGTCACTCTTCGACCCGGTGCGTACGAGCCCAACGTCGACGCTGGGTCGCCATCGATTGAGGCATTTGAATCGGTGGTAGCCGTCAACAAGGCAGCTTCGGTTACAGGCACTGTCGCTCAGGCGGGCGAGGGTGTTCGCTTGGAAGACGCTAGTTTCGTCATTAGCGGTGGACGTGGTCTTGGTGGGGCAGAGCCGTTTAGTGTGCTTGCTGATCTCGCAAATGCACTCGGAGGAGCGGTTGGTGCTTCACGTGCAGCGTGTGATGCTGGCTGGATTGACCATTCGCATCAGGTTGGACTCACTGGAAAATCTGTTAGCCCTGATGTGTATATGGCAGTTGGTATTTCAGGTGCTAGCCAGCATATGGCGGGATGTTCGAGTTCGAGAGTAATCGTTGCAATAAACAAGGATGGCGATTCGAACATTTTTAAAGAGGCAAGGTTCGGAGTAGTTGGAGACTGGGAGAAAGTGCTCCCATCATTTCTTGCTACTGTTCGTGAGCTTAGAGCCTAATATCCACAATATCGAGGTAAGCTGGATATTACTCGGATAAATAGTGTCCTGATGTAAGGATTCGTGAAACGAGAGGTAATACATTGGATTTCGGATACGGCAGCGGCGTGGATGGTGTGTTCAAGTTCATTTCGAATGCAGAGGTCATGGCCGTATTCTTTCCTAAGTTCGGTCAATCTATCGTGGTTGATGTCCGTCCAAAAGAAGGCATAACACCTTTGGTGAGAGTCGTTCCGATGGCACGATCTATTGCAGACCGACTCCGTACGATCAAGCGGATGCGACCTGATTTACCTCGTCCGCAGGACATCATTGCCGTTCCGTGGGTTGGTTATGTTGAGGCGATGAAGACGTCAGGTCTATGGGGCAAGATAGTTAGCCGTATTGAAGAGACTGGCTATGCCGATGCTCTGGAAGCCGCAGATAGAGCTTTTGAAGAGCTCACCCGAATGGAACGTCGTGAGCTGGCTCAACTCATTATGGGCGACCAGTACGAGACACTCTGGGCTCGCCCGACCAAATAGCATGCCATTGGGTTCGGGCAACATTCTGATCGCAATCTAGATGACTTAGCGGCCTGTTATTGCGCATCGAACGTATATCTTGGATACGCTTTGTTCGAATTTCATTTGTCAGGTACCGCAGATTGCCGTTAATTGACATATGGATGAACGCTCACCTGATGGTTTTTATTAGAGCACGGTTTGTCGCTTGCCCAAACTTCGAATGGCAAAATTAGAACGACCTCTGATGTGGACTATTGGTTCGCTATTGTTGGTTGTGTTCACCGTTGGCGAGTGGTTAGTCACATTCCCGCTGCGTCGCCGATCGAAATGGGCTTTTCGATTCATGCTGCTCGTCGTTATTTTCATCAGTTGGTTAATTCCAACAGGGGACCGGCGATTCGATACACCAACGGCTGCGGCTTCGCTTGAACACGGCTATGGACTAGTTTCGTGGGAGTTCGATAACTTTTTCGATAAGTGGGGTCATCGCGTCTGGACATCCATGCCATGGACTCCTACCAGTGAAGCGGATCGCCGGGCGGCACTTGATCGTTACGTGGTGCTTGTCGGAGAGTTTCGGGCTGCGAATGATGAACTGAATCGAGTGACATCGGTAGCGGTTTCTGATCTCGAAATGATCACATCGGCACAGAACGACTTGGATAGGCTTATATCTGAGCGCGACGGGCTGAGAGATGGGCTTGAAGAGTATATCGAGCAGGTGATCAGTGAAGTTGTGAGGTCTGATGAAGTCGATCTTGTCGCATCGTTCGTCTGGCCTCCGGTTGATTTTCGGATCGGGAACCCTCCGAAGCTTTTGGTGACTTCGTTACGAAGCGAGATCACCCGAATCGAAGACGTTTTGATTGACCCGAACATTACCGCGGATGAAATGTTGAGAATTGAGAATGAGTTATCTGATAGCCGTGATGTATCTGCGGTAATTCTCCAAACCGGTGGATTGGCGAGCTACCCAAATGTAGTTCCGACGACAGACCTTAAGCGTCTTGGCGAAGTTGCCTCGCATGAATGGCTGCACGCATACCTAGTGTTTCATCCACTGGGGAGAGCCTATTTTTCGGGCGGTGATATTCGTTCGATGAATGAAACTCTTGCTGATATTTTCGGGAGGGAGGTAGGGCTAAGGGCGTATTCGAAAGTTAGCGGTGAGCCGTATGTTGCACCTGTTCGGCCTGATACGGCTTGGAGAACAGAGCCTAGCGATGATGAAGCTGAAGTTGTAGTAGATCCTGAGGCGTTCAACTTCAATCGATTCATGGGCGAGACTCGAAGGCGAACTGATGAGATGCTGACGGAGGGTTTTATTGATGAGGCAGAAGCTTATATGGAGTTACGCAGGGTCGAGCTTCTAGATCATAACTACACGATTCGCAAGATCAACCAGGCGTATTTCGCGTTCCATGGAACGTATGCGGAAAGCTCGTCGTCGACGAGCCCGATCGCTCGTTACATGTGGGATTTACGCGAACAAGTCGGATCGATCGGTGAATTGGTGAAACTACTTAGGCCGCTTCGTACGTATATGGAATTCGAGCAACTCTTAATTGATCGAGGAATTGCGCTCGAACCGGAACGTTAAACCGAAGATTTGAGTAGAGATTGATTTGTGCTCGAAGGTAATTGGCGGGAGTGTCAGTTCGGGTACGTTGCTTATCGGTATACTTGAGTGATGCAACTATGGTCGATGAGTAATTTGGCCGACAAAAATTTACTGGCATGCTTTGTGATGGCACTTGCAGATCGCATGGTGAGCAAACGAAAACTACGCAACGTGTTGGCGATGAAAATTGTCGATGCGAGGAGATCTGATGGCTGCGTCAAATGAAGGCACGCAGGTCGTCGATAACAAGATGTATAGACCACCTCAACAGGAAGAAACCCAACTGACTTTGGACGAGGTTATTGAGCGCCTAAAAGCGTCATTGCCAAATATTCCGGGGATAGGTGGCGCAGGATCTGCAGGGCTGGTAATTGCGGCTCTGTTAGTCATTTCGATTATTTGGGCAGGAACAGGGTTCTACACAGTAGGCCCAGACCAGGAAGCAGTACTTCGAACTTTTGGTAAATTCACTGCAACCACTTCAGGTGGTTTGCACTGGCACTACCCGGGTCCGATCGGTAAGCGAAATGTTGTAGCTGTTACGACTACACGTCGTATGGAGGTCGGATTTCGATCTGGATCTGACGGTTTCACGGTTGCTCAATCGATAACCGGTGAATCACTGATGATTACGGGAGACGAGAACATCGTCGACGTGCAGGCAGTTATTCAGTACCGTATTGCCGATCTCCAGAGTTTCCTTTTCGAGGTCGATGACCCTGGTGATACCGACAGAGGCATTCCGCCTGGCCAGCCTGACGGCAGAACCCTTCTAGATATTGCTGAAACAGCAATTCGACAGGTGGTAGGGTCACGAAAAATTGATGATGTGCTGACGACCGAGAAGGAACAAGTACAGACTGAAGTTCTTCTCAAGATGCGGGAAATATCCAGAGACTATAAGACAGGTATTGATGTGTTGCAGGTTTTACTGCAGAACGTAAACCCACCGCTAGAAGTGCAATCGGCATTCGAGGACGTTGTTCGTGCTCGTGAGGACAGGGAACGCCTGATCAACCTTGCGCGGGCTTATGAGGCTGCCGAAATTCCGAAAGCTACCGGTGAAGCGGCAAAGATCACAGAAGCGGCTGAAGGTTTCAAACAGGGTCGAATTGCTCGTGCTCAGGGTGAGGCGGACGGATTTGAGGCGATCTTAGAGGGTTATCTCTTGTCGCCAGATATCACTAGGCAGCGGCTGTATTTGGAAGCGATGGAAGAAGTATTACCAGGAGTAACTAAGTTCATTCTTTCCGATACCGGAGTGCTGCCGTTCTTGCCACTTGGTGGCTCGACTTCAGGTTCAGGGAGTATCACCGGAGTGGGAGGATCACAGTAATGAACAAGCTCACAATTCCGCTGATTGTAATTATTCTGGCCGTAGTTGTAGTGGTCCCGCAGACGTTGTTTGTGGTTGATGAAACTCAGGTGGCTATCGTTACTCGATTCGGTGAGTTCAAACGATCTCACAGGGATCCTGGACTCCAAGTGAAGACACCTTTTGCTGAGCAGGTGACTAGATTCGATAAGCGATTGCTTCGTGTTGACGTTGCACCAGCTTCATTGTTGACTGCCGACAAGCGAAACCTCGTGATCGACTCATACGCTCGATACAGAATTGTCGACCCTCTGGTGTTCTTCAAGAACTTGAGGAACGAATCGCAAGCTGCTTCTCGTGTTGGCGATATCGTCAATGCTCAACTTCGACAGGAAGTCGCTCTCGACAACCAAGAAGAAGTTATTTCGGATACTCGTGAAGACATAATGACCCGAGTCACCCGAGCAAGTAACCGTATTGAGGTATCGCGTGAGGACCTGTTTAGGGACTACGCATCATTGAGCCACGATGCGGTTACGGTCTTCATCGATGAAGACACAACCGATAATCTGCGTTCACGAGAGGCAACTCCCGAAGAATTGGCAATACTAGAACGAGATCCTAATTCACCGGAACTTGAAGGATTCTCCATCACATATTCGGCAAGCGTTATCGAAGCACTGGGCATCGAGATTGTCGACGTGAGGATCAAGCGAGCCGACTTTCCGCCTGATGTGGAAACAAGCGTGTTCTCAAGAATGGAAGCAGAGCGTGAGAAGATCGCAAGTGGTCTTCGTGCGGAAGGAACTCAGGCTGATTCTGAGATTCGGGCTGCTGTAGACCGTGAGGTAAACATCCTTCTTGAGACTGCTGAGGGTACTTCGGCATTGCTGAGGGGTGAGGCAGAGCAACAAGCAATCAAGATTCTTGCTAGTTCGCTTGAGAAAAACCCTGACTTCTATAGCTTCCGACGATCGCTTGAGGCTTACAAGGTGTTCATGGATTCGAAAACCACTGTAATTCTTGACCCTGACAGTGATCTGTTGAGATTCTTGAGTGATCCATCAGGCGGTTCGTAGAAACTAACTAAACCTAATTGGAACGGCTCCGATGAAATACTCGGGGCCGTTTCAATTTAAGTTGGCCTGTGATTATGCCGAGATTGACCATTATTGATGCCAGCGATTGTGATTGCTTCAGACGCCCGTGGATATTTGACCCAATCACCACATTCTTCACGGTGCGCGTATCGCCGAACTGTAGTTCAAGTGAAAGACTTTAGGTACTAGATTTGCTTGATAGTTGATAGTTGCCAAGTATGTGAACGATCACTAACATGTATCCATCATCCGTAGGCTGAGTATTTATCACCAATGGCAACACGCACACGGCTCGATCATCAGACTCGACAATTGCAGATTGTCGAGGCGGCTCGCGGCTTGATAGCTCGCGGTGGCGTTGACGCATTGACAATTCGGGGAATTGCTTCGAAGGTCGGCGTTACCGAAGCGGCTATATACAGGCATGTTGCTTCGAAAGAAGAGGTGATTCTGCTTCTTATTCAAGAGGTGGAGGAATCACTTTTCCAGGCGATATCTCGCGCCACCCGTTCGGATCGCCACGCTCTTGATCGTCTGGAGCACATGCTTCAGCTTCACGTTTCGTATGTCGAATTGCGACAGGGCATATCGTTCATAGTTATTACCCAAGCGGCTCAGTTTGAGGAGCCAAGGGTACGTTCTGCTGGCCGACGTTTGGTGGAAAAATACCTTTCACTAGTTTCCGAGATCATCTCTCAAGGTATTGAAAGAGATGAAATAGATAAATCAGTGCCACCAGATGCGGCGGCGATGATATTTTTCGGTATGATCCAGTCGGCAGTGACGAGGTGGTTGTTCGATCCGTCGACACACTCACTTGGTGAGAATGCAGTGTCGATGTGGAAATTGTTTAGAACTTCCCTCGAATTCTTCGATGAAGATGAAGATTTGCATCAGGGTGAGAGTGAAACGAGCTGAAATGCCTGTAATTACGATTGATGGACAGATTGGCGCTGGAGCCCCTGAATTGGGCAAGCGTGTTGCAAGGATGTTCGACATTGACTATGTCGATCGAATTGCGTTGCCGCGTTCATTAGATAATGCAAAAATTAACGCTCCAGCTAATTTTACTGATCGTTTATGGGCAATTGTCGAACGAACGGTTTCTGGATTCGCTCTGGGTAACGCTGCTGGTGACCCGTATTTCAATGTCCCGTCGGCACTTCTACTTCCGCTTACATGGGACAGTGACGGCCCTTCAGAGAAGCACTCGACAATTGCAGAATTATCTAGTGTGGACAATCTGTTTGATCTCGGAAATGCGGTACTTGTGCATCGAGCGGGGTGTGTCGAGGCTGGTGATCGACCTGCGCTAAAGGTCGGGCTTTTTGCTTCTTGGGATGACCGAGTTCAGCGAGTAATGAAGCGCGAGGGCTTGATATCAGTATCGGATGCTGAGAACTCGATCGAGCGTCGAGAGAAGCTTCAGCGCGAGTACTTCGGCGACATCCACGGTGTTACGCCTGATGATCATAGTTTGTACGACATTATTGTGGATACCAGTTCAGAAAACATTCCGGTCGCTTCGATTAAAGTTGCTAGGTTTGCTCGGCAGACTCTATCTTTGCAATTAGCGTAGTCTCCAGAACCTGATTATTTCTGAATGAAATTCACCTTGGCTCACGCGTCGAGCGTTATAGTGAACATTATTGGTTCTGTTCACATTGACGGAGTACGTGTGTCCTAATGTTCACCAAATTAGCTAGCGAAATTATGACTTCACCAGTTGTGACTGTTACCGCTGATAAGCCAGTGTCTGAAGCGGCAAGGATCATGCTCGACAAAAACATCGGGTCGTTGGTTGTGGTGGATGCTGCAGGGAAGTTTCTTGGATTGCTCTCTGAGTCCAAATATTTGCCAGAGGCGACCGTTCTTCCATACCTGAGGCAATCGGTTCTTCGAGTTCTTGGCACCGAATTAGGTGATCCAGAGAACATCGAGGAAGTTATTCTTAACACTCGAAACACTCTGGTCGGAGGTGCCATGAACAAGGATGCCACTACTGTTACGCCGGATACGCATTTGGGCGTAGTTGCCAAACTGATGGTGGAATCCGAATCGCATCACTTGCCTGTGTTGGAGAACGGTAAGCCGATTGGAATGATATCGCGACACGATTTATTGACGCTGTTCGCTCAGACCGATTAGTTAACTCTCTGAATGTTGGCTAACCACCTGAGAGAACTAAGCGACCTTCGTTTATTCGATCGGCAATGTCAGTGAGATCTTTCGGGCTCTCGATGCTTGTCCATGCCATATCTGAGCGGTAAGCGGACAACTTGCCATGCTTGGCTAGATCCTGAAATGTTGAGGTTTCGTGATCACCAATGTCCGGCAGTAGCGATTCGATCTGACGGTCGAACAAGTAAACACCGGCATTAATCCAGAATGGCAAGCTGCCTTTTTCGATGAACTGGGTGACGATATTTCGATCGTTGGATTCCACCACACCGTATTGGCTAGGATACGGTACGAGCATCATAGTTCCAGTGGCTTTAGACTCTGCGTGAAGATCGGCAATGGGTTTGAGCGGTTGGTTGGTTATGACGTCACCGTTTGCTACCAGTACATTTTTGGTGTCAGTAGGAACCAGCGACAATCCTTGCTTCAATGCACCACCGCGTCCCAGAGGTGTTTTTTCCGTCGAATAGTGCGCAGCGATTCCGTGATCTGATCCGTCGCCGAAGTAGTCTTGGATCATTCCACCCATGTATCCGGTCAGGAACACTACGTCGGTTACACCTTGGGCGCGCATCCAATCGACTTGGTAGCTAATGATTGGCTTTCCGTTGATTTCGACCATGGGCTTTGGTCGGTTGTCGGTTAGCGGTCGCAGTCTCTCGCCACGCCCGCCTGCGATGCTTAGTGCATAGAAACGATCAGACATTAATTGCGTCCTATGGTCGAGTTTCGATTCGCTAGTGCGTAGAGGTTATCAGTAGCCCTTGTTAGTTCGAGACACGAAATTTATCGGTATATGCTCGTTTTGTACTGGAGATTAGTCGACCGCATATGCGACACGGCCTAGTAAACCTTGCATTGATCTACGGGCTTCGATTTGTTCGTCAGAGTCGAATGCACCGTGGGATTGGTAAATACCGGGTGATTGCACGACTACAAGGTCCAGACTTGGACACACCCATATGTGCTGATTTCCGGCACCACTCGCTGCGAACGAATCCCTCGGAAGACTTGGCCAGACTTGTGCCTGATCGTTGCACCAGAACCCTAAGCCGTACACGTGACGCTCGGGTGGTTCATTCTCGAGTATTTCACTGGAGACTTTCGTGGCTTGATCGATCCATTCGGCAGGAATGACCTGTACACCGTTCCAGTTGCCACGATTGAGCCATAGCCAGCCCATGCGGGCCATGTCTCTCGAAGTCATTTGGTAGGAGGTTGTATAGCCGAACACGCCAAGTTTGGCTTCATGGTGCATATCGAAATTGCCGTACTTCCACGACCAACTTGCATCTATGGGATTTCGAATTTTCCAGTCAGTAAGTGTTCCGAATCCGGCTCCTTGCTCGGGATTCGATGTTTTATAGAGGTTGTATGAGGAGGCGATGGCATGGGTGAGTACGTTCATACCAAACGTCTGGTAGTTGAAGACTTTTCCGGGTTCTTCGCCTGGTTTCATGTACCCGGAGGTGTTGCCAATTAGCTGTCTGAACGTGATGCTATCGTTCTCAGGGAATGCGTAACGACCTTCTTTGGGCCCCTCACCTTGAGCCACGTCGAGCATTTCTGGGTAGTAATCGGCGACACGGTCGTTTTCGGATTTGATTACGCCTTCATGAATCGCAATTCCAAGTATTGATGAAAATGTGGATTTTGAGGCTGATGCCTGATGGGCCTGAGCTGAGGGATCAGATCGAAAATTCCATTCGGCGGCGATTTTTCCGTGTCTTGCGATGAGGATTCGATACGGCTGATCACCTGCGATCTCTGCTTGGTATCTTCCAGCTTCCGCCAGTTTAGTAAGATCGAATCCTAGTTCTTTGGGTTCCGCCTCTTGCCAGTCTTTGCCCGGCCAGACTCGTTGTGTATTTGTTGATTGTTGAGTTGGTTTTTTGATAGTGGTTGATTCGAATTCATTTGCTTTTTGCGATTCTCTAATGACTTTAGCCATATCGTGAAGCCGCATTTTGTTCGGTAATTCGAGCTGTAACCGGTTAGTTATGTATGCGACCGATAAGTCATCATCGAGGCTCGCCCATCCGGTGCATGTTGCCATGCCACCGTGACCAACCGTGATCGAATCACCGGTATTTGCGTACTGGTTGGGCGGCGAAGAAGGTAACCGGACTCCAAACCCTACGCGTGAGTAGTTGCCTGATGCAGCATCGGGCCCTTCGGCTTGCAGCGACGTGACCTCGGTGATTACTCTCTCGGGCAGCCAAGGGATGCCATTGATCTTGCCTTTTCCTGATATAGCTGAGTAGAACTTTGCTACGTCGTGGGCCGTTGTAATCATTGATCCTGCGGGCATCATGATTTGTGATCGTTGCAATGAACTGATCTCGCCAAGAGTGCTGTGGTCTTGCCATTCTTCGCTTGAGTCGATGGGCACTACTCTTCCGAATTCAGATTTCTCAATAGTAAACGCAGTGTTCTTAAGGCCGAGTGGGAGTGTCACTTCGCGGGCGAAGGCCTCTTCGAACGAAAGTCCTGAAATTCGTGCAGCGACTTCGGCCACGATCCAGCCGAACGTTCGTGAATGGTACTGAACGACCTTGCCAGGTTCCGTCGATGGGGTCATATCTTCGATATGTGTTATCACTCGTCCCCAGTCAGGGTAGTCTCGAACAGGAATGGATTGGTGGGATGGAAGACCTGCCGAGTGAGACAGAATATGTCCGACTGTAATGCCGGATTTCCGACGCGTTCCGAACTCAGGCCAGAATTCTGCGATTGGGGTGTTCCACTCTAGGTGCCCGCGGGCTTTGTATCGCCACAGAACGGCAGCTGCCAGAGGTTTGCCCATGGAGAACACCCTGAACAACGGTTTTGCGTGCCGGGCTCCTCGTACGAGATCAACTACTTGCTGGCCATTTTTGAACACTGCTAGTGATGCACTTGAGTGAAGCCCTTCACTGAACTGGCGATCGAATTCGTTTTGTATTGCCGTTTGATTGGATATCGCAGAGTGCTGAGTCATGGTGGGTCGCTAAGTTAATGTCGAGTCGGTTTGAGAGTTTCTTGCGAGACAGGATAATCTTCGTTGAGAAGACGTAGCGTTGCAATCAGATGCAGATTGAAAACCGTGTGTTAGACATCGGTTGGGGCAGTGAAGTCCGAGGAGTAGCAGTTCATGCCATTAGGAGAAGCGCCAATACAGATTGTGCCGAAGAATCTCGGCGATTATTTAGAAATTCAAACAAAAACCGTGTTTCAGAGTGGGATGTCGTGGAAAGTGGTTGAGGTGAAATGGCCGACGATAAGAGAGGCATTTCACAGTTTTCAAATTGGAGCTGTCGCTGTGATGGACGGGGTTGCTGTTGACGCTCTTGCAGACGATAGACGTGTAATTCGTAACCGTCGAAAGTTGTAGGCAATAACCGATAACGCTCGGCGAATGATTGAGCTTGAAGACGAGTTTGGATCGTTACAAAATTATCTTCGAGCGCACGATTCATTTTGGGATCTGGTGAATGACCTACGTAAGCAGTTTTAATTTATGGGAGAAATGGACTGTTATTACTGGTTGTATGTTGTAGGAGAAGATGTGCTCGATCACGATCAGTTCGAGGCGGAGCGGGCGCCACGCAAATAGCCGTGAAGGTAACCGACAGTTGTCGATGGAATTATGCTTTTCGTGGGTCTTGTCCGTGGTACAGTGGCGGACTCAACGCACAGTTGGAATATCTCGACACTTGAACATGCTTTTGTCTATTAGTGAGACTTTTTGTGACTATTGAAATAAGAACGAACGCCGATGGTCTGAACTTCAAACAATTCGGTAAGCGATATCGAAAAGTTGATGGGGACGAAAAAGTTACAGGTCAGGCCATTTTTGGTGCTGACTTCACAGCGCAGGGATCATTGTTCGCAAAGATCGTTCGTAGCCTTCACGCCCACGCACGCGTGGTGTCGATTGACACATCAGCAGCCGAGGCAATGCCCGGTGTTGAGGCTGTTTGTACGGCTGCAGACTTTCCTTCAGAGGTTTCGGGCGATGTTGACACTGGTGAAGTCGAGATCGGTATTCAGTTTCTAGCGAACCTGATTATGGGTCGACGCAAAGCACTATTCGAAGGGCACCCTCTGGCTGCGGTCGCCGCTACTGATGTTCACATTGCGGAAGAGGCAGCTCGCCGAATCAAAGTCGAGTACGAAGTGCTCCCTGCTGTAACTGACCCAATTGAAGCGATGTCGCCTGATGCTCCGCTGCTTCACGAAGGACTCATCGCCAAGTCGCTCTCGGGATCTGCCGATACTCCGAGCAATATCGCTGGTCACATGGAAGGTGGAAAGGGTGATGTTGAAAAGGGATTTGCGGAGTCTGATGTTGTTGTAGAGCGAACTTACCGTACAGCACTCGTTCATCAGGGTTATCTTGAGCCTGAAGCCGAAACTGTTCACTGGCATACAGATGGTCGAATCGAAGTATGGGCGAATTCACAGGGATCGTTTCCGCTACGTCAGAACCTGTCAAATCTGCTCGGTGTTGCAGTTAGCAAGATCAGGGTGATTCCACTCGAAGTTGGTGGAGCTTTTGGTGCGAAGAACACACCTCGCGTGACACCCATTGCCGCAATTCTTTCGAGAAAATCCGGAAAGCCGGTAAAGATCGTTCTCACACGGGAAGAGGTGCTGAAAGCTACTGGGCCTGCTTCCGGGGCAGTTGTGACCGTGAAAATGGGTGCGACTAAGGACGGCGTACTCAAAGCAGCACAATCACGACTCGTATTTGGTGCCGGTGGATTTCCCGGCTCGCCCGTTCTGCGCGGGATGCAGACGATATTTGCTTGCTACCAGCCAGAGCACTCGAAAGTCGATGCTTACGATGTGGTGACCAACGCTCCGCGTGTTGCTGCATACCGAGCGCCTGGGGCGACTGTGGCAACTTTCTGTGGTGAATCGACGTTGGACGATCTGGCACGTGGGATCGGTATGGACCCGATCGACTTCCGTATCAAAAACGCTTCTAAGACTGGCGACTCGAATGTAGATGATGAAGTGTTTAATAGGATCGGTATCGTTGAGATGCTCGAAGCCGTCAAGACTTCAGACGAATATCGCCGTCCTGTAAAGAAAAGCGATAACGGATGGCCAGTTGGGAGAGGTGTCGGAATCGGTTGGTGGCCGTGCGGGGTTGAGATTTCAAGTGCGAGAGTCATGGTCAACCACGATGGTAGTGTTGATGTAACGATCGGCGCTGTCGATCTGCACGGCGTTCGAACCGGTACGGCGCAGGTCGCAGCGGAGACTCTTGGCATTGAGCCTGAAGAAGTACATGTTCATACGGCTGATACGGAGGGCATTCCTTACACAGGAAACGCCGCTGGATCACGAATCACTCGTACGTTGAGTCAGGCTGTGTTCAAGGCTGGAACATCCGTAATCGAGCAGATGAAGGAGAAAATGGCGGTTCGGTTTGGTGTTGATGCGGAGTTTGTTGAATATGAGGGTGGAAATTTTTACGCTCGTGACAACCAAGATTCTAAGGTTTCGTTCAAAGCTGCTGGTTCTGCGGTGACAAAAAATGGCTCAAATATTGTTGCCACTGCTTCGAACGATCCGGGAATGCGAGCTGCAAATGGATATGCCATGGCAGTTGCGGACGTTGAGGTTGATCCGGACACAGGAAAAGTACAATTAACCGACTTCACTCTGTTCCAAGACGTGGGTAAATGTGTGAATCCGACCCAGGTCGAAAGCCAGATGCAGGGCGGAGCTGTGCAGGGTATCGGTTGGGCGCTTTCTGAAGAGTACGTGTACGATGATCAGGGCTTGATGCGGAATGCTTCTTTCCTCGATTATCGTATGCCAACAGCTCTAGATTTACCGATGATCAACACCGTAATTCTCGAGACGCCTGCCGACGATGGTGCGTTTGGAATCCGAGGGGTTGGTGAGCCACCGATCATTCCTCCTCCGGCGGCTATTGGCAACGCAATTCGCGATGCGATTGGTGTGCGTATGCGACGTTTACCAATGACTCCAGAACGTGTGTTTGAGGCGATGAAAGAATCGTCGTCGTAATTTTTCTTTTTGAAGAAAATTTCGTTTTTTAACCATCAAAGGTATTCAGAATTGTCCGAAACTAAAGCCGCTCCATTTCAGAGCGCATGGAAAGATCCAGGGCTCACACCTCGTCAGATAAAGCTGACTTTGATAGGTGTGATGTTCGCGATGTTTCTTGCGTCGCTGGATCAGACGATTGTCGCGACAGCTATTCCAAAGATCATGGCTGATCTTGATGGATTCGATCGGTTCACCTGGATTTCAACTGCGTACATAGTCGCATCCACCTCAGTTGTGCTCATTACTGGGGCAGTTTCCGATGTTTATGGACGCAAATGGCTATTCGTAGGCGCCATCTTGATCTTCTTGATTGGATCGGCGTTGGCGGCAAGTTCATCAAGCATGAATGGACTGATCATTTACAGAGCAGTTCAGGGAATTGGAGGCGGAATGATTATGGCGTTGTCGTTTGTGACCATCGCCGATCTGTTCCCCCCTAGAGAACGCGCTAAGTACATGGGGATTATCTCGGCTATGTTCGGTGTGTCATCTGTCCTCGGGCCAACTCTTGGTGGTTTTATTACCGACCAGTTGTCTTGGCATTGGATTTTCCTCGTAAATATTCCGATGGGAATCCCGGTAATCGTTCTATTCATAAGATTGTTCCCGAATGGCAGGAAAGACGGACCGAAAAGGAAGATCGATGTCGTAGGCGCGGTGCTGATAGTTCTGGCGATAGTGCCTGGTCTACTAGGGTTGTCGTGGGGCGGCAACCAATACGAGTGGTCAGATCTGATCGTGATGGGCTCTCTGGTCTTCAGCGCGGTGATGATGGCGGTCTTTGTGATCTACGAGATGAAGATTCCTGAGCCACTCCTTCCGCTTGCTGTGTTCAAGAATCGAATCGTTGGAATCGCTCTGCTTGTCTCGTTATTAACTGGGTTTGCTATGTTTGGCGCGATTTTCTTCGTTCCATTGTTGTTCCAGGGTGTATTAGGTGCTTCACCGACGGCTAGCGGGAGCTTCCTTACCCCGATGATGCTAGGCATCGTGTTCGGAGCAGCAATAAGCGGCCAGGTGCTTGCGAGAACTGGAGGGCATTACCGTCGTCAGGGTCTTGTTGGCGTTTCGATAATGGCGATAGGTATGTTCTTGCTGAGCCGAGTAACAAGTGACACGACACATGCTTATGCACTGACTTCAGCGGTCATCATGGGATTCGGTTTGGGTACGTCGTTCCCGCTATTCACAATCGCCATTCAAAATGGCGTGCCGCAGCAATATCTCGGTGTTGCTACTTCATCTGCTCAGTTCTTCCGGTCGATTGGTGGATCGATCGGATTGGCACTGTTCGGCTCGTATATGGTTCGTCAGTTTCAAAATGGCATGCAGGATAATTTGCCGGAACAAGCGTTTGCAGTAGTACCACCCCAACTGCTCGAGCAGATTACAAGCAATCCGAATGCGTTATTGAACGCTCAAGGGTCGGAAGGCTTGAGAAGCGCGTTCGCGGCGTCTGGCGAATCAGGAATTGCACTTGGAGAGCAGGTGTTTGAAGCCATTCGAGAATCCCTTGCGGGGGCTATCGGCGATGTTTTCTTTCTGGCGTTCATCTTTGTGTTGATCGCGGTAGTGGCAACAACTTTCATACGTGAGGTGCCATTGCGTCAGCGTGGTGGGCCGCAGGAAGGGCGAAGTGAATCCGTGCCTAACGTTCCGCCAAGCGAATAGGTGATCGTGGTGTGTAGCCGCACCACCTTATTCCCCAGTTCTCGATTTATCTCGAGAACGCTTGGGCGAAATTTGCCAGACATGGCGGTTTTGAGTTCAGTAACCGATCTGGTTTAGTAGTACCAACGAGGACTTTTTTGAGTTTCCCAAGCAGCGCGCCGAGTGAGCTTCGGGTGTTTCCCTGTGTGGAGCGCTGTGGGTAACGGGCTGAAAATAAGATTGCATCACAACCTGTAGAGGTTTTCATGTGTGGAATCACTAGGAATGGTGTATTTTGGACTTTTGGTACGATATTCCGACTCGATTTATCCTCTAAAGTTAATGTCGGCTTGCAAAAATGTGAGTTGTTCACCATTCAGGCACATTACGATGCGTACAGATCAGACTTTAATCGCAAATGAATTGATCGCAGCTCTCGGAGTTCTTGGCTATGCTCAGGAACACGGGGTCGATGATGATCGCTTGTCAGAATTAGCGGCGCGTGTGCGTAACGTTGAGAGTGAATTTCGACTTCTCTCGGGGCAATCGGCGGTAGCTTAGGCCTGACTATTGCGGCGGATAACCACTCCGACCGCCGCAGCTTTTCTTACTGCGCCAGGCTTCCTGACTGTGATCTGTACTGATCGTACTCGGTTGTCTTCAAGGCATATATCAGCGATTCGCGCCGCGAGTGCTTCGACCAGTCCGTAACTGGACGATTCAATTTCTGTAGTTACTGCTTTAGACACAGTTCTGTAGTTGATTGTGTCTTCTATAGAGTCCGATTTGCCCGCGGCAGAAAGATCAGCATTCATTTCTATATCTATGATAATTCGCTGCTTCGTGAGCCGTTCCCAAGGATTGATTCCGATGATGCAATCAAGCACTAGTTGTTCGATGCGGATTGTATCGAGAGGTGATTGATTATCTGAAGTGAACGATTGCGGTGTCATGAGGTGTATCTGTTGGGGGTGTTGGTAATTAGCCACACATAGGCTTTTAAGCCGGTAGTGCTATTGAATGTGTCGGCCACCATCGACATTAATTGTTTCACCTGTGATGAAGTCGTTTTTAATTAGCATCAGCATTGTGTCGGTAACTTCATTGAGCGAGCCCATCCGATCAGCGGGTCCTAAATCTATTTGCATCTCGCTCCGTGGACGATCAAGTGGAATATCGGCTGGTGGGAGTATCGCTCCCAGAGAAATTTCGTTTACCTGAACTTTCGGTGCCATTGATAGCGCGAGCGTGCGAGTGAGACCTGACAGTGCTGTTTTAGTAATCCCGTAGGCAAACCGCGTTGGACGGGCTGTGCGCCAGTCATTGAGGCTGATTACCTTGCCTGGAGTATCGGACGTGAGTTGTGATTGCATCGCTTGAGCCAGCAGGAATGGTGCACGCACATTAATGGCGAAGTGACGATCCCATTGTTCGATAGAAACTTCCTCGAGACTGGTCTTATCAAAGATCGATGCGTTATTTACGAGAATTTCGATCGGTCCCAGTTGTTCGCTGACTGATGAAGCGAGTGATTTCGCTTGCTTGGTATCTTCGAGGTCGGCCTGAAACGCTATTGCCTCGCTGCCCATTGACTGAATTAGGGCAACCGTTTCCTGTGCATCTTTTTCGGATTGGCGGTAGTGAACAGCGACGCGGCAGCCTGCATCACCGAGAGCTAGTGCGAGTGATCGCCCGACTCTTCTGCCTGCACCTGTAACGAGGGCTACTTTTCCGTTTGGGTCCATGCCTGAAATCTTCTTTGAATTCGGATTGGTGCTTACTATTGTCGAACGTGGCTGAAGAATTCTTCTCGGGTGGATGAATTCGTTTTGAACTGCCCGCGTACAGCACTGGTAGTCATGGTGGTATTGGGTTTACGAACACCTCTCATGGCCGCACAGAGATGTTGTGCTTCGATAACGACACCGATTCCGGCGGGTTGGATTAGATCGTCCATCGTGGCAGCTATCTGTTGGGTCATTCGTTCCTGAACTTGGAGCCGTCTTGCGAACATCTCTACGAGTCTCGGAATTTTGGAAAGGCCAATAACTTTTTGATTGGGCAGATATCCAATGTGGGCTTTGCCGTAGAACGGGAGTAAGTGATGCTCGCAGAGTGAGTAGAAGTCGATGTCTTTTACGACCACCATCTCGTCGTACTCGACATCGAACATCGCGCCGTTTAGTAGTTCTACTGGATCGGTCGAGTAGCCTGAAAGCAGTTCATCGTACATATTCGCTACACGCTTCGGGGTGTCAGCAGTGCCTTGAGCATCTACGCCATCGCCGATAGCTTTGAGCATTGAGCTGATTCCGTCGGCGATTATTTGCTTACAAGGGGCACCTATAAGTGCGCCATCTTTGAAATCAAATTTGGTGGAAGCTGCGTTGGTTGAATCTTCTTTGATGGACACAATCTAGCCCTCTGGGTTCTGCGTTCGAATCGTCGTATTTATTACGATGCGTTGACTCGTGCAGTAAATTCTCACCAATGCTATCAGCGAAGGGTAGATTTGGATGAATCTAGGCTAGCCACCTGATATTGCGGTGATGAAGTGAACCTCGGTATCGGGCTCCAGTTTCTGTAGTAAGCCTCGCCTAGTCGCCATGTGACCGACTATAGCCGCCAGCCCCGGCTTGAGTCGACCGTCTTCAATGAGATGGTTTCCTGTGCCGGGGTAGGCAGTTTCAAGATTATCGATCAGTTCACCAAGAGTCTTGGCGGGCACGTCTACCCGCTCTGCGCCATCAGCGTACTTGCGCAGAGCGTAAGGGAGGAAGACCGTTGCCATTTTTATCCTCCCTTATTCGGGTAGTACTAATTAGTTGCCGTTGAGTGCTTCTAGGATACGACCAGGCTTTACTGGCAGTTCGTAGAAGGCCTTGCCTGTTGCTTCTTTTACTGCCTGTGTGGCAGCTGAAAGCGGTGGGCAAATTGGAACTTCACCGATCCCACGAACACCGTAAGGGTGCAGTGGGTTTGGAACTTCGACCATGATGACATCGATCATAGGCATGTCGAGTGAGGTTGGCATGCGGTAGTCGAGGAATGACTTGTTAGCCATAGCTCCATCATTGTTGATGAAGTATTCCTCGTTTAGTGCCCAGCCAAGACCTTGCACAACACCACCCTGAATTTGGCCTTCAGCGTACTGAGGGTGAACTGCCTTACCAACGTCCTGAACAGCGGTGTATCGAATAACGTCGGTCTTGCCGGTGGCAAGGTCAACTTCGAGGTCGCAGATATGAACTCCGTAAGCATTTCCTGCTTCAGCGAGGTTTACAGAAGCGGTCGCTGTAACTGGGCCGCCGGTTGGGTCGAGCTTTCCAGCGAGTTCCTGAATACCAATTGAGTCACCATTGGCGCTGAACGTGCCATTAGTAAAGCTGACTTTATCGGCCTCGGTCTCCCAGAGGTCGGCAACTCGTTCTTTCAACTCAAGAACTAGTTTCTGAGCTGCGTTGTAAGCAGCAAGACCGGTTGTGTAAGTTGTTCTAGAACCGCCAGTGACTCCCGTGAAGCCGATTGAGTCAGTGTCGGGGATTGAAGGGTGGAAATCTTCGACTGGAATTCCAAGAACTTCAGCAGCTTGCATGGCGATGGAAGTTCTTGTTCCACCGATGTCGGCAGAACCTTCGTTCAACATAACCGTACCGTCGTCTTGCAGCATTAGGTCGCAAGTCGACTTTCCGCCACCATTCATCCAGTATGCAGAAGCGATACCTCGACCACGTGCCTTGCCAGCAGGAGCGGCACCAAGTGGCGAGTTCCAGTGGTCAGATTCTTTTGCGGCTACCAGACATTCTTGAAGACCAACGCGTATGAACTGCACACCGTCACCACGTCGGGTGCCTTCGTGAGCAGCATTGTCGAGTCGGAATTGAATTTTGTCGAAGCCAAGTTCGTCACAAATTTCGTCGATGACAGTCTCTATAGCGTATGAAGCTTGCGGAGAGCCAGGGGCTCGGTATGCAGCAGACTTTGGCTTGTTCACCAGAACGTCGTATCCTGTGATTCGGGATACTGGAATGTCGTAGCAGGCGAATACACAGATTGCCGCTGCGCCAACTGCTGATCCAGGGAATCCACCAGCTTCTAGAATGAGATCGGTATCGGCAGCCATGATTTTGCCGTTTTTGTTTACACCAATTTTCATTCGAATTTTTCCACCTGGCGCAGGGCCGGTAGCTTCGAATACTGCAGGGCGATCCATGACGAGCTTGACCGGTCGCCCGCCAGATTTTCGTGAAAGAAGAGCTGCGATAGGTGCGAGGTAGACAACTGTCTTACCGCCGAACCCACCACCAATTTCAACATAGTTCACTTTGACCTTGGATTCAGGGTGGTGTAGCAACCCTGCAACCTGAGATCGAACACCGAACGAGCCTTGAGTACTTGACCAAACCGTAAGGTTATCGTCCTGCGCCCAAATGGCAGTTGCATTGTGTGGTTCGATGTATCCCTGGTGAATCATCGACATCGTGACTGTTCGCTCGATTATGACGTCAGATTTCGCAAACGCGTCATCTACATCACCGAACTCGTGTCGGAATATACGGGCGATGTTCGTGTTCTGGACTTTCTCGCCGAGGTGATCTCCAACGAGTCCTTCGAGGATCGCTGGTGCGCCTTTTGCCATCGCAGTGTCAACGTCGGAAATCGCAGCAAGCACTTCGTACTCGACCTTGATTGCCTGAGCGGCAATCTGGGCTGTATTGCGGTCGACAGCTGCAACCGCTGCAACCACGTGACCACGGTAATGAACCTTCTTGTCGGCCATTACGTTTGACTGTCCACGTCGAAGATTTACCGTGCCTTCACCAGCGTCGATTGTTTTATCGTCAGCCTGTGGGAAGTCTGCGTGAGTGAGAACCGCAAATACGCCGTCCATCGCCTCGGCGGCCGAGGTGTCGATGCTCTTGATACGAGCATGCGCATGTGGGCTGCGGAGTACATCACCCCAAATAAGCCCCGGGGCTTTTACATCACCACCGTATATGGCTCGGCCAGTTACTTTATCCAGACCATCGTGCCTGATAGGCGACTTGCCAATTACCTTGTAGTCAGTCTTTGTCTCGTAGGTTGCGACCATTCGATTCCCTCGTGGATCCTCGTTGTATGGATCCGATTATTCAATCAGTTCAAAATTTAGCCGGAAACAAGTCGGCCGAGAAGTTGAAGTCAACTCCCGGCCTCTCGATTCGTTATTTATCAGTCAGCCCATTCAAAGTTTGTATGTAATCCTATTTCAGGGCTTCCAGAATGCTGCCTGCATTCATGGGTGTGTTGTAGAGCCGTTTGCCAAGTGCATCATTAATTGCGTTTGCAATCGCTGGAATCGGTGGGCAGATCGGAGTTTCACCAACACCGCGCACACCGTAAGGATGGAGTGGGTTCGGTACTTCGACTAGCACAGTTTCGATAAACGGAAGGTCGAGCGTCGTTGGCATCCGGTAATCAAGGAAGCTGGAGTTGGCCATTGATCCATCGTCCTTCATGAAGTATTCCTCGTTAAGTGCCCAACCAATTCCCTGAGCCGACCCACCTTGGAGCTGCCCTTCGACATACGCTGGATGAATCGCAGTTCCGACGTCCTGAACAGCTGTGTAGCGGATGATGTCGCTCTTGCCTGTAGCCAAGTCAATTTCGATGTCGGCGATGTGTGTACCAAAACCGTCACCAGCCGATTCTAGGTCGACACTGCCAGTCGAGTTCGCTGGGCCACCTAGGTCTTCCAGCTTGCCGGCAAGTTCCTTGAATCCGATTGTCTTTTCAGCTTCTGCTTTGGAGCTGAATACGCCATCGTTGAAATCGACATCATCCTTGTTGATGTCCCAGAGGATAGCAACACGTTCCTTGAGAACATCTACTAAATTATTGGCGGCGATCCAGCAGGCGTAACCAGTTGCGTAGGTAGTTCGTGAGCCACCTGTTACATCTGTGTAGCCGACCGATTCAGTGTCGCCAACTGTTGGTCGCACATCATGAGCGCCGATGCCAAGAACCTCAGCAACGTGCATGGCCATTGATGTCCGAGACCCACCGATATCTGTAGAGCCTTCTGTTAGTTGGACCGTTCCATCGCTGTTCACGGAAAGGTTCGCAGAGGATTTTAGTCCGATGTTGAACCAGTATCCGTTTGCAAGGCCTCGACCTCGAACCTTGCCTGCTGGAGCATCACCTAGAGGTGCATTCCAGTGGGCAGAATTCTTTGTGGCTTCGAGAACTTCTTGCATTCCGATTTTCGAGAACAGAACTCCGTCACCACGGCGTGTTCCTTCTTTTGAAGCGTTGTCGATCCGGAACTGTAGTGGATCCCAACCGGCGTTTTCACATAGCTCGTTTACGGCTGATTCCATAGCAAACGCAACCTGTGGTGAGCCAGGCGCTCGGTATGGAGCTACTTTTGGCTTGTTTACGAGAACGTCCCACCCGTCGATTCGAGTGTTAGGAATCTCGTAAGGAGCGTAAATGCACATTGCTGCTGGGCCGATGAATGCACCGGGGTTGGCACCAGCTTCGAACCAGATGTCAGCGGTTGCAGCAGTCAACTTACCTTTGGCGTCTGCGCCGAGTTTGATGATCATGCGTGCTCCAGGGGTTGGCCCGGTGGTTTCGAACACTGCAGTTCGTTCCATCACCATCTTTACTGGACGTCGTGACTTCTTGGAGAGAAGTGCTGCGAGTGGTTCGAAGTAGACCGGAATCTTGCCTCCGAAACCACCACCGATTTCGAGCGGAGTTACCTTCACTCGAGAAACATCGACCTGAAGGATTCCTGCAATCTGTGTACGTGCAGGGAATGCGCCCTGAGTGCTAGTCCAAATCTTGATTCGGTCTTCTTCATCCCACGTTGCCGTAGCGTTTTGGGGTTCGATGTAGCCTTGGTGGACCATCTGCATGTTGTATTCGCGCTCAACAGTGTGAGCAGCGGTTGACATTGCACCTTTGACATCGCCAAATTCGTGACGAACGTGAGCCGCCATGTTGGTGTTTGTTACGTCTTCACCAAGATCGTCCCCGACCATGTCAGGGAGAATAACTGGAGCACCAGATTTTAGTGCGTCCACTACATTCGTTACTGATGGCAATACTTCGTACTCAACGACAACTTTGCGGGCAGCTTCTTCGGCGGTGTACCGGTCGACTGCTGCGATGGCTGCCACTGGATGTCCGCGGTAGAGTACTTTATCGTCTGCCATCAACTTATTTGATGCCCATTTGAAATTGATGTTACCTTCACCAAGGTCCACCAGTTTACTTGGTGCCTTTGGCATGTCTGCACCTGTGATGATCGCGAAAACGCCTTCAACAGCTTCGGCCGCGGATGTGTCTATCGACTTTATTTTGGCGTGAGCGTGCGGGCTTCGAACACATACTCCCCAGATCAATCCGGGTAGTTTCATGTCTCCGCCGTAAATCGCACGTCCGGTTACTTTGTCGTATCCATCGTGTCGAATTGGCCGTGTACCAACTACTTTGTAGTCAGTTTTTGGCTCAAATGTTTGGACCATAATATCTCTCCGTGACCATGCCAGATTTGATTCGATGGCTGCCGACGCTTAGCCGACAGCCATCTGGAGTTACGTTCTAGCTACTTGCTTTTTGCACGGCTCGGACAATTTTGTCGTAGCCGGTGCAGCGGCAAAGGTTTCCTGCGAGCCAATGTCGGATTCGACCTTCACTTGGTGAAGGCTCGTTGTCCAACAGACCTTTTGCAGCGACGAGGAAGCCTGGTGTGCAGATACCACACTGGAGAGCCGCCTCTTCAAGGAATGCTTGCTGGAGAGGGTGAAGACCCTCTGAAGTTGCCATTCCTTCGATTGTGTTGACTTCCTTGCCGTTTATTTCTGCACCCAGTACGAGGCAGGAATCGACAATTCGGCCATTAACGTTGACCGTGCAAGCACCACAGTTGCCGTCAAGACAGCCTTCTTTGGTACCTGTGAGGCCAATGAGTTCACGTAGTGTGTCGAGCAGGCTCATGTAACCCGGCACGAGTAGTTCGTGCTTCTGACCGTTGATGGTCGTAGTTACGTGAACTTTGCTTGGGGAGTTAGTAGTCATGTGGTTCTTTTAGCCCCTTGCCCGTTCAACGGCCTGTTTGATCATTCGGCCTGTGAGCACTTCTACAAGTGTTTTTCGCTGTTCGATCGTACCGCGCATGTCGGTAATTGGTGATGCCGCAGCTTTTGCGAGTGCAGCGGCGGTGGCGATTGTCTCGTCGTTTACCGGCTTGCCAGCAAGGCTGTTTCCAGCCTCTTTTGCCAAGATAGGAACTGGCCCGACCGAAGCGAGTGCAATTCGTGCAGATACGAAATTTTTACCCGAAGCATCGAGCTGAACGAAAACACCTACTCCAGCCACAGCGATGTCCATTTCGTTTCGAGGGATGAATCGTGTGTACGCTGCACCAGAGTTGGCAGCGGGCTTTGGTACTTCGATGCTAACAAGAAGTTCGCCGGCTTTAAGAACGGTTCGGCTAGGGCCTGTGCAGAAATCTTCTACGGCAACTTCGCGAGTACCACCTGTACTAGCGATTTTTGCGACTGCGCTGTGAATGATGAGTGGGCAGATGCCATCACCGGAAGGTGCAGCGTTGCAAAGGTTTCCACCAAGACCAGCACGAGACTGGATTTGGATTCCACCGATGATGGATGCACCATCAACGATTCCAGGGTATTCAGCAGCAATTTGGCTGTTGTCGTAAATCTGGTAGCAAGGCACTCCAGCGCCAATGCTGAGGCCGTCATTACTGACAGAAAGTTTCATAAGTTCTGGAATGTTCTTGATGTCGACAACGGCATCCAATTCCCAGACATTGGCTCGCGCCTTCACTAGCAGGTCAGTTCCACCTGCTAGCGGTCGAGCTCGATCACCATGTTTATCTAGCACAGCCACGGCTTCAGCTACCGTGCTTGGGGCAACGTATGCAAACGGGTGCAAGCGCCCTCTCCTTTCGTGTGTTAATTCAGATAGTTCAAGCTGGCAACACAGAAATATCAGCTAGAAACCCCGGATTAATTTGTATATCCGGGCTGGCCACCTAAGGGACAAGTACAACTTTGTACCCGAGGTGAGCGCGCTCATTATGCCCACAGCAGAGGCATGTCGCAACTAATAATCGATGATTAGGGTGGTAAGAGAATTATGCGATAAAGCATAAAAAACGATGCTTTTGGTTCAACTGCCTCTATTTCAGTTTGTAGGTTTGGCTTGAGTGTCGGAATTTATGTTCGGTTTTGAACCGATTCCGAAGCTTCTGATTAGTCGTTGTCCTACTAGTACGGTTGCGAGTACTGTGACCGACCCGCCAAGAGTCATCGCTGTCGGAGCGTCGAATCTTTGTGCGAGGTAGCCCATGAGTAGACCGCCAAGTGCTGACGCTCCCCATGTGAGTTGGTTAATACTCATCACACGTCCACGAAACTCTTCATCGACGAGGGTTTGAACTACGGTTGTGTTCATCGTTCCAAGGACTACTTTGAATCCACCCATTATTCCTGCGATGAGTATCGCAACACTCAGTAGATCCATACGAGCAAAAGTTAGCTGGGCGGCACCCACCCCCAATCCGGCAATGAGTAAGTACAGAGCAGGGCGTACCCTTTTTCCTATTAAAGTGATGGTGGTGGTCGCTAGAAGTCCACCGATGCCGGCTCCGAGTAGGAGATCACCATAGGTGTTCTCACCGCCAAGAAACACTTCATCGGTAAACACCGGAAGTAGGGTTTCAAACGACGATCCAAAAAGTCCGAGTGTCACCCCGAGCATAATTACTGAGGCGATTATTCTCTGTTGTTTCAGGTAAGTGAATCCCTGAATTAGACCTTCAAACGCTGTCTTGCTGGTTGCTGCGACCTTATGTCCATTGGTCGACATCATGAGCAGCGTGATGAAGGTGAATATGTAAGTGGTTCCGATCAGGTAGAACAGGCCTTCAAGTCCCCACGATGCGACGAGTGGTCTGAATATCATTGGGCCGATGATCGCTGCTGATCCGAATACGATCGAGTAAAGCGAAATTGCGCCTGCAAGGTGTTCTTTTGGGACGATAGATGCGACCATCGCAGACCGAGACGGAATGTCGAATGCGAGCAGTGTGCCGGTGACGCTCGATATCGCTAGTACATGCCATGGTTCGACAAGATCACTCTGTATTAATGCGCCAGTGCTCAAAGTTACGACTGCGAACATGAGCCGAGTGAATCGGACAATCTTGAGTCGGTTTACGCGGTCGGCAAGCACACCGCCCCACATCGAGAAAATCAGTACGGGTGCGAGGTTTGCAGTTGCAACAAGTCCGAGTGTCACCTCAGAATCGGTCAATGTACGCATCAGCCACAGCCTGCCCCATACAAGCGACCACATGCCAATGTTTGAAAATGCCGCGGCTATCCAGAACAGCCTATATTCACGGTATTTGAAGGCCGAATAGCTGGTGCCTGACAGAATCGACGGGAGTCCAACGCGCACTAAATAGTCAGCCCTTCAATGGAATATTCTTCGAGCTGGAATTTTGAGCGCTTCCAGTGTGTTTTACGATGGTCCGAGTGGTGTGCCGAGCTTGTCGAGCTTCCCACCGCCAAGGATGTGGAGATGTAGATGGTCGACTATCTGACCAGCATCGACCCCTTGGTTGAGAGCAACACGATACCCACCTTCAGATATTCCGGTTTGGCGGGCCACACGCGCAGCTGTGCGGATAAGGTGACCGAGTAGCTGTTCATGTTGTTCAGTAGCGCCGGTGAGGTACGTCACGTGTTCGCGTGGAACGATCAAAACGTGAACGTTTGCAACAGGATTGATGTCGTTGAACGCCATGCATTGGTCATCTGAATAGATCTCTGTCGATGGCATATCGCCGTGAGCAATGTTGCAAAACAGGCAATCTTGTTGTCGAAGCTGGTTTTTCTCTTCTTCTGCGGTCCACCACATAAATAAATATTTCCTTATAGACCCATAGCGTCGGCTAGTTTCGATTTATGAAATGCTGAGTCTCCATAATCAGTTTTCCACGCTAGTGCTCTGCGTGTATAGAGGTGTAGGTCGTGTTCCCATGTGAAACCTACCGCACCGTGGCACTGGTGAGCTGTCCAGCATAGGGTAGCGATCTTATCGCTTGCTGCAATTTTCGCTTGGGCCGCGGCCTTAATGGAATAGCCATCGCGTGAGAAACTCGATGCCGCTGAGTGGGCGAGATGATTTACTTGCTTGGCAGCGATAGCCATATTTGCCAAATGATGTTGAACTGCTTGAAACGATCCGACAGGGCGCCCAAACTGTTCACGATTAGCGGTGTATTTGACAGTAACGTCAAGGACGGCTTTGCCTAATCCGGCTAGTTGTGCAGATCTTGCCACCCCGCCGGCGGCAATTAGTTCTTTTGTTGCTTTGATGGCTCCTTCGCCGATGGCGACGATATTGCCTTCTGGAACTTCGGCTTCGTAGAACGTTAGTGATGAAACAGGAATGCCTGAGGCGTGCTTGAGTGTAGTGTGCTCGACGCTTACTGACTGCCAAATTGGGATTACAACTAGTGCAGGTTCAACATCGTCAGTTCGAACTAGTGTCAGCGCGTGTGTGGCTTGCTCTGAAAATGAAACGAATCGCTTTTCGCCTGTGATCACCAAGCGCGATCCTGACCGTGTTGCTACGACTTTCGCTGAATTGGGATCCCATGATGCATTACGTTCGACGATCGCTGGAGTCATGAGAATATCTCCAGTGGCAATTTGAGGTAGCAGGTCGGACTTTAGAGATTTGGGTCCGAAACGTTCGAGAACCCATGAACTGATCGTTGATTCGACGATCGGGATCGGTGCAAGGCTTGCGCCAAGTTCTTCGAGTAAGACGGCCAAGTCACCAAACGACAAGCCAGCTCCTCCGTGCTCCTCGGAAATGGTGAGCGAAGGCCATCCAAGATCTACGACTTCTTTCCAGAGTGACGTGATCGCGTCGGAATCGCCGTCGGCTACGGCTCTGACCACGGATGGGGTAGACCGCTCTCCTAGGAATTCTCTAGCCGATGTACGAATAAGCTCTTGAGTTTCTGTTAGTCCGAAGTCCAACTGGTAAACCTGATCTGGAATTAGCTAAGCGTGACTGTTTGCTCGTGATTATTTAGTCATGATTATTATCTGGGCAAACCGAGGCCGCGTTGAGCGATGATGTTTTTCTGGATTTCGTTCGTGCCAGCAAGGATCGGCCCAGAGGTGTAAAACAAGCGCATTTTGAAGAATCTGCCTTGCAATTCGGCCTGATTTGATCCCGGTTCGAGGACTCCGTACATACCAAGAATTTCGAGACCGTAGTCGAGAACTTTGAGGTAGGCCTCAGAGGCAGCAACTTTGCTCATCGAGGCTTCGGATGATGGAATTTCACCGCGACTTTGTCGCCATGAGACGTCGTAGCACATGAGTCGCGATGCTTCGACTTCCGTGTAAAGCTCTGCGAGTTTGATTCGTACGTTTGAATCGGATTTTGTGGGACTAACAAGCGAGTCTTCACTATTTACATAGTCGACCAACTCTTCGAGGGCAGCCAGCGCCCATGCCGCGTAATCGATACCTGATCGTTCGAAGTTGAGCACGGTCATTCCCGCTCTCCAGCCATCGTTTAGCTCGCCGACCAGATTTGCTTTTGGCACCTGCACTTGATCGAACACCACTTGATTGAAGCTGTGTACACCGGCCATATTCACAATTGGTAGCACTTGAACACCGGGTGATTTCATGTCGACCAATATGAGGCTTATTCCCTTGTGTGGGGCGGCATCTGGATCGGTTCGCACAAGCATAAACATCATGTCGGCGCGGTGGGCGAGTGATGTCCAGATTTTTTCGCCGGTAACGATGAAATCATCACCACTGTCGACGGCCCGAGTTTGAAGTGACGCGAGATCAGAACCCGAGTTTGGTTCAGAGTACCCCTGACACCACTGAATTTCACCCTTAGCGATCGATCCTAAGTATTTGGAGCGCTGTTCCTTTGTACCGAAACGCATTAGAGTTGGGCCAAGCATTCGGGTTCCGAAGCGATCATGCCCAGGGGCTCTTCGGTACGCCATCTCTTCAGCAAAGATAGTGTTCATCATTGGAGATGAATCGGTGCCACCGTATTCTTTTGGCCAACTCATGACGAGCCAGCCACGTTCGGCGAGACCCTTTTTGATGTCCTGATTTAGCTTCCAATGATCGTCGCGAGACTCGTCGGCTGGGCCGTGCCAGTTGGAGGGCAGCGCATCGTCTAGGAACGAACTTAGTTGGCGTTTGAAGTCTGATTCTTCAGGTGTGAACTCGAAGCGCAATATGCGGATCCCTGCTGTGTAGAACAGGGCTCTCTGTGTGTCAGCTTCTAACCGACAGGCACGTAATGGTTTTTACGATGCCCGAAATGCTATGCATTCCGTCGCTGATTAGATCGCCAATGCTTGGGAGATCGTCGGCTTCTGCGACAGCGATGATGTCAAAAGGTCCTGTGACTGTGTCTACAGACTTCATCATGGCAATTTCTTTTAGCTCGGCTGCAACTTCGCTAGTTTTGCCAACTGACGTTTCAATGAGGATGTATGCACGCGTGGCCAAATGAACTCTCCGTTGATCAATGGCGCAATCCTAGTCGTACTGGAACCGTGTTGTCTACACGTTGTGGAAGAGCGACTGGTTGGGCAGTTGAGACTTGATTGTGGCTATCGGTTACATAGGCACTTCGAGTCGTCGAACCGTGGCTGACGGTCGAGTCTCAAAGTATGTCGAGTTGTACGTACCAGTTCGACGGTCTGTTTGAGCGGCTTTTGCCGCTTCAAACGTTAGGCGCTGCGCAGGTGCAGGTTGCACAGATCGTGCTGACACCGGTCCCGAATCTGCAAGGCGGCGAGGTGCCAGACCCTGAGAGGGACGCTGCTCCGATGTTGCTGGTATCAATGGACGAATATTGTCGTTGCCGCGGGCGTCAGGTTCAAATTGGAAGCTCGAGCTAACAGCTAGCAATGTAAGAATGGTGACCGATGCCCCGCGTGGTGCGTACATAGCGGTCTCCCACTCACTGATCGTTTGCTGCCGAATACCAATTTCTCGGGAGAGCGCAGTTTGTGAAAGTCCAAGGTGGGTACGCAGAGCACGAATATTATCTGCCTGCCACTTGAAGTCGATTGGAGGTGCTTGTCTTGTCAACATGACTAGCAAGCTACGCTGGTTTTTTACCTGAGCCCTAGCTTTTTTTTTACACGCTTAATCGATTTTTCGTTAATTTCTAAAAACGATTTTCGAAGAACAGAGGGTCACAAGATTGCGATTAGCTACAGTCACGCACTGAGTGCAAGATGGGAATTAATCCAACTTGAGCATATCTTCAAAGTGGCTGGCATCGTCGAATGGGCCAACTATCGAGAGGACGAGGTTTTCTGATTTGATGACGCGGTTTGCCGCTCTTTTGATGTCTTCCTGCGTGACAGCAGCGATATTGGCGATGATGTCGTCTACGGTTTCAACCTTATTGCGAAGGAGCTCTTGAATGCCGAGGAAGCTCGATACGGCTCGGCTCTCTTCCATGCGAAGCATCATTCGCCCTTTGGTGAGCTCAAGAGCCTGCTTCCATTCAGCCTCAGTGACTCCATCTCGTATTTTGCTGAGTTCATTTAGGATCACGGGTATTGCTTCGTCGACACGGGCTGGATCAATCCCCGATTCGACAATAAACGCACCACAATCACTGTAGAAGTGCGCTCCGCTGTGAATATCGTAGGCGAGGCCCCTTTGCTCACGAACTTCTTCGAAGAGCCGACTGCTCATCGTTTCGCCCAGAATGACTGACATGATCGAAAGGGCGTGGCGGTCAGGATCATTGTTTGCGAGTCCTGCTATTCCAAACGCAATGTGTGCCTGTTCGGTGGGGCGATGTTCGAGTGACACACGCTTAACCACAGGCTTGGGCTCGTAGGGGAACATAGGGAGTATTTTGCCGTCATGCAATCCGCCAAGTAGACCACTAATCTGATCCACTACGTCGGTGTGTTCGATATTTCCGGCTACAGCGATTACGGTGTTTGAGGCGACATATTGCGTCTCGAGGTACTTAAGCATTTGTGCCCGAGAAATTGCTCCAACAGATTCAACCGATCCTGCGATATCTCGTCCCATGGGCTGGTCTGGCCATAAAAGGTCATCGAGCAGCATCGATACTCTGGCACCGGGCGAATCGTATGACGCACGAATTTCTTCGTAAACCACTTGCTTTTCTTTGGCGATATCGTCGTCTTTGAACAACGAGTTAAGCGTCATATCGGCGAGAAGGTCGATACTTTCCCGGTAATTTGGCTGTGCCACACGGCACCAGTAACCGGTGACTTCCCTATCGGTAAAGGCATTGAGTGTTCCACCGACGCCTTCGACTACTTCGGAAATTTGTCGCGGAGTTGGTCGGCTCGGAGTTCCCTTGAATAGCATGTGCTCAAAAAGATGAGACGCTCCCGCAAGTTCAGGAGTTTCATAGCGTGAACCGGCACCAAATAGAAAGTTAATGCTTACGGCATTCGTGTGTCGGAAGGTGCTGGAAAGAATTCTGAGACCGTTGGGGAGTACTGTCCTGTCAAACGAACTGGTGACGAGTGGCTGAGTTTCAGATGTGGTCAACGGGGTTTGCTAACTTTCCATGAATTGCATGTGCGCTTGAGAAATTACCGAAATCAAGCGTAGATGCGAGGAGATCGGTGGTCAAACTTACTTTCGACGCGGATTCGGCGATGAAGATAAGTCGATATTCGCCCAGCTTGCGTAACGAGAAGCACAAATCTTGCTGCGCCAGTCTTGTGGGCACCGATAGAATTCGTCTTCATGCGTGAAGCTAAGAATGTCGATTCCAATGACCGATTGAACCCTCATGCGGGCACACTCACTGGGAATTCGGATCCCGAATCGGAATTCATAATCAATAATCTGTTGTCAGAGCCATCTCGGTTGCTCTCTTCTTTGAAAAGTATTTCGGTACCGAAGATTTCGACGCGTTATGCGCTGGCGTTGATCTTGTTGATGGCTCTGTCGCTACGCGTGTTTGGAATTAATTGGGATCAGGGAGGGCTTTTTCATCCCGATGAACGCGCTTTTCTTTCTCAGGTTTATAACCTTCAATTTCCTGAAGGTGATGAGTGGTCGGATATCACCGATCCACAGACAAGCACTCTTAATCCGGGTTCGTTTAACTGGGGTAGCTTGCCCCACTATGCACTGAAGTCCGTTCAATATGCAGTAGCTCCGTACAAATGGATGAGCTTGTTCGATCTCCGGTACGCGGGGCGAGCACTTTCTGCTGTTTCCGACACGGTTACCGTATTTTTCGTGTTCCTGATTGGTCGTGCGGTATTCAGCAATCGAGTCGGCGTACTTGCTGCGCTTCTTTCGGCCCTAGCTGTCCAGCAAATCCAGCTCAGTCACTTCTTCGCAGTCGACACATTCATGACGACGTTCATCGTGGCAACGGTCTACTACTCGATACGAGTTGCGGAGCATGGTCGACGCCGCGATTCAGTGTTGGCAGGAGTCATGTTTGGGTTAGCAATCGCCACTAAGTTCTCGGTTCTACCGCTGGCAATTGCGCTAGTTCTGGCGCATGTAATTTATGCGACATCAAGAAAAGGCGATCGATTCGACACTGATGGAATTGGGTCGGATGCCGCGGCGGGCAGGCAATGGACGACTTATAAGAACATCGTTCTTATGGGTGTCGTGATTTTGGCCGTGTTGATCGTCACACAGCCGTACATGTTCATCGATTTAAAGACCTATATAGACAACATATCTACACAGGGCGAGATGGTTAGGCGTGAAGTAGATTTTCCGTTCACACGACAGTACGAAAATACGCCTAAATACATCTATCAGATGGTTCAACTGGGTACTTGGGGACTTGGTCCTGTGCTCGGCATTACAGTGTGGCTTGGGCTACTTGGTGCTGTGATTGCTGGAGTGCTTGCTCAGCGGAAGGCTGACCTCGTAATTCTTGCGTGGGTACTGCCGTACTTGCTTATCACCGGCTGGTTCGATGTGAAGTTCATGCGGTACATGATGCCGATCACACCGTTCTTGGTTCTGTATGGTGCAAGAATACTGTGGTGGGCGTTTGAGGTAATTAAATCGCTGCAGCCGAACAGACGTTGGTTGCAAGCTTTGCCAATAGCGTTGGTGTTGTTTTTCACCATCCACTATTCGTTGTCGTTCATGAACGTCTATATGGGCCAGCATCCGCTGAACGATGTTTCGAGTTGGCTGCGAGATAACGCGGCGCCCGGATCAAAAGTAGTTCAGGAGCACTGGGAAGAAGGCATACCCGGTGTTATCGGCCTGGACATGCACGAACGGGCTGAGTTGTACAACGACGAGAGCTCACAGAAGTTCGACAAATTAACTGTTTTACTCGCCGAATCGAACTATTTTGTTCTTCTAAGTAATCGGCTTTACGCAACGATTCCGAGGCTACCTGAACGATATCCGATTACATCAGAGTTTTATAGGAAACTGTTTTTAGGTGAACTCGGATACGAGATGGTGTATGCAGGTAGTCGTTACGTCGGTGGGCTGGGGGTCGACTACTACGAAGACCCGTTTGCTCGACTAGATTTCGGTTCACCAGAAAGATTCCAGCCACCTTCGAAAGGTCTGTTTACGGCTGACTTCGGTTGGGCAGATGAGAGCTTTTCGGTATACGAACATCCGCAGACGTTTGTGTTCCAAAACGTTGAGGGATTCTCAGCCCAACGATTGGAGTTAGAGATTGGAGCCAACAACCTCTCATCTCAAAATTTATATGCTCCCAACGTAGGACTCTTGCTTTCGGACGAAGGGGTGGAAGATCAGCAATCTGGCGGAACATGGAGTTCGATTACGTTCTTGAGATGGATGCCAGATTGGCTGACGCCAGTTGTTTGGTACTTGGCGGCGCAGTTATTTGCCCTAGTAGTTCTGCCGATAGCGTTTGTCGTTTTCAGACCGTGGCCTGATCGTGGTTATCTGTTAGCTAAACCGCTTGGGCTGCTCTTAGTAGCAACAACTACATGGCTGTTGGTAAGTGTGAATGTTCTGCACTTCAGCTTCTTTGCGGTGCTCTTGGCGTTGCTAGTATTGGCGGCGATTTCGTATTTCACGATTCGAGCTACCGGAAACGATTTGATAAATCACCTGAAGGCCAACAGGCATCGGTTTATCAGAATGGAAGTGCTTCTTCTCGTTGGGTATGTGGCGTTTCTGCTGATTCGCGCTGCGAACTCTGACCTCTGGCACCCGTGGAAGGGTGGCGAGAAGCCGATGGACTTCGCATACCTGAACGCTGTGGTGAAGTCTTCAACCATTCCGCCTTATGATCCTTGGTATTCCGGTGGGTATCTGAACTATTACTACTTTGGTCAGTTCATGATTGCGACATTGATCAGGTTCACTGGAATTGTCCCGTCTGTTGCGTACAACCTAGCTGTGCCGTTGTTATTCATGCTGACAGTTGGTGGTGTTTACTCAATAGTCAGTGGTCTTGCTGAACTCACTCTGCGTGCTAGGCGAATACCGGCTTGGTCAAGAAAATCTCCTGTTTATGCGGGATTGATTGCGGTTGTTTTTGTTGCTGTGGCTGGAAATATCGATGGATTGCTGCAAGTGCTGCAAGGTGTCACAAGATCGCTCTTCCATGATCAACCGTTCGGTTTCTTCGATTTTTGGCGTAGTTCGAGAATGATGGCTCCAAATTCGCCGGGAAACGAAATTACTGAATTCCCGTTCTTCACGTTCTTATTTGCGGATCTTCACGCTCATTTATTGGCTATTCCATTTGCGATAACGGCCTTTGCCGCGACGATTGCTGCTTATCTGAGAATTGGCAGAAAACGACCGATAGCGGAGTCATTGGGTGGACTATTCGTACTCGGAGTTCTGATTGGATCTTTACGCGCTATCAACGCATGGGATTTTCCTACGCAACTGCTGTTGGCGGGGGCATTTCTAATTGGTGGGCAGCTGCTAATTAGCGATCGATCTTTTATCGGACGCATGGTAGTTGGTGTGGTGAGCGCGGTGTTTGTGGCTGTAGTCGGGCATATTGTTTATTTGCCATTTCACGCGAATTTTGAACTGTTCAACAATGGCGTCATCAAGAGCCAATTTACGACTGAGTTATGGCGATACATTGTCATTCATTCGCTGTTCCTGCTGGTGATTCTTAGCTGGTTAGTGTTCATGTGGCGAGAAAAACTTTCTGATGCGCTGGCATCGATTACCAATGCACCGCTTTCGGGGTCAGGCGTTGCAGGTTGGACGTGGCATGTTGTTCTTGTGTTGGCTGCAGTATCTGTCGCAACTCTTGCTCTCACTGGCTTCGCGACGATTGCGTTCGCTGTGATCATTGGATCTTCGGTACTCGGTGCAGGGGTAACTGCCTACGGCTCGGGACTTCCTGGCGGGAGATATTTGCTGGTCGCCGTCGGCATGGTCGTTATGGCGATGGCTCTTGCCGCTGGGGTAGAGATGTTCACGGTCAAAGACGATATAGGCCGAATGAACACGGTTTTCAAGTTCTACTTGCAGGCATGGATCCTACTCGGAATGGGGTCGGCGTACTTCCTATGGTTCCTCGCTGATGCAGGGAAGCTTTCGCTCCGAAACCTCCGTGCTCCTCGAGGGGCTTGGATGGCTCTACTGGCTGTTCTAGTGGTTGGAGTGATGATCTATCCAGTGCTCGGCGCACGTGATCGAAATGCTGAAAGATTCGAATTCAGCGGATTGGCCTTGGATGGCATGGCGTACATGGAATCAGCTACTTACGTCGATCAGGAAGGTGCTCTGACGCTGAAATATGACTTCGATGCAATCGAATGGATGCAAGAGAACATCAAAGGTTCTCCGGTAATTATTGAGGGCATTAGCGATCAATATCGCTGGGGTAATCGGGTTTCGATCTACACGGGGCTTCCAGCAGTCATCGGATGGGACTGGCACCAGAGGCAGCAACGAGTTGGTTATGCCTCGACAGTCACAAACCGCCGGATAGAAGTCGATAGGTTCTTCCAAACCATTCTGCGCCAAACGGCGATTTTGACGCTCGACAAGTACAACATCAAGTACGTATATGTCGGTGAAATGGAGCGTGCAAAATATCCTGCACTGGGGTTAGAGAAGTTCGAAAAAATGGATATCAACGGGCTTGTGCAGGTTTACCCAACGTTGGAAATGATTGCGGATGGGCTGGATACACCCGTAGTTATCTACGAATACACTCCGCTCAACTAGCAAAACTCATCTCGACTCGACAATGACTGAGCGATCTGAAACACCTTTACTTTAGTGAGTATGGATTTGAGAGTAATCGCTACTCTGTGATAAATGATAGAGCGTTCGGACAACGTCTCTCAGTCCGGTTGACGGCATGGTCAAGACGAAGGTGTATTAGGATTACGGTCTGTCAGGTGATATTGGGTGAAGGCCTACTCTTCGGAATCATCAGGAACGATAAGACCGTAGTCTTCATCGTGCCTGCGGTACACAACATTTACCTCTTCGGTTTCCTTGTTGCGAAACAGGTAAAAATTGTGTCCGAGAAGTTCCATTTGAGCTGCGGCATCTTCCACCGATTCAGCTCTGACCCTGTGACGCTTCGTTCTAACCAATTGCCCGTGTTCGAGAGTGGTGATCCCGCTGCCATCGACTTCTGAGATTGAGTCTTGCGCAAGTTGCTCTGCTATCGCCATCCCTAGTCCACCCTCGGAACCGCGGCGATTTTTGTCGGAGTATCGGTTCTTATACCGACTGATCTGACGTGTAACGGTGTCGGAAACGTTGTCGACGGCAGTGTAAGGCGAATCACCTCGCATCTCGCCTCGAATAACACCTCGATTCAGCTTGATTGTTACTTCAGCTATGAATCGATCTTCTTCCTTACGAGTCTGCTCTTTTCGAATTTGTAGGAACACAGGCACCGGATCACGGAATCTTCGATCAAGGATGCTAAGTCGTTTTTCGGCATACGCCTTGATTGCGTCGGTCAGAGTCGTGTTGTTGGCGGTGATTGTAAGTTCCATGTATCCCCCAAATCGAATCCGAAATATGTTCAGGAACCGAGCCCCGGCCCGGTATTTCGCTATTCTATTGCCCATTCAGCACCTCTGGAGGGGCTGAATCATGATTTTTTACTGAAAATGACGCAATTGATTAGAGACTTCACTTCCGGTGTGCTGAATCTCGTATTTCCACCGACGTGCGTGCATTGCGGTCGGCAAGGTGCGCTTCTGTGCGTTATATGTTTATCCGAATCGACATTGGTATCCAGAGATGTGTGTAGGAAGTGTGCTGAACCCTTAACGAAGCCGGGCACTTGCACTAGATGCGTGACTGAACGTTCGCCTCTTGATCGTGTGTACGGGTCGTATTTGTACGAAACGGCTGTGGGTTCTGCAGTAAGGGCTTTCAAGTTTGACGATGTTAGAGCGCTCGGCTCAACGCTGAGTAGGTTATTCGATATTGAAGGAATGAGTCGAAGCACCGCTGATGTTGTGATGCCAATCCCAATTCATAATTCGCGTTTGCGATCACGTGGAGACAACCAGTCTGAGATATTGGCACGTAACTCGCTAAACTTCTGGAAATCGAATTCAAGAGTGACTTGTTGATTAGATTACGAAATACAATCCCCCAGTCGGAGCAGCCAACAGCGATAGCGAGGAGAGGAGCGTTGCAGGGGGCATTTGGTGTGATGCCAAGTTCGAGTTCATCTACCTATATTTCCGGAAAGCGAATCTTGCTGGTGGATGATGTTTTTACGACTGGAAGCACGGTGAACGCAGCTGCATCCGTTCTTAAATCATCGGGTGCAGAGTGGGTCTGTGCAGCGGTGCTGACAGTACAGCCGAGTGGTTCACTGAAGTAGATGTATTTCACGGCAAATAAATTCAAAGCGAGTGCTAGATGGCTGAACTAAAGGCTGTGCTTTTCGACATGTATGGCACTCTTGCCGGGTTTGACCCACCTAGAGAACAAATCCAAGCTCAGGCAGCAGGAAAATTTGGCCTGAAAATCACGAGTGACGGTATAGATGCCGGATATCACATGGCTGACGAATTCATGACTCGCCAAAACGTTGACAAGCCAGTTCGAACGATGAATGGAGATGAACAGTGGGAGTTTTTCTCACGATTCGAGCAACTCGTTCTTCAAGGGGCTGGTCACGAAGTCGATCTCATTCTTGCCGGAGAGATATGGGCTGAAGTTCGTAAGCAGGAGTATCGAATCGCTCTTTTTCCTGATGTCATCGCTGGTTTGGATAGTCTCAGGGAGTCAGGGCTTGTCGTTGGCGTTGTTTCAAATATGAATTCGAGCCCTGAAAGGTTGTGCAACGATATGGGCTTAACCGATCATGTCGATTTTGCTGTAACTTCCGGCGAGATAGGATTCGAAAAACCCGACAAACGCATCTTTGAGGTGGCTCTCTTGAAGGCAGGAGTGCTGGCGGGAGAGGCTGTTCTTGTGGGTGATCAGTTGGAATCTGACATCTTTGGTGCTGAGCAAGCAGGGCTACGACCTATTCTCATTGATCGATACAACGGTCACCCGAACTACGAAAAGTACCCGAGGGTTACTGATATGGAGTCAACGATTGCCCTAATTTCTGAGATTCGATCGAAATAGTGCGTATCATCTTCGCCGAAGCGAATCCGTACTAACCAAAAGCAACCCACAAGTAGAGTACAAACTGAAATGAAAATCGAACGCGTTGAATCGATCCTTGCTGGGAACAGCCAGATCGTTAGGATATTCACCGACAGCGGTTTAGTTGGCGTCGGACAGTCGGCTTGCTGGGGCTATCTCGAAGCGACTGATGCGGTGGTCAAGAAGTTCGCCGACTATCTTGTTGGCAAAGATCCTCTGGATATCGAACACCATTGGCAGTATATGTACAGAATGGGCCCGTTCCGTGGCTCGGTCATTTCCGGAGCGGTCAGCGCGGTCGATATCGCACTGTGGGACCTCAAGGGGAAGCATCTCGAAGCACCTGTCTGGCAACTGCTTGGTGGCAAAGTTCGCAATAAGATTCGACTTCATTTACTTATGGGTGGTATTCGTCCTGACGCTGCAGATCAGGGAACAACGTCGCAGGGATTGATGCTGAATGCGCGTGATTCGGTTCTTCAGGGGTTCACTGCGATCAAGACAGATCCGCTTCCTGATGGCTTCCAGTCGATGACGTTGCCTCGACTAATCAACGACACACGAGAAAACGTGGCGGCGATGCGAGAAGGTGCCGGTCTTGATTGCGACATCATCCTCGAAATGCACAGGAAGCTGACTCCAATGGTGGCTATTGCACTTGCGGAACAGTTAGTCGAATTTCAACCAATGTTCTATGAAGACCCTGTACAGATCGACTCGATTAAGTCACAGGCTGAAGTCGCTCAGCGAACCACACTTCCAGTTGCAAACGGTGAGCGTATGCATTCGATCTGGGAATTCCGAGAGATGTTCGAGGCTGGCGGAAGTCAATACGCACGTCCTGACCTTGGACTTGCTGGCGGATTCACTGCTGTGAAGAAGATTGCCGCAATTGCGGAGTCGTACCATTCTGCAGTCGTTACTCATAATTTCCTTGGACCAGTTTTGACTGCTGCGGCTTGTGGTCTCGATACATCGATTCCGAACTTTCTTACGCAGGAATACTCCAAAGAAGATGAACAGCCGTTCAACGCGATGTTCAACTCATCGTGGCAGCGTGATGGTGGCTACATTCCCGTTCCAGACGCCGTTGGTATCGGAATCGATCTTGAGGTCGAAGGCTTTCAGGCGCAGTCTTACGAGCCACGGAACCTCCAAGTGATTCCAATGCGAGAAGACGGATCAGTTGGCTACTCGGTGTAAGTGGGTTGCTGAGCCGCATTTTTGTAGGACTGAATTGAACACTGAAATTCGTGCCCGAATATCGAACCGGTTACAGGCAGCGATATACCGAGAGTCGCTTGCGTTGGTTGACGCGGGTATCGCTGATGCGGCTGACATCGACAGAGTCATCACCAATTCGATAGGCCGTCGTTGGGCTATCGGCGGTCCGTTCGAGATATGGGAGCAGATCGGTTGGGATCTGGTGCAGGTTATTGCTGGTGAGTTGTTCGCTGATATTTCGGTGGCAACTTCGGCCCCAGTATTTTCTGCACCCGAAATTTATGAGACCCGATACGTTGCTAGCGGCCGTACCTCAGCGGAAACAAGGTTTCAGAATGTTGCAGTTATCGGTGCGGGACTTTTGGGTCATGGAATTGCGCTTGAGCTAGCTGTTCACGGCAAGCAGGTATTTCTGAACGATGTTTCAGATGATTTGTTGAACGATGCGATATCCAGAGCTCGTGTGGGTTTAGGTGCTCTCGCATCTGTTGGTCGTATCTCCGAAGGCCAGATTGAGCAAGCTCTGGAGCGTATTTCGATTTCGACCGATTTGAGCAGAACGGTAAAAAATGCTGATCTAGTTATCGAAGCGGCTTCAGAAAATCTCATTCTAAAGAAGAAGATATTTGCTGAAATCGATGCCTTGGCACCCAGTCACGCTGTACTCACTTCGAATAGTTCGACATTCGTGCCCAGTGCTTATGGTTCAGTTATCACACGAACATCGCGTGTTGTTGGCATTCACTACTTCAATCCGCCCCACTTGCTGCCTGGCATAGAGATCATTACGGGTCCTGATACGTCGAGTGAAGTTGTAGCGTTAGTCAAAGACGAATACGAGGCGATTGGCAAGAAACCCACTGTTGTGCGTACCGAAATTCAAGGATTTATCAGCAATCGCTTGCAGGTTGCGCTGTTACGTGAAGCAATGTCGACAGTTGAGTACGGCGAAGCTACTCCATCTGAGATCGATGAAATAGTTCGCAGTGGCTTCGGCCCGAAGTTCGCTGAAACCGGAGTGTTTGGATCGATTTCCCAGAACGAATCTTCGATTACTCATGCAGATCTAGTAGGGCAATTCTCTGAACTCAACAACGATCATGAGCTTCCAAGTCTGTTGCTCGATAAAATCGAATCTGGTGACCTTGGTGTGAAGACTGGTAAAGGGTTTTACGAATGGACACCTGAATCAGCAGAGGCGTGGCGTAAAAATATGGCAGATTCATTGCTGGCTATGACAGTGCGCGACTAGTAGCGCGCGGCTACTCCTCGCGGTACGCTCCGGAGATACGTTTTTTCAACTGGAGTGAAACTTGCCTGACGCCTCTACCAATCCGCATCGCTTACCGTCATTTGTTGTGCCTTCGCACTACAGAATCTTCCTTGAACCTAACCTCGACGAAGCCACGTTTTTTGGTCGAGTTGAGATCGAAGTAGAAATTGGTCAAGCGACCGATAATATCCAGATCAATTCAGCCGACCTTCAGATTACGTCAGCTGTTGTCAGAGATGCAGTTGGCGGTGATACGGCCGCCTCGAGTGTTGGGCATGACGAGAATATGGAACGTGCGACTTTGAGTTTTGACTCAAAGCTAGCAAGTGGCCCGTATACGATTGTTGCTGAGTTCACTGGCATCTTGAACGATCAACTTCATGGTTTCTATCGTTCGAAATTCACCGATGATGATGGTGTTGAACACACGATTGCAACGACTCAGTTCGAAAGTACACACGCTCGACGTGCTTTCCCGTGTTTCGATGAGCCTGCATTCAAAGCGTCCTACGGCGTCACTCTTGTTGTTCCAGATGATCAATTCGCCGTATCGAATGGTCCAACTATCTCAGAGACCAATCTTGGTGATGGACGAAAGTCGGTATTGTTCGAAGACACGATGATTATGTCGACCTATTTGGTCGCATTCATAGTTGGTCCATTCGAGGCTACTGACCCTATCGACATTGACGGAGTGCCACTGAGAATCGTCCACCCGATCGGTAAAGGACACCTCACCGACTACTCGCTCGAAGCCGGTGCATTTGCGCTGAGATTCTTCTCTAAGTACTACGGAATTCCGTACCCCGGCCAGAAGCTCGACATGGTAGCAGTGCCTGACTTCGCGTTTGGTGCGATGGAAAACCTCGGGTGTATCACTTACAGGGAAGTGCTTTTGTTGGTCGACAAGTCACGTTCAACCGAACCCGAACTGCTTCGAGTCGCCGATGTTATTGCGCACGAAATCGCTCACATGTGGTTTGGCGATCTCGTGACTATGGAGTGGTGGAACGGTATTTGGCTGAATGAAGCATTTGCTACTTTCATGGCGACAATGTGTTCCGATAATTTCAACGCTGAATGGGGGCGATGGAACCAGTTCAGCTTGGAGCGTTCGATGGCCTTCGACGTCGATTCACTGGCGAACACTCGACCAATCGAGATCGAAGTGAATTCGCCCGTCGATGCTGAAGGCATGTTCGATTTGCTCACATACGAAAAGGGAGGATCGGTACTGCGAATGCTTGAGCAGTACCTCGGCGAAGAGGAGTTCAAGGATGGGATTTCCTACTACTTGAATAAGCACAAGTACGGAAACACCGAAACCAACGACTTGTGGGATGCGATTGAACATGTGACGCAGCAGCCAGCACGTCGGATTATGAATTCATGGATTTTTCAGAAAGGCTACCCGCTGGTAAGCGCTTCAATTTCTGAAAATGGCTCAACTATCACACTCGCCCAAGACCGATTCCTGTACACAGAGAGCGATGTTGAAGACACAACCATTTGGTCGGTGCCGATCGTGCTCAAGGTCGGAACAGCGTCTGGCGTAGAGGAAGTGCGATATCTGCTCGAAGAGAAATCGTCTGAGATCCAACTGGACACACCAGTCGAGTGGGCGACAGCAAACGCTGGCGGAAGTGGATTCTTCCGAGCACGCTATTCACCGGAAATGCTGAAATCGCTTTCAAGCACCATGTTTGAAAACCTTTCACCTATCGAACGCTACGGCCTCATAGACGACACATGGTCATCGGTTATGGCAGGTCGGACATCGGCTACAGATTTCTTGGACTTCGCACGAAGCTTCCAGTCTGAAACTGACCTCGATGTGTGGACTGTGCTTTCAGGTTGCTTGAGTGGTCTCGACAAGCTTGTAGAGGGCGAAGCGCTGTTGCAGTACAAGGCTGCGGTACGTGATCTGGCTCAACCTGCGCTGGCTCGGCTCGGATGGGAACCGGGTGAAGGTGATTCGTCACGCGATCTCGAACTCCGTGGTTTGTTCGTTCGGTTACTGGCAAATGTTGGTGATGATGAGCTTGCGGTGAAAAACGCTGGTGATTTGCACGAGTCGTACATGCGAGACGCCGGATCGGTTGAACCGAATGTTGCGGCGGCTGCGACCGGAGTCGTTGCTTCGAAGGGTGATTCGGCTAAGTACGAGGTGTTCCTCGCTAAATACCGCAACCCATCGACACCGCAGGAAGAACGACGATACCAATCGGCACTTTCGGCGTTCCCCGGTGAGGCTGAGATGGATCGAACACTGGCGATGACTCTTGATGGAACTGTACGAACGCAGGACGCTCCATATCTGTTGGCTGTTTGCATGCGCAACAGAGAACAGGGATACCGTGCTTGGGAGTTCGTGAAAGCGAATTGGGGTCAGATCAACAAGGACTTCCCTGCGAATTCGATTGTTCGAATGCTTTCTGGTGTTACTTCGCTGAGTCAGCCTGAGCAGGCAGACGATGTGATTGCGTTCTTTGACAATCATGAAGTGCCGCAAGGGCAGCTGACTCTCAAACAGACACTCGAGAAGCTTCGCGTGAACGTTGCATTGCGAAAGCGTGAGAGCGGTCCGTTTACAGAGAGTTTGACGAGCTAGGGCGAACTCGTTTCATGTCCACGATCCAATACATAAAATCTCTGCCGGTTGTCGCTAAGCCAGATGTTCTGGTGTGCGGTACCGGTGTGGCTGGTATTGGTGCGGCGGTTGCTGCTGCACGTAACGGTGCATCGGTGATGGCGGTAGATCGAATGGGATTTGCTGGCGGTTTTTTTACCAACATCATCGGCTCGGCATTCGATGGTTTTGTGTATGAAGAGACAGGTAAACCAGTTGTTGGCGGGTTGGTGTTCGAGATGCTCGAACGGATGGGTGTTGTCGAACCGGGACAGGCTCCACATCTCGTTTACAACGTGAACGGTGATTTCACCGAGGTCGAAAAGTACCCTGATCGTGTTATCCCTCGGACAGACCCAGAGCTATTCAAGAAGGCTTCTGACGACATACTTGTCGAATCGGGTGTGAAGCCGCTTTTTCACACTCAAGTCTCTGACGTGATCATGGACGACAGTAGAGTCGATACTGTGGTTGTCAGTAACAAAGATGGTCTTGTTGCCATTCGGCCGAAGAACGTCATCGATGCGACCGGTGATGCAGATGTAGCCGCGTGGGCTGGATGTCCTTACGAAGTTGCCGAGTCGCTTCAGCCGATGAGTCTGCACTTCCGAATTGGGTTTGTGGAGTTAACGTTCGAGTTGCGTCGTAAGTGTGCTGCAGTCCTCGAAAAAGCCCGAGCTGAAGGTAAGATCGGACTCTACGGGGGGCCGTGGCCAGCGACTTTTTCGGGTCGAGATATTTACTTCAACGTAATTCGGACACCCGGTAATGCGACGAACCCCAACGACTGGACGAACGCCGAAATTCAGGGTCGTCGAGACGCCTGGACCATGTTCGAATTGTGGAAAGAAGCACTCCCTGAGTTCAAGGAAGCCTACTTCTTCACGAGCGGTCCGACCGCTGGTTCGAGAGAGTCGCGCAGAATAGTCGGTGACTACATGCTCACTGGAGACGATATTAGACAAGCCAAACGGCAGGATGATGTAGTAGTTCTGGGAGCATGGCGGATAGATCGTCACCCAGAAAATACTGCCGGTTACCACGAACAGCCCGTCGTTCCTCCATACGATATTTCATATCGGACATTGCTTCCTCAGGGTGTGGAAAATCTGTGGGTGGCGGGACGCTGCCACTCGGCGACATCGGAAGCGTTAGCATCGAGTCGTGTCACTGCGAATTCTATGGGCATGGGACAGGCTGCAGGCACCGCAGCGGCGATGGCGTCATCGAGCGGCGGGCATAATCGAAGCGTGTCGATCACAGAGCTTCAGGATCGATTGATTGCGGTGAATGTGATACTCGACCCCGCGTCGGCTATGCAAGATCTCTAACGGATACTGAAAAGGTTACATTTTGACGAACAGTTCGAATCAGGCAGGGGACAACGGTGATGGTAGCGAAAAGCCTAGGCTCGAACTACCTGCTCTGCCACCTGTGATTTTCGGTGTGCCAGTGTTTATTGGCGCTCTGATTCATGTGTTGATCTGGCGCAGCGAAATTATCGGCGGAATCATTGGCATAGTTATCGGTGTGATTCTGGTCGTGGTCGGAACCTTACTGATCTACTGGGCGTGGAGGACCATGCGCTCGCATGGTGAGCACCCCGAACCAGGCCAGCCGACTGAAACGTTGGTCACAACTGGACCATTCAAACGCACGAGAAATCCCATTTACTCAGGATTCCTTCTGATCGCTGCGGGGTTAGCTATATCACTGAATGCGATGGCAATGTTGATCTCTGTCTTCTTCGGCGTGGCGGCTCTTACCGCTTTGGTGATTCGGCGTGAAGAGGCGTATCTAGAACGAGAGTTTGGTGAGGTTTACACGAAGTACGAACGTCGCACTGGTCGCTGGCTGTAGTCTGATGCCCTGTTCTGAGGTAGATAGGGCTTGGGCAGTCAAACCCACTATAGGAATTCTCGATCTAGTGAGCTTGCGGTATTTGTGGCCAGAGCTTTTTTGATATCCCGGTGCTGGGCATAGCTACTGCCGTTGCGGCGATTACGCCCATGCCGAGGCTGATCCACATCGCGAGATCGTAGTTACCGCTGGTGTCGTAAATCTTCCCTGCCAACCACACTGCACTTGACGCACCGAACGGCATTACCATGAACATCGTGCCATAAATCGTTCCGAGACGACGCAGCCCAAATTCATCAGCTGTTACGGTGGCCGTCAGGGATATCACCGACGTCCACGAACTGCCGATGATAACCACACCAATAATCGCAATAGGCAAGCTTCCTGCCATGAGTAGTACGCCGTATCCGATCGCTCGCATTGAGTACGCCATAGCCAGCAGAGGTCGGCGTCCGAACTTATCGGCGAGGTAGCCGAATCCCAATCCCCCGGCGAGTCCTGCAATTCCCACGGTCGCAAGCGCTCCCGCACCCTGCACAGCCGTTGCGCCAAGATCTGTCGTGTAAGCGACGAAGTGGGCATTCACGAAGCCCATTGTGTAGCCTCATATAAAGAAGCCGATTGTGAGTCGCCAGAAAAGTCCGGTTCGACACGCCTGTCCAAGCGACATACCTGCGTTTGGATCTGCCGATCCGCTACTTAGGTCATGTCCGTCGGTAGTGATTCCGCCATCGGCACCATCTGCATGCTCCCCCGGACCTGGTCTACTTTTCAGAAGTAGAAATACGAGTGGGAGGATCAGGATAAGAAGAATTCCTCCGAGAATTAAGTAGCCTTCTCGCCAGCCAATGTAAGCAACGGCAAGTGCGGCAATCGGTACGAGCGCGGTCTCTCCCGCTGCTGAGCCTGTTCCGGCAAGCGACATTGCGAGCGCTCTACGCTTTGTGAACCAAGCACCGATGATTTTTGCTACGGCGCCCGGCGAAGCCAGAGTAAATCCGATGCCCATGATGATGAACGTCAGGTAGACGTGCCACAGCTCTTGAACCTGCGACATTGCTAATAGGGCTAACCCGCCGATGAGAACACCGATAGAGGCGATTTTTTTTGGGTCATATCGATCTGCGAGTAACCCGGCGACAGGGCGGAGAGCACCAGTGGCGAGTCCTGCTATTGCCAGTGCTCCAGCAAGGGAGCCACGACTCCAGTCGAACTCTTCGGTGACTGGCTTTAGAAATACGCCGAACGAGAATCGAGAACCTGCACCACCGAACAACATAAGCGCGGTGCCGAGTACGACTATCCAGCCATAATGAATATTTCGTAATTTTGAGATAGTGGTTACCTGGAGTTTGCGAAGTAGTGCAGATGCTCAGGCGATGATGGGAGAGCAGAATATCTGATCTCAATGGTCATGGAGTGCACGAACAATGATAGATATTTAGTGCTTGTATCTTCTGATTTCGCTCTAACTCAGTGAAAAATCGGATGGGTGTCAGTAAAAAGGATATGGCAGAAGCCATCCCATTTTTACTGACACCCATGTTGAACTTAGGTACTACTTAGTAGCAGCTGAACAGACTGTATCGATGATCAACTGGGTTACCACGTATGGGTCACAGTTGGCGTTCGGCCTTCGGTCTTCGATGTACCCTTTGCCGGCTTTTGCGACCTGCCAAGGGATTCGAACCGAAGCACCACGGTCGGATACACCGTATGAATACTCGTCGTATCGCTGAGTCTCGTGAGCTCCTGTTAGTCGAAGATTTATGCCAGAGCCGTAATTGGCAATGTGAAGTTCTGGCTTGCCAGGAGCACCAAGTGCTTCGGCAGCAGCAACACATGCGTCCAACGATTCACGCATTTTGATAGTCGAGAAGTTGGTGTGACAGCCAGCACCGTTCCAGTCACCTGCAACCGGCTTCGGGTTGAGCGTTGCAGAAATCGGAGTCTCATTAGGGCCAAGGTAATCTTCGGAAATTCGGTAGAGCAGCCATCGAGCCAGCCACATTTCATCGCCGACGAGAGGAGCCGATACGGGGCCGATCTGAAATTCCCACTGGCCGGGCATTACTTCGGCATTGATTCCTGAAATGTGGAGGCCAGCGTCGATACAAGCCTGAAGGTGTTCGTTTACAACTTCGCGACCGAAAATTTCGTCTGCACCTACACCACAGTAGTAGCCACCCTGTGGTGCTGGGAAGCCATTGATTGGCCATCCAAGAGGCGCTAGTCCCTCGAAGAATGTGTATTCCTGCTCAAGACCAAACCATGTGTCTTGAATGCTGTACTGTTCAGCTGAGGCTGCGCACTTCGCCCGGGTGTTCGATGGATGAGGAGTCATATCTGTGAGAAGTGTCTCGCACATTACGAGTACGTTGTCGTCCCCTCTGATCGGGTCTGGAACGACCAGAACTGGGTTGAGAACGACGTCAGATTGGTCACCTGATGCCTGGTTGGTTGAAGATCCATCGAATCCCCAAATTCCGGGCTCTTTGCCATCTGCAAGCACCTGCGCCTTTGATCGCAACTTAGCGGTCGGCTTGGTGCCGTCAATCCAAATATATTCGGCTATGTAAGGCATTCTTTACTTCCTTGTGCAAATTTACTGTGCTGGCACCGTGCCGCCAACCCGGTTGGAACTGGCGGTCAATAGCTGTTTGCGTAGCGAGCATCTTACGTGCGAACTGCGCCTTCGGATAGTTGAACACGTACTTCAACCAAACGACCGCAATCTAAATTAACTGAAACGTGTTTCGAAGGTGTTTCAATTTGGGGCTCATTTAACAAATCGGTTGAAAAATAACGAAATCATCATGACCCAATTCGACTCGGAGCGTATCTGGTCACATAATCGTGGAATGAATCAAGAACACTTCGATCTGTTGAATGGAACTGCTGAGGATTTAACTGCATGGCATCGAGCAAATTCACCTAAGCAACTGGATTTGAGAGGTGCCGACCTTTCGGGGCGAGATCTTCGAGGTCGAGATTTCACACGAGCGTTATTGGAACGTGCCGATTTATCAGGTGCGAACCTCGATGAGGCAGTATTCTCGGAAGCGAGTCTGCGGAGAGCAAATCTTTCCGGTGCGTCAATGAAAAAAGTTACTCTCTACCGTACGAACTGTACTGGTGCTGACATCTCTGGTGCCGATCTGTCGAGAGCGAATATGTACAGGTGCGTACTGCGAGAGGCAGTGATCGTTGGAGCCAACTTCAAGATGGCAGCCATATTCAAAGTTGCCTGGCCTGAGGGTGTTGACGTTCGGGCTCACGGCTAGGAGTTAGCGTTTAGTGTGATTAGTGACTAACCGAATCAAATGGAGCCCCACACTCTAGGTGTCTCCCATCCTCTGGGGTAGAGTCGCTTAGCCCGCTAAACCGCCGGTGACTCGCATTAGTGTTTCCTGAACCAGAAGTTCGTGGTCGAGCGTTCGAAGAGGCTCAGATTCACCTTTAATGTTACGAACTAGCTCGGCGAATGTGTCCACGTATCGAGCACGGTCTTCGATCTTGATAATGTTTACGCCCTTTTTGTACTCGCCTTGATCTTGGTCGAGGGTGAGTCGAATTGTGTCGGCGGGTTCAAACGGTTCCATGATCGCTGAGCCTTTTGTGCCGTATACCTCGAAGCGCCGTGCCATCGGGCGCGGTTCGAGTGCGGTAATGTCAACGGTCGCTATTGCATTGCTGTATTCGAATACGCCGAGTGTATTGTCCATCATTTCGCGTGTTTCAGACGCTGAATTCTGAAAGAACCGAGAAACTTTTTTGGGTCGACCAAGCATCCAAACGATCTGATCGAGCATGTGACCGCCGAGGTCGTACATGATGCCCCCCTTGAAGTGTGCGAGCCCTTCTTTGCCGGTTTGTATACCTTCAGGGTTTTTCTCTGGAAGCCACGTCGACATATGTGCTCGAACTTGAAATACGTGGCCTAGAAATCCTGAACGTGCCCAGTTAGCAATTCGCTCGAAGCCGTCGTGCTTGCGGAACATGTAGCCCATCTGGAGCATGGTTCCCTGTTTTCGGGCCTGTTCAACTACGCGTTCAAATCGCTGATAGTCATCGCCAGCGGGTTTGTCGTAAAAGACGTGCTTTCCGGCAGCTACGATTTCTTCGGTAAAGCCAAGACTTTCTTTGTTTGCGCCTTCTGATGCAACGCTCACGACCGAAGGATTGTCGAGAAATTCGGAAGGATTGTCAACAAACGTAACTTCGTTCCATGTCGCAGACTTTTCGACCTGCTTGCGTCTTACGAGGTCTGGTTCGTAAACGCCAACAACTTCAATTTCTGGGTGGTCGAGCATGACCCTCAGCACGCCCTCAGCGTGTCCGTGCTTCGTTCCGTACTGAGCCATTCGCAATTTGTTGGACATTGAGATTGTCACTCCAGAGCGGTGGAATTGTTGGCCTGACAATTATTAATCAGGTGAGGGAATTCAAATGCCGCCGCAGTCTACGCTGGGTTGTCGGAAGTTCGCCAGTTGAATCGAGACTTATGCGACTGATCAGACGTTGCGTACAGCTTCGATAAATGCTCGGATTCGGGCAGGGTCTTTCACGCCATTTGTTTCGACGCCGCTCGATACATCGACACCCCACGGCGAGAGTTGCTTAATTGCACTCTGGACGTTTTCAGGTTTGAGTCCGCCTGCTAGCAGCACGTTTTTACGATTTGCTACACCTTCAGCAGTTGCCCAATCGAATGAAAGCCCTGATCCACCGGGTGTTTCTTTATCGAATCTGTCGAGAACGACGCCGTGGCCTACTGCAAGCAATGGTGAGACGATTTTATTGAGATCAGTTGGCGCTGTGCCGTCTACGACCCGCACTTGTTTGAAGATCGGAGCGTCGAGTTTTGAGATGTAATCGTCGTCTTCATCGCCGCAAAGTTGGAGGTAGTCGAGTCCGGCGTTGCGAGTGGTTTTGTTGACGAAACTCGGATCTTGATTACGAAACAATCCAACTATGCCGGGTCGATTTAAGATTTTTTGACGAGTGCGGTAATCGGCGATGATCTGTGCCCCGTCTTCGACATTAAGCTGCCTGCGAACGCCTTCAACAAACACGAATCCGAGATAATCTGCGCCTGCGTCTGAAGCAACGATCGCTGCACTAGCACTTCGCAGGCCGCAGATTTTGATTCGAGTGTTTTCGGAGTCCATGCCGTTATCCGACTTCTACTGCTGCCATCGCCTGGGCCAGTTCGCTTACGTCGCTGCCGGCCTTCATAAGTGATTCTCCAACCAGTACGGCCTTAGCACCGGCATAACCCATGCGCTCGACATCGGTAGAGTTTTTCATACCACTTTCGGCGACCCTAATTCGGTCATCTGGAATTTTCTTTGCGAGTGTTTCAAATACAGAAAGAGACGTTTTGAGGGTTTTGAGATTCCTGTTGTTAATACCTATGATCGGTGGATCGATTTTCATAGCGATATCGAGTTCCGGCTCATCGAACACTTCGACGAGAACATCCATGCCCATCGAAGTCGACAGGCTAAATAGATCGGCGTACTGCATAGGATCAAGGCAGGCGATGATGAGCAGGATGCAGTCGGCACCGGCTGCCCGTGCTTCGTGCACTTGGTACTCATCGACGATGAAGTCTTTGCGAAGTACCGGAACACGTGAGGCGCGCGCAATTATAGATACTGCCGCCAGATCGTCGATCGACCCGGAGAAGTAGTCGGACTCGGTAAGCACTGATATAGCTGCCGCACCAGCATCACAGTACAGGCTGGCGCGGTGGGCGGGGTCGAGGGCGGGATCGAGCGATCCGGCTGAAGGAGAAGCCCGTTTCATTTCGGCGATAAGCGAAATTCCACGTTTAGCACTGATAGCACGCTGTAATGAAAGCGGGACACTCGAATTTTCAGCAATGGTTCGGAGCTCTTTGATGCTGCGTGTTTTCTTGGCTTGTTCGATGGTGACTAGTCGCTTTTCAACGATTTCACCAAGAATTCCTTGTATTTTGATCAAGACTGTTCCTGACTTATTTTGATCAAAGCATCGAGCTTTGCTTGAGCTGCTCCGGAATCAATCGAGTCCTGAGCCATCGCTGCAGCTTCTTGGAAGGCAACGGCTTTGCCAGCAGCCATAAGCGCTGTCGCTGAGTTGATCACAACAACGTTTCGACGTGATGTTTCGGGTGCAACTGGTGGATTATGACCACTTCCTGCACCGGCGAACACATCTTTGATGATCTGTGCTGAATGATCGATCGATTCCGCTACAAGATGATCTCGTTTGCCTTCTGGTATTCCGAAGTCAGCAGGGCGGGTTCGGCGACGCTTTAGACCGTCCTTGTTTACTTGATAGAGCAATGTGTGGCCTTCGATATCTACCTCGTCAGCCCCCGATTCAGCATTCACAACAAACGCATACTCGGTTCCGAGAATTTCTAAAGCCTTGGCAATCTTCTCTGCGAAAGCGGCATCAGATACACCGATGACCTGACGGCTCACTCCCGCAGGATTTGTGAGTGGCCCCAGAAAGTTGAATATGGTGCGAATGCCAAGCTGTGGCCGGAGCGGCCCTGCGAACTTCATCGCTGGATGGAACGCCTGAGCGAACATGAATCCGATACCAGTTTCGGTGAAACACTTTTTCACGCCATCAGGTCCGAGGGTGATGTCGACGCCGAGGGCTTCCAGCACGTCAGCGCTGCCTGTCGACCCTGACATTGCTCGATTACCGTGCTTCGCGACGGGTATACCTGCACCAGCAACAACAAATGCTGATGCAGTGGATATGTTGAACCAGTTGAGCCCGCTACCACCGGTTCCACAGGTGTCGATCATGTCGAATTCAGTATCAATGTGGAGTGATACTTCACGCATGACGCCCGCCATTCCAGCGATTTCATACGGGGTTTCACCCTTCATTCGCATGGCGGTTAGGAATGCACCAAACTGTGCAGGGGTCGCCTCGCCTGTCATGATTTCGCGCATCACGTCGGCTGCCTGATTCTGCTCTAAATCAGTGCCTTCGACGACGGTCTGTATTGCCTGTTGAATGTTCATTTTTATCTTCAGAATGTTTGGTTTTCAGCGTGAATTTTAAGGCTTTTGATTTTTCGCCATATGCCAGCCATATTGATTGCTGATTAGAAAAACAGTTATCCGCTAACCAGTGATGGCTTGTCGAGGAAATTCTGGAGGAGGTCTTTACCTGCTTCAGTCATGATCGACTCCGGGTGGAACTGCACACCTTCAACGTCGAGTTCCTTGTGCCGGATCCCCATGATGATGCCGTTCTCGGTACTCGCAGTCACTTCGAACGTGTCGGGGACGGTATCAGGCTCGATAGCGAGCGAGTGATATCGCACAGCTTCGAATGGCTGAGGTAGTCCGGCGAACACGCCTTTGCCGGTGTGGTTGATCGGTGAGGTCTTACCGTGCCGGATTTCACCAGCGCCCTTCACAACTCCACCAAAGGCTTGAGCAATGCACTGGTGACCGAGGCAAACACCAAGAACCGGAACTTTTCCGGCGAAGTATTTGATTACATCGATCGAAATTCCAGCGTTGTCTGGCGTAGAGGGACCTGGTGAAACGACCACCCGTTCTGGGTTCATCGCAGCCAGTTCCTCGATGGTCGCTTTATCGTTGCGAACCACTTCGACTTCAGCTCCGAGTTCGGAAAGGTATTGGAATAGGTTGTATGTAAAACTGTCGTAGTTATCGATTAGTAGGAGCATTGTTTTTACTTTGCTGTAATTGTCGCAGTACGTGGGATTATGTGTGAAATTTGATCGCTGCTTCGCCAGTGATGATCTTTGGTAGCTTCTGCCTGTGCAATTGCCAGCAAAGGCGCTTTTGTTTTCTGGAGAGATTCGAGATTTTCGGCTTCAGGATCGGAATCGAATACGATTCCAGCTCCACCCTGAACGTGTGCTGTGCCGTTCCGTAGAACGATTGACCGGATGATCGTTCCAGTGTCTACGTCGCCGTTGGGTGCGAACCAGCCGATACCACCGCAGTAGGGTCCACGGCCCTCAGGTTCGAGTTCGGCGATTAGCTGCACCGACCGTATTTTGGGTGCGCCCGTAAGTGTCCCGATCGGAAATCCTGCTTTGAATGCATCGATGCCATCGTTGTCTTCGGATAGTTGTCCTTCGACGCGTGAGACAAGATGCATCACGTGTGAGTAGCGTTCGATGTGCTTTAACGAAGTGACTTTGACCGTTCCGGGCTTGGACACCCGACCAAGATCGTTTCGCGCCAGATCGACAAGCATCACATGTTCGGCAGATTCTTTTTCGTTTGAGAGTAGGTCGGCTTCGTACTGAAGGTCATCTTTAGTTTTTGTGCCACGCGGGCGAGTGCCAGCTATCGGGTGAACAGAAACTGTGCCGTTCACCGAGCGCAGTAGCAGTTCAGGCGATGCGCCGATCAGTTGCATGTCACCCAGATCGAGCATGTACATGTACGGCGATGGATTTATCTTCGAAAGCTGTTCGTATATATCGATAGGAGCGGCTTGTGTGTGAGTTTCGATTCGCTGTCCGAGAACTACTTGGATTAACTCTCCATCAATGATCGCCCGTCGAGCTTGTTTGACCATTTCTTGGTACTTGGTGCCGATTGGATGGACGAGTGAGTTGATACGGTCGAAGTCGGCTTGAGCTTGGGGTATCGAAAGCGGTTGACCGTTTTTTACGGCGTTATCAAGAACTTCACAGATATGTGAAATTCGACTTGCAGCCAAGTCGAAATAGTCTGTGGATTTAGCGAACACGATGATGTGCAGTTGATCAAGCGCACGATCAAAAACGATCAGCTCACGTGGAACTGCGAAAGCAGAAACCGGTGATCCGGTGGGGTCGAGCGGTAGATCGCCGACCGATGGTTCAAAGTGCTTTACGGCTTCGTAGGCGACGAATCCGAATGCTCCGGTTAGCAGCGCAGGAAGCCCGCTGATCGATGCCACAGAGCGAGCACTGAACTGATCTCGTAGCGCTGAGAGAGGATCAATGTCGCCACTAGTCTCATGCTCACCTGTTCGGGTGACTCGTTCGACCGCTGGACAAACGTACGAGTACCTCGAAGCCCCTTCTTCAGGTGACTCCGATTCTAAAATAAACGCCGGTTCGCCGTGTGAGCGCAGTAGCTTTAATGCGTTGACAGGTCGAACCTTGATCGAATCAAAGACAGCATGAACAGGTACGACATCGTATTTGATCGACGCGTGCTCGAATTCCTCTAGAGTGGTTCTGAACCTCAGGCTAGACACCTGATGACTCCTCGGCGTGATCAATTGCCCGCATCAAAGCGCCCATCTTGTGCAGGGTCTCTTCGTACTCCGTCTGGGTGTCACTATCGGCAACAATTCCACCGCCAGCTTGCAGGTATGCGACGCCGTCTTTCATGACCATTGTTCGCAACGAAATCGCTGTATCCATGTTGCCGGTGAAGCTGAAGTATCCGACCGCTCCACTGTAGGGTCCGCGCTTGTCTGGCTCCAGCTCGGCGATCAACTGCATAGCCCGTACTTTGGCTGCCCCCGAAACTGTTCCGGCAGGGAATGCTGCTCTCATGGCATCGAACATGTCGTATTTTTCAGAAAGATCACCCGTCACGTGTGAAACGATGTGCATCACGTGTGAATATTTTTCGATTTCGAAGCTTTGCGTAACCTCAACACTGCCGGGGTTTGAAACTCTGCCAACGTCGTTACGCCCGAGATCGAGCAACATCACGTGTTCAGCGACTTCTTTTTCATCGTTGATGAGTTCGTTTTCAAGCTCGTCATCGTGCTCAGGTGTCGTACCGCGTGGTCGAGTACCAGCGATTGGATGGACTGCCATCTTGCCATCTATCACTTGGGTAAGAAGCTCAGGTGAAGCTCCGACGATCTGGAAGCCATCTAGCTCAAGAAAGAACATGTACGGCGATGGGTTTATAGCTCGTAATGAACGGTACATGTCGAACGGTTTGACCGGTGTACGCCTCGCAAGCCGCTGTGAGAAAACGACCTGAATTACCTCGCCGTCCTGAATCGCCTGTTTGCACTTGGCGATCGCCTCGCCGTAGTACTCACGGGTCATGTTCGGAATATATGGCTGCCCGGTAACTTCACCGTGATCCAATGGTGATTGATCTGGATGACCTACCGAGTTGTAATCAATATTCGGATCACGTGAAGTGAAACCTGACGTTGGTAAGAAGTTTCGTCGTGCTCCATTTGGAGGTACTGGTTTGTCGAGCCGGGCAATGATCTCTTCAATTTGAGTGGTGGCCTTTGTGTAGGCTACCTCGATATCGTCGTTTATTGCAGCGTGCGATACGACAAATATCGTGTGGCGTACGTGATCGAATATCAGAATCGAGTCGGTGAGCATGAACACCGATTCGGGAACGTCGAGCCCAGACTTTTCATCTGATATCTGTGGAACCGACGGCTCGAAATAGCGAATTGTGTCGTACGCCAGATAACCGACTGCCCCGCCGTGGAATTTTGGTAGACCTCTGACGGTTGCATATTTCACGTTAGACATTCGGTTGCGCAGGAGTTCGAGTGGGTCGACTTCACCAAGATCGGTTCCGGCACCGGTTGTCATAACCTCGGATGGCTCCGTGCCTAGGATGCTGTATCGAGCTAGATTTTCTCCGCCTTCGACGGATTCGAAGAGGAACGAATGTGTCCCTCTCGCTGTCTTGAGGTAGGCAGAGACAGGTGTTTCAAGATCGGCGCTGATTTCGCGATAGACGGGGATCAGATTGCTGCCGACTGCAAGTTCTCTGAATGTTGAAAGATCGGGTGTGTAGTTGGGCATAACTAATTTTTCCTGGTGAATTGAAGTTGTACTAAGTGAATTAGTTGCGACTTCGCCAGGAAGTGCCATTTGTTGCCGTTATTTCGAAGTGGTGTGTCATTGGATCGGTGCGTATATCAAGTGATAGATACGTTTCGTGCGGATTCGAACTACTTCCAGTTCTTCGTATAGCTCGAAATACGCATGGCATCCCGAACCTGCGTCATTGTTTCGGCGGCAACTTTCCGCATTCGACTGACCCCGCTCATGATCGCCTCTTCGACGAGATTCATGTTCTGTTCGTAGTAAGCACGTTTCTCACGGATAGGGTCGAGAAACGTGTTGAGCGACTCGGCTAGCGCCATCTTGATCTCAACATCACCGATGTTGCCTTCGCGGTAGCGAGCTTTGAAATCGTCGACCTGCGCCGTATTCGGGTTGAATGCGTCGTGATACTGGAACACCGGGTTGCCTTCGACCTTGCCGGGAATATCGGCGCGTATTCGGTTAGGGTCTGTGAACATTGAGCGCACTTTCTTCATAACCGTCTTTGCATCGTCAGACAACATGATGACATTACCTTTCGACTTGCTCATTTTGCCCAGACCGTCGGTGCCTGAGAGCCGTGGGACCTTTCCTACGAGCGAGTCGGGTTCGGGGAAGATGTTGCCGAACATTCGGTTAAATTTGCGAGCTACTTCACGGGTCATTTCAATATGGGGAAGTTGATCGTCACCGACGGGTACTAGGTGTGCCTGAGGCAACAGAATGTCGGCTACCTGACTCATAGGGTAGTTGTAGAAACCGACTGTCCGGCGTTCGACATCGAGATCCTCTAGCTCGCCCTTCAGGGTCGGGTTTCGTTCGAGCATGCCAAGAGGCGTGATGAAGCCGAGCAACATCGTGAGTTCGGCGAACTCTGGAACGTAACTCTGAACAACGAAAGCTGACTTCTCGGGATCGAGACCAACCGAGAGCCAGTCGAGTGTTACCTGAAGAACCGAATCACGGATCAGGTCGATTTCATGAAAGTGGTCGCCGAGCGCTTGGTAGTCGGCGATCAGGAAATAACAGTCGTATTGATCTTGTAGTTCGATCCAGTTATGAAGTGCACCGACGTAGTGGCCCAGATGCAGAGCACCGGTGGGTCGGATACCGGTAAGGATTCGCTTTTTTGTAGTTGGCGCAGCCATGATGTCGTTCGACTCTCGATTTTATTTCTAAATTATCGAGGTTTTGATCACCCGGCTCTTGTCATTTCAAGTTGCGACACGCAACTGGTCGACAGAGGAAAGGGCACAAAAAAACCTCACTCCCAAGAAGATTCTGTTCAAGGGGCGAGGTTTAACCCGCGGTGCCACCCTTATTACCGCTACACGTTTCATGAAGCAGCATCTCTGTCGGACACACGGTCGAGGCTATCTTAAGTCCGTAGGCCCTGGGCTCTGATAACGGTGCCCACTCCGTCGGAAGCTAATTGCTTACGCTTTCGCTTCGAAGCTCACGGGTCCATTCAGTTCCGGTCGTGATATCGGGCTTCCACCTTGCCCGACTCTCTATGATCCGTAAAGAAACTTACTATTCCCGATCAACGCCAATATGAAATTCAAACTGTCTTCTAGACTAGCCCCTAATGAGTCGGTGAGTCAATTATCGCTGGGATTTCAATTCGAATATACGCCGGATTACCGCGGGTGAAGGCAGAATATTGGAATTGATCGAATTCGATGGAACAAATCGTGGCGCCTTAGCGTCTTAGCTATGACGGACGACCTAACGAGGCGTTTAGGCAAAGCAATATTCACGGTGATCCTCACCTAATACGGAAATATAGAAATGTTTAGCGGTCAAAAAACAATTAATAAGTGGTTCGCACTGGTTGCAATCGCAGCCCTCGCAGCATTCGTAATTGCGTGTGGCACAGATGAGACCAAGCTTGTTTCGAATGATGGTGTTGGTGCACAGCCAACTCAAAACCCAAACGGTGATGACACTCAGGGTAACCCGCCTCCGGTCGAGCCTATCGGCGATCTCAGTTACGAGGTCGTCGAAGCGCTTGCCCCGATCGAGAGCGTTCAGATACTCGTGCTGGAGTCATACCCCGAGCAGTATGTTGTTCAGATTGTTTCTGGGCTTCCAAGCGGTTGCGCAACGTTCGATCATGCCGAAGTTATGCAAAACGGAACCGATATTCATATAGCGGTCTACAACAGCGTGCCAGCATCCGATCAGCTCATTGCGTGCACAACTATTTACGGCATGCACGACGAGAACGTTGCACTTGGAAGCAACTTTGGTCGAGGTATTACGTACACAGTTCTGGTGAACGACCAGCCTGGTGTTACGTTCACAACAGGTTCATCACCGATACAAGGCGACCCCCCCTTACTCAGAGCCAGGATTCGTGATTGAATCGGCTCTGGTTGAAGGTCTTGAGATCATCATCGGCGAAGACAGTCGTGGCCCTGTGACGTACTACGCCCAAGTTATCTCGGGATTGTCGAGTGGTTGTAAAGAATCGATCGATGCCAATGTTGTTCACTCGGGAAGATTGGTCTTCGACATCTACCCGATGGTCAAGGTTCCGACGGGTGACGTGATGTGCACCGATGATTACCGTCTTGATTCTGCGGAAATTGAGCTTGGTGTTGTGGGTGAAGAACTCGTTTCCTGTGCCGTGTACATCGTGAACGCAGGCGGCAAATCGGTTACGTTCCAAGCAATTGCACCAGACGTTCGATGTGCTGATCCTAGGCTGTCAACTCCAACTCCAACACCATTCCCCGGCGGTGGAAGCATCATTGCTGACAGTCAGGCTCTTGAGCTGACACTAAGGTCATTGGGTGCGGACGTTCAGTACGGTGGGCAGAGTGATGTTTCGAAGCAGTTTGGCCTGTACCCGACAGAGATGAAGGTAAACGGTCAGCGAGTATTGGTTTACAGCTTCGCTCCTGGTACATCAGCTGAGAAGGCTTCCGAGACGGTTTCTAGCGATGGTTCTACGTTCGAGGGTGAGGGCGTTGCGATGTCGGTCATGTGGATAGAGCCACCTCACTTCTACTTGTTCGGTAACGCAATCATCTTGTACGTCGGTGTTGATGCTGAAATGGGTGCGTTGCTCGGTTCTATCGGCGATCAGTTCGCTGGGGGCGAATACGAGACTGCCGCTAGTGACGATGACGGCATCAATAGTGAGTTCACTTCTCGCTTGGCGACTATTGAGAATGTAAGCATTGCTTCAACTCGATCGATTCCTGCGCAGCACATGATTGGCGTGACAATTGCTCTCGGCGGAAGCTGCGAGACGTTCACGTCGATTACCAAGGTTGTTGAAGGCCGAGAGGTTCGAATCGAAGTGTTGACTGAAGTTCCAACGGCTCCTGTGCCATGCACATTGGCGATCATCTACGACGATCAGTCGATTAACATTGGATCCGAGTTTGAAGCCGGAGTTGAGTACGACGTCTTCGTGAATGGCGAAGGTCAGGGCACCTTCGTCGGCGGCTAGTTGCCCACTCGGTTCGAAATCTATCGGCAGGCAATTGCTGCAGAACGCCCCGCCTATCTCGCCCGTTAGGTGGGGCGTTCTGTGTTCGTAGGTCTTTTGTCGTGTGTTCCTGTTGCCTTACTTATGAGATTCTGAGAGCCTTCTGCTCGTTCATTCATGAAATCACCAATTGATAAGAGGACAACTGCCCTAATGTCATCAAAGCAAATTTCACCATACGGCTCTTGGGAATCGCCAATATCGGCCGATCTAATTACGCAGGGCGGTCTTCGTCTCAGTGAAGTTCGCATTGCTGGGAATGATGTGTACTGGCTCGAAGGTCGGCCAGAAGAAGCCGGTCGATATGTGATTGTGAAACGGTCTGCTAACGGCACGATCACGGAAATGAATCCGGCTCCCTCTAACGCTCGAAACGCTGTTCACGAGTATGGAGGTGGTGCATACGCTGTCCGCAATGGTGTCGTGTACTTCTCCAACTGGGATGATCAGAGGATTTATCGAGCTTCGTCAAACGGCGGTGAACTTACGGCGATCACACGCGCACCTGCAATTGAGCGTGGTGAACGATTTGCTGATCTGCGACTGACGAACGACTTAGGCTGGATTATGGCGGTACGCGAGACGCACCACGAGGATCGAGAAGCCGACAATGAAATTGTTGTAGTACCCACGAACGGATCGGGCGAGATACAGGTTCTGGCAACCGGGCACGATTTCTATTCGTCACCGCGCCAAAACATTGCTGGCGATAAGATTTGTTGGCTCTCGTGGGATCACCCAAACATGCCGTGGGACGGTTGTGAGTTGTGGGTAGCTGATTTCGATTCAGCCAACGGATTTGTGAGTAGTGAGCATCTTGTTACAGGTGGCACGGATACCAGCATTCTGCAGCCAGAGTGGGCGCCAGATGGGACTCTGGTATTCATCACTGACGAATCGGGCTGGTGGAATCTTACAAAATGGTCGGACGGCAACGTTGTGCCTGTGCTTACCGAGGAAATAGATCACGGCGGTCCTGCATGGATGTTCGGGTTTAGCACATATTCATTTCTGGAGGATAGTGCGATCCTGCTGAAAGGTGCAAAGGGTGTTGAGGGTCGATTAAGGATGGTGACGCTCAATGGTCGCGAAGTAGCGGAAACCGCTGTGCCTCACAGTTCGATTGCTGAAGTAAATGTCATAGGTAGTGATGTTGTCTATATTGGTGCTTCGCCGACTACCGCTGCTGAAATTGTTCGAACTTCGTTGAACAGTAGGGTGACGATAATATTGAAGTCATCGAGCGATATCGAGCTCGACGATGTGTATCTATCGATACCAGAAGCGATCACGTTTCCTTCGACCGATAATGGCGAAGCGCACGCTTTTTATTACCCGCCAACGAATCACGATTTCGAGTCAGATGGCTTGGAGACTCCACCGCTGTTGGTAATTAGCCACGGAGGTCCAACGAGCGCGACAAGTTCGTCGCTTGCACTTCCTGTGCAGTTCTGGACTAGTCGCGGATTCGCTGTTGTAGATGTGAACTATCGTGGCTCAACTGGGCACGGCAGGGTGTTCAGGGATGCACTGAAGGGCAAGTGGGGCGTGTATGACACTGACGATTGCATTGCGGCTGCGGATTATCTGGTATCGAGAGGGCAGGCCGATACGAACCGTCTTGCGATCAAGGGCGGATCGGCTGGTGGCTATACGACGATCAATGCACTTACATTCCACAATCGATTCGCAGTGGGTGCTACTTACTACGGTATTGCTGATTTGAGCGTATTTATTGGCGACACCCACAAGTACGAATCCCGCTATCTTGACAGTTTGATTGGTCCTTACCCAGAATCTAAACAGCTCTATTACGACCGTTCGGCTATCAATTTTACCGATCAACTATCGTGTCCGATGATCATCTTGCAGGGTCTCGAAGATAAGATCGTTCCACCTTCTCAGGCTGAGATCATGGCGGGTGCGTTACGTGATAAGAGCATCCCATTCTCACTGATGATGTTCGAGGGTGAACAGCACGGTTTCAGGCAGTCGAAGAACATTAAGGCTTCACTTGAGGGTGAACTGTATTTTTACGGCAAGGTGATGGGCTTCACGCCTGCGGACGATCTACCGGGTGTAAAGATCGAAAATGAATCCGCACTTTAGAGTGGGCTGGCTGGAAGCAATCTGTGGTTCAAGCGAGCTACAACAATTTCAAGGAACAATATGACTGATAATGAACCAGAATCGATACTTGTTGTGACTCCGCACCCTGATGACTCTGAATCGGCGTCAGGTGGCACAATTGCTAAATGGTGTGCGGAAGGCAAAAAAGTCGTTCTGGTCGTTTGTACGAATGGAGACAAGGGAACCAGCGATCGTTCTGTGAAGCCAACTGATCTTTCAGCCACACGTGAGGTTGAAACTTTAAACGCAGCTAAGGCCTACGGCTTGGCGGATGTCGTATTCCTTAGGATGAAAGATCAAGGCCTTGAAGACAACGATGAATTCAGAGAAAAGCTAGTTCGACAGATTCGGATACACAAGCCTCGATTGCTTCTTACTATTGACCCTAATCGGCCTTACATACGTCATCGTGATCACAGCATGACGGGGCGTGTGGCCCTTGACGCTGTATTTCCGTATGCACGAGATCACGTCGCATATCCCGAGCATTTGAAAGAGGGTATCGAACCACATAAGGTCGAAGAAGTTTGGCTGTTTCGACCCGAGCAACCGAACCATCACGTAGATGTCACTGAGTATTTTGAAACTCGTCAAAATGCACTTCACTCACATGTAAGCCAAGTGGGTGAACGCAGCGAAGAACGTGACGAACGATCACGCAAACGTTTGACCGAAACGGGTGAAAAGTACGGCGTAGAGTTAGCCGAACAGTTCATGCGGATAGAGATCGGGCGCTAGATTCCAACTTTAAACATGTGGATCAGGACAGATCTAGCCGGCACCTTCGCCACCGTCGAGTGGGAGTTCTACTCCATTTATAAAATCTGAGTTCGACGAGGCTAGGAATAGTACGGCATCTGCCACTTCTTCGGGCTCGGCAAATCGACCGGTTGGAATTTTCGCCAGCTTGGCGTCACGTCGTGGGCTAGGTGGCCATGCATTGTCGCCCATGGGTGTCATCGTAACTGTTGGAGCAACGCTGTTGGTTTGAATGTTGTGGGGTCCGAATTCGACTGCCATCGACTGCGTAAGCAATTGCAATGCGGCTTTTGACGCGCTGTAAACGCTGCCGGTCGGGAACGCCCTTATTGCGGCACGTGACGTCACGTTAATTATTTTGCCTCGCTTCTTTTCGATCATGCTCGGAGCGAAGATCTGAGTCAGCAAAAGCGGGGCGAGCAAGTTCACATTGATGATCGTGTGGAAATTTTCGAGAGTGGTTTCGAGAATCGGCTGTGGAATGGTTACTCCGGCATTGTTCACAAGGATGTCGATGTGTCCAAATTCAGCTAGCGCGGCTCGTCCTACAGCCTTCACCTCATCGGCATCTGCCATCTCGGCAGTTTGGGTCCAGACTCGAGATCCAAGTTTTCGAGCATATTCAGCGGTTTGCTCAAGCTCCTGTTCATTTCGAGCTGTCAAAGCGAGGTCTGCACCTGCTGCTGCGAATAATTCGGAGATTGAGACACCGATTCCTTTAGAAGCACCGCTAATGAAAGCAACTTTGCCCTTTAGTGAAATGTTCGGGGATGAGGACATGCGATTGGGTTCCTTAATTTCTGACGCTGTGATTTTGCGCTAATTAGTTGCTGCCTGTGACTTCGCTTAGGAACCAGAAAAAACTTTCTTTGCGTTGGGTATTGATAGTCCAATTGATTGGTGGGTTCTGGTAGCCGAATACATAGTCGCCATACGCTGCGGTTCCACCGGCACCTAGACCGGGATCGAAATAGCCCCATCCGACTCTTTGCTCGAGTGCTGAAGCAAAGTTATTTGATTCATTTTCAAAATCGAAGTGATCATCTTCATTGAAGAAAATTGGTTGACCTCTGAATGATGTAGATGCGCGGGTATCGATCACTCGCTTCGTGATTTCGGCAGGGTCGTGCATACCGTTGCCGTGGAGCAGGATGTAATCAGAAGCGGCAATCACCGCATCGGTAGGAACCATGCGTCTAGTGAAGCTGGTGCTTACAAGTAAGGACTTGCCATTCACTTCAATAGCGGCAGCCCGCTCGATAAGCTCGTGAACACGCGGTGGACACAATATGTCGTGCTCGTACCTAGGGGCATCAGCTTCGTTGTTGATCTCGATCAGAACGTTCGTGTAACCGCTTTCGAGGACCCATTTGGTGGCTTTGTCGACCGCAGATTTCACGGCGTCTTCGTCTTTGAGTCGTTCGTCCTGACCGAAGTAGAAATAGCCAAGACACACAACCATTCCGATCGAGTCGGCAGCTTCGATGATTCGTGCGGTGCGATCCATGAATGCTGGTTTAAGATCGCCAGATTCGGTGAATGCCCCGGATATCCACGGTTGAGATTCGGTATTCGTAACACCCGCCCAAATCTGCTCTTTTGTAGCGGTTGGGTGGGCAGCGTGAATACGCTTCATGAGATTTGCAATCCCATCCTCATCCGACCTGTAATAGCCGAGAGGCGATGCACCTTGAAGGTTGATATCGATACAGGTGAGACCTTTTGCGTAGTAGGTCGGCAGCATTTCGATCAACTCGTCAGTATTGCGTCCAGCTCTCGACCGGTCGTTATTTTCATATGCCCAGAGATGCCGGGTGAACTTATTTTCATCGTCGAACATTGCGTTCGCCATGCGACTGTTTAACATCAATCCTTCAATCGAAACACCCCTAAACGTGCGTCCTTGCAGCGTTGGAATGCCGTTGATGAGGAAATTGTCGCCGTCGATGGTTACTGCGGTTTGCGGTGAAAAAACGGAGTCTGCCATCGTCAATTGAGTTTGTCCGAAAGCTCGTCGGTAGCTGTCGACCACGATTTAGCGTTTTCGATTCGATGTTGGATTGACGGATGAGAGTGGAAGATGAACTCTACTACTGAATTGGGTTTCTTTTGTGAAAGATTTTGATCACCGAGCTTATTCATAGCTGAGATGAACTCGTCTCGCATCCCGGTGAGGGTCAAGGCGTACAAATCAGCCGCTGTTTCGGCTCTGCGTGATAGCCAGTTAGAGATCGGCAATGCGATAAGTGAGACACCTGCCCCGACTATCAGTACGAGAGGTAAACCGGCGATATCGTCGATTGCACGAAGGCCGAGCGAGTCGATCCATGCTGCAAGCGCCAGATCAATCACGAAGAAGCTGACAAAAATAAGAACGGACGAGACGGCTAGCATTTTCCAGACGTCCCAACGGACGTGGTGCCCAAGTTCATGAGCCATTACCACTTCGATCTCTTCTGGCGTGTTCGACTCGATGAGCGTGTCGGAAATGATGATTCTGCGAGTTGGACCCCAGCCCGTCACCGCCGCATTTGCTTTGGAGGTTTTATCTCCTAGATGCCATACATAGATGCCTTGTACATGTGTTCCAATCTGTTCGGCGAGCGCAAATAAGCGGTCTTTTAGCTCTCCTTCAGGAATTGGTTCGAACTTGTAGAACAATGGCAATAGCAATACGGGAACGAGCGCCATGAGAATGACAACCAGAATCGTCGCAGCGACCGCCGCCCACAACCACCACATGTCAGGCAGAGATCGCAGTAGCCAGTACATCCCTGAGATCAGGACAACGAGTAGTACCGATTGCAGCAGAGTGCCTTTGATCCAGTCGTAGATCCAACTTCCAAGCGACACTTTGCTGAGTCCAAATCGTTTTTCGACGATGAATCCCGAATATACCTCGAATGGAAATTCGATCAGTTGCAGACTCAGACCGGTTACCAGCAAATAAAACACGACAATGAGTGCCGAAATGGATGTCCAATTTTCGGCCAGATTTCGGATCGCTTCAGAGCCACCGCTGAGCAAGAAAACCAGTGGGATTGCGACGTTCAATGCCATCGAAACGATCGACAAAGTTAGCTTTATACGCTGGTATCGATTTGCGTTTGGCAGGCTTTTGACTTCGGTCTGTTCTTGCGAGGTTATTGGGTCTGTTGGTTCCGCTGATGTCATAGTGGCTCGAAAAACTGCTTACGAAATTATAGTGATTTTATTTCTCTTGATTAGGTGGAAGTCGCGGTCGGCACCGAGACCGGACTTATTGAACGCATGAACATTGCCTTTGTGGTCGATCTACTAGAAAAACGGCTGTGAATCCGACGAAGTATCGACTACAAACATATCTCCTTTAGTAAACCTCTCCAGAACAGATTCATCGACGTCGATTCCGAGCCCCGGTTTCGTCGGAACTTCCACCCGGCTGTTCGACTGTGTGAAGAACGGATCAGTGAGATTTTCTCTAACTGGGTGTGGCGTTTGATCAAACTCTAGTACGGATTCGTTTTGGTACGGAATGTTCGTTTGCCCTATCTGGCCTATTGGTTGTACCGCAAGTGCGTGAAGTGCTGCCGCAAAACTAATCCCGGTGCCCCAAAAATGGGGGTTGAATTTGATTCCGAACGCCTGAGCCATCAAACCTACTCGGTGCATTTCTGAAGGCCCGCCAACTCCGCAGATGTCGGGTTGAACGATGTCGAACGTACGCTCGGCGAGTCGAGGTGCGAATTCCCAACGCGTTGAAAGGCTTTCACCGCCCGATATTGGTATTGGAGATTTCTGTTGAACCAGTTTGTTGCTTGCAAAGTCTCTCGATGCACACGGCTCCTCGAACCACGTGATGTCCTGATCGGCAACCATATTTGCGAATGTGAGAGCACTCGAAACGTCGTACGACTCATTCGCGTCGAACATTAGTCGCACGTTCGGCCCGATAGCATCCCTTGTTGCCTTGACGCGATCTGCATCTTCCTTGAGAGATAAAGCACCGACCTTCATCTTCATTCCTGTAAACCCCTGTTCAACATAACCAACAGCCTCTTCGAGATGAGGCTTGAGGGCATAGTTGTCGACGTAGTAGAGGCCTGTTGCATACACTGCAATCGAATCGTGCAGACGGCCGCCCATCACTTCCGCAACGGGCTTAACGGTGGCTTTGCCGACGATGTCGTGAAGTGCAGTATCTATGGCACTAGCCGCCATCACAGCCGCACCGGTGTAACTGTGGCTCTGGTACGTAGCGCGGTGGATCTTATGCCATATCTGAGAAATATTCTCCGGATTCTCCCCGATAGCGGATCGCGAAATAGTTGCGATTCCAGAGACCGTATCTTGATTTCCGTAGGTTTCACCCCAACCGACTACGCCGTCGTCGGTGAACATCTTGAGAACGATAACACCTCGAGTGTTCGTCCAACGCTGTGACCATCCGAAAGGCTTATCGAGCTCAGCTTCAAGGAATCGGACTTCGATACGATCTATTTTCATTACCGCTTTTTAGTCTTTCTTTAGATCCCAATTTTCACAGGATTCTTGCGATTTTCAGATCATGAACGAATTGGTCTATGTGCGCTGCGCCCAATCACTATCGAGTTTTTCGAATCTGATTTTAAGTTCTTCAATTACTGAAGTGGGGATGGGGAGGTCATTGTCAATTTGGTTGATGTTTGTTGCCATGTGAGAAGGATTAGTTGTACCGACAATTGCGACGTTCGCGTTAGGATCACCGAGGGTGTAGCCAAGAGCGGTAAGGATGCCATCGGCTGGTTCGTTTTCGATGGGTCCAAGCGTTCGCATGCTTTTGGCGCGTTCGAGATATGGGGTGTTGTACCGCCCTGCATCATCGATCCCGGATTCAGGACGTGACTTGCCCCAAACACCTCCAGCGATAGGTCGTTTAATGATCGTTCCCATCCCTCGCGAGGTCGCTTTTTCAAGGAGGCCGGAAGTTCGAGCGCGTTGCTCTACGAGGTTGTAGCTAGTTTGCAGAGTGGCAAATAATCCTGAGTCGACGGCCCAGTGAGCGGTTTCGTTATCACCTGAGTAACCTATAAAACGGGTCTTGCCTGCCTGTTCGGCTTCCTGAAGTGCTCGAATGACATCACCTTTTTCAAGGACATCGATATCGCAGGAGTGGAGTTGGACTAAATCGACATGATCGGTTTGGAGTAGACGTAAGCTGCGGTCAATCGAGTCAACAACCGTCTGGTATGTCCATTCTTCGCCGTCATAACCTAGGGCGATGTGCCCGGCTTTTGTGGCAAGGAAGTATTCATCTCTTCGATTCGCTACAGCCTTACCAATCAGCTGTTCTGATATGCCGTAGCAGGCCGAGGTATCGAAAAAATTAATTCCGCTGTCGAGTGCGGTGTTCAGCACACTTGAAGCTTGATCCTGATCAGAGATCGAAAGTTGCGATCCGATCTCTGAAAGACCAACGCCTAGGCGGCTAACGGCGAACCCTGTATTTCCGAATGGAACGGTCTGCATGAAGGTAGTCTCTTGTGGTTAGTGATTATGGAGTCTGAAGGGTACTACTTGATGATCGGTTCTGAGATTTCCGCAGACTATTTTTAGGTAAAAAAAGACCCGTGCCGAAGCACGGGTCTAATAATTCAACAGCAGAAAGCTTACGAAGCTTTGCCAATCTTGAACATTTTGGTACCACAAACCGGGCAGGTGCCCTGGGATGCGGGGCGGCCGTTCTTCATTGTGATCTGCTCTGGGTTCTTCATCTCACGCTTGGTCTTGCACTTCATGCAGTAGGCTTCCATATTGGACCCCCGTTGTTTGGATATTGGATTGAACCGCGAATCATTGTGCGCATCGTGCGTCACTGCGGTTGATCATTGATCGTTGATCGACCCTACTACATCTTTTTGAACTTGTCGCTAGTACGGATGGGCAAGTTGACCAGAGGTGGCTGTTACCGCCGTTCACTCAAATAGGCGCGTATGATGGAATCGTAACGGTCGAGGAGGTGATATTTACGAATAACGTACTGATTATACGGTAACGTGTGGAATGTTGTTCATTTGCGCAATATTGAATATTAGTACTAATAGTCACCCGTAAATGGCGACTAACAGCTAGATTGACTGTTTCCCAACCGCAGGCGAGATTGGGGCAAGAGTAAAGGTCGGTCTCGGAATCCACTATAATTCCGAGTCTCAAATCTCCGTGGCTCCACCGATATCGGTGGTAATTGTCCACGAATTACAATTATTTGTGTCAGGTAAGTGTCGTTGCCAAAAGATCAAGGTGTCCAAGCTACCCATGTGGGCGAGTCAGTTGTGGATATGAAATTCGCAGCTATTGCTGATCTAGATTCGGCGGAATCTGATGATCAGCTCGAATCATGGCGAGTGCGGTTCCTCGGTCGGAAAGGCCGATTGACCAGTCTGTTGCGCGGGCTGGGCTCACTCGATATCGATGAACGAAAAGTGATTGGCGCTGAGGCGAACAAGTTGCGTGGCGAGTTAGAGTCTCTCTATGAAGAGCGTACGAGTAAATTAAAATCGACTCGTGCTCCTGTGGGGTCGATAGATATCACCCTCCCTGGCAGGAAGCCTGCTTTAGGCGGGCTGCACCCATCAACGCAGATGATCCGAGAGATCACTCAAGCGTTCAATGAGATGGGATTTCAGACCATTGAAGGGCCGGAAGTAGAGCTTGAGAAGTACAACTTCGACATGCTGAATATTCCTGCGAATCACCCGGCTCGTGATCAATGGGATACGATCTGGGTCGATTCCGACACGCACAATGATGTACTGCTACGGACACACACGTCGCCCATGCAAGCGCGAACGATGGAGCAGAACGATCCGCCGATACGTGTGATCGTTCCAGGAAAATGTTACCGATACGAGTCAACCGACGCCACACACGAGTGGCATTTCAATCAGGTTGAGGGGTTGGCCGTCGACGATGGCATCACATTTGCTGATCTAAAAGGCACGCTGTATGAATTCGCTCGGCGAATATTTGGGCCTCAACGTAAGGTTCGATTTCGCTGCGACTTCTTCCCGTTCGTTGAACCGGGTGTTGATATGTCGATCGATTGGAATGGCAGCTGGATTGAGATTCTGGGTGCTGGAATGGTTCACCCAAAGGTTTTGGAAAACGCTGGATATGATTCAACGAAGTACACGGGCTTTGCGTTCGGTATGGGACCTGAACGGATTTCGATGCTGCGAAATGAGATCACCGATATCAGACATTTCTTCTCAAATGACCTGCGGTTCCTAACTCAGTTTTAGGAACGGCAATCGCGCCGTTGCACACAAGTGATTCGTTACATTCCATTTCTCCTGTAATTCCTATAACCGAGATAAACGCATGAAGGTTCCTGTTTCCTGGCTTAGAGAGTATGTCGACATTGAGATGAACCTCGATGATTTGGCACATCGGCTAACCATGGCCGGTAACGAAGTTGAAGATATCGAACGCACCGGTTGGATTGACAACGTTGTTGTTGGACATGTGAAATCTGTTGCCATGCACCCTGATGCCGAACGTCTAAGGCTTGTAACTGTCGACTACGGCAGCGGTGTTGCAGAGGTCGTGTGTGGTGCTCCTAACGTGGCTGTAGGACAGAAGATCGCATATGCCTCGATTGGAGCTGTTCTACAGGATGCCTATTCCACGGAACCGGGGGCGACCAAGAAGTTAAAGCGCTCAAAAATACGTGGGATTGAATCAGAGGGGATGGTTTGTTCCGTACGAGAACTCGGGATTGGTGATGATCACGACGGAATTCTTGTGCTGGACGACGGAGCCAAGGTCGGAACGCCTATCGGAGAAATCCTGGGTGAATCAGTTGTCGACATTGAACTAACGCCAAATCGTCCCGATTGTCTCGGTGTAGTAGGCGTTGCAAGAGATATATCAGCTATTACCGGTAATCCTCTGAGGCAGCCAGATGTTGAATTCGAATCGACTGGTCCTGATGTAAATACGTTGGCAACTGTCGTGATTGCTGATCCTGATTTGTGCCTTCGTTACACCGCATCTGTAATCCAGGATGTGAAGGTCGGTCCTTCACCGAAGTGGTTGAAAGATCGACTGATCGCGATTGGTGAACGTCCCATAAACAACATAGTCGACATTACCAATTTCGTGATGTTCGAGTTGGGGCAGCCGCTGCACGCTTTCGACTACGACAAAGTTGTCGACCATAAAATTATTGTGCGACGTGCGACTGAAGATGAAAAACTAGTAACCCTCGACGGCAAAGAGCGAAAGCTCGATACGGAGATGTTGGTAATCGCTGACCCCGAAAAGAGCATTGGCCTAGCCGGAGTCATGGGTGGAGCAAACTCGGAAATATCTAACTCGTCAACTACAGTAATTTTGGAATCGGCGACTTTTCACGGAGTAAACAATCGTAGGACTGCTCGGACATTAGATCTGGCAAGTCAGGCTACGTTGAGATTTGAGAAGAGCCTACGAACTGGTTTGAGTGAGGTGGGTCTGCGCCGAGCCACTAAATTAATATGCGAAATCGCCGGCGGCAATGTGGCTTCAGGGATCATCGACGAATATCCAAGCAAAGGGCAAGAGCAGGCTAAAGTTAGACTTGAACGTGATCGCATCGTACGAGTTCTGGGTGTCGAGTTCGAAAAGAACGTTACTGAGACAACTCTTCGCAATCTAGGATTCGATCTGAATGCAGATTCCGGTGGCTGGGATGTTGATATTCCGTACTGGCGTCCTGATATTTCGATCCCTGAGGATCTGGTCGAGGAACTCGCTCGAATCGTTGGCTACGATAACATCCCAACGACCACCCTCGCTGGTCGCCCACCACAGTGGCAGCCTCAGCCGGAGATTGATCTGCGGATGCGGATTACAGATGTGCTAGCTCAGGCTGGAATGCACGAAATGATTTCGTACGCTGCCACCACGGTAGAGGGTGAAGATCGTGTAAAACTTCCGAGTGATACTGCGGCTCGAATTACACTCCGCAATCCGATCACCACTGACTACGCCGTGATGAGACGCACACTTCGTGAAGGGATTCTCGAAACAGTGGCACGTAACTCTAGAACTTGGCGTGGTCCGATTGCATTGTTCGAAACTGGGAGAGTGTTTCTCGATTACGGGGAAGGGCTTCCTGAAGAACGCCAGATGGCATCAGGGGCGTTCGCTGGACCGCGAAATGCACTGCACTGGGACGTTCCGACAGTTGCGACAGATTTCTACGACGCTAAGGGTGCTGTTGAAGCGGTGTTGGAAAATCTTAGTATCGAGGCAGTGTTCGAGCCAGTCGAAGACATGACATTCGCACCCGGACGAACCGCTGCAATAAAGGTCCCTTCTGCGAATCATGCGGTGATAGGTGTTGTGGGAGAAGTTGCTTCAGACGTATTTTCTAAATTCGATGCAGAGGTCGAGAGTGTTGCTATGTTTGAGCTCGATCTGGCTGCCGTGCTTAATGTTCTTCAGAATTCAGAAAGCCTAGATTCGGGTAAATTCGAAGAGTTCACGCGGCTACCTGCTTCGCATCGGGATCTGTCGCTTATCGTCGACACCGGCGTAACTGCGGGGCAGATCGTCGCAATCGCTAAAAGAAATCGAATCGTTAGTTCGGCAACAGTGTTTGATCTGTTCGACGGCAAAGGTATTCCCGAAGGGAAAAAGGCAGTTGCGGTGCGTCTCGTCTACCAGTCGCCGAACAAAACGCTCACAGCGGATCAGATCGGCAAGATCGAGAAACAGATTCTCAACCAGCTTTCGAAAGAAGTTGGTGCTGAACTAAGAGCGTAGTAGAAATACGTTTGCGCAGGTACAACGGACCATTTTGGCTAACACATCCAACGAACATCACGATCGACCACATCGCCATCACTATGATGCGGAGATGCTTAGCGTCGAAGAGGCTCGTGAGCGGATACTGTCGTACTTCGAAGTATTGCCGGTAGAGGACGCCGATCTGGTTGGATCACTCGGCCAGGTTCTCGCCGAAAATCTCGTAGCTTCGTTCGATATACCACCGCTCGACAATTCGGCCATGGACGGATATGCGGTGCGATTTGTCGACACTCGTGGAGCTTCGAAAGACAACCCAATCGAATTGCCAGTAACGGGTGTCATTGCCGCCGGGCAGCTACCTGACAGCGCCATGAAGGCAGGAACCGCTATCCGGATCATGACAGGCGCTCCGATACCTGAAGACGCAGATGCTGTCATCCCTTTTGAAGATACCGATGAGTTAGAGCGCAGGGCATCTGGCGGTTCTTCTGCGGCAATAGCAATTCACCTTGAAGCCGAACGACACGATAACGTACGAAGTGCTGGGGAAGACATCGAAGCAGGTCAAGTCGTATTCAAAAGTGGGCAAATACTTCGTGCGGGGGAGATTGGTGTGATCGCCTCTTTAGGTCACTCCAGTTTGAAAGCGATTCGGCGACCGATAGTGGCGATAGTGTCGACTGGTGATGAATTGCTGCAGCCTGGGCAACCGTACCAACTAGGCAAGATTTACAACTCGAACGCTTACAGCATCGCCGCAATGGTTACGCGATACGGTGGTGTGCCGAGAATCATGGGCATCGCTAAAGATACTATTGAATCGTTAGAGGCTGCGTTGGAAGACGCGCTCAGTGCAGATTTGGTTGTTACTTCTGCGGGGGTTTCCAAAGGCGATTACGACGTTGTGAAAGACGTATTGTCATCTAAAGGAAAAATTGCGCTTTGGTCAGTTCGAATGCGTCCTGCTAAACCGTTGGCTTTTGGGGTTCTTGATCGTAAAGATGGATCTAGCGTTCCACATCTGGGACTCCCCGGTAATCCGGTAAGTGCAATGGTGGCATTCGAGCAGTTCGGTCGTCCGGCAATGCGGCTGATGATGGGCAAACCACTAGTCGATAAGCCGACTATCGAAGCGATCATGGACGATCCCATTCGTAATCACGATGGCCGCCGCGTGTACGCAAGGGTTCATGTGTACATGGGTGAATCAGGCGTTTATCGAGCCAGATCCACAGGGAATCAGAGTTCGGGTGTTCTAAGTTCTATGGCTCAGGCAAATGGATTAGCCATCTGCCCCGACGACATTGGTATGATTAACGCTGGCGAAATTACCAGAGTCGAAATGCTTGACTGGCCAGACGATATATTCTAGACATTCCTAACCGTGCGTTCACGCACTGTTTCCCACACACATAATTACATGACAAACCAGACAGAACAAACAGAGCAAACCCCAGACTCGATCGTAGATCAAGAGCCGGAAGAAGAGCCGAAGTACCAGATCGACACTAAGGCGTTCGATACCTCGGGTCGGTCTTTTGAGTATGCCGTCTACAGCAGGCTTTCGAAAAGCGGCAAGGCCGTTATCGATGATGGAAAGGTGACTGGTGGATTCGGCTCTGCGGTCGAGTACATGAAGGTAATGGGGAATATCTGCTCGAAAGAGCCTGACTTTCTTCTCCCGGGTACTCCTATCACGGAGGCAGTTTTCAAACTGTTGCTCGCGAATGCCAATAAGCCAATGACCCTTGATGAAATCCAATCGGGTCTAACCACCGCGTGGGCGAGTGTGATCTACCTCAAAAATCTTTCAGATGATGTTCTTCGACGAATGATGGATGAAGATAATGACTACTTCATCAAGCGTGCGATCGTTCGACGTCGACGCAGTAGAAGCTAGTCATTCTTTTGTAGCGAACAGAAAAAATCCCCTACTGAATTCAGTAGGGGATTTTTTGTTTCGGGTGGTTATCTTGACTTGGGTGGAGAAGGAGGTCGGTGATGGTTTTGGGAAGACTTTCGCTCTTCAAGGGCGAACCATTTGAAGAATAAAACAGTCAGGGTCAGCAGGTAAACAAAGTTGCCGGGAATCCACATAAGTAGACCACCGACGCGTTGATCTTCGGTAGTCGACCAACCGAAGTGCCCCGGAGCAGCAAGGTAGAAGTCGTAGAGAACAGACTTAGTCAACGTGATTATTGCAGCGAGCAATGCTGTCGGCGTGACTGCCAGTAGAAGGTAAACGATTCGTTGTGGGTGGTTAAGTTGGGTTCGAATTGGTGGCGGGCCTACGATAGGCCACCAGAACAGGATGGCCGTCGTGAACATAGAGAAGTGCATGAACAGGTGCAGCCACTCGTTTTCGAGCGATCCGTTGTAGGCGGCAGGGATGTGCCACCCGTATAGCGTCCCAATGAACAGCGGCAGGGCCACCATGGGCCGCGTAAGCAGCGTCAACACGCGAACTATCACTCCGGAGCCTGTAAATGCTGTGCCGACGCCTATTCGTAGTGGACGAGGTAGTGCCCATATGTACGCAGGCATTGGGCGAGCAATGAGTAGTAGCGGGGCTGCGAGCATTGCGATGATGATGTGCTGAGACATGTGCGCAGCGAACAGTTCGCCAGAATAGTAATCGAACGGGCCTGCGAGTGCGACAGCAAGAAGCACGAACGCTGAAGCGCTTGCCGCTACTTTCGACCAATAGCTGCTATCTGTTTCGGATCGCAATGCCAGACGTATAGTCCCAATAGCGTAGGCTCCTGCGAGGACTAGTAATAGAACGGCAGGCAGTGAGGAGAAATTCCAAGCCGATATGAATTCGCCGAAACTATCGATGAGGTTGAGTTCTGAATCGCCGTTCATGGCGTCGAATCTTCCCGTGTTTGATCGTTTGGCTTCGTCAATCGGAACCAAGCTTGTACGAGCCGACGTACGTCAGACCCGGGTGGTAGTTCCGTGCTTAGGAATTTAACTTCGGAGCGTTAGAGAATGCTCTTAGAAAAGAACTGGCTGATTACCGTACTTAGCAAGGATCAAGATTAGTGAAAATATGAGTATCCCAATAATCATCGCTGACACGAAAAAGTATGTAAATATCCGGTTATCGAACCTGAGATGCATGAAGTAGGCTACAACGCCGGCGAACTTCGCTATAGATAGAACCATTAGGATCGGGATATACCAGCCACCGAGACCCTCTAAGCCAAACAGCCACACTTCAAGAAGTGTGATGACAGCGAGAACTAGTCCAACAAGCCAGTAGAAACCAGGGCCTGCATGCGAAACATTGCCGTGTGTAACTGTTCTCCAAAGGTTTCCGAACCAAGCACCACCTATCGGACCCTCGTATGGAGGGTTCAAATCGTTGCTGGCTGTGTGCGGAAGATTCCACCAGCCATTGCCGTCATGGTGCATAAGTTTCTGCCAGAGATTGGCCATTTTTAGCTCCTGTGCCTATCCCTATCCGTGAAGAATTGATTCAATTCCAGCCGGGGGGCCGTCATTTGCTGAAATTAGGTAGATAACTGTGAAAATCACGATCCATACAATGTCGACGAAGTGCCAGTAGAGACCGGCAATTTCTAGATCAAGAGCGTTGTCTGAACGAAGTGCCCCCTTATGCGATCCATAAGCGAGAAATGCCATCCAAATCACACCGATGGTTACGTGAGCACCGTGGATACCAGTGAGAATGAAGAACGTTGTTCCGAAGAGGTTTGTTCGAGGAGTAAGACCCTCGTGCGCAAACTCTCGGAATTCGACGAACTGGAACCCCATAAATACTGCACCAAGAACCACGACCGCCAGTATCCAAAGTGTTCCTTTGTTCTTTTGCCCTTCCTTCACGTAATGAAGTCCGAGCACCATCGCTAAAGAACTCATCAACAGAACGAAGGTAGAAACCGACGTTATTGGAATGTTGAGAATCTCCGACGGGTATGGCCCATTGAGGCTTTTGCCTCGGTATACGAGGTAAGTAGCGATAAATGCTCCGAAGAACATCACGTCTGAACCGAGGAATGCCCACATTAGGAGCTTCCTGCTGTTCAGACCAGTAGAAGTATTCTCTACCGGTGCGTGATGTTCTGTTGTTACGGCCTGTGTCACGTTCGTCGGATCCTTGAATTTCGGGATGGTGAAATTGAACTCAAATAGTTGAAGTCGTTTATTCGGGGTCGTTTACAGGTTCCATGGACCAACCGATGAGTCCCCAAAGGAAGAACGGAGCACCGATGCCGATGATGTAGGTGTTTGTAAGGAAACCTATCCCGAATATTGCGATGCCGAATGCCAGAATGAACGGGTAGTACGACATGTCAGGAAGGTGAATTCCACCATGACCATGATCGTCGTCATGATCATCAGCGCCACCGGAGACAACCAGGGGATCATGATCATGGTCGTCGAACTGGGCACCTGAAGGTACCGCCTGATCGTGATCGTCGTGGAAGTACTCAGAAATAGTCTCCGGGTACTTCGTGAACCAAAAATCGTCTCGGTACCGAACTTGAGGGATCACATCAAAGTCGTGCGGAGGTGGAGGTGAAGTAGTCGACCATTCGAGAGTTCGACCATCCCACGGATCAGATCCCGCGATCTGTTTGTTCATTTTTGAGTAGAACACGTTGATGATGAACACGAGAATGCCTAAACCGAGGATCATTCCACCGATTGAAGCGGCGAGGTTTGAACCTTCCCACCCCATGTTTTCCGCGTATGTGTAAATACGTCGTGGCATGCCGTCCATCCCGAGCCAATGCATCGGAGCGAAGGTGAAGTTGAATCCAATCAACATCAGGGCCCAGTTCACGATTCCTAGCTTTTCATTGAGGAACCAACCCGTAAATTTTGGCCACCAGAAATAGATTCCGCTGAAGATGCCCAGAAGAGCTCCACCTACAAGCACGTAGTGGAAGTGAGCAACGACGAAGTAGGTATCCTGCTGCTGTGCATCGGTTGGTGGTGAAGCGTGCATAACACCACTAAGTCCACCGATAGTGAACATCGCAATAAACGATATCGAGAATAGCATCGGCGTGTTGAGGCGGATGTTTCCGCCCCAGAGCGTGCCAAGCCAGTTGAAGATTTTCACGCCGGTTGGAACTGCGATAAGCATTGTCGAAATCGAGAACGCAGTGTTGGCGGCAGGTCCGAGTCCAACGGTGAACATGTGGTGGCTCCATACGAACCAACCCATGAACCCGATGACTGCACCAGCGAATACCACGAAGGGGTAGCCGAACAGAGGTTTTCGAGCGAATGTTGGAAGCACCTCAGAAACGATACCCATCGCAGGCAAAATAAGAATGTAGACCTCAGGGTGTCCGAATAGCCAGAAGATGTGTTGCCACATGACTGGGTCACCGCCACCGAGTGAGTCGAAGAAGAGCGTGCCATAAACACGGTCTGTCTGAAGTTGAATACCTGCGACTGCCAGAACCGGCATAGCAAGCACGATGAGAATAGAAGTGATCAGTGTCATCCAAGTGAAGATAGGGATCTTGAACATGCTCATGCCTGGAGCCCGCATGTTCAGAATGGTGACGATGAAGTTCAAACCTGCGGCAATGGACGCCACACCAAGAATATTCAAGCCAACTACCCAGTAAGTCATGCCCATGCCCGGGTTGAACGTAGTGCTTGAGTTAGGGGCGTATCCGAACCAACCACCGTTAGGCGCGTTGCCAGTGATCCAACTTGCATTGATGATTAGCGATCCAAACAGGAATATCCAGAAGCTAACGGCGTTCAATCTTGGAAACGCCACGTCTCGAGAACCGATTTGCAGCGGAATGAGCCAGTTGAAGAACGCTGCCGAGAGCGGCATTATCACCAAAAACACCATTGTTGTTCCATGCATGGTGAACAACTGGTTGTATGTTTCAGGATCGATCAGGTCGTTCTCAGCCGATGCCAGCTGCGCTCGAATGAGAAGTGCCTCGATACCACCGACGATGAACCAAATAAACGCCGTTATTCCGTACAGCGTTCCAATCCGCTTGTGATCGACCGTACCGATCCAGCTCCAAATTCCCGTTGACGACTTAGGTCGTGGGAATAATTGTGGAAGTGTCAGTGATTTTATTGTCACTAGGTGTGAGCTCCGCTGTTAGACGCTTCTATGGCGCCTGTACAGGTGATTTCCGTTACTTGAGTGTCTTTAGATAGGTGACGAGGGCGTCGATCGAGTCATCACCCAAATGCGACCAATTGGGCATAACTGCAGGGAACCCGTCGACAACGAACGCCGCTGGCTCCCTCAGGGATTGTTCGATGTATTCGTCGGAACTTAAACCTGCGACGCGTGAACCGGCCTGATCGCCTATACCCGCTAGGCCAGGGCCAACAATCTTGTTGTCACCGGTCGAATGGCAGCTTGTGCAGTTTGTGGCAAATACTTCAGCACCGTCCACATTTCCACCAGTCTCAACAACGGCTCCAGATGGGGCAGATCCCGGCTTCAGTGAGAGCAGATATTTAGCAATGTTGGAAACTTCGGTAGGGCTTAGTTTCGCAGTGCCGTCAGCAGTGTCATATACGGCGGCATGCTTCTGCATACGAGTGCCGATCTTCACAGAGGAGGGATCGGTGATCCAGCCCTCGAGCGATTCCTGAGTGAGATCTTTGAGACCTGCACCAAGTGTCGAACGAGTTCCGAAATGAGTGAGGTTCGGTGCTGAAACGATGCCAGAGTTCTCGATGTCTGATATCCAGCCGTTCCATCTAGCCTGCTGTGAACTGATTTCACGAGCGTAGGATCCTGGAGTGGTGGAATCGGTCGTGTGACAGGATGAGCAGTTAGCAGCAAACAGGTTTTTGCCTGAAGCTTCTGGTGATCCTGCAATTGGGGCGTCTGGTGCCGTGTGCATTCCGGAGATCCAAGCTTGGAAGTCTTCTTCGGTGTCGACGATTACTCTGAATCGCATGTGAGCGTGAGCAATTCCGCAGAACTCTGCACACTGACCGTAGTACGTGCCAACTTCATCACCAATCATCCATAGAAAATTATTGTTGAGAGGAACCATATCGACCTTGCCGGCGATTTTCGGAACCCAAAAACTATGTATTACATCCGATGATTCAAGTTTGAACGCCACCGGGCGACCGACTGGAATGTGAACCTCGTTAGCGGTTACGACTTCGTGGTCTGGATATCGGAATTCAAACCACCACTGGTGGCCGACTGCTTCTACGTTTAGAACTTCACCCTTGTCTTGGGGCACGTTGTTTTGCTGTGCCCAGATTGTGGTGAGAGTCGGAACCGCAATAACAGCAAGAATCAGAATTGGAATGATCGTCCAAGTGATTTCAAGTTTGTCGTTGCCGTGAGTCTGGTACGGACGCTTGTCCGAATCTGATCGTCGTCGGTAACGGATTGAAATGTATAGAATGGCGCCTTCGACAAGAACAAAGACGGCTGCAGCGATCCAGAAAATAAACTTGAACAGGCTTGCCTGATCTGCCGCTATGGGCCCGGCGGTGCCAAATGTCGACTGATTATTTTCAGGTGTACATGCTGCCAATAGGGCAATCGCCAACGGGACTACGAGAACAAGTGCCGGGCGAAGTGGGAAGGAAAGCTTTGAGACTCGATGCATCTGGGAGCTGGACAAGTACGTGCAGGGTATTGGTTTTTGTTTGTTACAAAAAAATCACCGATAACAAAATTCGGCGATATAACGTTAAAAGCTTGGAAAGCGTAACACTCGGTATTTGTGCCCGCAACGGTCAAATAATCCCGAATAACTTACCTTTTTCGCTAGCATTGATTACCCGGCATCTAACCATTGGCGTTAGGTTTGTGTTTATGACAAAGAAATTGCTTGTTGCGACCCGTAATTCTGGCAAGGTGCGAGAGTTCTCACGAATGCTGTCTGGCATGCCATTCGAAGTTGTTGGACTCAGCGATCTTGGAATAGATACCGAAGTCGAAGAGACAGGGGCAACATTTGAAGAAAATGCTGTAATTAAAGCACGCACTTATGCTGAGGTTTCTGGAGAGCTGACGCTCGCAGATGATTCCGGCTTGGTTGTTGATGCCCTAGACGGAGAACCTGGAGTTTTGTCGGCTCGTTACGGCGGCGGCGATCTCAACGATGAAGACCGAGTGCAGTTGGTTCTAGAGAAAATGAAGCATCTACCCGGCTGGAAGCGTACTGCAAGGTTCGTTGCCGTGCTTGCACTTGTTGGCGATGAAGTTCCTGGCGGGATTGTGACAAGCGAAGGCGTGCTGGAAGGTGCCATCATTCACCAGCCACTTGGCGAGAACGGATTTGGGTATGATCCGGTGTTCTGGCTGGCATCATACGCCAAGACTACGGCACAGCTAACCGGCCCCGAAAAGGATATGATCAGTCATCGCGGAGCGGCTCTGCGTGGGCTGGTCGGAACGTTGGAATCTCTCAATTAGTTGGCTGAGTAGAAAGCCCTTCGTTACTTCATAGCCAATGAGTTCGATTCCTAGCGATATTATTGAGAAGTGGGCCGCGTCGGGTCACGTTACAGCGTTTTCCATATTCCATGTCACAAACATCTAAATTCCCTTCCCTAAAAGGGGTTACTGACAAACTAAACCGCCCGATGCGTGATTTGCGCATTTCGGTTACAGACCGTTGCAATTTCAGGTGTACGTACTGCATGCCCGCGGAAATATTTGGCGAAAAGTACGAATTTCTGCCTCGACCGCACATTCTCACCTTTGAAGAAATCGAACGATTGGTTAGGATTTTCTCAAGTGCAGGCGTGTCAAAACTGCGCATAACCGGTGGCGAGCCGCTTGTGCGTGCGAATCTTCCAGACCTAATCTTCAAGCTCTCGGCCATCGAAGGTATCGACGACATAGCGCTGACGACAAACGGATATCTACTCGCTCAGAATGCTCAGGCCATGATGGATGCCGGTCTTGACAGGCTCACAATTTCGCTAGATTCCATCGATGAAGATATTTTCAAAAAGATGTCAGGTCGTCCGCAGGGCCCGGCAAATACTCTCGAAGGAATCAAGGTAGCGACTAAGATCGGGTTCTCATCAGTTAAAATCAACGTCGTTGTGCAGCGAGGTGTAAACGATCACACGCTGGTCGATACCGCTCGTTATTTCAAAGGCTCAGGTGCGATAGTTCGGTTCATCGAATTTATGGATGTTGGAACTAAGAACGGCTGGGAACTGTCACAGGTTGTACCTTCAAAAGAGGTGATCGACCTGATCGGAGAAGAGTTCCCACTCGAACCGATTGACCCAAATTACGTGGGTGAGGTTGCAAGTCGCTATCGGTATTTGGATGGAGATGGCGAGATCGGGGTCATTTCGTCAGTTAGCGAGCCGTTCTGTGGAAACTGCACGCGTGCCAGACTTTCGACCGATGGGAAATTGGTGACCTGTTTGTTCGCATCTGGCGGTACAGACTTGAAAACGCCACTGCGGGCTGGTGCAAGTGAGCTGGAACTTGCTGAGATTATCGGCAGAGTCTGGACTGGCAGAGGGGATCGCTATTCAGAGCTGCGTTCTAAGGCTACTGAGTTCAAGGCAGGATCACCGGACGATAAAGTCGAAATGTACTACATCGGTGGCTGACCGGAGTTACTAACTCCGATACCCAAACTGACCCGTTGAAACGGAGAGTATCGTGTCGATCTGGCAATTTATCATCGTGATGATGCATGTGTTTTCCGCGATTATTTGGATCGGCGGAGCGATATTCCTTGCAATCGTCATGGTTCCGGTCGCCCGTGGCATGGAGCCGCCAGCAATAGGGCTACTGTTTCTTCGGAAAGCGGCACTTCGTTTTCGAGGAATAGCTTGGGTTCTGCTCGGAATACTTGTTGTTTCAGGAGTTGCTGCCCTCGAAGGTCGCGGAATCGGCTTGGGCAGATTCGCGGAAGACGGGTTTTGGTCGAGTGAGATCGGAACCGCGCTTCTAGTGAAGATCGTATTGGTAGGAATACTGCTGGTGATGAGCGGAGTACACGATTTTGTGCTTGGCCCTCGACTTTCTGATTTGATGCAGCAAGGTTCCGAAAGGTCAACAGCCACCTGCTTCGACGGTCACAGCACGTACACGGTTGATTATGTTGGCGCGATTGAACTTGGTGGTCGCTATTGCGGTTGCTGTTATCGGGCTGATGTTGGTGCGAGGGGTGCCAAGCTGATCCGATTGTAGGTTATGCGTTCTCTGACCGGGCAAGCCATTCGTAATCGAGCATTGAGTAGATCTCTAGATCGTGGTATTCGTTGTTCACAAAGCCGCCGTCTCGCATTGTCCCCTCGTGTTTGAAGCCGAGTCGTTCTGGGATTCCACGTGAGGGTAAATTCGATGTTGCGGCTCTGATGGTGACCCTGTGCAGTCCGATTTCAACGAACAGCATTGTTATGATCGCTTCCACGGACCGAGTGACAATTCCTCGACCCTGAAGATCTTGTTTTAGCCAGTAACCGACTTCTGTGACATTGTCACGATTTGGCGAGCCAAACCCAATATTGCCAGCTATTTCACCTTTGTACTCGATCACGTATACACCAGATCCATCGAAACGATCTTGTTCCCACCTACGGGTGTTGAATTCACGCGTATGGTCGTCTTTAGTTTTGTACGCTGCTACCCACGGCAGGAATTTATCCAAATAGTCGAGCCCCGAGTCTATGGCCTGAAACATGTCGTCACGGTCGGACTTTGTGACTTGGCGAAGAACTATTTCGTTATCGACAGTGATTTCTCTGTTAGGCAACGCTCTCTTTGGAGGTTCCGGCGGCCAGTTGTCAGCGAAAGCGGCATAGATTGCCATGTCTAGGGATGTGCCATTGATGACTTCGGAACGTCGACGAATCGATTCACGACGGATTCCGAGTCGTTCGGGAATCGCCACGCTGGCAGCGTTGTTCACCGCACATTGGATTTCGGCCCGGTTCAGCCCCAGTTCAGCAAATGACCAGTCGATCACCGATTTGAGGCTGTGAGTCATGATGCCTCTACCCGTGAAGCCGTCAGCAAGCCAGTAGCCGACTAACGCCCATCGCTCGGTTGGTTCGACGTGGTGCAGCGCGATCGTTCCCGCGAGATCACCGTTTTCTTCGATCAGCCACCAATATCCTTTGCCGTCAACACCGTTCGCAATATCTATAGCTTGGGCTTTGCGTCGCTCTTCAATTGTGTTCATGGGGGGCGGAACACGTAGCCATTTGGTTAGCCTGTCATAATTGTCGGCGACCATTTTCAGATACCGCTCGGCGTCATCGAGTTCTGTGGGTTGCAGAATAAGCGATTCGCTTGCGATTAACGTTGGAGTGTCTAGCGCTGAGATTTTTTCGTCCGACATACGCGACTCAATTTGATCAGAGTTAAAGAGGGTTTTCGAGTCTGTACCAGATTGTGGGGCAAGCGAATGTTTGTTTCAATGGGGTGCAATGACCAACAATAATGACAACATTGTGTACGCCTTCTCCGATGGTTCTGCGATCGGTAACCCAGGACCGGGTGGTTTTGGGGCCGTATTGAAGTATGGGGACAACGTAAAAGAGTTCAGCCAAGGGTTTAAACACACCACCAATAATCGTATGGAATTACTTGGTGCTATCACCGCTCTCGATGCCCTGAAAAATCGACAGCGGGTAGTTCTGACAACCGATTCTCAGTACGTCATCAACGGAATTGAGAAAGGCTGGGCAAAAAAATGGCGAGCTAATGGGTGGATGCGCAATAAAAAAGAACGCGCACTGAATCCTGACATGTGGAAAAGACTTCTCGATGCCTGTGACCGGCATGACGTAAGTTTCGAGTGGATTCGCGGTCATACTGGGCATGCTGAAAACGAACGTTGCGACGAACTGGCGAACATTGCTGCCCGAGGGCGCTCAGAGGATCAGATTGTCGACGAAGAATTCGTGAAGTCGAACGGATAGATACAAAAATGTCGGAATCGATCAGATCTTCAGGTGGTCTAAGTCATATTGACGAATCGGGCAAGGCTCGAATGGTCGATGTTGGCTCGAAAGATGTAACAGAAAGAATCGCTACGGCTGGCTGTGAAATTCACATGCAACAGTCAACGCTCGACCTCATACGTTCAGGTGGTTTCGACAAAGGTGACGTCCTCGGCGTCGCTAGAATTGCTGGAGTCATGGCCGGGAAGAAGACTTCAGATTTAATTCCGCTGTGTCATCCGTTACCTCTGAACCAGATTACTATCGACTTTGGTGACCTTGCGGACGGTACTGGACTAACAGTAACCAGCAGCGCTCGAACGTCAGGCAAAACGGGGGTCGAGATGGAGGCTCTGACGGCTGCGAGCATAGCGGCTCTCACGGTGTACGACATGTGCAAAGCGGTCGATCGTGCAATGCTTATTGATCGGCTGCGCCTGCTCAGTAAGAGCGGAGGTAAGAGCGGTGATTACTTAGCGGATTAGTTAATTAGCCCGCGTAGTGATCTGCTATTTCGTTGACCCACGTTTGCACCGTGGCTACCATAAATGATTGCGGTCTGAGATTTTGGTCACAGATCGCGTCGAATGGCACGGCGATGTAGCTCAGTTGGTTAGAGCGCGCGCTTCATAAGCGTGAGGTCGTAGGTTCAAGTCCCACCATCGCTACCATTCAGCTCACCGTAACTCCTGAGTCCGGCGAGTACAATTGAATAGATGGGCGATTAGCTCAGTTGGTTAGAGCGCTTGCTTCACATGTAAGAGGTCGGAGGTTCGAGTCCCCCATCGCCCACCAACAGGCTAAAATACCTAGAATCTTGTGCCGGGGTGGCGAAATGGCAGACGCGCTACGTTCAGGGCGTAGTGCCCGCAAGGGCGTGCGAGTTCGACTCTCGCTCTCGGCACCATATTTGTGTTTATTGAAGTAAAATTCAATACGTGGATTCGTCCACATTTGTGCGCTTGTAGCTCAGCTGGATAGAGCGCAGCCCTGCGAAGGCTGAGGTCGTGGGTTCAAATCCCGCCAAGCGCGCCATATTCTCACGCGGCGCTCCGACTCGTTTGGGGCACCGTTAGTTTTATGGGATGCCCGAGGCACCATCAGACGATATGACTGTTCGTTTTGAGTTTGCGCCGTGTAGAATCGACGCTTGTGATAAGAAATGGTCATATTTCGACAGTTGAAGAAACTGGATTATGAGGAGTCCTGCAAGGGACATTTGAAACCGCTTGAATGTTGCTAACGCAGCAGACCGCGTACAGATGGTTCATTTTCCGGTATGTTTGGGCGATTAGCTCAGTTGGTTAGAGCACCTGCCTTACAAGCAGGGGGTCGGAGGTTCGAGTCCTCCATCGCCCACCAAACTTCTTCAGTTGCTCGACGGATCGGCCTAAACAAACCATTTACTGGCCGGGCTTGTCAGACCTGAATTCAGGTTACTTACGGCAGGCTGGGGAGATGTCAGTGACTCTTACTTCTGATTCAAAAACGCTTGCTAATTCGCTTATCGAAAACGTCAGCAAAGTCATTGTTGGTAAAAGCGAAACCGTAGAGTTGGTGCTAGTTGCGCTGATAAGTAACGGGCACGTACTGATCGAAGATGTACCAGGCGTTGGTAAAACAATGCTGGTCAGAGCGATCGCTACATCAACAGGCTGCGACTACCGCAGAATGCAGTTCACTCCCGATTTGCTCCCGAGCGATATTACAGGTGCTTCGGTATACAACCAGAAGACAGGTAATTTCGAATTCCGCCCCGGTCCCATAATGGCGCAAATTGTTCTCGCTGATGAGATCAATCGAGCGACTCCAAAAACTCAGTCAGCATTACTCGAAGCGATGGGCGAGCAGCAAGTTACTGTTGAAGGTACCACCCGCGTGTTGCCGAGTCCATTCATGGTTCTGGCGACGCAGAATCCGATCGAGTACGAAGGTACTTTCCCCCTACCAGAGGCACAGCTCGATAGATTTTTCATGCGGGTATCTCTTGGATATCCAAATGCTGAACAAGAAGTGGCGATTTTGGATCGGCATGAGCATGTCGACCCGATCAACGAACTCAAGCCTGTATGCACACCAGAAGATCTCGTTAAATTGCAGCAGGAAGGCGATGGCATATTTATTGATGCGCTTGTGAAGCAGTACATCGTTGAGCTGGCTAATGCCACTCGAATGCACCCTGAGGCGGCCCTTGGCGTTTCTCCACGTGCGTCTATCAATCTAATGAAGGGCGGCAAGGCATATGCCCTTCTTCAGAAGCGGGACTATGTTGTGCCCGACGATATCAAGGCGGTCGCTACTGCGACCCTAGCTCACCGCGTGTTACTGACGCCTTCAGCAAGAATGCGTGAGGTTACGCAGGAGACGGTGATTTACGATGTGCTGAACCAGGTTTCGGTACCCGGCGCCAGCGTTCGAAGAATTTAGTTAACCACCTCATCACTCCAGTATGCATCTCTAACACTTTTGTACGCGGAGGCTGTCTCGGGGCATATGATCCGTTCATTTAGGTCAATACAGAATCAAAACACTGCGTCATCTGATGTTCGTTCCGGGCGTCGACGTAGAACTGCGGGGCGTCGTCTAAAGAAGAATCCGATTTTCTACGGGATTCTCGTCGTGATGCTGATCGAATTTTTAACTGGCATGGCCACCGGGTTCGATCTATCGGTGCGACTCTATTACTCGCTTGGCATTTTGCTTCTGGCGGGTTGGCTATGGGCTAAGAGCAGTTCTGCGCAGATGACCGCGGAAGTGGAGCGGCCAAAAGGCCCATACACGGTTGGTGATTCGATTTCGGAAACTGTGATTATTCGAAATCGTGGCGGCACGCCAAAGGCGTGGGTCGAAGTCGAAGATCGGACAGACCTACCAGGAGTGCAATTCAAGCAAGTCGCAAGTCTGGGTCTGATGGTGGCTTTCGATCGTCTCGTGATGTCGGGAACAGTTAGCAGACGAGGTGAATATACCGTCGGTCCACTCGTTGCTCGTACCTCCGACCCATTCAGCTTGTTTCCGCAAGAAGTGGTTTTCGGTGGGCAAGAAACGGTTCTGGTTTACCCTAAAATTGTCGATATACCCGATTTCGCCTCACCTTCGATTCATCTTGTCGGTGATAACTCGCGTCGGCAACGTGCACGTGTATTAAGCACAGATGTTGCCTCTGTGCGTGAGTACGAACCTGGAGATGCATTAGGCCGAATTCACTGGCTATCTACAGCCCGCATCGGTGAACTAATGGTCAAGCAGTTCGATCAAGGTTCTTCGAGCGATATGTGGGTGTTGTTTGATCAGCACATCGACTCTTTTGCGGCAATTGGCGACGATTCAACCGATGAAATTGGTGCGACAGTAGCCGCGTCTGTTATCGATAAATACAACCGCCGATTTTTACCGGTTGGTTACGCTGCCCATGGTAGTAAGTCCCTTGTGGCAGCTCCGGAGAGATCGGCGCACCAACGTGAGCAGGTCATGCGACATATCGCTTCGAGTAAACCTGTAGGAGAAGTCACGATTCTCGAAACTCTTAGCGATTTGGAGCGTGACCTCGGTCAAAATACTTCCATGGTCGTGATTACTTCCGCTAGTGATGGCCCATGGGTCGATGCACTGGGAGGGCTGGCTAGGCGCGGTGTGCGTGTGAGCGCCGTGTTGATAGATCGAGAGTCATTCGGTGGTGACTCGAATAGCGATTCGGTTGTTCACTTAACTGCATCTGGTATCTCTACGTACCCAATATCAAAAGGTGATTTGATCGCAAGTGCCTTACTGACGCGCTTGAGTGGCGATCAAGAAGGCCTCAGACAAGCCTCGGTTCGCGCACATTCGAGATTAGTCGAGCCAACGTCACCGAACACACCTACCGCAGCTCAAGAATCTCAGATTGGTGGAGAATGAGCACCGCCACAGACTTCCTAATACATATTCCGGGTCCACCAACTGCAGATGAGATGACGCGTTCAGTGGGGCGGTTCGATCCGCTGATCGACTTGTTCGCGCGGTTTATTCCGATCCATGATTGGATAAGCCTAGTGATATTGATCTGGATGATGGCCAATGTCGGATGGTCAGTTCAGCTCGCGGGATGGGGTGATCTTCCTACAATTATTCCAACTCTTATATTGGGAACGATCGCAGCGTTCGTCGTCTCAAAACTCAAATTCAGTTGGTATCTGATAGCCATATACGCACTCGGTATTGGCTTTTTTGTGGTGCTTTGGCAGGGAGCTGCGCAAGCCACCGGGTCGGATCCGATCACCCGCGCTGTAGATGGATTTTCTCGATTCTCATCATGGATCACTACGGCCCAGTCCGGTGGAATCAGCACCGACACCGTCCCGTTTGCCCTGATGTTCATGACTGCGTCGTGGATAGTCGGGTACGGAGTGACCACCCTTACATTTAGGTTACGGTCGCCGTGGTTACCGACAGTTCTGCTATCGCTCGTGATTCTTACAAACCTCAGTTATCGTCATGGGCTACATGAGCACACATTTTTCTTGTTTTTGGTTGGAGGAATAGTGCTGTTTGCCCACCTGACGACTGTACGTCGTATCGAAAGATGGAAGGAACAGGGCATTACGTACTCTCGTAACTTGGCATGGGCTACGGTGCAGGACGGACTGCTGTTCGCACTGCCGATCGTGTTACTGAGTGCACTTTTGCCGATCTGGGAGCCAAGATCGGAACAGGTTCACGATGCATGGGACATTTTCAGAGCACCGTTTTATGCCTTGCAAGAACCTGCGAATCGCTTGTTGGCAGGAGTAGATGGTGCCGGTAGCAGAGCTCTATTTTCAACCCCTTCGCAAACGATGGCATTTGGTGGTTCACTCACGCTCACAGATGAGCCGTTGATGTGGGTTCGGTCGAGATATGTTGTTCCTTACGCCGGGCGTGTGTATCAGCAATATAGCTCAGAAGGTTGGCTGACTGGTGCCAGCACTAAAGTAAAAGCTCCGCCCAGATCAGCCTTAACGCTGGCCCCTACCGAGCTTGAGCGTGAACGTGTCTCACAGGTTTATATTCCGCTGGTTGATATCAAGACAGTAGTTCCCGCTGGCGGTGTGTTTTCGGTCGATAGGGAATCAACCGTTCAAGTGCTCAACCCATTGCTGTGGCAGGTGCCACTTTTTGGATCTGTCGCCCAGATCAGCAGACTCCCAGCCGATCTTCGTGACCTGTCGTTTGCGATTAGGTTCGCATTGAATGATCTTGTCCCGGTCAGTACGTTCCAACCGACTCAACTGAATAATCAGAACTTAACCCATTCTGAGTTAGTAGAGGAGGTGCTGTTAGCGCTGCAGGCAGCGGATCTTACGGGTGAGGACCAGGTGCTAACTCGAACAGTTGTCGATGATTTAGGTGTAGAAGAAAAGTTCGAAACGATTGTAATTCCGCTGAGTAAAAACAGCCGATCAGTCGATTGGGGACAGTTAAAAGTAACTATTGGCACTGACAGTGAAACTGGGATGGCGAATCGGCTAAATTTTGAACGGAGTTCGCCAATCGAGCAGATAGGAGTAGAACTTTCCAGAGAGATTTCGAAAGATGAGACTTTTTCGATTCAAACATTTGTTTCGTTGGCTACGGACGATCAACTGAACGAAGCAGGGTTGGAATACCCGACATGGATTGGCGATAGATATCTTCAGTTACCTCCTTCATTGCCAGATGAAGTCGGGATTCTGGCGTCACAAATTATCAGAGATGCTGATGCGGTTACGCCGTTCGAAAAAACTGAAGCGGTAAAGGCATTCTTGAGAAATCAAGAGTATTCCCTGGAGATTATGGGGCCTGAATTTGGAGTTGATGGAATTTACTACTTCCTATTTCAAACTCAAGATGAGCCTTGTGCGAGCATTGATCCCAACTGTGATACATCCAAAATCAAAGGTTACAGTCAGTACTTTGGCTCATCGGCGGCAGTTCTGCTGCGGTCAGTCGGAGTGCCGGCAAGATTTGTAGCGGGTTGGGCATCGGGAGAATATGTGCCCAGCGCTGGGATGTTCCTTGTTCGTGACAAGGATCGCCACGGTTGGACTCAGGTTTACTTCCCTGAGTATGGATGGATTGACTACGAAGTTACGCCAGGAAGAGCATCGGTTGAGCGTGGTAACCTCTCTCCTTCGTTGACCGGGGGTGATCGTTTGACAGCTGGTGCGGTTAGCTCCTCGGAAGATGACCTTGATTTCTTGCTCGACATCGCTGATCTTGAGCGACTGGCTCGCGAAGCTCGTGCATTAGCGGGAGAGCTCCCTGTACGAGACGATACGCAATCTAATCAGGACGTATTCCCTTGGGAGCCTTTTGTCTGGGCGGGTGGAGTGGTTGCTGCGATTGGTGTTGCAATGTTTGTTTGGTGGTTTAGCCTGCGTGGACTAGACGCTTCAGCCAAGGCGTATGCACGGGTGGGGAGGATAGCGTTCTTGCTGGGGATGAAACGTCGTAACAATCAGACTGCATTGGAATTCGTATCTGATTTAGGTGATCAGACCGTCGCTGCCCGTGAGCATGCAATTTTTATAGCGATCGAATTCCAGCGGCAGGTCTATGCAGGGTTATCTAACAAGGCAGATGTTGACCATGAGCAATCGAAGAATCTCGACAAGGCGTGGCGTAGAGTAGCTCGTGCATTGATCATTTATCGAATCAGACAACTGAGTGGCATTGGCCCAGAGTTCGGAGAAGGGCGGCGCGTTAAGTGGTGAGATCTATCAGTATCGAAAATTTGACCTACGACGTATTTGATACCGCTATGGGCTGGGTGGCGATTGTGGGTGGCGATCATGGAATAGTTCGTGCAAGTCTCCCCGAGTATTCGCCAGAAGCGGCGCTTGATTTCGTCCAGCCAGAAATCAACTTCGCTGTTCATTCGCCCGAAGATCACGTTGACGCGCGAGTGCTGATTACAGCCTATTGCGCAGGTGAGCATGTCGATCTCGCCGACATCCAGATCGACACACGGAAGACGACTCCGTTCTTCAGAAAGGCATGGGAAGCTTGCAGGTCGATTCCCGCGGGTGAAACCCGTAGTTATGGCTGGCTTGCTGAGCAGGCTGGTAATTTGAAGGCTGCACGGGGTGCTGGTCAGGCTATGGCTCGCAATAAGTTAGCGCTCTTGGTGCCGTGTCATCGAGTAGTGAACTCGAACGGTGATTTGCATGGATTCGGTGGCGCGGGACTGTCACTGAAGGCACGACTGTTGGCTATGGAAGCGAACCTCTAGCTCGAAATATCATCGATCAAGTCGGAATAGATGTCGGCCGACCCTAGTTGTTTTTCATCATTCGCAATGTAGGAGTCGAGGAGCGATTGTGCTATTTCAATGTCTGACGCAAGCACCATAAGTCGAACGGGAAATACTGAGACGCCCATGAAACCCACGGCGTCACCGGGTTGAAGGTTACAGTCGATTCCTGCTGCTCGGACAAGTCCGCACCACACCTCAGCAATCATTTGATCAGGAGCTGTCGTGAGTACATCCCATTTCACAAATTCACTCCCATAATTCGGCCGATGGGGTTATTAATTTAACCTGAAGATACGTAGAGCGGTTGGACGATTGCTATACCACAGCTGATCGAACCGAACCGATTCCCAGTAGCTCATGTAAGCGTATCGTGAGCTGCGAACCAGACTGAACTTTGAATGGCATTTCAAGCCGGACAATTTTATCTCCGGTTTCGATCTCAAGGATTGCGGGATCAGTGCCCGAAAACTCGACAAATAGCCTCATGATATCTTCGAGGCGGTAACGATCGTCCGCAGCATCACCAGTTTCTTTTACGCGAACCAATACGGAACCAGTTTTGGCATCAGTGTGATTCATATCGGTCGGAGCTACGAATTCAGTTGTCAGTGGCGTTCCCTCATTGATTGGCTCAGTAATGTTCTGAACCGGGTTTTCGTAAGGCTGAGTCGGCATTTCGTTGATCTGGGCAGCAGTCTTTGAAGGCCGACCGGTGATGGGAATATGCTGCACAGGGTCATTCAATACCGGATGTGGTTCACTCGCCTCATTGAACCCTGTTCTGGCTTTCGAAGCCGGTTCGTTGTTCACACCGTCGACATGGGATACAGTTTGACCTTCTGCTTTGAGTTGATATTCGGTTGCTGTTTCAACTGAAAGTGAGACTCGCCCAAATCGTTCCCGTATTTCACCTGAAACCGAAACAAAATTCCCGTTCTCCCAAAAAGTCGGAGTTTGCTCAAGCACGTTTGGCCAGACGACCAATTCGATGTTTCCATCGAGCAAAGTGAGATTGAGAGATAAGAACTTGTCACCGCGTTTAGTGGTTAGTTCACGTACATCGTTGACCTGTCCAAGTGCTGCCCGTTTTTGACCTGACAATTCTGGTGTGATGTCTGAGGCGAAAACTATGATGTTGTCGGGCTGCATCCGCATTTCTCGTGTGAATGGGCTTTGAGTTAGCTCGACTCCGAGTAGGTCTCGCTCCCAGATCACGCGCTCTTGGTCGGTAGTGTCATCAGCACCCGAGATTTCAATCTCAATCATCGGTGCCGGAACCGATTCGCCAAGCATGTCGAACATCGAAGTTTGCCCCGACTCGCGTAGCTTGGTTTGGCGCTGGATTGTTGCGATGATTCGGTCGACAGACTCGAGGAGATTACCTCGTCCGCCGAACTCGTCGAAAGCTCCTACACGAATCAGGCTTTCGAGCGTTCGACGGTTTAGAGACTTTGAGTCAACTCTGCGGCAAATATCTTCGAGGTCTTTGAACCTCCCAGCCGCCTCGCGTATTTCGACAAGTGTGTCGATGGCCCCTACTCCGACGTTTTTAACTGCAGCCATTCCAAATCGAATAGCGTCATTGCCATCGGCATCTCGTTCGATCGTGAATCCGGATCTTGAATAGTTGATACTAGGCGGTTTTACTGCCAATTTGAGGCGAGTCGTCTCTCGAATGGCTTGACCCACTTTTTCTGGATTTCCAGATGCGGAGTTGAGTACTGCAGCCAAGTATTCAGTTGGATAGTTGGCTTTGAAATAAGCTGTCCAGTACGCGATGTAGGCGTAGGACACGGCGTGTGCCTTATTGAATCCGTACCCAGCGAACGGTTCCATAAGCTCGAAAACAGTGTCGGCCTGTTGTTCTGTATAACCCTTTGCGAGCGCACCTTTAGTGAACTTTTCGTGCTCAGCAGCCATTACTGATGCGTTCTTTTTACCCATCGCTTTGCGGAGAATATCGGCCTCGCCAAGCGTGTAGCCACCGAATGCCTGAGCGATCAGCATCACCTGATCTTGGTAGACCAAGACACCGTAGGTAGGTTCAAGAAGCTCACGAAGATCGTCGTGCGGATATGAAATTTCGGCTCGCCCATGCTTAGCCTCAATGAAAGTTCCGATATGTTCCATTGGGCCTGGTCGATAGAGCGCGATCATCGCTGCAAGGTCATTGATCGTAGTCGGCTTGAGCTGCTTAATGTTCTTCCGCATTCCCTCGGATTCGAGTTGGAATACACCGAACGTATCGCCTTCACCCAGAATGTCGAACGCTTTCGAATCGTCGATCGGAACGTCGTAGACGCCCATATGCTCGCCGGTGGTGTCGGCGATCAGCTTCACGCACTGGTCGAGAATCGAGAGGTTGGCGAGACCTAAGAAATCCATTTTAAGCAAACCTACGTCGGCGACGTGGTGCATCGAGTATTGGGTCGTCGGGCTCGAATCTTCCTTTCCACTCGTCGAGCGTTGCAACGGGACGTAGTCGGTAAGCGGCTTTTCAGAAATAACCACAGCGGCAGCGTGGGTACTTGCGTGACGTACGGAACCTTCGACACGAATTGCCATATCTATTAGCTCTCGTGCGTCAGGGTTACGGCTAATTTCCGCCCTCATTTCGGGCGATTCGTTGATGGCATCTTTCAACTTGATGTTGAGTGTGAGTGGAACCATCTTGGCGAGTTTGTCGCTTAGGTCGAGCGGTAAAGCGAGTGCTCTCGCCGTATCACGAATGGCGGCTTTTGCACCTAGCGTACCAAACGTGATGATCTGGGCTACGTGCTCACGACCGTAGTGATCGATACAGTACTTGATCACTTCTTCTCGACGATCATCGGCGAAGTCCATGTCAATATCAGGCATCTCTCGACGCTCAATGTTGAGGAATCGCTCGAAGAATAGGTCAGCCTCGACAGGGTCGATCTGTGTAACTTCTAGACAATAAAGTACTAGGCTTGCTGCAGCCGATCCACGTACGGCAGACAGAATGCCACGTTCGTTTACGAAATTGAATATGTCCCAACAAACGAGGAAGTAATCGGAGAATTTCGTCTCTTCGATAATCGCCAGCTCGTACTCAAGTCGTTTGAGTACTTCTTCACTCGGATTATCGAATCGCTTCTTGAGTCCTTCATCGCAAAGTTCCCTCAGATAATCCATAGATGGTCTGTTCTGGGGAGTTGAGTAGCGTGGGACAAAAGTTTGCCCAAATTCGATATCTAATTCACATGATTCAGCAATTTTGACTGTGTTAGCCAACGCTTCTGGCAGGTGAGACCACTCTGAGTACATTTCCGTGGCGCTACGGAGGTAGTACGAAGTGTCTTCCATGTGAAGACGTTTCGGATCCTTCACGTTCGAGTTTGTCTGAATACAGGTGAGAATATCCTGCGCTTCGGAATCTTCTCGCCTGACGTAATGCGAGTCATTGGTCACAACCATCGGCAGTCCCGTTTGGTTGCTGAGTTTTATGATCGACTCATTGATTTCTGCCTGCCTAGGCACGTGCTCGTGCATCATCATCTCAAGGTAGTAACGATCTTGAAATACGTTTCCGTACCACTCGAGAGTTTCTCTAGCGGCATCCATATCGCCGTTCTTGATGTACCGAGCGAGTTCGCCCGATGGGCAGCCGGAAAGAACAATTAGCCCTTCGGAGTATTTTTCGAGAATCTCTCGATCCATTCGAGGTCGGTAATAGAAACCCTCGATGTGTGAAGCTGTGACGAGCTTCAGGAGATTTTGATAACCAACCCTGTTCTGTGCCAGAATTGTTGTGTGGAATGGGGAGCGTTTTTGAGGGTTTCTCTCGTCACGTGGACCATCGGCTACGTAACCTTCGACCCCAATGATCGGCTTGATTCCTGCCTTCTTCGCCGATTGGTAAATACCTATCGCACCGTGAAGGTTGCCATGATCAGTCAGTGCAATGGCCAGCTGTCCGAGTTCCACGGCTCTGTTCACCATGTCATCCAACCTGCTGAACCCATCGAGCAGTGAATACTCGGAATGGTTGTGTAGGTGGACGAATTGGTCGGTCACAGGCAGATATTTCTCAAAAAACTAAGGTGAAAATGTGCGGTCAAGGGAGCATAGCGTTCCCTAAAGAATGAGTCGACACCGTAAATGCTTATACGCCTCCAAGATACCGCATTTCTGGTAAATCTTTGTCGGGGATGTCAGCGTGACAATTCGGGAACTTTGCCCAAAGAGAATGGAGTAGATTACCCATATCATTTGTTATCTATGAGAAGGAGTAATCTCTTGGTGAATGATAGAGTCCATCAGATCAATCTTTGTGACAAGTCACCATTTAGCGACACACAGAACTCGGCAGGCAACCGCAGGGGACAATATTGACTTCAAAACGTAGTGGTGGCGGCCAAAAGATACTCGTCGTTGATGACGAACATATGTCGGATCTGATGCGCTCTGTTTTGCGGCGCTTAGAGACAGACGGATTCAAGCCGATTGTCGTGACGCCTGAGGGGCCGCACATAACCGGTGATGATTATGAAGCCCAGACCCTGTTTGCGATGGAGACTGAGCGGCCTGCGGCGATCTTGCTCGATGTGAGGTTCGGCGAGTACGATTTGGATCGATTTAAGGGCTTATCTATCCTAAAAAAGATTATTGATAAAGATGGAAGCATGCCTGTCCTGATGTTCACTCAGTACAGCCAAGGACCGTACCGAGACACGGCAGTGAACGCGAGCCTGAGTGTTAGCGGTTCAGTCGACTTCATTGACAAGCTAGCCAGCCCAGAAGAAGTAGTACTCAGATTGCGACGCCTGATAGGCAACGCTCCCGAGACTATCAAAATAGGTTCATTGTTTGAACTGGATGCAGATAATGCAGCCGTCTACGTTATTGAGAACGGACGCCGCGAATTGATCCGTGAGATTCAGGGTATGAAGCTCGAAATACTGAATGAACTTGCTTCCGCCATGTATCGATCTGAAGGTGAATTGGTTCCATTCTCGCGTCTAGAGAGATTCTCCGATGGCGAGGATTCTAGAGCTTCGCTGAGGGTGAGGATACGAGAATTGAAAGTTTCGCTAGGCAGGGCTGTGGCGCGTGATTTCGGTCCCAATGAATTGATAATTAATGTGCGGAATCGCGGGTATAGATTGGTTAGCCCTCCAGATCAGCAGTAAGTGGGAGTGTGTTTGTGAAATTCAGGATCTGGGTTATTTGAACGATCAGTCGCTCAAAATATTGAAGTTTGCAGGCTTGACGGTCACAGTGGTCGGATTGCTGCTTTTTTTGCTTTCCCCACTAATTGGCGAACCGATTAGTGGCAACTTGGCTTGGTTTATTGAGCCGATAGCGTACATTGGCGCAGTCGTCTTTATGCTGGGTTCACTCGTAGTAATAGTCAGTTTTCAAGTGATTGAACGGCGAACCAAGGTGGTCAGTGGCGGTCGCACGTGGAGTCAGGTTACTCAGGACTATTTCGACACATTCGCACATGACATGGGTCGGCCGCTTAGGAGAATACTTGGTAAGCAGCGGGAAGCTAGAGCTGTACTCAACGAAACCGGTGAAGTAAGTCAGCACATGGTGACAGAGCTACTTGATGAGATCGAAAATCAAGCACCCAATTTCCGTTTAATGATCGAAAACGTCAGAGTGTTGGTCGACTTAGAGGACATCAATGCTGCTCCTGCTGTCGAACCGGTTGATCCTGCAGCGCTCGTCAGGAACGTTTCAGATCGATACACCCCTATCGCCCGTGAACGAGGGTTAGAGCTGGTGTGGTGGTGCGAACCGAGTGAGTTCGGATTAATCTACGGTGACGGATCAGCCCTCGATCATATGATCACTAACCTCGTCGATAATGCTGCCAAGTTTGCCAGTGGGCATGTCGAAATCAGGTTAACTAAAACTGCTTCGACTTTCATAGTAACGGTGTGGGATGACGGTGCCGGACTTGTAGAATCTCATGTGCCCCACATATTCGATCGAGGTTGGACACCAGAGCTTTCCGCTAGGGCTGAAAAACAGAGTTCTGGCTTGGGACTTTTTATAGCGAGCTCCTTGGCAGAACGGTGTGGAGGCCAATTGTTGGTCGAATCCCAATTATCTAATGACTCGTCTTCGGGTGAACATTTCACTACATTCACATTATCGTTGCCGCTTGATAATCGAACAGTTGCCAAATGATGCCGGTGATGCACATGATCAGGTCGACGAAGTGGTTCACCACGGTCAAGCCAGTGCTAGTGATCATGGGATTCGTGCTGATCACAGCGACAGGTTGTGTTGAGCCTCGAGCTCGATACACGCCTGTTCCACCGACTTCGACGGCAACTCCTCCAGCACCAACCGCAACTAGTATTCCGCCTTCGGTAACCCCGACACCGGTCAGCACAGCGACACCTGTAATGCCATCCCCCACTCCTGTTCCGACGGTAGCACCTACGGCAACTGCCACTCCGGTTGCTTCAACAGGGACCTTCAATTTGGCGCTGAATTTCGAAGGCAGAGATGCCGAAGGGGTTGTTCGAAGTGACACTGTCTTATTACGTGGTATCACGTCAGCGGATGCGATCGTAAGCGTTAACGATGTGATCGTGGGTGTTCAATCCGACGGAACGTTCGAGCTGACGATTGTCTTAGATAACGGCCCAAATTGGGTAGATGTCGTGGCAAGTAATTTGGACGGTAGTACAGCCAGTTCATCCACCTCAATAATTTCCATTCCACCAGAGGGAACGCCGTGATCATTCGATTACTCAGGCGGGTAGGATCTTTCCCATACAAAAAAAGAAGTAACACATACGTAACCGCGCCGGCAGCAGTATTAGACAGTTGGAGGCAACATCAAGCCCCTCGCGTGAACCAAAGCATGTATACGTCATCTGAAAAATTGATTGCACAAATTGTTCGCCCGTCCGTGGTGTTCGTTTTCGCGCTTTTTGCACTACTGGTCACCCTCGGTAGCGATGTAGCGAATGCTGAGGTCAGATCTGCCGATATCGAGGCAGTATCTGGTACCGCAGTAGAAGTTCGGCCACCGAGCGCAATCGTCGTTGCATCGAACTCTGGTTTGGTTACGCTCAATTTCGATTCTGAATCTGAATTGAGAATCGGATCAAACAAGGCGAGAGTTGACGAAGTCAGTGAGGGCGATCGCGTTGTTTCTACTGCAACACGAAATGCCGATAACGAACTTGTGGCATTGAGGACTCTTGTTCGAATTGCAAACTCACAGCCGGACACAAAGCACGTTGTTGGTGTTGTACGCAGTGCATCACCTGAACAATTGTCGATTCAAACTCGCAACGGTGACGTTGTTGATGTTTTGATTCCTGCTGGAATCGATGCACCATCTATCGGTGATGGAATCACGATGGTCGCTCGCCTAGATAAATCCAGTGGAATACTGACTGCTGTCGGATTCGAATTAACGAGCAAAACGGTTGAAAGAATCCAAAATGCGCAAGATAGTGCAGCTGATAAGGCGGAATCTACTCGATTGGCTGCGATCGCTGTCGAAGCTCGTAGCAAACATCTTTCAGCTTTGGATGACGCAGCCCGCGCCATTAAGCGTGTAATTGATTCTGGTCGGACCGATCCAATAGTGTTAGATCAGGCAAAAACTGAATTCGATGAAATACAACGTCGTTTTAAAGAACTGCAGGGCATTTATGAATCTGCAGCGCGTGCTCGCAGCGAGCCATTGCCATTGTTGCGAATTTCAGGTGGGCTTGCAAACGAGATTGGTTTCAGAACGTTCACAGTTGTTCCGCAAGGTGAGCAGGATGATGACCCGTTCTCGGTCGATTTCACGTACGACCCTGTAACTACTACAGTCGATCTTCCGGAAGACCTGTTGCGCCAGATATCCAATAGCGCCAAGAACCCTCAATTACTGAGCGATGTGAGACTTCTGATCGATCTAGGTAGCGAATTCGATGTGAAGTATTCGATTGTCGGTACTTTGCGTGCTGCGACGTCACTTAGGGTTCGTTCGCCTCGGCTCGTTGAAGAGCTTGAAGCGGTGCTAGCACACGAACTGCGTAGAGCTTTCAACGGGGCGATTACTTTTGTTGAAATAAATGCAACGCTCGCAGATGCCCAGGGCATCATCATCGCATCAAACGAAAAGCAAGATATTAAAGTGGCAGCAAAAGTTACCGATGAGACGGAAATCACGGTCAATGGTCAGTCATCCGGAATCCTAGCGCTGAGACCGGGTCAATCTGTCGACATTCAGTTTGAATCTTCAGAGGTAGGTGCGATATCAGATATCACGGGTTCCGATGTTACTTTGCGAGCAGTGGCAATTCGAGCGCGGACATCGGCCCCTGTCGAAGAAGATCACATCTCAGGCATTGTCGAATCGATTGATTTGAACGAACCTTCGATTACGATTCGGCCTAGCAATGGATCGCTCATTAGTCTTTCGGTTAGCGACGACGTACCGATTGTGAGAAATGGAACTGGCGCGTTTCTTGATCACGTGAGAGTTGGAGATCTCGTAATTGATGCCACTCGGACTGACGTGAGCTCAGATGAGTTGACACGACTAGTGGTCGTCGCTCGCTCGAACGTGAAATTCTCTGGAACCGTTACAGGCATAGGGCTTGAACCGGCTCGATTGCAGATCACTGGCGACAATGGCCAGTTGCTGAACATTCTCATCGCAGAAGAAACCTGGGTGATTCTGGACGGTCGTCGCGTAAGTATTGATGCTATTGCTACCGGGATGAACGTTCTAAACGGCGTGTGCTCAGTTACAGGACTTGGTGGAGCGTTCTACAACGTAGCGACTATCGTGTCGATAGAGTCGCCTAAAGTGGTTCGTTCTAGTGGAATCATCACGGAGGTGAATGTTGTCGAGGGGAATCTTACGATCCTCTCCGGGAGGTCGGACGAGACACGGTTTATCAAATTACAAATGCCCGACGAACCATTAGGTGAAAATCTACTGAAAGACGGGTTGCCGATTCGTTCGCTGTTGGACATAGAGCGCGGGGACCGTGCTGACATTGTTTTCTATGTTCTGGAATCCGGTGTGATTGAGAAGCTGTCGGTTGTTTCGGACAACTTCATTCAATCTCGTGGAACTTTGATCGATGTCTCTGACAACAACCGGTATGTTCAGGTCGAATTGATCAATGGCAAGGAATTCAATTTGTGGATTGGTCCTAGCGCAACTATCCACCTAAACGGTCGTCGAATATCAACTATTAGATCCGTCACTGAACTTCTCAGCGCTAACAGAATTCAAGATGATGAGATAAATGCTCAGGTTTCAGAAGTCTTGTTTATTCGAGATTCACTTGATTCAGATCAAGGCGTGATTATCTCAATCAAATTCCAGATCAAGTCCGTAGAGACAGACGGCGAAGCGGGCGAAAACCAACAGAATGCAATAGTTGAATTAACCGTTTCTGGAGTCATTGAAGCAATCAATGAAGACAGATGGGCGATAGAGGGTCAAGTATTCAGCGTGAACGGATTGACGAAATTTATTGGCGGGCAACCTGAAATTGGTGAAAATGTCGTTGCTGTTCTAGTGAGCAGGCGAGGCGGACTGTATGTCGCCCAAACGATTACTCTTTCCAGCCACTAGGTCATGCCTTGCCGTGCGTGATGATTGTGAACGCCAGTTATTTAGTTTGATGACCTTACACTGGTTCGTTCGCCATAACTACGTCGGGTTATCTGTCTGGCTTTCGCAGCTACACGCCCCGCAGGTTCGAGCCCCAATGCCAGTGGTATTGAAATAATTAGCATTACCGCGAGGGTCGTGAATCCAAGTCGGTAGCTGCCATTGATATCGTGAATGAATCCGACCAATACAGGTCCGGCAGCACCGAAAATTGCGTTGACCGAACTTGTAAGCCCGACGATCGATCCGTAACTCTTCCTGCCGAAATAGTCTCCGAGAATCGAGAGTCGTAGGGGAATGGACGATCCGAAGCCGAGCCCGAAGAATACAACAAATAACGGTAGTGGCCACAGCCCTAAATTAACGCCAATGATTGTGGCATTGATACCAGCGAGCCCGGCGACACCCACCGTTTGCATAATCATAGCGATGGTGAGGAGCTTACGTTTGTCAAATCGATCACCGAGAACGGCGACACCCGCCCGCCCGCTCAGGTCCCCAATCGCTACGGCACCGGCTGCCGTAGCTGCGAGAGCCGTCGTCATGCCATATTCAAGCAACGCAGAAAAATGAAACAGGTTGGTTGAGCTTACGAGTTGTCCAAGGCTGGTGACAATTGCAAGTTGCCAGAAGAATCGTAGTTTAATCGCCTGTCGCATCGTAATGGCGTGTTCTCTGAACACCGTAACGTGGCTCGATTTACCGGTATTTGATTCTTCATCACCGGTGACAGCCCCATCCGGGAGCAGGCCGTGATCTTCCGGGCGCCTTCTCATTACAAGGGTCGCAGGGAATCCGACAATCCAGAATCCGATCCCGATGGCCATTAGCATTTCTCGCCAGCCAAAGGTTTCAATTGAGGCGACGAGAATCGGAAGTGTTAGTCCGCCTATGGCAGAGAACGACATTAGGGTTGCGAGTGCTCTCGCTCGTTTACGAAAAAACCAGTTGGCGACGGTGACCACAAATACAATGAACGTGCCAAAGGACATTCCGAGGGTGAGAAGCCCGATGGCAACATAGAATTGCCAGAGCGTTTGCATCTGGCTCATATATATGAAGCCGCATCCAGTAACGAACACTCCGAACGCCATGACCTTACGTGGCCCATATTTGTCGAGCAGTGCACCGACGAATGGTGAGATCATCCCGCTTTCACTGCGCTGGAGAGATATGGCACCACCGGTTGCTCCGGAGCTCCAGCCAAAGGTACCTAGAATATGCGGGACGAACGCTTGGAATCCGCGCCAGAACACTGCTGATGTGTACCACTGAACGATTCCGCCAGCTCCGACGATCCACCACCCGTAATACGTCTGTTTGAACGATTTCATATGGTTAGATCGAGATCAGTTTGGCGATTGGGAATGAAAGGTGTTTTAAAAATATCCAAGTCAAGCACGGTAAGTGCATGATAGTCCAGTTCAAGGGTATTGCTGCTCCGATGAAGCTTAAAAGGGTTAATTTCTCGTATCTTGTATCGATAGGTTCTTTTGAAGAGAACGTGTGCTCATAGAGTTTGCCCCTGGATATATAGTGGCTCGTATTCATATCAGAAAGTCGTTGAATCATTGCGTGGTTCTTTAAAGCTGTTCACAGTGTTTGGGATTCCGGTCGATATTAACCCGACGTGGCTGATCGCCGTCGCCATCATCACTTGGTCGTTATCGACAACTGCCTACCCGTCTTTTTTCGGGTTCTGGTCAACTACACAGTATTGGATCGCCGGTGCCATCACTACGTTGTTGCTATTCACGTCGGTATTGGCCCACGAGTTGGGACATTCCCTTGTAGCTTTGTCGCAGGGTCTTAAAGTACGTGGCATCACGTTGCTGCTATTTGGGGGCGTCTCGAAAATTCAGGGTGAGGCCTCGCGGCCGCGTAATGAGTTCTTCATCGCTTTTGCTGGACCTGCAGTTTCACTGATTATTGGGATAGTGCTGATCGGATGGTGGATCAACTTCGGGCCGATCTATAAAAATGAGGTGACACTCCTAAAAGGGGTTGTTTTCTTTACGGGGTGGATGAACATCCTCGTTGCTGGATTCAACTTGCTGCCTGGCTACCCTATGGACGGCGGTCGAGTCCTTCGTTCGGCTGTTTGGGGTTTCACAGGAGACTCCGGGCGGGCGACTAAAGTTGCATATGTCGTGGGGCGTGTCGTTTTTTACGCGCTGATCGGTTGGGGCGTATGGCAGGTACTAACTGGCGATATTGTTGGTGGTATCTGGATTGTGATGATCGGTTGGTTCCTGATGTCATCGGCACGAAGCGAGATACAGGGTGAACGAGCAAAGCAAGCCAGTGACTCTCTTACCTCGATCGATAAAATTGATCATTTGGGCTTTGGCGTCGATGCTGCAACTCGTCCTATGCCACCAATTATCGAGAGTACTTGGTCCGTTGAGCAGATGACTCTCCAAGACTTGCCGGAGAATCCACTGGCTTCGATGCCAGTTGGTAGGCAAGGCGAGCTTGTCGGATTTATCGTCCGTCAGGATCTGGACATTGTTCCTGCTGAGCGCAAAGGGCATGTTTCCGTCGGTGATTTGATGAATCCTAATAGCTTGCAGATCATTTCGAAAAATGACTCGATGCGCGAAGCTCTGTGGTCGATGGATCGGCACAAAGTCAATCAACTGGTCGTAATGGACACCGATTTCGTTATTGGAATCGTGACCAGAGAAGATATTGTCAGAACACTACTTCAATTTAGAGCAACGACTGATCGGGTTGATAGTGCTGGCGACGAAACTTCGATTTAGTCCGATACTTGACTGTTCGACACAGCTTCTGGAAGCCATATAGCGAATGATGTGCCACCACCAACGCCATCTTCGACCCAAACTTTTCCATGGTGGAGTTCGACGATCTGCCGGACGATAGCGAGTCCCATTCCCGTTCCGGGAACGTTCGGGTTGTCGAGTTGGCTGTATGGTTCGAACACTCTGTCACGTTCAGCATGTGGGATTCCAGGCCCTTCGTCGGTGACTGTTATTCGCAAGTCTTGCTCGTCGACCCATATATCGAGTGAGATATTCGTGTTAGATGGCGAGTATTTGCTCGCGTTGGTAAGCAGATTCATGATCGCTTGGCGGAGAAGTTCGCGATCAGCTGTAGCGAATTGATGCTCGTCCGGAGCTGTGACTGCGAGTTTGTGATTTTGTCCTTTAGCAATTGGCTTGAATGATTTCTCGAGGTCGTTTGCCAGCTCTGAAACCTGGAATTTTGAAGGTTTGCTTTCGAATGTTCCAGCTTCTATCTTAGAAATGTTGAGGAAGTCATTCACCAGAAGGGTCAAGCGATCGGCATTCTGCTGAACTACTTTGATTCGTTCTATTTGGTCTGGGTGTAAGTTGCCGCGGTCGTTCATACCCAGCAAGTCGGCTAGCGCTACCACTGTGGTTAGGGGCGATTTCATCTCGTGTGAAAGTGAGACGATGAATTTGCTTGCTCGATCTTTTTCTTCTTTGAGATTTATAAGTGCTGCTTCGGCTCTTACTGCGTTCACTCGATCTGTAATATCCGAAACCACAACCGTGATAGAACCTAGTTCACCCTTCGGTGTGAAATTCGGTTCTATCCATGCGTCGAGAATTGTGCCGAAGACCCCTATCTCTATTCGGCAGGAATGTCCGCTTTGTGCACGGCTTATAGACTCTTCGAGACCGATAAGTTTACGCGAGTAGGCGATGAAATTTCGACCCAGAAGTCGCTCGGGGACGAGTTTCAATCCTTCAATTCCGCGCCCTGCCACCTCGGTCACGATTCCATCTTTGCTGACCGTCAAAGCAAGTACAGACGCGTTGTTGAGAATCGCATCAAGGTTAGGACCAAGTCGCTCTGAGGCAGTCTGGGCAGAGACCTGAGCCTTGTTTATCGATGGCAAAAAATGACTTGATCGCTCGGCGGATACTTCGAGTTCGGAGACGATTGAGGAGACCATTTTCATCTCTAGAGCACCAAATCCCGTAGGTTTACGAGATGCGCACATGAACATGGTGGTTACGACCCCGTTCATGTGGAGCGGCGCGCAAATAGCCGACCGTAGACCCGCTCTGTACATCCACCTTCCAGCGGCTCGTTGCCCAGGGGCTGCCGCTCAAGGTCGACTATAACTGGGCCCGACACAGCTAGGGTCGACGGTATCAGCAATGATCGTCTCGATACCCGCACTCCGGGTGCCAGCTCCGAAATATCCAAGCCATCAGTGATTTCGGTTGTCGAGTGATCGTTTTCATGGTCCACGCTGCCGAAGTAAATCCAGTCGGCAGCGAAAAGATTACGTATAAGTGATGCAATTCGCGGGCTGCTTACGGGACTATGGGCTCGTTCAGATCGTATTTGCTCATTTACTCGACGGAGCATTTCGAGCTTGTCCAAAGTTGCTTGTGATATCTCAAGCTGCCTTAGGGTTGCGACAACCGGTGAACACGCGAGGGTGATGTCTTTGATTTGAGAAATGTCGGAACTGTTGAAGCCCGATCCGTCGCATGTTACTTCGACGAATCCGATAATTTGATTTGAAACTTTTATAGCGGTACGGATGTCAGAGAACCGAGGTTCATCGGATTGGTCGTTATTGAGTTCAGTGCACCGTTCTATTTCATCGGGAGATGCCCATGTATGGTCAAATAAATCATCTGACGATTCAGTGTCGAATCTACGTTGTGCACGTCCGGTTCCTTCGTCGATCAATCCGATCTGTACACGCGAGGCAGCAGTTCGTTTTGCGATCTGTGTGGCAATCACGCCGCAGGCAGAAATTAATTCGGTGGCAGACGCAATGGATTCTAAGTATTCCGGCGCGCTGGAAGCTCGCTCGTGGTGTGATACCGCCTCAACCGGAGCCGAACTTCCATTTGCGAAGGCGGCGGTTACGCAGGAATGAACCTGTTGGCTACTGCTACTGCTTCAGATGTATAGGCAGCAAAACGCATCGACCCCAGAACGATCACAGTTGGTACGGAACTGACGATAGGTATAACGAGAACCGATTCGATGCCTACAGATTTCCATGCCTTTTCTATGCGAAAACGATCCTTCGAATGGGTATGTTCGGTGGCATTAGTGAGTGCAACCGAGAAAACGGAGGCTCTAGATTCTATTGGACGTTCGTGTGTCGCCGAGCCGGATATGGGGCCTGCGTTTGGTACAGAGAAACTATGGCTCTGGTTGATGCCCAACACTTCTTGTGTAGTGAACTCTCCACCAGATTCAACCCGCAGGACGATTACATCGTATCCGAAAAATGGTCTAAGGTGCTCCGATATCTTGGCAAGGAGTGAATCCGGTTCACTTTGGTCACCGCGGTCCGATGAATTGACTGCAGTTGAACGAGTGATGAGGCGCGAAGCAGCAAACTGTGATTCACCACGCTCAGCGACAGATAGGGCATTCGATCTCGAAGCAGAGAGACTTAGTAGGCTGACGACCATTTTTGCACTGTCTATTTGAGAATCATCAAAGCCAATCGGTTGTTGAGCGAACGCGATAACCATGCCTGCGGCCCCAGTTTTACCGGGAATTGCGAGCGCAATGGCTGATCGATAATGCATTCGAGCACCCATCGCAGATATGGCACTAAACTGTGATGGGTCAACATCAACCATTATAATTGGGGAATTTACGTCTACCGGTGACATCCAATCCGGCAACCATAAGTCTGAATCTAGTACTGCTGATTCAATACCTGAAATTGCTCGAACGGTCTTTCCGCCGAAAGCATCTACGTAGTCGATGATGAGAACTGCGTCGGCATTGAGCTCTGTGCGAAGTGTTTTTGCCGCGTGCCGTCTGAATACTGGTGTCGAATTGTTCGAGGCTGCGAGCGTGGCTAGATCGGCAACCGTGAGCGAATTCCGACGCGCCAAGTCGTCTTCTGAAGAATTAGGATTATCATCCTGAGTTGCCGGAAAGTCGTTCACGTCGGTTGCAGCGTCTATAACGTCTGCACCGTTTGCATTTGGCGACTGGTTAGTTGTGTGTTGCTGGCTACTGCTCACAACGAAAAATGGAATCTCTATAGTTGGGATTGCACAATGCGTAGCACTGTTCACTCGTGCGACTAGATCACCGTACACGGAACCGGTAATTCACTTGCCAGAAGATTTTGTACAAGTTTGCCTAAATAATGAGTATGGAGTGCCGTTGAAAACGACCACACTATAGGCTAACGATTGCCCGCCGGTGTGTGCCAGTTCCGACGAGAACTGCTCCGAATTTTGTCTCGACTTTGAATCGTAATTTCTTGCCGTGTATTTCGATCAATGTCGCCGTCGTTTCGACCGTTTCGCCCACAGGCGTCGGGGCTATATGTTTAACGTCTACGTGGAATCCAACTGACGCGCTGACGTGACCATGTACGGCATCAACGCACGCTAGTTCCATCTCCATAATCATCGCCGGGCTTGAGAGAACTGAATGTTCGATTTCGCCGGTCGGACTATAGAGTTTGCATCCCTCTACGACGAGTGTTCTGGTCGCCGAAAGTCCTATGGAAAGTCCGTCTTGGTTTGGTGACATCTTGAGTTATGTGAGCGGCGCTCTAAATGGCGACGATGCCATAGCCAGCATCTACTGGAATGATCGCTCCAGTTATTCCGCTCGACATGTCACTTAGCAAGAACAGGGCGGTGTCGGCGACTTCTTTGTGGTTGATGTTTCGACCCAGCGGTGAGCGTTCTCGATGTGCTCGTGTCATGTCACGGAATCCGGGAATGCTACGGGCAGCAAGTGTTGGCAAAGGACCGGCCGAAATAGCATTCACCCGGATGTTTTTCAGACCAAATTCAACAGCGAGCTGCTTGGTTTCGTTTTCTAGTGCCGCTTTCGCTGTTCCCATAATGTTGTAGCCGGGGTACACACGCTGCGATGCGTCGAACGTGAGTGTGATGACTGAACCACCGGACTCGCCGAATAGTGGTGCCGCTTTTCCAACAATTGGCATAAGTGTGTAAGCGCTGGTCTCAAGAGCGGTTCGGAACCCTTGCAAATTTGTATCGGAGAAATTTCCACCTAAATCATCTTTATCCGCGTAAGCGATGCAGTGGACGACGAAATCAATCTCTCCCCATTCGCTTTTGATTCGATCGTACACGGCCTGTACTTGCGAATCGTCAGTCGCATCGCACTCTAGTAGGAGCGGGTTCCCAAGGCCTGCGGTTGCCTTTTCGACCGGCTCTTTCATACGCTCGTTGAGATAGGTGAATGCAATCTCTGCTCCGGCTTCTGCGAGCCGTTCAGAAATAGCCCAGGCAATGCTGCGTTGATTTGCAACACCGAACACTACGCCGCGTTTTCCACTGAGGTCGATCGATACTGCCATTGCTAATACTTTACCTTCCACTCGTAACATCGTCGGGTCAATTCGAGTCAACCAAATGTAACAGCCAGAAATCGAAAACTGGCACGGGAATAACAATATGTTGAAATTCCTATGCCAGTTTTTGTGATCGTGCGTCATAGACAATTACTGTCTAAAAGCTGCGTTTGATTGTTACCAGTTCGTGTGTGAACCATCGGAGCGATGTGGGTGCGGAGCCTCCCAGAACGCAAATGGCTCAGTGAGCTTGCTTTCATCGACATCCACACCGAGACCAGGTTTGTCTGGTACGACATATCCGCTGCCCGTGAACTCAACCTGTTCAGTGAAGACACTGCGGTCAGGGTCTTGTGCACGCGACATGTTAACTTCGAGCCACGCGAAGTTTGGCACGGCTGCCCCGAGGTGAACTGATGCTGCAGTGCAGATCGGACCAAGTGGGTTGTGAGGCATGAGGTCGATATAGTGTGCTTCTGCCCAACCGGCGACTTTCATAGCCTCGGTGAATCCGCCAACATTGCAAATATCGACTCTTACGTACTGGGTGATTCCACGTTCGATGTAAGGGAGGAATTGCCACTTTGATGCGAATTCTTCACCGATGGCAAATGGCACGTCGGTGAGCTTACGCAGGGCCTCATATGCCTCTGGGGACTCGTCACGGATCGGCTCTTCTAGGAAGTCGAGCGTGTGTGAAGGCATCATCTGGCAGAACGATGCTGTTTCCGCTGGTGAGAGTCGGTGATGGTAGTCAACTCCGAGAATCGCCTGATTGCCAAGAACTTCACGCGTCTTGATTAGCCACTCGGCGGAATTAGCGATCGATTCACGCGGCTCAAATAGTCCACCGCTCTGGATATCCATGTTGTCGTAGGACAGTCGGAAAGCGTTGATGCCACGTCCCATGAATTCTTTCGCCTGCTCGATCATATCTGGACCATAGGGCCCCTCCGTTGTAGCGAATACAGGGACGGTGTGTCGGTGCTTGCCTCCGAGGAGTTCATAAACCGGCACCCCAAGCTTCTTGCCTACGATGTCGTGAAATGCGAGGTCTAGAGCTGAAATAGCGGCAGTTAAAGTCCGCCCACCCTCGAAGTACTGGCTTCGGTACATCTCTTGCCAGAGAGCCCCGCGCTTCATGGGGTCTTTTCCTATTAGGAACTCTCGGTAGTGCTCAAGGATTCCTTTTACACCGAGTTCACGGCCAGAGAATCCTGACTCGCCCCAGCCGTAGATGCCCTCGTCGGTTTCGACTTTGACGAGCATCTGGTTTCGGGTGCCAACCCAAACTGCATAAGGTTTTACATCTGTAATTTTCATATGTTTTGCTTTTGTTAATCCGTAAATTGCGGCTAAGTGATTACCAGTTAGTGTGGGATCCGTCGTTTCGCTTGAGATGAGGCATTTCTGAGTATCGGAATGGCTCGGTGAGAGAGGCTTCGTCGACTTCAACTCCGAGTCCAGGTCTGTCGAGGACGGTCACTTTACCCGGAACAATTTCTGGCTGCACCGGGAAGACTTCCTTCGAGTAGAAGCCGTTGTCTTCGCCAGCTGATTCTCTTATTTCTAACCATGAGAAATTTGCCGCTGCCATTCCCATGTGCGCAGTTGCGGCTACACAGATTGGGCCGAGCGGGTTGTGAGGCATCAGATCGATATAGTGGGCTTCTGACCACCCAACGATTTTCATTGCTTCGGTGATTCCGCCGACGTTGCAAATGTCGACTCGGATGTAGTTTGCAAGACCTTTTTCGATGTACGGCAGGAATTGCCATTTCGAAGCGAATTCCTCTCCTAGTGCGAACGGCATTGGAGTCATAGTGCGCAGCGTTTCATATGCTTCGGGTGTTTCGTCACGAATAGGTTCTTCGAGGAAATCGAGCGTGTGAGATGGCATCATCTGGCAGAACGATGCTGTTTCAGCTACAGAGAGCCGGTGGTGAAAGTCGTAACCGATTACCGGACGCATTCCGAGTACTTCTCGAGATTTGATGAGACCCTCTGCCGCCAGTGCGATGGCTTCGCGCGGTTCATAAGTGCCTTTGGACTCAGGCTGGTAGCTACGGTGTAGACGGAAACAGTCAAAGCCTTCTGCGATCATTCGCTGGGCAACGTCGATCATTTCTTCGGGAGAGTTACCTCCCCCGGTTGCGAAAGTCGGAACATATTCTCGATGCTTGCCTCCGAGCAGTTCGTACACGGGAACACCGAGCTTTTTGCCAACAATGTCGTAAAGAGCAATATCTATGGCTGAAATAGCCGCTGTGAGCGTTCGCCCACCCTCGAAGTACTGGCTACGATACATTTCTTGCCACAGAGCACCTCGTTGCATCGGATCTTTTCCGATCAGGAATTCTCGGTAGTGCTCGACAATACCTTTGACGCCGATTTCTCTGCTAGAAAGTCCAGATTCGCCCCATCCATATATGCCTTCATCCGTTTCCACTTTTACCAACATTTGGTTTCGTGTGCCAACCCAGACCGGAAATGGTTTGATGTCGGTAATTCGCATAAATAAAGAGCCCCTACATCGAGTGAATGTACTGTCGGAAAGAAATGATCGCCGAAGAAGATTGTTCTCGTCGGCAATCGGTGTCAAGGGCGATCAGATTTTCGTTGATAGTAACCCAAGCATCGAAATCGCTCTTGCCGCACAGGATACAAGGCAAATCACTACTACGGCAGAGGTGCATGAAACCTCGGATGGCAGATCCGATCGATGGGCTGTGGTGTTGTTTGATGATAGCCACCACTCAATGGATTACGTGATCTGGGCCCTGATCAAAACAGTTCCAGAGCTTTCATCAACTGATGCAACGCTCATCATGCTTGAGGCTCACAACACCGGTAAAGGCGTGATCACGTTGTGTGGGCGGGAGCAGGCTGTGCAGATTCGCGATGCTTTACGGATTCTTCAACTTAGGTGTGAAGTAGAGCCCGGCTGGTAATCCTTAGCGACAGACCAATTTCATGCGTGCTTTCCAGAGAACCGGCTCGTTTGGTTAACTTCCAAAAACATACTCTTTGGTATTGGAATGGTGTGGTCTAATCTGGCTGACATGCCGAGTCGCGGGCAGTCTACCAGAGGCAATAGCGTGACTGCCCACACTACTGCTGAACCCATCGGTGCGGATGGGCGATTCCTTGAGTATCAGTTGACAGATTGAATTGGTGATAACTATTGATATATGACCTCTGCACCGGACTGACGGACGGGTGATTGGTCATATGAATAACAAGCTTGCCATGGTTCATCTAAATCGAGAATCATGGACCGGTTGAGGAGCCAGACCATATGTTTAAGACAGTAACCAGAGGGACGTCGGAGCGCGGTATTACCGGGCTAGAGACGGCGATCATCTTGATTGCATTCGTAGTTGTTGCTTCGGTGTTTGCATTCACCGTGCTTTCAACGGGTATTTTCGCGTCGGAGAGATCGAAGGAAACCATATTCGCAGGTATTCAAGAGACCAAGAGTTCTCTCGAGCCACGTGGTGCCGTTGTTGCTTACAAAGCAGACCGCGGTGGCACGGATACCATCTACAAGGTGTCATTCATCGTTTCGAATGCCGTTGGTGGAGAGCCAGTCGACCTTACCGCCCCTTACACGGCTGACGGTTCAGCAACTGACCCCGACATTTCGAGCGGAGCTGAATACAAGACTGTTGTTTCTTACAACGACCCAAACCAGTTCATGTCAGATGTTCCGTGGACAGTTGACTGGCTCGGAACTAACAATGCTGATAATTTGCTTGAAGCCGGTGAAAAGGCTGAGATTAGCGTTTGGTTACTCATTAGAGACACCACTCAGGCGATTACTTCAGGTTCTGCTACGAGCTATTGGACTGCAGATTCAAACGGTGCCAACGGAATTCTTTCAACCGGCACAATACTAGACAAGAACGACAAGTTCTCATTGACCTTGAGCCCTCCCGACGGTGCAACGCTGAACGTAGAGCGAACACTTCCTGCTCGGCTCGATGCGATCATGGACTTGAAATAAATCCAGTTTGACTTGGACCCAGATTAGGATTCCTAACCAATCCAAATTCGTCCCCCCAGTTTCCAAATCTTCTAATAAAGAGTCCGCTCTCAGCCCCGAGAGTGGACTCTTTATTGTTGTTCGAGCATGTATTGGGTTCGTACCGCTACTGATAGGAAACGTACGATGGCTTTCGCGCGCTTTAATAATTCAGAACCCATAGAGTCTCTGATACGGCGTAGTGATTACAAAAACAGAAAGGGTGCAGTCAATTGACTGCACCCTTTCTGTTCAGATCTGTAGTTTGGTGTTACTACGAGTAATGGCTACCAGCGATCTTGTCTATCACCGCGGCCTCCGCCACGATCATCGCGATCACCGCCTCCGCCACCACGGTATCCGCCGCCGCCTCCGCCGCCACGATCACCACCGCCGCCACGGTATCCGCCGCCTCCGCCGCTTCGGGGAGCCTGTTCTTTGGCTTCGTTGACCACGATTGGTCGGCCATCCAGATCAGATCCATTCATTTCTGAAATAGCCTGTTCCACAGTGCCTTCATCTTTGAACGTGACAAATCCAAATCCACGTGACCTACCAGTCTCACGATCGCTGATCACCTGCGCCTCTTCAATTTCACCGAATCGCTCGAAAGCGGCTCGTAGACCAGACGAATCCGTCCCCCAAGCCAAGCTACCAATAAATAACTTCTTACCCATAAATTCAAAACCTCGCGCGTGGAAATCCCATCGAATGCTCGTTATTGAACATATCCTGCGCCGTTACGTACGGTTATCGTTCCACGTTTTTTTTGGCACCCCACTTTAAAGTTTGCTTCAAAACATCATCTCGTTGATGCTGTTGGTGGCAAATAGGCAGAGTGCATCGCTAACAATAAACGTTTGCGTGAGGAAGCGGGGCTGTTATTCAGAATAATCAGCGCGAATTAACGGTTAATTTACAACGAATATCGTAATTTTTCGTATTGAACGCCCTGATAATTCGTTAATCCGTGAATTTCGAATGGCAGTTGATATGGAAATTTTCAATCAATCGGTATGAATTTTTCTAACGCACTTGCGGTGGGGCGAATCGGTGTTAATGTTCACACGTCGCGCTTTCGCCATTGATCTAAGCGATCCAGTTGTGCCAGTATCGCTGGGCGCCTTGCCAATCGAATCTGGAAGTGACGACACCATTTAATTGATTTGGTGCAGTACCAGGAATAAGGAACAATTCATTTCGATGCAAGATCCCAAAGATATCCAAGATATAAAACGACCTTCCAAAGAGTTGATCGATAAGCTCTACAAGCACGTCAGCTCAGCGACTGCCGCTGGTGATCTCAGTAAGATGGGCGTTCCAAACGCATTTATCCAGGGGCCAACTCCATTCACTCCCGGTAAGAAGATCGTCGGACCAGCTGCTACTTTGCAATTTATGCCAAAACGGGGTGACATCTACCCGGACGGCGAGTACGTTGAGCCTGAAACCCAGCTTCACAGGCACGCTTTGTACGGCACGCAGGCAGGCGATGTGATCGTAGTCGACGCACGCGGCAGCATGACCAGCGGTGTGTTCGGAAACATGATGCTCACTTATTTTGTGGGGGCTGGGGGAATCGGTGCTGTCGTCGACGGTTGTATTCGGGACTTCCCGGAGGCTCCCGACATGGGATTGTGGCTGAAAGGTGTTACGCCAAACTTCCACACACAGACAGAAATATTCCCTTACGCGGTTAACGTACCGATTGCTTGCTCAGGCACTTATGTTGCTCCAGGCGACATCATCATTGCCGATGACGATGGAGTGGTTGTCGTTCCGATTCACTTGGCAGAAGAGCTGGCCGAAAAGGGTCAAGTTCACGCCGAATGGGAAGAATTCAGCCGCCAGAAACTCGAAGCGGGAGGAGATCTTCGACTCTACTACCCACTTTCGGATCAGGCTCGCCCAGAGTACGAGGCATGGAAGAAAGCAAACGGCAAGTAACCAGTATTACCTATTGCGTGATTAACAAAAGCCCGCTGATTCTGTCGGTGGGCTTTTCGCGTTCTACGGCTGCCAGACTTCGCCATCAACGATGAGTTCTTTGATGGCGGCGGTTCCGGAACGGTTAATTTTGACTCTGACTTTTACGTCGTCGGCACGTTCGATCTCCACTCCACGTCCTTCGGATAAGAAATATTGCTCGATGCCGTATTCGACGGTGATGATGTTGTCTTTGCTCGTGATAACCCGTCCCTTGATGAACAAATCGGTGTCGTCAGACGGCTTGTCGGCCTGAACGTGAAGCATTGAGAATTGATCTTTGCTATCGTCAGTCGATTCCTCGTGAACGCCAACATATACCGTGTCACCTTCATTGATTTCACCCATCAAAAGGTATGGCTTAGCATTCGGAACAGTTGAATTCTGGCCAAGTGTACTGATCTCGTAACGCAATGTTACGTACTCACCTTTGAATAAATCCCGTGGGTCGACCGGGACTGTTTGCAGGACGGCTGCTCTGCCCAGAGTGAGAATCGTTTCTCGGTAGCCGACCAGCCCGAGTAGGAACATGACCTGTACGACGATCACCACGATGAAAAGTTGTTTGACTTTAGAAGCCATTACCAACCTCTGTCATCTCGAACTGTCGTAACAGTCTGCGCCTCGCACGCTCCATGCCATAGCCAACTCCAAGCAGCAAGATACCGCCCACGATGAAGGCCAGCGATGTGTCGAGCATATCTATAGTTAGTTCGATATATCGGGTCGAAAGATCGATCACAAAGAACACGATTCCGACGTTCACCAATGCCTCACGCCTGTTCACAATTCCCAGCGAGATCGTCCCAAATATTAGAACGATCAAAAGCAGATTTGCAATGACAACGTAAGGCGCTGACGACTCGAACAGGTGCGTTGCGATGAACCAGCCAGTAATCACCACCAGCGCGGCAACCGCAGGTTCGGCAAACTTCGCAGCGAGATGTTCTTTAGATCGGAATGAACTTCGTGCGACAAATCCCAGGGCAGCGACAGTAGCGATCGAAATGAAGGAAGCAAGCACGATGTAGCCGGTAGACAGTGTCCAAGTGCTAGTTCTTGCATCGCGTGATATGTCTCGGAAGATCTCATTGAATGTGAGCATGTATGTCACACCGATTGCGAGTAGGAGGCCTCCGACTAAATACGGTCCTGCATAGAAATTAAGGTTCTTACGACGCAGATGAATCATCCCAATAGCGTAGATCGCAGCTGCAGTGAAGAGCAGCATCGCCATCACGAGAATCCCGCTGAACTCATCTTCTGATTGGGCCGCCGCCTTCCACGAAATCCCAATGGTGAATATTGCGACCGACATGACCGTGATAGCTTTGGATCGCGCTATGTATGCCAGTGGTAATACGCCGATGAACCACCAGATCAGCAGATCTGGATTATCGGTGGCTAGATGGTAACTCTGAGCCACAAGAAAAACGTTGGCTCCGAACCACGCTGCGCCTGTGAACATGATTGCTCCACCGACTCGTGGGTATCCTCGAATGAATTGGAGTTGGTAGGCAGCCCAGTAGGTAGCCGTTTGCCCTCCGATTAGCAAAGCTAACTTTGCAATTACCGGAATACCTTGCCAATTGGCGGCGATGAACGAAATAATTCCAGCCCCAATCAGAATCGCACCGAGAGTCGATAGAACGACAATAAGTCGGCTGAATCGCATGCCGAGCCGGAAGGGCGTTTCTGGCACCGATTCGAAGTTGAGAATAGCTTCAGATTGCTCACCAGATATAAGACCGGATTCTCGCCACTGGTTGATTCTGCCTTTTAGCCAGCTTTGGCGCTGGTCGATTTGAACAGCCGAATCAACTTCAGATCGCGTAGCGATCTGGTCGTTGTTCTGATCGGAATCGTTGTTTGGAGTATCTGACTTCATCTACTCAAAGCGTACTCGTTCACCGTTACGCGTTCGCTACCGCAAATGTGATGTTAGTTTGTTGATTTTGCAATGACACGTTGTTGTTGGATTAAGATCGGCAAAACGGGTGTAATCACCGGTTGGTTGACCGGATTATAGAATGGTAGCTATCCGCAAGGTCGCAGGTGTTATTGTGTCATTTGTCGATCACATCAGTATCTACTCTGACCGACTGACATAGTACATACGACCGCACTAGCCGGACTCGTACGGTTGTGCCATCTATTGGGTATCGGGCAATAAACAACGCCCCGAAAATTTCGGGACGTTTGTATTTACTAAAATGGTACCCCCGGCGTGAATCGAACACGC
>ERZ890510.25-NODE-25-length-124481-cov-18.703261_pt1 | contig 124481 bp, 123 predicted proteins | sample MGYA00521265_ERZ890510 | MGnify/ENA primary metagenome ERZ890510 (study PRJEB32303, sample SAMEA104408624) | aquatic metagenome | biome: Brackish water; feature: Chemocline; material: water | place: Baltic Sea | collected 2014-10-26T21:54:00 | depth 110 m ... | reverse complement strand
CCAAGGCAGAAGCAACACCAACTGCCGCAAAGCCTGAGACTAAGCCAGAAGCTAAGACGGAAGCTAAGCCAGCCGCTGCAAAACCAGCTGCCAAGGCAGAAGCAACACCAACTGCCGCAAAGCCTGAGACTAAGCCAGAAGCTAAAGCTGAAACCGAAAAGAAGCCTGCCGCTAAGGCAAAGGCTGCTCCTGAGAAAGCCGCTGCTAAAAAGGCTCATGACTCTGGCGACGCCAAGTAGTCGAATCAGTCAGTTTCAGTCGTAAGAAAATAGAAATTATTTAGGCAACCGATTCCGAGCATTTCGGACGGTTGCCGAACGAGGGTAAAGACGTGCCAGTATCAGCTGCACAAGTAAAAGAGCTCCGAGACAAGACCGGAGCCGGCATCATGGACTCAAAGCGAGCCCTTGAAGAAGCCGATGGTGACATCACCAAAGCAGAAGTCTTGTTGAGCGAAAAGGGATTGGCATCAGCCGCTAAGAAGGCTGGTCGAGAAACCTCTGAAGGTTTGGTTGTTTCTTACATTCACACGGGCGGTCGTGTTGGTTCGCTTGTCGAACTAAATTGCGAGACCGATTTCGTGGCTCGAACGGAAGACTTTGAAGCGCTCGGCAGGAACCTGGCGATGCAGATTGCTGCAATGAGCCCGATTCACGTTGATCGTGAGTCAGTTCCTGAAGGCGAAGATGTCAAAGACGAACAACTTCTTCTCGAACAGGAGTACATCCGAGATTCGAGCATGAAGGTTGCTGAACTCGTGAAAGAGGCCATCGGTAAGCTCGGTGAGAATATCCGTATAAGACGGTTCTCACGCTTCGAGCTAGGCGGATAATTGAACGAATAAATGCCCGGCCAATTGGTCGGGCATTTTTGTAAGCCCAGATAATGGGACGAAGAGAACGAATCGCACGGAACTGGAGAGGTGGAAACGATGACTGAACCGACATATTCGAGGGTGATTCTGAAAATGTCAGGGGAGTCGTTCAAAGGTGACGGCGAGTTCGGGTTAGATTCCGACACCCTCCAGTACGTTTCGCAACAGATTAAAACTATTGCGGAGATGGGCACCGAAATTGGTGTCGTCGTAGGTGGTGGTAACTTTTGGCGTGGTGCTGATTACGAGCAGACTGGTATGGATCGTTCGACTGCTGACTTCGCTGGAATGTTGGCAACGATCATGAACGCTCTGGCTTTGCAGGACGCTCTTGAGCGTGTTGGGGTTACTGTACGAACGCAGTCGGCAATTTCCATGCCATCCGTCGCCGAACCGTACATCCGTCGTCGTGCGATGCGTCACCTTGAAAAAGGGCGTGTAGTGATTTTTGCCGGCGGTACCGGAAACCCGTACATGACTACCGATACTGCAGCGGCTTTGCGAGCGTTGGAGATTGGCGCTGATGCGCTGATTATGGCGAAGAACGGTGTCGATGGTGTTTACGATTCAGACCCTCTTAAGAACCCTGCGGCGAAGAAGTACGAGAGAATTTCGCACCATGAAGCTATTTCTAAGCGATTGCAGGCGTTAGACAGCACGGCTCTTTCGCTGTGCATGGACAACTCGCTTCCGATTGTGGTTTTCGACATTTTCAAAACCGGAAATCTGGCATCGATTTTGTCTGGCGATCATGTAGGTACGCTGATTACAGTAGAAGCTAACTCGTAATCGTTCGTTTCGTATTGGCTTGCGAGTAGTAATCACTTTTGGGCGATTGTATTTTTGAGATAGTGAGAGGGACGCTTAGCCCTTCCGCAAAGATTGATTCAGGGGAATGCGATGCTGGATGAAACTCTCGAAGACGCGAAACAGCGTATGTCGGACACCATTGATGCCCTAAAGAGGGAAATGGCAGGTGTGCGAACTGGCCGCGCTGCTACCGGTTTAGTCGACAACTTGAAGATTGAGTATTTCGGGAGCGAAATGCCGTTGAACCAGCTCGCCCAGATCAACGTTGGTGATGCACGTTTGCTCGTGATTCAGCCGTGGGACAAGAATGCTATCGACCCCATAGCTAAGGCGATTCAAAACTCCGATCTGAGTATTTCTCCTAACATCGACGGTGCGATTATTCGTCTCAACCTTCCTCCTCTGACTGAAGAGCGACGCCGCAATCTGGTTCGAACGGTGAAGGCTCGTGGCGAAGAGAGTAAGGTTTCGATACGAAGCGTACGCCGTGACGCACAGGACATGATTCGAACGATCGAAAAAGATGGAGATGCTTCCCAAGACGATTGCCAAAGGGCGCAGAAGGATCTCCAGAAGCTGACTGATGATTCTGTAGCAACTATCGAAGCCGAGTCAGCTGCCAAGGCTGAAGAGGTCATGCAGGTTTAATCCTGCCTCTAATTCGAAATTCTGCGAGAATTGCCGTCCGACCGACCTAGGGTTGATTGGCACGTAGATCGAGACTGATAGCAAATGACCGCCAATCCCGAAGCTTCTAAAAACAGCACTAACTCCGACGTTACCGCCCCACATCACGTTGCCATCATCATGGACGGTAATGGACGCTGGGCTGAAGCGCAGGGTCTCGATGTATCTGACGGTCACAACGCTGGGTTTGAGAACCTTCGTCGTGTAGTTGCCGATTTCGCCAAACGAGGCGTTGAATATCTGACTCTTTACGCCTTCTCGACCGAAAACTGGGATCGTCCTGAATCGGAAGTGAACGGCATTCTCGCACTAGCGATCGCTGTGATTGCTCACGAGGCGCAGCAGCTTAACGAAAACGGAGTGCGGATCAAACATCTAGGTCGGGTGGATCGTATTTCACCTGACCTGCGAGATGAGCTTGAGCAGGCAGTTACGACGACTGCGACCAACACCGGGCTAACGCTGGGAATTGCCTTTGACTACGGTGGCCGAGCCGAGATCGCCAACGCCGCAAAGCAGATGATTGCCGATGGTGTTGCCGCTAACGACGTTGATGAATCGAAATTTGCCCAATATCTCTATACGACCGATATGCCCGATGTCGATCTGCTGATTCGCACTGGCGGTGACTTCCGTATTAGCAATTTCTTGCTCTGGCAGACTGCCTATGCTGAGTTCTATTCGTCGGAAATACTGTGGCCTGATTTTTACGGCGAGCATATCGACAAAGCGTTTGAGTCGTTTAGTGAACGCCAACGTCGATTCGGCAAACGGGGTTAGATTGGCTTCAGTCGGCGACTTCGCTGCTTCGAACGGTTGCGGTACAAAGCCATTTACGGTGTACGGGAATTTATATTGCGTACTCGAATAATCAGCGCAATCGTCGGGATTCCTGTTGTTCTATTAGCAATATGGCTGGAACTGCCGGGGATAGCCATTTTGTCGGTAATCGCAGGCGCTATTGGCGGTCACGAACTCGACCGAATGATGCGACCAGACGGAACGACTGACGGAAGCATTCGCATGGTGTCGTTGGTCATGGGCCCGGCACTAGTTGCCGCGATTGCCGCGTGGATGGTCTCGGAAGGTCGAATCACCGGCGAACATGTGCCGATCACGATAGCGATTATCTTTGCATTGGCGATGCTTCTCAGAGGAACCGCCACGCTCGGAAGATCTTCCTCAAATCGAAAAACTAGCGATTGGACGTATTGGGTCTTCGCTGCTTACGTTGGGTTGTCGCTCGCTCATGCTCCGGTGTTGGTTGAATTGAGCCAAGGTCGTGAGCTGATTCTGTTGGCGATTCTGACGACGTTTGCGATTGATTCAGCAGCGCTGTTCGTTGGAGTGTCGATAGGTCGTCACAAACTTGCGCCGAAAATCAGCCCGAAGAAATCGTGGGAAGGCGCCATCGGTGGAGTTCTCGGTGGAATAATTGCTGCGATTGCGATCGATAGTGCTTTTGATATCCCGTTTACCACGCTTTCTGCAGGAATCTTAGGCGCTGTGTTAGGTGTATCTGGTGTTGTAGGCGATCTCTACGAATCTTGGATCAAGCGTCGAGCAGGTGTGAAAGATAGCGGCACCCTGATACCTGGACACGGTGGTGTTCTTGACCGGATCGACAGCGTGATGCCGAACTTGGTGGTCGTATACTGGGCAGCAATTTGGAGCACGTTATAAAAAATTTAGTTATTTTGGGCTCGACCGGATCGGTCGGCACCCAAACCCTCGACATTGTCCGAGCGTTTCCTGAACTCTTCGAAATTGTAGGTCTCTGCAACGGTCGTAACACCGATCTTTTCAAGCAGCAGATCGATGAGTTCAAGCCCGCATATTTCAACACGCTCGGTGAAGTCGAATCTGGCTATGGCGGTGCAAAGTTCGCTCCAGCCGACGAGATCGTCGCTCTTCCAGAGGTCGATCTCGTTATGGCAGCTACCGTTGGCTGCGCTGGGATGCCCCCGGCGATGGCGGCGTTGCGAGCTGGCAAAGATCTCGCTCTTGCCAATAAAGAAGTGATCGTGATGGCAGGAAGCCTGTTGATCGACGCTGCTAAGACTGGCGGATCGAAGATTCTGCCGGCTGACAGTGAGCCGTCGGCAATTTGGCAATGTCTTGAAGGTGAAACGAGCGATCCGTCTCGACTGATTATTACTGCGTCAGGTGGAGCGTTCAGAGATCGAACGTGGGATTCGCTTGGCGAGGTCACGCCGAAACAGGCTCTCAAACACCCGACTTGGACGATGGGCCCCAAGATCACTGTTGATTCGGCGACATTGATGAACAAGGCGTTTGAGGTGATCGAATCGAGGTGGTTGTTCGACATCCCGTTCGAGCAGATCGACGTTACGATTCATCGCCAGAGCATTGTTCATTCGATGGTCGAATTTGAAGATGGAACGCTCAAGGCTCAACTGGGTCCAACGAGCATGTTGCAGGTCATCCAGCATGCATTGCTGTATCCAGAACGACATGCCAACAGCAATTTGCCGAAGCTCGACGCCGTCAAGATGGGATCGCTGACGTTCGAAGAGATGGATCAGTCGTTGTACCCGTGCTTCGAACTTGCTCTTGAATACGGTAAAAAGGGTGGAACGTATCCTGCAGTATTGGCGGGGGCAGATGAAGCCGCCGTCCAGTTGTTCCTCGATGGTAAAATCAAGTTCACTGATATGCCAGATCTGGTCGCTCATACGCTGTCAGCGCACGAGTCGATTGCCACGCCTTCGGTTACCGATACTATCGATGCTGCAAGTTGGGCAACCGAAACCACACTGACTCGCCACAATCAATCCACAATTCTCAGCTAGCATTAAGACATATGCCAGAAACAGTATTTTTCGGTGTCGTCACGTTTCTTCTCGTGCTCGGCCCCCTCGTAATCCTTCATGAATTAGGTCACCTTTGGACTGCCCGTAGATTCGGAGTTAAAACTCTCGAATTCGGGTTCGGTTATCCGCCACGTGCTGGCGGAATTTGGAGTGGGAAAACTCCGGTGTTCGTCGACGCAGAGACCGTCTACGAAATCGACAAAGAGTCGTTAGTAGGTAAGGCCGCCACGATTCGCACAATGCGTGATGAGCAGGGCAGATCGGTTGCCGTTAGCGTTCGACCGCGTGCGAAGGGCGATGACGCTGAGGCGTCGGAAGGTGGCATGATCGTCACCGGCAAGATCAAATCGATAGATGGCGACCAGATGATCGTTGCCGATATGTTGTGGTCGTTCAACTGGCTTCTGCTTGGTGGATTTGTTCGTATGGTTGGCGAAGAAAGCAGCAGCGCTGTTGGTTCGCTCGGTAGCAAGCCTCGTTGGCAACGGATCGTAGTTATGGGCGCAGGTGCGTTCGTGAATCTGGTGATTCCGTTCGTTCTTCTGCCGTTGGTTCTGATGATCCCAGCTGAGAAACCCGTAGGTGATGTAACGATTGTCACTGTGTTCCCTGGCTCCCCCGCTGACGAAGCGGGAATCCAACCGGGCGACAAGATCGTCAAGGTTGATGGTCGAACGATCGATAACATTTCGGAACTGCAGCAAGCGGTCACTGTGAAGCTCGGTGCTGAGAGCACTTGGGAGCTTCAGTCGGGTGTCCCCAATATTTTTGCACGACCTGCAGAAGCTCAGTACCAGTACACGGGTGACATCGAGAAGGTCACGCTGATACCTCGATGGAAGCCGCCGTATCGTGAAGTGGTCGCGCAGGTAAGCGATCCTGAGACCGAGATGGCATTGTCGCGTGCCCGAGTATTCGACGTTTCAGTGGGTCTAAATACGCTGCTCACGGTCGTTGATGAACCGAGCGATACGCTTTATGAGATTTCAAACGAAGACGCAGGGAAGCTCGATCCTCCGGCTGCATTGGGCGACATCCTTCAAGTGGTCGCTGTTGCTGAAGACGCTGGCAAGCAGATTTCCCTTTCAGACGCAAGACTGCACGACAACGCTCTCGGAATAAAGACAACCGTTCAAGAGGGCGCTACCGGCGTTCAGATTTCGACCGAAAACAGCCAGATAGTAAACAAAGGCTTGAGCCCGATCGAAGCGTTCCCGCTTGGCTGGCGACATGCTCTCGACACTGTGGTTCTGACACGAAACGCGCTGACGACAACGATAATCGGTAGCTCGAATCCGCAATTTGAGGGTCCTTCGACTGTCGGTCCGATCGGTATTGGTCAGCTCACTGGTGAGATTGCCGTAGCTGATGCTGGGCTGGGCGCCAAGATCATTACCTTCGCAACTTTGGCGGCGACGTTGAGTCTGTCTTTGGCAATCCTGAACATTCTGCCCATTCCTGCTTTGGACGGAGGACGAATATTCTTCGTCTTCGTCGAGATCGCTCGACGTGGAAAGCGAATTTCGCCCGAAAAAGAGGGACTTGTTCACCTTGTTGGTTTTGCACTGTTGATCGGTCTGATAGCTGTGATTTCGGTGCAAGACGTAACTCGCATCATCAGAGGCGAATCGTTCTTCTAGAGCGGTTCGGTAGATGGTCTTCGTTCGTTTTGTAATCAACGATTCGTGTGCATAAGAGTGAATGTTTCGCGTATTCACCGGTAAAATCGTTTAGTACGAATTTATTCGAGATTAATTACTGGTACTGGAGCGATTGAACTGGCGGCACGAGACAACACCCATACGGTTAGCGTTGGCGGCGTGATGATTGGTGGGGGAAATCAGGTCGTTGTTCAGTCGATGACTGATACCGACACCGCTGATATTGCAGCGACGGTCGCCCAAGTTAAACTTCTTGCAGACGCTGGTAGTGAGATCGTCCGAATCACGGTCAACAACTCTGCTGCTGCTGAGGCAGTTCCAGAAGTTAGCAAGAGACTCGCCGATCTAGGTTGCAATGTTCCGCTAGTTGGCGATTTCCATTTCATTGGACATCGACTACTTCGTGACTATCCCGAACTCGCCAGTACCCTCGCCAAGTTCCGTATCAACCCGGGCAACGTTGGGCGTGGTGTTCGACACGACGAGAATTTCACGCAGTTCATTGAGATCGCTCGTGAGCTTGGAACTCCGGTTCGGATTGGTGTGAATGCCGGGAGTCTCGACCCAGACGTGATGGCCGACAAGATGGACGAAAACTCGCGCCTGGCCGAACCGCTGAACTCGGAGCAGGTCGAGAATAAGGCGCTTGTCGAAAGCGCACTTTCGAGTGCCGAAGCGGCACTTGATATTGGTCTCACCGAGAACCAGATCATTATTTCTTGCAAGGTATCTAGGCTTCCTCAGATGGTCGCTGTATATCGTGAACTCTCAGACAAATCTGACTTCGCACTGCATTTGGGTCTTACCGAAGCTGGCATGGGTCAGAAGGGTGTTGTTGCTACGACGGCTGCTCTGAGTACCCTGCTTGAGCAGGGCATTGGCGACACGATTCGTGCTTCACTAACGCCAGAAGTCGGTGGGGATCGGTCGAAAGAAGTTCGACTCTGTCAGGATATTTTGCAGGCTATCGGCCTTCGTAGATTCCGGCCCGCAGTGACAGCATGCCCAGGCTGCGGACGAACGACTTCGACGCTGTTCCGCGAGCTGGCTCAGGATATTCAAACCCACATCGACGCCAAGCTGCCAGAGTGGCAATCTCGTCACGCTGGTTCCGAGGCTCTTCAGGTGGCCGTGATGGGCTGTGTTGTGAACGGCCCGGGTGAATCAAGGGCCGCCAACATCGGAATTTCACTTCCGGGTGCAGGGGAAGATCCACGAGCGCCAGTCTTCGTAGATGGGCAGCGCGTGAAGTTCCTGTCGGGTCCGAATATCGCCACTGACTTCATCGACATGGTCGAGAGTTACGTCGAGACTACGTACAACGGGTAGCTGGCGGCCAGATTAGCGGAGTTTTACGGCAGTGCCGTAGGCGAGAATCTCGGATGCTCCCGCTGCGATCATTGAAGTTGTGTATCGCACACTAACCACAGCATCGGCGCCTATCGATTCAGCGAATTCGATCATTCGTCGTGTCGCCATTTCTCGTGTTTCGGCTTGAAGGTTGGCGTATTCAGATATTTCGCCAACAACGAGATTTCGGAGGCTTGCCATGATGTCGCGGCCTGCATGACGAGCCCTCACAGAGTTACCACGTGTGAGACCGAGAATTTCGGTGATCTCTCAACCAGGAATATCTTGGGTAGTAGTAACGATCAACACACGCCTCATTTCGGATCAGTATCGTCTTTGACACGTAAATATGAGCTCCATTCCAACTGAGTTCAGCTTACCAACTGTGCTATCGAACTTCGGTCGATTTGCGTGGTGTCTCAGTGAATAAAACGCACCCAACTAGGTGATGAAAATGCGTAACATACGGCGGCATCGATATTGATTGTTCTGAGCGGTCTTTTGAGATGTTGGATGTTTAACACGAACTATGGCGTGAACGGGTGAACGAATTGAATTTGAACTGGCATGAAATCGACCGCTTCTTGATGGGTGAAGCGTGGTCGGGATCGCAGATAAAGCAGCATCTCACTGAGCTTGCCGACGTTATCGGTCCGCGCTGGGGCGGCTCTGCCGAAGATTTACGTGCAGCTGCATACATTCGAGATCAGATGGAAGCCGCCGGGGTTGATCGAGCTGAAGTTGAGCCGTTTACTTTGGAAACATGGAATCATGGCGACGTTTCGATTTCACTGCCCGACGACAATAATCGCCCGATCGCCGCACTGCCGTTCCTGCGTTGCAAAGCAATCGACCTAACTACGCCGCTCGTTGACGCCGGGCACGCCTCTCCGCACGAAGTGGAGGCCCTTGGCGGTCGCATCGAAGGTTCAGTAGTGCTAGCAACGATCGGCCCCGAGCCGTTCACCGCCCCTGAGCCGTTTACTGCGCGGATAGTACGACTCGCCGCAGCGGGTGCCGCGTGCATCATCGCCATCGAACCCAAGACGGGTGGTCGAATGGAGTATGCAAACTCTGACGAGTGGCTAAACGTTGGGCCGCAGAAGAACGCCATAGCAGTGGTTAAGACCAGCTCGGAAGACGGAGCTTATCTGAGGCGTATTGCTGGTGGCTCGCCAAGAGTTCATGTTTCGGTCGATGCTGAATACTTCAATACCGAGGCCCACAACACGGTCGCCGAGATTACAGGATCAACCCACCCTGAACGTCACTTGATTTTGGCGGGTCACCACGACACGGTGCTCAAGGCGCCCGGAGGAAACGACAACACGTCGGGAACTATTGGGGTGATGGAGACTGCTCGAGTGATGGCAGCGCTTGTGGAAGAGATGGGCGTCCGACCAGGAATGTCGATTCGATTTGCTACGTGGAGTGGTGAGGAGCAACACCTGCAAGGGGCACGGTCGTATGTCGCACGGCACTACTCCGAAGGCTCCGCAAGTCGAGAAGAAAAACCGCTTCTGAATATTAATTTGGATGAACTTTCTACGGGTCACATGAAGGGGATTGTTCTTGCGTTCCCTCATCTACGGCAGTTCATGCAGTCGCAGCTCGATACGATGGACGATGGACTGAAATGTCACGTTTTGTCGCATATGGACGCTCACTCGGATCATTTCCCGTTCGTCGAAGAAGCGATTGAAGCTTCGATCACTTGGCGCTGGCGATTCTGGGGTCGGCATGAAGATGCCAACTTCCACCACGAGGTTGGTGACGCCGCAAATAAATTAAACGTTAGGGAACTCAAAGAGTACGCGGGTCAGTTGGCTCGCTTGCTGTTGAGACTGTCTCATGTTGCACCAGAAGATTGGCCCCAAAACCCGCTGACGATTTCCGATGTAAACCAGATGATCGAGCGTGACTCGGGCGGTCATCACCCTGCGTTTCATTAGTAGAGTTTAGCTGGTCAACTCATCGAGATGATCGGTTTCCCAGTAGCCGGGGAAGTGCGGCGCGTTCGATTCGGTGTCGACTGTGATTAGCGCGCCGTAGGGCATAGCGGCACGGTGTTTTGTGTCGAAGACATTCCTGCCTTCGAGGTGGTCGATGATGGTGCCGATCACACCTTAGTGGAGGAACGCGGCGATTCTGTTGAGTCCGGATATCGAAGCGATGTGTAGTAACTCGGAAAATCCTTCGATGGCACGATGGCTGAACTCGGTGATGGTTTCGCCGCCCATGCTTTTGAAATCGACGTGATAGTCGCCTTGGGAGATTCGCTTCTTGATGGAATCGTGTGGATCCCAGATGATGACTGTCTTTAACTCGGCAAGATTCGGAATTTGGCGAACGTTCTGATTGGTCGCTTGCTCAAAGTGCGCTGCCGATTCGGTAGCTCTAGGCATGTCGCTCGTAAATGAGGCGTCCGGTTTCAGTCGTACGATTCTGCCAGCTGCGAGAGATGCTTGGCGATGTCCGAGCTCGGTCAGTCCTGCGTTTGGCAAGTAGAGCCCATCGCTTCCGATTTTCGGCAGACCGTGTCGAACTAGGTGAATGATTATTATTGGATTCTACGATGGTCAGTTAGTCGCGTTGTAATAAATAACACAAAAATGCTTGAATCGCTTCGCTGGCTGCGATGTTCATCTAGAATCGCTGGATGAAAGAGCGGCACCATAGGACGGATAGCAAACACCCGAAGACGTGCACTTGCACCACGTGTCAGGCACGACGGCTCGAAGCGGCGCGTCCGAAGGTGAAAAAGAAGAGGAAGCCGAAGTCGCAGCGCGGCAAAGGCTCAAAGACGCAGGTCTCAGATTCGGCAATCAACGATGTCATGCACATGCTTGGGCTTGCTGGAAAAGACGAATGACCCTTCGGCAGGCTCAGGACAGGCGTGGCTAAGGATGACGGTGTCGAGAGTCAAATGCGAAGTAATCGAATGTTGGAGCGGTGATGACAGCAAAATCTAAAATCGGACTTATCGGTGCTGGTTGGTGGGCGACTGCGAACCACTTGCCGGTGTTGGTCAAACGAGAAGATATCGAGCTTGCGAGCGTGTGTCGACTCGGTGCCGACGAGCTTCAGCAGGTTAAATCTAAATTCGGTTTTGCTCACGCCACTGAGAACTACGAAGAATTACTCGACACTCCCGGTCTAAAAGGCGTGGTAGTCGCCTCGCCGCACACATTGCACTACGAGCACGCACTCGCCGCTTTGAAACGTGGGCTGCACGTACTTTGCGAAAAACCTTTGACGACGAAAGCCGAAGAGGCTCGTGAACTCGTCGAAGAGGCAGATCGTCAGGGCGTCGAGCTTATGGTTCCGTACGGATGGCACTACGGTGAGTTCATTCAAGAAGCAAAACGTCGGATGGACGAGGATGCGGTAGGAGAAATTGAGTACGTGATGTGCCACATGGCATCGCCGGTGAGGGCACTTCTAGAAGGCAAGGAGTTCATGTCTACTGGCGGTGGAGCAGGCGACAACATGTTCGCTCCTGCCACCGATACTTGGGCCGACCCTGTAGTGGCTGGTGGCGGGTACGCTCTGGCTCAAATGTCGCATTCAGCTGGATTGGCTTACTGGCTCACTGGGCTACGAGCTGAGACGGTTTCTGCGCTTACCTCAGCACCAACAAGCAAAGTGGAGCTGTACGACTCGTTCGCCGTTCGGTTCTCTGGTGGTGCGATAGGGTCATTTAGTGGTGCGGGAGCGCTGCCTGATAATCAGCAGTTTCAGCTGGACGTTAGGATTTTCGGCTCCGAAGGTGTCATGTCGGTCGACTGCGATCGTGCTCGTCTTGAAGTTCTTCGGCACGATGGCGATAACTTCAACATGGATCTTCAGCCCGATGCTGGTGAGTATTTTGGGGGCGGGCCAACAGCCAACTTTGCCGACATCGTGAGCGGCAAGAGTTCTGTGAACTGGGCACCGGGTTGGGCAGGTATGCGAGCGGTTGAGATGATCGACGCTGCATATCGTTCTGCTGAATCTGGTCGATCAGAAACCGTGTAAACGTCTTTGCATTTGGTGCGTAAAAACACCCATACGCAAACCACAAGGCCTACTGGGTGAATCCGACTGGTCATAGCCGAGACTACCGATAGGGCTGAATACTGATGTTATGCCGGTGCAGCAGCACTCGTGTTGTTTCAGTAGATGTATTGACCAGCCCTAATGGCAACAGCCAATTCGACATACCCCACTGACCAGGTTCAAACCGGTCGGCTGAAAAGTTGGCTTTTAAAGGTCTCGGACTTGTATTCAGGTCGAGATGGTCAAGCAAAACTTCTACTGGAAACTGGACAAATACTCGGAGATAACTTCGAGTCACCAAACCACTCAGGTAGGTTTGTAGAGCACGGCGGGAAGGTGATCGGTTTCGATTACATCAGCCTTGCTCAGGTAGACCACACTGAATGGACCGTCGATAACTTGCTTCAATGCGGAGTTAGGATCAGCGGAATGTCCGATGAATGGTCGATTAGTCTCGACGCTGTGCCCCAGCCAGAGGTGTTTTCAACCAAATCAGCAGCAATGTGCGAGGTTGAGCAGGTAGCCCATAGCGGGAAGTCGCCAGCATGGTGGATGTACAAAGCAGGACTTCGGTCGATGATCAATGCCCCGATCATTGCCGATGGAACTGTAATTGGCGTGTTGACTGTGGCATCAAAATTGCCGGGGTCGTATGACATGGCAAACGTTCACACCACACAGATGCTGGCTGATGCAGTCGCCGGTTCGTTCGCGAACCTACGTTTATACAAACGATTGCGACGTGAGTTAGTTGAACGCTAGACGATTTCCGCTCTCGCAAAAACAATTAGCTCATCGTTGGATATCGAGAGTTCTATGTCAGATTTTGAGCATGACCTCTGGGGAATTGTTCAAGCCGACGGTGTAGCAATTTCGCTGGCAACAGGAGTCAATGACGACACCGAGGACCGTTGGTTCTACGGTGTGACTCCTGTTGCTGGCGGTTCACCTCATCAGATCACTTTGACCTCGGACATGAAGATCGGCGGAGCGATGGTCGGTAAACTGACGGTCGTTGCGAGTTCTAGGCAACGGTATGTTCGCCATCATTTATCTTTATGGAACACCGTTGCGTCGAACATTGCGGGTGCCATTGCTGCAGCCGAAATGCATGCCCAATCAATGGAGCTTGCGGCTACACGGCTTGAATGGGAATAGACCGAAGCTGAACGGCGTGAACTGGAACGTGTGTCTGCAGACAAGTCAGAGTTGTTGACCACTGTTTCGCACGAACTGCGCACACCACTTACGAGCATTCTGGCTTTCGCCGATTTGCTGACCCGCAACTCGACTGGAAATTTGCTGGGAAAGCAGCAGCGACATTTACAGATCATTCAGCAAAGCGGACGACGTTTGGCTGAGTTGATAGACGACCTGCTCGGATTGACCAATATCGAACGAGGTCAGATTGAGTTGAAGCCCGTGCGCTTCGGTGTTGAGGAAATGTTCACTGATGTCGCCGATTCATTTGGCCCTATTCTTCAAGAAAAGAACCAAGCATTGAATGTAATGATCGAGGATTCATCGATCGAAATGTTCGCAGATCAAATTCGTCTTACACAGGTTGTTTCAAATCTCCTCACGAACGCTTCAAAATACTCAGCTGAAGGCACTGAAGTGAATATCAGTGTCGAAGCCGACGATGACGAAGTGGTTGTTAAAGTTACGGATCAGGGAATTAGTATTGATTCCGGTGACATTATTGGCGTATTCGGAGCGTTTTTCCGGGCCGACAACGAAGGGACTCGGGCGCAGTCGGGTACCGGCATTGGCCTGTACTTCTGCCGGATGATTCTCGATCACCATCATGGCGAAATTAGCGCCGAAAGCGAAGTCGGATCGGGAACTACAATGATTGTGCGAATACCTCGCGAATACGAATCTGACTCTGGACTCACTGCTTGGGACGAAAAATCACTCGTTGCATAGCGGTTGATGGCGCGTTTATTCGGCTAGTCAGATATTCTTTGGCGCAAACGTGCACTTTGCCGAGTGACAAATATTCATCGTTCGGCTTGAATGCTCGTGCAGGAGCTCAATAGAGTGGACGCCAATTCGTCAGCCGATCGCAAATTCAAGATTCTCGTCGTCGAAGATGATCGCACCCTCCGTGAAGCGTTGCGCTACAACCTTGTCGCCGATGGCTTCGAGGTAGTAGTCGCCGATGACGGCAGCGAAGGGTTGATTGCCGCCAGGCAGGACGATCCCGACGTAATCATTCTCGACCTGATGCTGCCAACCTTGAACGGTATCGAAGTCTGCAAGGCTCTGCGCCGGGATGGCTCAGTAGTACCAGTGATAATGCTCACCGCACGCGACTCTGAAATGGATCGGATCGGTGGTCTTGAGTCGGGTGCAGACGACTACGTAACGAAGCCGTTCAGTATGCGAGAGTTAATCGCACGAGTCGGCGCTCAGATTCGCCGAATGGATATGCTCAAATCAGTGTCTCAGAGTTCCGTTGACCAGATTATTGATCTTGGCGATTTAGTGATTAACCGAGGGTCTCGCCTAGTTACTCTTGAAGGTAAGCAGTTGGATCTGCGCCCCAGAGAGTTCGATTTGCTGGCTCATTTGGCTGCGAATCCGGGCAGAGTTTACACACGCGATCAATTGTTACAGGACGTGTGGGGATTCGAGTATTCGGGCGACACCCGGACAGTCGATGTGCATGTAAGGTGGCTGCGAATGAAGATCGAAAAAGATCCTTCTAAGCCGACGCTGCTCGGAACGGTTCGCGGAGTCGGTTATCGAATTAGTGTGTGAACGAGGTTTTGTACTAGGTAATGCGCTTGATGACCGAAAATTGGAGTTCTAGTTGAGTAACGTGTCACTGCGCTGGCGAATGCTTGTTGAAACAAGCTTGCTGGTGGCGCTCGTCGCAGCTGGATCACTAACTTTCGGCGTAGTCGGCACGATACTGGCTGCCATTCTTGCGATCATTGTGGTGGTATTCCTTTCGATCAGGCTCCACAGGCAATTTACTGAACTCACTGAGGACGTAATTCGCTCTACATCGATTGATCGATCTCATAGACTTGACCCAACTGGTCCTGCCGAGTTGACGCGATTGGCGCGAGCGGTAAACCGGTTGGTTGACCGAGTTGCTGATGATATTTCCGACGAATCGGCTGAACGAGTAAGACTTGCTTCAATTCTCGATTTGATGCGTGAAGGTGTTGTCGTAGTCGATGATCAAGGCGTGATCGAATCAGCGAACCCCGCGTCGATTGAACTACTCAGTTCACTGGGCAACGTCCAACCTGGTATGCAGCTCTCTTCGCTAACGAGCCATCCAGACGTCATCCGAGTTGTGACTCGATCGATGGCGACTAATGAATCGATTTCGGCTGAAATCGAGTTGTTCGACAACCACCGCACAATAATGGCGGTGTCGACTCCGTTTCCGCGCCCCGATTCCGATCTGGTTCGAGCGCTATTGCTATTAACTGATCTAACGGATGTTCGACGGCTCGATACTACGCGCCGAGAGTTCGTATCGAACGCTTCGCACGAACTACGAACGCCGTTAGCTGGAATTCGCGCATCCGCTGAGACTTTGCAGCGCGGGGCGATCGACGATCCGGAAGGGCGTGGGGCGTTTCTTCAGATGATTCGCGAAGATGTTGATCGGATGGATCAATTGATCGCCGAGATGCTTGAACTGTCTCGGCTTGAGTCGGGTGAATCGCCGCTGGAGCTAAAGCCGGTCGATGCGCATTCGCTGGTCAAAACAGCTATCAAGCAGTTTTCTGCGATTGCAATTGATTCGGAATTGACACTCGAAACGAATTTGTCTGAAGATCTTCCAACAGTGTTGGTCGATGCGAAACATATCGATCACGTTTTCACCAATCTGATCAGTAACGCGGTTAAGTGGAGCAGGGCCGGGGACACGGTCACTGTAAAGGGCTGGGTCGATGACGGAACCGTTTGGTTCAGCGTGGCTGACACAGGGTTGGGAATCGAGCCTGGACACCTTCCGCATATCTTTGAACGTTTCTTCAAGACAGATGCGGCGCGCTCACAACCGGGTACTGGACTAGGGCTATCGATCGCCCGTCATATAGTCGATGCTCATGGCGGAGTGATGTCGGCAAGAAGCTCAGTTGGTGAGGGCAGCGAGTTCGCATTCTCCGTGCCAACTTAGAGCATTAAAGGTGTTCTCTTTTCGTCGGTTGGCTGGCTGATTTCCATGCCGGTTCGACGTTCGCGTTTTTTTCGTGCTTCTGGCGTGCCATTGACTGATGTTTGGTATTTAACCGGTTGTTAACGACTCGGTCCTAGTAGTTAACCTCGCCTTAATGGTGAAGGTTGAATCTGTAGTCACTAGATGGGGTTTTCCACTAGTCCTACTACATATAGATCGAAAACGTATGCACTAGAGCCAAGGAGCTCTGAACAACGTGATCAAGAACGAATTCAAGAAATTTTCAAATAAAGCTCTCATTGTTACTTCTCTATTAATTGTTGGAATCATCGCCGCCTGTGGAGGCGGTGAAGGTGGTTCTGGAGCCGAGTCGAGTGAGATTCTCATCGACGGTTCGTCGACTGTGTTTCCAATCTCCCAGGCCGTTGCCGAAGAGTTCCGAGTGGACCGACCCGAAGTTCAGATTCCAGTAGGAATCTCAGGCACCGGTGGCGGATTCAAGCGATTCGTAGAGGGCGAGATCGATATCGCCGATGCATCGAGACCAATCAAAGATTCCGAAAGTGCCCAAGCCGCTGCCAATGGAGTCGAATTCACCGAATTCACCATCGCATATGACGGGCTTTCGATTGTTATTAATAAATCAAACGACTTTGCCACTTGCCTGACTGTTGCCGAGCTGAAACAGATCTGGGAACCTGGATCTTCCGTCGACAACTGGAATGAGGTTCGCAGCGAGTTTCCTGACAAGCCATTGCGACTCTATGGTCCGGACACCGATTCAGGAACGTTCGACTATTTCACTGCTGCGATAAACGATAAAGAAGATGCCAGCAGGGCCGATTACACAGCGTCGTCTGACGACAATGTACTTGTGCAGGGAGTATCTGGCGATCAGGGCGCTATGGGCTACTTTGGGTTCGCTTACTACACCGAGAACTCTGAGATATTGAACGTGGTCTCGGTCGACAGTGGTGATGGTTGCGTTGGGCCGAGCGTTACGACGATCAATGATGGCAGTTACGCACCGCTTTCACGACCGATGTTCATATACGTAAACAATGCGTCGCTCGAACGAACTGAAGTTCGTGACTTCATCGAGTACTACATGAACAATGCTGCTGAGCTGGCTGAAGAGGTTGGGTATGTCGGGCTTTCTGAGGCCGATTACCAGTCGCAACTCGAAGGCCTTAACTAAGTTCTGAACCCTGCTTCGCTCGACAATTCGAGACGATCAATAACGCAGGGTTAACAATTGACCTGCAATCTGGAGTCACGGTGAGTTTTACACTTGCCGTGACTCTTTTTTTGGAAGATTCCAGAGAGTCGAAAATTTGGTGTCGAGGCCTGAATTCAGTCGAATTCAGCAACCCATACGGAATACATCTGACTAGATGGCGACAACCTCCGAAATCCAATCAAACCGTGATCTGTTTGAGCGTGTGGCGCGTCGACGACGACGACAGCACGCTGAACAAACAGTTTTCACATGGTTGCTGCGCGTCGCCGCACTGATTTCGATTCTCACCACTGTCGGCATCGTCATCATTCTTGTCGCACAGAGCGTCGGATTTTTCGCCGAAGTATCGCCTTGGGAATTCCTAACCGGAACCGAATGGGCGCCGCTATTCTCGCCTCAGAAATTCGGCGTATTGTCGCTGGTCGGCGGCACGCTACTGGTGGCGGTAATAGCGGGTCTCGTATCGCTAACGCTCGGACTCGGATCTGCGATTTTCCTTTCCGAGTACGCACCTGAACGACTGCGCAGAGTATTGAAGCCGATTCTCGAAGTACTTGCCGGAATTCCCACCGTCGTTTACGGATACTTCGCTCTCACATTCGTGACGCCGATTCTCCAGAACATATTCGGACACGACCAGGTGATCGTTTTCAACGCACTCTCGGCAGGTCTCGTTATGGGGCTGATGATTATGCCGATGGTCTCGACGCTGAGTGAAGATGCGATGGTCGCTGTGCCACGTTCGCTCCGAGATGCCGCTTATGCGCTCGGTGCTACTCGATTTGAAGTGTCGACCAAGGTTGTTATTCCGGCTGCGCTATCAGGAATCGTTGCTTCGTTCATTCTCGGTGTATCACGAGCGATCGGTGAAACGATGATCGTAAAGATCGCCGCGGGTGCAACGCCGAATCTCACGCTTAATCCTCTCGAAAGCATTCAGGCGATGACCGCCTACATCGTGCAGGTTAGTTTGGGTGAAACGCCACAGGGATCTCTTGAGTACAAGACGATCTTCGCTGTTGGTCTGCTGCTGTTCGTAATGACTCTCGCTATGAACATCGTCGGCCGTTGGGTGATCTCTCGATTCAGGCAGCAATATGAATAAGCAAGAGTCAATAATCAACAAGCGCCAAAAACTTCATGCGATACGAGTTTTGCGCGACAGGATTTTTGTTGTTGGATTCGCACTCGCGGTTGTTGTCGGTATTCTCGGATTAGCAGCACTTCTATTCGACGTTTTGATCGATGGACTGCCGTTTCTGAATATCAACTTCCTGAGCAGCTATGCATCTCGTAAGGCAGAGAACTCTGGAATTCTGGCTCCACTCGCCGGAACGATTTGGATTGTTGGGATGACAGCGCTATTGACGATCCCTATCGGTGTTGGAACTGCAATTTATCTCGAAGAATTTGCGAGTAAAAATCGTTTTAATCGACTCATCGAACTCAACATAGCGAACCTTGCTGGTGTGCCTAGTGTGATCTACGGACTGCTGGGATTAGCTGTGTTCGTTCAGTTCTTGTTCAACGGCTCACGTAACGTGACTGCTGGCGCGCTGACGATGACGCTGTTGATTCTCCCAATCGTGGCGATCGCGTCCCAAGAAGCGATCAAAGCTGTGCCGTCGAGCTATCGTGATGCTGCGTATGCCATGGGGGCGAATCGGTGGCAGGTTGTAAAAGCCGTCGTGCTTCCGCAGGCGCTCCCGGGCATGATGAGCGGAATAATTCTTGCCCTTTCACGAGCAATTGGTGAATCGGCACCGATTTTGATTATTTCGTCGCTAGTTTGGGTAACGTTCATCCCGACTTCGCCAGATTCGAAATTCACGGTACTTCCGCTGCAGATCTTCACTTGGATCAGCCAGCCTCAGCATTCGTTCAGGGGTATTGCAGCTGCGGCAATTATTGTGCTTCTGATCGTTCTGCTCAGCATGAACGGTATTGCGATTTGGATTCGCAGCAAGTACCAATCTCGACCCGATCAATAGGCTCTGAGATGCGGGATGGCGGTATTATCTCGTCATGCTCGAAAATTACGAAAACACTGACTACCTTCAGCGACTTGCCGATTCGTTAGTTTCGACCGTCGGCAATGATCGTGTTGGCACGCCGCGCTTTGTTCGCTGGCTTGATCGTATTGATCCCGGAGTTTCTGTCGATGATTCGATGTCGTTGATTGTAGAAATTTGCAACCGGATATTCGGCGGCGAACCGAGTCGGTTGAAGCGATCAGGGAATGGCGAGTCTCATGGGACGATTCATGCGGTATGGGCGAACGGGTCGAGTGCGCTAATCTCCGTTGGTCCTTCCGGGTCGAATGAATCGTCGGAGCCGGAGATCATGCTGCTCGGGTCGTCTGGTGCTATCTACTTTGATGGCACATTGGGTGCCCAACGCACTGTCGAGCAGGTGTCACGATGACCAAATCACGCGGAGTGCTGTGCATCGGTGGATTGCAGACTCATCAGGAAAACCACGCTGCAGGCTTCGACTCCGATCCAAGATCGCACATAGTTGCTATAGCCGATGAAGCCGACATCGATGAACGCCGGCGTTCGCTGAATCAGGGTCTCGCCGTGCAATATGGTGTTCCGTATATCGAGGGAATCGAAACGGCGTTGGCACTTCCTGAAGTCGATATTGTGAGCATATGTGCCGATGTCGAACGCCGCCATCGAGTTGCGATTGCCTGTGCGAAAGCCGGCAAGATTTTGTATTTGGACAAACCGCTGGCTTTGAGCAGCGACAAGGCTGAGCTAGTAGTCGATGCCATCACTGAGTCGGGTTCGATATCTCAGATGTACTCGTTCGTGAACACCCATTGGGCGAAGGCTGCCAAGGAATGCGTTGAATCGGGGCGGCTTGGAAATCTACTTGCCGTTCACACCGACATTCTTTTCGCCAAAGGACCCGGCGGCACTGCATCGAATAGCGGAGCCAGAGTCGAAACAGCCGAACCGACGCAGTTCACATTTGTTGAGTCAAAACGGGAGTTTTTCGATCTGGGCGTCTACCCGATCGGCTTGTGCTTGTGGCTGATTGACGACGTACCGAGTGAAGTTTCTGGCGTGACCGGCAACTATTTCTTTGAGCAACATGAACGTAACGACACCGAAGACTTTGGAGCAGTATCGATGTCGTTTGACGGCGGAATTGTGGCAACCGCAACCGGTGGTCGTATCGGGTGGAATAGTCACCCGGCTGGCGGTCCACACCGAATCACGATAGTCGGGGAGTTAGGTACGGAAAGGTTCGATGCCTGGGAGCCGCGGATTGAGGTGTTCTCTACCGCCGAGCCGCCGAAGCTACCCGCTCCGCATCCACAGGATCCGATGGGCATGTGGAGATCGACCAATCAAGCAGTGGGGATTCCTAAGAAAACGAATTACAGTCCTCTTTTCGATGAAACACGCTGGTATCCCGACGATATCGAGGCGTTCTTAGATTGCATCGAGGAGGGCGTCGCACCTGAGATGTCGGCACAACAGGCGTTAGGGGCGTCGAAGGTCATCTCGGCGGCTTATAGATCCGCTGCGAACGGTAGACCAGAATCGGTTTAGTTACCCCGTAACAAGCCCTTTGATCACTTCGGCGTTGGGCACCGAGAGAAATCTCTTGGGCGAGATTTTGATCTTGATCGATCTGCTGCCGCCTCCGAGGATGATGTATTCGAGGTTCATGAGTCCGTCGTCAATGTAGATTTTGATTTGATCGGGAAGTGCGAGTGCCGTGACACCACCGATCATCATGCCGGTTAATTCGGAAGTTTCCTCTGGACGGGCGAACGAGACTTTGCCGACGTTCATCCTCGGGCTTCACCACGTGGTTCACATCGAGCCGGTGAGTGGCTCGTACAACTGAAGCAGTGAACGTTTTGGCTTCTTTTTCGACGCCACGATGATCGTGTTGGCGGAGTTTTCGAGCGGGAAGTCGTACTTCTCGCAGAACTCGGCGGTATCTGCGAAGTCGGGATCGATTCCCACTACTTCGTAAGGAATCTCTGTCGAGTCGAGAAACCCGACAACAGTCGCTTCGATAGTTTTGTCGTTCGTCATATCGTTCGTTTTATTAGGCGTAGATACAGGCGAATGTAATCGCTGAGTGGAGTGAAGTGTAGCGAAATGTTCGCCTTGCAGTGGCTTGATGAAATACCATGATGCGTGACTGCAGCATAAGTACCGCATCGGAATCATCGCAATATGGGAAAAACCTTCTGGATGCTCGTGACTACCCAGGAAAATCTGGATATCACCCGGTCGCGTGGTTTTTCGATGCAGGGCGTAGACACCCAGAACCGCAAAAAAGCGGTGCGAATGGGACCTGAAGACAGGGTTTTGTACTACGTCTCAGACAAAAAAGGCTTTGCGGCAACAGCCACTGTCACATCAGATAGTTTCGAAGACGAAGAGCGAATCTGGAAGCACCACCGTGAGAAGGAAGTCTTTCCTCACAGAGTTGAACTCAGCGCTGATGTAGTGCTCGATGAAACGGACTACATTGATGGATATCAAGTAGGACCTACTCTCGAGTACGTCAAAAAATGGCCGCCACATCTTTGGCCCCATGCCTTCTACGGCATGCTGCACATTATTCCGCAGCGCGACTTTATTTTTGTAGAAGCTGAGTTGAGACGGGCTGGTGGGATTGCGCCTCCTCCAGTTGAAGCGACAGTACCAATAGTTGAGGTTCCTGTGGCGACTGAAGTGGTCGCCGTGGCAAATTTGGCTGGCGTTTCGAACGGTTCCGCCACGAGATATTCACATTCGTTGAATGAAGCTCGTAAGAAATTCTTAGCGTTGGCGAGAACTAGACGTAATCGCTCGCATCGCAGGCGGATACAGCGGCGCAGGTAGTGTTCGAGTGGTGGCGTCGCCTGTTGTTCGGGGCACGACGCGACCCCGCACCAGATCCCTCCTTCGCTCGGGAAATCTAGTGTGGGCTGTCACAGGTTGGTGCTTTTGGTCTACCGGTGCGAGATCGAAGAGTCCGACATGCCGTCTTTGCGAACGCTAGTCGCCAGGCTTCATGAGCGAACGTTCGAACGGCTGTTTGTTGTGGTCGACCCAACCGGTGCCTGAAACGCTCGACTTCTGTGGGTCGGGGTCACCGACACCAAAGTTATCGACGTAAAGCGGAGCCAACTGGTCGAGTTCACTCTGAGGAATATCGTCGATGTCACACGCTGCCGCATATTCGTCGATCTGTTCGACAGATGTCATTGTTGGTAGGCACGAAGCCATGATCTCGGGCATCAGAGTGAACTTGACGGCAATCTGACCGACCGTAGCCGGCTTGCCAGCAAACATGAAATCGATCTTCTTGAGTTTTTCGATCGAATTCTTCAGCCAATGCATTCGCCTGTAAGCACGGTGGTCGGAGGGATCGAACGGACTTTCGTCCAGAATCGTGTCCTTGGTGTACTTTCCATCGAGCATTCCAGACGCATGCGGCACTCGTGAATAGACACCGACGCCGTTCTTGGCTGCGGCTTCCATCATCACGTCGGCAGGGTCTTGTTCGAGGATCGAATAGATCAGCTCAGCCGGTACCTTCATTTCGTTGACCGCGTACATGCCCTCTTCGAACCAACCGATGTCGGGTCCGACTGCGACACCGTAGTGTCGAATCTTGCCTTCAGCTTTTAGATCTTCGAGAGCGGCGACCGTGTCGTCTCTCTGAAGTGCTTCGAGTCGAGGGTTGTGGTACTGGTAGATATCGATGTAGTCGGTCTGAAGTCGTCGTAGGCTGCCTTCGCAAGCCTTCTTGATGAAGTCGGTGTCCCACTGTTGTGGACGTTCCTTGTGACCTTCACGCGGAGCTTCGATGTCGTAGCCGAACTTGGTTCCAATCACGAGGTCTTTGCGTCGATCTGCAAGTGCCTTTGGAATGATCTCCTCACCGTATCCAGCACCGTATGTGTCGGCGGTGTCGAAGAACGTGATGCCCTTATCGGCTGCCTTCTGAAGAAGATTAATACCGTCTTCCTCTTTGACTTCACCCCACCAGTTCATGCTCACGCTCCATACGCCGAATCCAATTTCGGAAACGGTGAGGTCGGTCGACTGTATCTGGCGGTATTTCAAAGTGATTATCCTGAGAGTGCTGGTTGGGCGTTCTGGCGTTCCAATGTTAGTGGGCAGTGACAGTTTCGGGTGTAAGCGCTTCGTGAATTTCTGAAACCTGTTTTTCGAATTCGGCGTCGCTGAGAGCTTGGGTCAAAGCAGATATATCGATTGGGTGGTCAATATCTATCCACGACTTGCAACCGGCGTAATCGTCAGTGACATTCACAGTAGCTGGGGCGTCGAGTTTGTAGGCTCTGACGATCATCAGTTTCAACGGGTGTAGCGGCTTCCAATTGAATCGCTTCACTGGAAATTCTTCCGACCAGATGTGAAACGCATCGAGTGCTCGCACTTGGTGTTCTTCTGAGATATCGATCGTTTCGATAAGTTCGCAGTAGACGGAAAAAGTGATCTCATTGCTGAAATCGGCGTTCGCTGTCTCTTTGAGGAGATGTTGGTTCTCCTGCTTCAGAAGCAGTTGTCCTTCGTGAAAGAGTCCTGGGTACAGCAGGAACTGCTCATGCTCGATTTTGAAGTGACGTCCGTCTTCACGGATACCGCCTTTTCGAAGCAGGAAAATTTGTTCACCACGTCCCAGTGCGCTGGACGTGACTGCCCATTCCTTGAGACCTATGTTTGATGAGATTAAAGACATAAATGTATCGTTGCTGTTTTATTACATTGCGGTGCCACGGGAGGGAATTCCTGTGCGTAATAATGTGGACTCCGAGAATTTCATAGCGAAATCCCTTAAGTGCGGTCCCTAAGGGGCGATTAGCTAGTGTGAGTTTACGAACGGGATGTGGATTTGAGTACAGTTTCGACGATGCTAGCGCGTTTGCCGAACATGTCGAGAGCATTCTTTGTGGTTGTTGCCTGAATCGTCTCGACGGTCGTTCCTCTGAGAGCGGCAAGTTTTTCAGCAACAACTGAGATGTCTTTGGGTTCGGTCCACTTGGCACGATTCTTATTGAACGTCTGAGGATAGGCGTCGGTCTCAAGTAAGATTCGATCTTCGGGTGTGTTTATCGCTGTCTCTTTGAGATCAATTTTGTGGATTAGTGTTTTTGCGAACGAGATGTTGAAACCAAGATCGAGGAGTTCTTTGGCGAATGGCCAACGACCTTGGAAGTAGTGAGCGGTTCCGCCCAGTTCTCCGGCGTTGGTTTCCTTCAGGATTGATATTGCAGTGTCTCGCGCCGAGCGAGCGTCGTAGTCGTCCTGATGCTCTCGGACGTGGAAAACAATGGGTAGTTCGTGTTTACGGGCGATGGCAATTTGAGCGTGAAACGATTCAGCTTGCCAGCTTTTATTAGGCGATTTTTCCTGATGGTCGATACCGATTTCGCTCATGACCACTACCTGCGGAGAAGCCGCTAAGTCGCTGAGCTTCGATAGATCGTCGGCAGTTAGTGAACGCTCTAGATCAGTAGGATGAACACCGACCCCGGCGAATACGTTCTCGAATCGAATCGCCATATCGATAGCTTTTTGGGAGTCTTCGACGGTCGTACCGGCGGTGAGGATCGCACCGACGCTGGCTTCGACTGCTCGGTCGACGATGTCGCCGGACTCTTCTGGGGCGTGTTGGTGAATGTGGGCGTGGGTATCGATGAACATGTGCGATGAATTTTAAGGCAGAAAGAGACGATGCTGGTTGGCTGAGGGAAGACAGAATCGGATGTTGGGTGCTTTATTGTCGTCGTTTGACCCGGGCGGGCGTTCGCACTTGGGGTCTATATGGCGACTGGTTCACTATGACTCGTCAGCCTGTGAACTTTGGTACCAACGACTTCGTCCATGATTGAATCGCTTGCCAGTCGCGGTGGTCGCCTTGTGGTGTTGGGGCGAAGCGGTCGATGATGCGCAAATACCACGGCAGGTTCGATCGTTCGAAGTATCCAGCGAACAGCGCATTGGAAACTATATTCAGCTTTGGTGCTATATCGGCGAGATTATCGACGAAATCCCGATGCTCCCGTTCTCCGGCTTGCGAGTTGTTTAGAGCCAAGGTGCCTACAGAGAAGAGCGCAACGGGTTTGCCATCGATTCGTTCCGATGTAATTGCGGCGAACATCCCGGCCGCAGCGAGCCACTTGCTGCCATATATGGGCGATCCGATGACGAACGCATCGTAGTGGTCGGGGTTCAGTGAACTTGTTGCTTCTGCTGCGTGAGCATCAATACCGGTAGAGTTGAGTTCGTGGACCATCGCCGAAACGATTTCACGGGTGGACCCGAAGCGGGTGGCAAATGCGACCAGAACTCTTGTCAATTTCGGCTCCACAAGACTGCGATTTTAAAAACTTGGTATTAGATCGATAAGAAGTATCGCGTATGCAGCTGTGGGCGTGCATTAAAAATATCGATAGCGTTCCACGGCGGTGATACGTGTCTGAATCTCGCATAATTTCCCCTTACGTTAGCGATTCATACCGAAGTTTTTGCCGTGATGTGTTTTACGGCAGTTCTTCAAAGCAGGTTAAGTAACGTGGAGGTGTTGGGCGGGTTCGTTACGTGGGGTTGCCGATTGGGTTTTTCGGGGATGCAAACTAAGGCGGTCGGTATGATCCAGAACATGAATCACACCGACCGCCTTAGTTTGCTGAGCTTTCGTTCCCGTTCGTTGGGGTTAGTCCAGAGAAAACGGTGGGTACTTGTCAGTGGTCAACAGGAATGCGTACGCCTGTACACGGAGTGACCAGCGGCTCACTCCAACTAAAAATTTGTGGATTCCCTGAGGAAGTTTTCCGGTGATGAGGATAACGACCCATGCGACCAACAGAAGAACTATCGAAATTGTTAGCAGCACAGAAAGAACGATGTAGTGCGGTATCGCCAATATCCACTTGATAAGTGGAAGCCATCGGTTCAATTCACCTTGAGCAGGGTAGTCCAACGTTAGATGGGTTGTTTGTTCCTTATCGGTCGACGGATATTCATCTGTCAGCAATAGCCAATATGCACCAACCCGGGTCGAGAATTTGGTCACTTCCAAATTGAAATCAAACCACCATCGCGGGTATTTCTGTCGGAACAGAACCATAAGAATTATGGGATACATGACGGCTTGCAAGCCGCTCATTACGAGGAGGATTGGTATGAGTGTTATGACCCTGAAAAATACAGTTAGACGATTCCTACTAGAGCCGTCGTAGTCTATGTCCAAGGTTGCCGGGTAAGCCGCCATAGTCGGATTTTGTGAATCGCTTGTCACGTGAATGCGTCCCTCTTCACTAGCTGATATCGAGCGCGCGGTTCCGACATGGTATGACATTTCGTACTCATGCTGCAAGCAGTCGCTACCGCTACCGCTTGGGTCGGGCGGGGTGTAAATTGTCGGGCAACGACTGCGAAACACGGTGTTCGCAACACATACCGATTAGGAAAGACTCAAACATGCGTGCAGGACTCGGACAAATCAGACAAGCCTCACCAGAATATTTGCTGTTCGCTCAGCAGTACGGGATGAACGATATTGTGTTCAACACTCCCGATATCCCAAGTCACGATGGAACATGGGCTGTCCACGATCTGGTGAATCTTCGCCGTAACGTTGAGAACTACGGACTTACACTTTCTGCGCTTGAGAACGTGCCCACGACGTTCTACGACCACATCATGCTGAACGGTCCGAAGCGTGATGAGCAGGTCGACAACATGATTACTACCGTGCGAAACATCGCTCGTGCAGGTATTCCGATCTTTGGTTATCACTGGATGCCTTCACACGTTTGGCGAACACCTGAACAGCTGATTCGCGGAGGCTCAAGAGCTACCGCTTTCAACTACAAAAAAGCCGGTGAAATGCCGCTGACACACGGTCGTGAGTACACCGAAGATGAGATGTGGGCGAACCTTGAATACTGGATCAAGATCATTACGCCGATTGCCGAAGAAGAGGGCATTCGACTTGGTATTCACCCGTGCGACCCGCCGGTGAAGAAGCTCGGTGGTATTCCGATGCTGTTCAATTCGTACGACAACTACCGTCGATACTTGGACATTTATCCGTCGGACAACTGCGCTATCGAGTTCTGTCAGGGAACTGTTTCTGAAATGTTCGACTCAGAGGGCGACGCTCTTTACGAATTCATTGCTGAAATGACGGCGAAGCACAAGATTTTGTACGTTCACTTCCGTAACGTTTCTGCCCCGAACCCAGAAGACTTCCGAGAGGAATTCATCAATACGGGTCACGTCGATATGTACCGGGCGATGAAGGCTTATAGCGATAACGGCTATGACAGCTTCTTCATTGACGATCACGTTCCGCACACGCATCAGGACACGCAGTTCGGTCACCGAGGGCGTGCGTTCGCCAACGGCTACATCCAAGCAATGATCGAAGCCGTTACGAAGGGGTCTTAGACCCATTTTCTCCGGCAAAGCTTGTCGATGCTGAATCGACGAGTTGAGCCGGAGTGAGAATTTTTAATATGACTAACGTTGAGTCGATTCAGTTCGGTCGGACAAGTGCGCTTGTTACCCGCATTGGGTTTGGTGGTGCTCCTGCGGGATTGACGAATTACTTGGATCAGTTTTCGCCGGTTGATGTGAGTCAGCGCGAGGGCGTGATTCAGGCGATAGCTAGGGCGGTCGAGGTCGGGATTAACTACTTCGATACGGCCGCGGCTTACGGCACTGGTGAGAGCGAGAAGATTTTCGGTGAGGGGCTTGCCGCCGCCGGGATTTCGAGCAAGCGGGACGATATTTACGTGGCTACGAAAGTTAGTCACAACGAAGAAAATCCACGTGCTTCGATCGAGCGTTCCCTAGAAAATCTTCGGCTTGATGTGATCGATTTGGTTCAGGTTCACGGCACCACTTATACGCCAGAAGCCCGAGATCAAACGCTGCGCAAGGGCGGGATTCTTGAAGTTCTCGAAAAGGCTCGTGAAGAGGGTCTGATTCGACACATTGGATTTACGACCGAAGACCAGAACCCGCCGGTGTACGAATTCATCGAGTCAGGTCGATTCGATGTGATGCAGACCTGCTACAACATAGTTTTTCAGCACACCTACGAGCCGACTCGACCTTTTGGGTCGATCTACGAAGCCGACAAAGCTGGCATGGGCGTCGTGACCATGAGGTCGCTAACCGCAGGTGTTTTTCAGCGATGGATGAGTGCTGTGCGACCTGATGATGATTTCGACTATTCAGTAGCATTGTTGCAGTTTGTGCTTTCGAATAAACTGATCGACGTGGCGCTGGTGGGAATGCGAACGCCTGAAGAGGTCGACAAAAACGTTGCGGTGCTGAATGATCTGTCGGGTCGGGTTGATCTTGACGATTTGCACCAGAAATTTGTTTAGATGAGTCGGTAACCTCGACGGTAGATGTCTGAAGTGCGACCCCATAGGTCCTTCGGTTCCGATGACTTCACTCGGCAAATTTGATAGTTTCGTATTGCAACGTAGGAAGCGAAGTAGATGAGTTCGTTTAGAGATTCGGTTAAGTCGGGAATGTCGGAGTATTTGGGCGAGCTTAAAGAGAAGCTCGAAGGTCTTACTGAAGCCGAACTTCGGTGACAAGCGAGTCTGGATACCAATACGATCATCTGGGTTGTTTGGCACATGGCGTGTGTTGAGGACAACTGGATCAACGGCGTGATAGCCGGCGGTGATAGCGTGTGGGACTCTGGTGGATGGGCGGTTAAGACCGGCATCACTTCGGAAGGTAACGGCTATTCAAACACCATGAATGAGGTACGGGCGCTTCCTGAAGTAGCCGTATCTGATTTGCTTGCTTACTATGACGCCGTGCGGGATGCAGCCTTTGGCGTTATCGACAGAATGTCTGATGACGATGTTTCGACCGAGTTTTCGCGTGGCGAACGGACGATCACTTGGGGCTGGATTTTGGGCCACGTGATCGTTGAAGAATCTCAACATCTTGGTCAGGTTGCGCTAATTCGTGGAATAATTCGAGGCCTCAACGGCTAACAAAGGTGCGTGCGTGCGATATGCCTTCATTTAGAGATCCGATCAAAAGTGGACTCAACGAGTACTACGGCAAGCTCAAAGAATCGGTATCAGGTCTGACGCCTGAGGAGCTTATGTGGCAGCCCGGACCCGAGTCGAACCACATCTTGTGGACGGTTTGGCATATGGCGAGAGTGGCCGATCGGTGGGCGAATTCGACTGTGCTCGGCAATGACGAACTCTGGACTCGCAACGGCTGGGCTGCGAAGCTCGATATGCCTGAAGACCGATACGGTCGCGGCGAAACGCCGGATCAGGTTCGCGATTTTCCTCCTGTCGATATCGGTCTGGTACTCGAGTACTACGATGCCGCACACACTTCGGTGCTTGCGATGATCGACGCGTTGGAGCAGTCGGATTTGGATAGAGACGTGTTTGCTGAGTACCGAGATGAGTCACTGAATATCGGTTGGATTCTTGGGCACATTCTCGCCGAGGAAGCACAGCACCTGGGTCAGATCGCCTATATTCGGGGTATTCAACGAGGCTTCAACGGCTAATGGCGATCAAGTGCGTGTTTTTCGATTTCGATGAGGTAGTACGAACTTGGGGACACGAATTTGATGGGATTAGCGACTATTCGGGAATACCGCTAGACGTCTTCGTTGAAATCGCTTTCGATCCTTTGAGGTATGAAGCAGCGATTCGGGGCAAAGAGCCAGCGGAATCGTGGTGGAGTGAGATCGCTCGGGTTCTTGGCGAACGATTTCCAGCTCGTAACGTTAAGCAAGCGATGCAATATTTGGCGAGTCGCAATGGAGAACTGGTGCCAGGGATGGTGGAACTCGTCGAAGCCTGCAAAGCGAAGACTTCGGTTACCTTGTTTTCCAACGCCACTTCGAGATTGAACGAAGAAATCAAATCGCTTGGCATAGATGGTCTGTTTGACTATGTGGTGAACACCTCAGAGGTGGGCTCGATTAAGCCGGAACCGAAGATTTATTCATACGCTCTGGAGTTGGTTGGAATCGAAGCTAACGAAGCATTTTTCACGGATGATCGTCCTGAGAATATCGAGGCAGCGCTGAATCTCGGTTGGGTGGCTCATGTGTTCGATGGGCCAGTAAGTCTGCGTAGCGCGCTCGTCGATGCTGGCGTGCTTTAGTGCATGTAGTTCCGCTGGTTCTGTTGGCTACATTGACCTCCCTGTCGGGCAATCATAAATTTTTGGTCAACCATTTTTGTCGAGCAATCTTCAGATCGGATTCACTATGATCAAATGTGTGTTCTTTGACTTCGATGGCGTGCTCAGGAACTGGGATTACGATGAGCGACGTTTCAAAGAGTTGTACGGTGTTCCAATCGAGGCGTTTCGTGAGGTGGCCTTCGCCAAAGAACGAGTTGGTGAGGCGGTGAGAGGCGTGGTCACCAGCGAAGAATGGCGAGCTGGTGTCGGTGAGGAATTGAAGAAAAACCACAACCACGACCAGGTAGGCGCAGCTATCGCAGACTGGAATATTCGCACCGGCCAAATCGTTCCCGAGGTTCTTGAAATCGTTAAAGCATGCAAGCAACTTCTGCCGGTGGCTCTCATGACAAATGCAACTACCCGTCTGCCGTGGGAGCTGGAGCAGCTTGGTTTAGTTGGATTCTTCGATTACGTTATCAATGCGTCGGAAATCGGCTACGCGAAGCCTGAACCCGAAATATATGCCTACGCGCTGAAGCTCGTGGGTATTTCACCGGACGAGGCATTTTTTACGGACGATGGACTAGCACAATCTCAGGCAGCGACGGATCTGGGATGGGTGGGGCATCATTTTAAAAACCCAGATGGATTACGACGAGCCCTCGTCGATGCTGGTGTGCTGTAGGCTCTGTCGCATCCTAGATTGAATCCAAGCGTAAACACAGATTGGGAACTAAATGCGAATAACCGGATACCGCACGCTGTCGTGGACGTTCCACCGAGGCCACCCGATGGGAGATGCGAACGCTGTCGCACCCGACGATATTTCTCGGGCGACTTATTTATTTCTGGAAACCGACGCCGGTATTACAGGCATAGCTCCCGCGTCATCGCCTGATGTCGAAAAGCTGTTTCCGATTCTCGAAGGAAAAGACCCCCGTGGCGTGATCGGACTCTGGAAACAGATGTCGGATGTCGGCTTCAAAGGCGGAGTCGAGGGATCTATGTACGGCGCTATGTGCGCGCTCGATGCGTGTATGTGGGATATCAAAGCGAAAGACGCTGGTCAGCCTCTCTGGCGCTTCCTAGGTGCTCACGAACCACGCGTGAAGGCCTACGCATCGGGACTCGATATGGGTATGAACGATGATGAGCTAGCGGCGTTCTATCAGGAGTACGTCGATCTCGGGGTTGACGCCGGAAAACTGAAGGTCGGGCTAGATTTCGAATCGGACATGCGACGTCTTGAGATCATGCGGGACGTGCTGAAGCAGAACGCCAAAGAGCCGATGTTGATGATCGATTCGAACGAGTATTGGTCGGCAAAGCAGGCGATTCGTTACATCTCGCGTATCGAAGAAAAGTACGACCTCACGTGGGCCGAAGAGCCGGGGCGTCGTTGGGACTATCGCGGCCTGAGGCAGATTTCACGCGGGATCAAAACAGCCGTCGCTACTGGTGAAAATATCAACGGCATCGACGAGTTCTACCCTTTGATTCACAACGAAGCCGTCGATGTGGTGCAGTTCGGAACTTTGGGCGTCACAAGTTTTCTTCAAATCGCTCATTTCGCTGAGGCGTACGAGCTTCCGGTATCGATCATCGGCTCGCCGGGAAGTCCGATGTCGCACGCCGCAGCAGCAGCTCCGAATCATCTTGCACAGGAAGTAAAAGACCTCACTCCGCCTACAGGCGTGAGCATCGACAACAAAATCGTCGACGGGTTTATCGAGATGGGTGAGTCTCCGGGCTGGGGCTATACGATCGACGAAGAAGCCATCGCCAAGATGCAATCGAATCCGCTGGTCTCGAAAGGCTCTGGATTACCGGGATCGCGTCGCAAGGGAGCTGGGCTCTATATCATCCCGCCAGAGCCAGGTGAGACGGGTTTGTATTAGACCACACAGCAAGTTCAGGAACTAGCTGCTCAAGCAACGCTGCGCACTGTTCAAGCGAAGTTGCTGAATCACGGCCCTGACAAATGAGAATCATGTTGCCGTAGATGACGTAGTCACCGTATTTAGAAATGCGGCAATTTGAGGAATCACCACCCGCGCTTCGAGTGCATGCTCGGGCGTCTTTAGCGCCTTCTGCCCACATGGCTTCGCCTGACTTAATAACTGCATCCGGTCCGGTTCGTTCATTGGCGAATATTGTGCCGAACTCGACGGCGTCAGCATGTGACGGGTAGAAGCGGGCTTCATAGTCTTTTCGATCGTAAGTGTCGAGTCCCCAGTAACCCAGATAGGCACTAGTGGCGCCCGTGAGTCCCTCAACATCGAATGTCTTGCCTTTTTTGAATCCAACATCAGTCAGGGATTCGAGCGAGAAAATCGTCTCGGAAGGAGTGATCTTGGCGACGATTTCATCCGCCGAGTCCGAGCTAGATCCGCAAGCTGTCGCAGCAACAAGTGCTAAACACATAACGATTATGAGAGAGAGACGTTGATTCATATTTTGAGGCTCAGAACCACTAGGCTTTTGGTGAGATTGAGGACAGTGTATTGATTAGCAAAGCGCATTGTGCAAGCGCTGTAGTCGAATCTCGACCCTGGCAGAGAAGTATCAAATTTCCGTAGATAACGTAATCACCGTATTTAGAGACACTGCAACTTCCTGTGCAAGCGCGAGCGTCTTTGGCACCCTCGCTCCACGTCAGGTCTCTTTCTTTCAGGATTGCATTTGTGCCGGTGCGTTCATCAGCGAACGCCGTTCCAAACTCGACCGCATCTGAATGTGTCGAATAAAAACGCACCTCGAACTCCGATCGGTCATACGACCCGAGTCCCCAGAATCCGTAGTAGGCACCTGTCGCCTCAGTCAGACCTTCAACATCGTACGTCTTGTTCATTTTGAAACCCATAGCGATCAGATCGTCGATCGCATAGGTAGTGTCGGTAGGTGTGACTTTGCTAATTCCGTCGTCCTCAGCCATTTCACTTGAGCCGCATGCGGTCACTGCTACTGCGATTAGAGAGAAGACAAAAAGGGCAATGATTCGTTGCAAATTGGGCATTACTTTCGAATGATCGAAGAAATGGATGATTAGGTTCGGGCGAGCAGAAGCCTACCAGCGAATCGTCGATGAATAGCCAAATTATCATGACAATTTGGCTCGTAAGACTCATTAGTCGACACGTGGCGTGCTACATTCCATTTCTCTCGACAATTTGTATTCACGCAGATCAAAAACGTAAAGGGAATTTCACATGGAACCGATGGTCGCGCTGCACGGTAATCCCACCGACGAAGTGCTGCAAGTTATGGCGCAGTTTGGGATAGAAAATATCCTCGTATACGGTGGCCCTGGCTCACAGCACATGAAGTACCACGAGTACGTTTCGCTGCGAATGAAGATCGAGTCGTACGGCTTGAAGCTGGCGGCTATCGAGGGTGGATTCTCTCCACAGCTCGACTATCACGATGTGATTTTCGGCGGTCCTCGGCAGGATGAACTAATCGAAGATTTGCTCGTGCAGGTTCGCGACATGGGCCGAGCCGGAATTCCGATTTATGGATACAACTGGATGCCGAACAGCTGGGGCAGGGCACAACCCACGATAGTTCGCGGCGGTGCTCTAGGTACCGGTTACAACTACGACTGGGAGAACTCTCGTCGACCTGCAACGTTCCCAGACGAGGAAAACATCACCGAAGATAAAATGTGGGACGCGCTGGAATACTGGATCAAAGCGGTAACGCCGGTTGCCGAAGAGGTTGGTATGCGCTGCGGTATTCACCCTGAAGACCCGCCAGTCGCTCAACGCGGTGGCGTACCGGGATTGTTCCGTTCGTTTGCTGCTTTCAAGCGGTTAGTCGAAATCACCGACTCCGACTACAACGCTATTGAGTTCTGTCAGGGAACTTTCAGCGAAATGCCGGGCGAAGATATTTACGAAATGATCGATTACTTCGGAAGTCGTAACAAGATCATGTACGTCCATTTCCGCAACGTCAGCGGTCAGGCTCCGGCGTTCAACGAAGAATTTATCAACACTGGTTACGTGAACATGAAGAAGGCGATGCGTACTTATCGTGACGCTGGATTCACCGGTAATTTCATCGATGACCACTGTCCTCTGCTGACCGACGACGAGGACTTCCCTGGCAACTTGGGTGGTTATCGTTCGCGATTGTTCGCACAGGGTTACATCTCTGGTGTGATCGAATCTGTGAAGAAGGAAGTTGAATACGGCGGTCCGGTGGATATGAGCAAAGTTACGAAAGGAGCTAACTAATGAGGATCGGAATGGGACTCAATAGCTCCACAAATCGAGAAGCATTGCGCTTCATGGCTCAACTTGGTGTTCAGGACGTTGTGCTAAACACTCCACCAGTGCCAGTTCGGAACGGCATTTGGGAATTACCAGATCTCGTTGGCCTAAAGAACGGCATCGACGAGTGGGGCCTGAAACTGTCGGCGATCGAAAACACGCCAATCGACATGCGACATCACATGATCGCTGGCGGTCCTCGGTTCGATGAGCAGCTCTCAAATATGCTCGAAACCATCAAGAACATCGGTAATGCCGGTATTCCGATGTACACAATGAGTTGGCGATACCCGCGGTTCTACCGCACGGGTCACGTCGATATTGGTTGGGGTGCGCTCGGCACAGCCTACGACGCTGCTGAAGAAAATTGGCCAAGCGTTATCGACTGGGATCTTTCGTTAGATCGCGCTTGGGAGTGTCTCGAAACTTGGGTGAAGGAAGCTACGCCTGTTGCTGAAAAATACGGCGTGAAGCTGGGTCTGCACCCGGTCGATCCGCCGATGCCTGAAGTTGGTGCTGTTCCGCAGCTACTGCATAACTTCGAGGGTTACAAACGGCTGATCGACATTGTCGATAGTCCCTACAACTCGATTTTGCTTTGTCAGGGATCGTTCTCGCAGATGGCTGGTGCCGATCAGGACAATGGCGAGAGCATTTACGACATGGTCGAATACTTTGTTAAGCGGGAACGAGTTCTGTACGTTCACTTCCGTAACGTTGAGGGGACTGTTCCTAAGTTCCACGAGACGTTCGTGAACAAGGGTCACGTCGATATGTACAAGGTGATGCGTATCTACGCTGAGAACGGATTCGATGGCTTCTTCATGGACGATCATGTGCCAATGACGAAGGGCGACACCGCGTGGGGTCACCGTGCGAAGGCGTACGCCAACGGCTACATCCAGTCACTGATCGAGACGGTTACGGATACAAGCTTGTACGGGCTGCATAAGTAGGAATTCTCAGAGCCCTCTCTTTTTTGGAGAGGGTTTTTAGTGAGCCGCTGGAAGACAAAAGAATGAAAATTGAGAAGATTGAGACTTGGCTCGTAAGTAAGTGGCTGACCATTCGGGTTACCTGCGATGACGGTACGTATGGCGTTGGTGAAGGTAATTTCTGGAGCTACGCCGATGCGACCGAAGTGATTGCGCACCGGATAGAGGACGATATTCGTGGGCTCGACCCAAGGGATATCGACCGAATTTGGAACGTTGCCTATCGCAAATACTCGTTCCGAAGTCCTGCGATTACTGCTGTTCTTAGTGCTATCGACATGGCGCTTTGGGACATCAAGGGCAAGCGCTTCGGCGCACCAGTATGGGATCTTCTAGGTGGCAAAGTTCGAGACAAGGTTCGAGCAATTCCGCTGCTAGGTGCGTACGGTTATTCGGGTCCGCTTTCGACACCAGAGAGTTTCGCCAAAGCAGCTCGAATGGCAAAGGACGACGGCTACACCGCTCTCAAAATGACGCCGTTCCCAGAGAACTGGGGAGAGCTTGCGCATGGCGAACTGATTCGTCAGAACACCGCCATCGTTGAGGCTGTTCGGGAAGAGGTTGGCTGGGATTTCGATATTGGAATCGAAATTCACAGAAACATGTTCCCCGGATCATCAGTCGTATTCGCACAGCAGATCGAGAAGTTCCTGCCGTATTTCTATGAAGACCCCATCGCTCCCGATTCAGTCATGTCGATGGGTGGAGTTGGCGACAAGGTCAACATTCCTCTGGCGGTTGGCGAACGGAACAACACGCTTTGGGAGTTCCGAGAATATTGCCAGCAGCCGGGTGTGAGCTTCTTGAAGCCGGATATCGGCCTTGCGGGCGGATTTACGCACGTGAAGAAGATCGCCGCGGTTGCTGAGAGCTTCCATATTAAGATGGCTCCGCATCACTTCCTAGGACCAATCGGAAACATGGCGAATACTCACATCGCAACGGCTACACCGAACTGGGATGTGAATGAGTTCTCGCCCGAAGTAGGAACGTTCAAGGCAGATATCGTTACAAACGTTTCGGAAGTGAAAGACGGTTACTTCATACCTTCGGAAGCACCGGGATTGGGTATCGATATCGTCGAAGAAGAAATGGCCAAGTATCCGTACGAAGCCGGTACTGGCGAAAGTTCACGTCGTCCAGACGGCGGATTGGTGCTGGGATAGGGATTATGACTACAACAGAACCAAGAGGACGCCTCAAAGGGAAAGTAGCGATCATCACTGGTGGTGGTGGCGGAATGGGTGGAGCGCAGGCTCGATTGTTCGCTGCTGAAGGGTCGGCCGTTTGTGTAGCCGACAATCGATTGGCAGCTGCCGAGGTGGTCGCTGCCGAAATTATTAAAACGGGTGGTCGAGCGATCGCAGTTGAACTCGACGTGCGTGATTCAGGTGCTTGGCGCGAAGTGGTTGCACGAACCGAATCTGAACTAGGACCAGTGAACTTGTTGTGCAACAACGCTGGAGCGAATTTTCGGGTTGGATTTGAAGAGCAGACCGACGAGCAGTTCGAATTGATTATGGATGTCGGCCTCAACGGGTCGTTCTACGGGATCAAGGCTGTTGTGCCTTCGATGCGAAAAGCAGGTTCGGGAGTGATTCTGAATATGGGTTCTTTAGCGTCGATTCGTCCCGGTGGAGGAAGTCCTGCCTACGCAGCTCAGAAGATGGCGATGGTTGGCTTAACTCGCTCAGCGGCGCAGTCGTTCGCAAAGGACAACATTCGTTGCGTGATTATCTCTCCGGGTCACGTGGATACTCCGTTCATTCGTGGCAATAACGAACACAGTCCGAATAGCTGGGAGACCAGCATTGATAATCCAGAGAACTTCGAACGTCGGATGAAGAACACTCCGCTGGGTCGATTACAGCAGCCTGAAGACATCGCAAATGCCTTTATGTTTGCGGCGACCGACGATGCGGCTATGATTACAGGCTCAATGATCACGGTAGACGGCGGAGCCGGCATGTAGGTGCCGACGGCACGTTCTTAAGCGGGCGTTAGATTGGTCAGGATACGTAATCTTGCAGCACTCTGACATTGATGATTCAAGGATCGATTTTATGATGGCTGTTGAAGGCGATTACGGCGTAATAATTGAGCGAAATATGGACGTTCCAATGCGGGACGGAACGATACTTCGTGCCGACGTGTGGCGACCCGATGCTGACGGTCGATTTCCGGTATTAATCGAGCGAACGCCTTACGACAAAGGTGGGTCGTCGGAATCGAATCTTGGTGCTGGTGAATATTACGCATCGCATGGCTATGTGGTCGTAATCCAAGACGTCCGTGGACGCTTCGCATCCGACGGCGAATTTTACCCGTTTCGAGACGATGCTGATGGCGAGCGTCAAGACGGTTTTGACACCGTAGAGTGGACAGCTGAACAACCGTGGTCGAACGGTAAAATAGGAACCATAGGCGGTTCGTACTCTGGTGCAACCCAGTATCGAATGTTGTCGACTCAACCACCTCATTTAGAAGCACAATTTGTTCGACAGTCGTCGGCTGATTACTACGATGAGTGGGTCTATCGAGGCGGAGCGTTCGAGCATGGTTTCAACACGATGTGGACACTCAAACACACGTCTACTAACGCCCGGAAACTCGCTCCTGTAGGTTCCGAAGATGAAATTAATAGACGAGTGGAAATAGCGTCCGGTGATTACGCAAAATGGCTGGAAAATACGCCGATTTCACCGTTGTCGCCGGTTGCTGATTTGCATGACTGGTTTGGCGATTGGATGAACCATCCAAATCATGATGAATTCTGGGAAGAGTTAAGCAACGCTCGGTTCCACGATAAAACGAACGTTCCAGTGCATCATTTCGGTAGTTGGTTCGACTGCTTCTTGAACGGCACGATCAGAAGCTATGAGGGCATGCGGTCGAATGCTGCTACTCCGGAAGCACGGGCTGGGCAGCGGATGACGATCGGTCCATGGGTACATAATCCGGGTCCGGCCGACATGCGAGAAGCCGGTGCCGTGGATTTTGGTGAGCAGGCGAAACTAGGCTGGTTCGAGACTCGAAAACGTTGGTTCGATCATTGGCTGAAAGGCGTCGACAATGGAGTAGATTCCGATAAGCCGGTCAAACTTTTTGCAATGGGCATCAACAAATGGCGCGAGTTCGATGAATGGCCGCCGGCTGCTGCCAAAGACACCCCGTTCTATCTGTCTGCGGGTAAGTCGGTTTCGGCTACGTCGCTCAACGATGGTGTACTCAGCAAAAACAAGCCTCGCTTGTTCGGAGAAGTGTTCGATGAGTACGACTCCGACCCCAAAAAACCTATTAGGTCGTTTGGCGGCGGTCATCTTGGCGACAACAACGGGCCACGAGATCAAAGAGGCTACGAGGATAACGTTCTCACCTACACCACCGAAATTCTCGACGAACCACTCGATGTAACTGGGCGTGTGAAAGCTGTTTTACATGCATCGTCGTCTGCGATCGACACCGATTGGGTCGTGCGAATCACTGATGTTCACCCTGATGGAACTTCGATGCTCGTTTGCGACGGAATATTGCGAGCGAGGTTCAAAGACTCGTTCGAGAAACCAACGGCGTTAGTGCCGTATCAACCGACTGAGTTTGTGGTCGATTTATGGGCGACAAGCCATGTGTTCCAGAAAGGGCACCGATTGAGAGTTGCAGTTGCAAGCAGCAGCTTCCCGAGATGGGATATCAACTGGCAAACAGGCAAAAATAATGCGTTGGAATCGAGCGGGATTATCGCTCATAATCGGATTTTCCGTGATGAAATTCGATCTTCTCACGTGATTCTGCCGTTGCTGTAGTCGGCGTGTCACTGGGTCAAACTAGGCTTGTTCGTTCTCAAACTGCGTTCGACGGTTTGGTAGCGTACGCCGCTAACGTATGTGCGTGTGCGCACACGGGTTCGGTGCGACGTTTACGCATGTGTGAATTGCCTATGGTGACTAATCTCAGAGTATGGGAACAGTCCTGGCACAAATCACCGGTCGCCAATTACTTACCAGACGCTCCAAAATTCTTCTATTTGCAGTGGTACTCGCGGTAGTTGGATTTGTCGCGCCTGCAGGCGATATGAACACACTGTTTGCTTCGCAGATTGGAACTCTGGACGTGAACCCGGCGCACACCGATTTGTCGTCGGAAGTCACTGTGACGGTTTTCGATCCTGATTTGAACGTAACAGTGCTTCGAGAATTCGAAGCCACAGACTCGACCGAGAATCTGTACGAACTACCAATTGGTGCTCACGGCGATTCCACGGTGTTCAAGGTTCAAAATGCACCGATTGGCGATTCCGATGCTGACGGCGAAATTACTGCTAGCGATATTCAAATCAGTACGACCAAAGCTTATGTTCAGTGGGTCAATATGGACTCTGGAACGTTCCAGCTTGCTCATAACCAAACAGTCTCAGCCGTTGAAAATTTCACTGTCACCTATCGAAGTGAGCACAACGACACGACATCGGTGACTCTTCGCTCTCCTTCTGATCCGGCTGGATTCACGCTGAGTTTGCTTGAGACGACTCCGACGTCGCATTCATTCACAGCAACGTTCAAAACCGGAGAGGCGACAAGCACGACTGGAGCGACTGACCCTGCAGAGGTTGTTCGTCCTGTTATCAAGATTATTGATGGCGACATAGTTACCATCGAATACGCTGACTCGAATCCATCGAAACTTATTAGCGAAGCCGTAGTTGTTGATGCAACTAAACCGTCCGTATCGATCACTTCGCCAACTCACTTGAGCTCGTCGAGTAACACGACGGTTTGGGCTAGGGTAGTCGTAACTGATGCTGCATCCGGCGTTGATCTAAGTGATATTAAGTTCCATGTCGATGTCGACCGTGACGAGGTTTTCGACGAACCGGGTGAAACCGTTTCCGCATCTGTGTTCGAATCGACTGCGATCAATCAGGGTTGGAACGCTGTAGCGCTGCTACCGGCCATACCGGACAACGGGTTACTCAATTGGTACGTGACTGCGACCGACCGATCATCAAATATTGGAATCTCCGACTCTGAAGCGACTGCGGGTGATCAATTACACAAATACACGGTTGATACATCACCGCCGGCGTTGTTCGAAGTTGTACTTGGCGAGGCGTATGACGCCACCGCGGAGGTCACGGTCGGTAATGTGCTCAACGCAGTGAAAGTCAAGTGGTCGGAACCGATCAAGGAATCGCTGGTCGATGCTTCCCGCTTCATTATCGCCGGACAGTCGGCTAAGACCGCGATTATGGTCGAGGACATCGACGATACCGTCTGGCTCACGTTCGAGGATATTCCGACATCGCCCGAGAAGATCACGATGATGCCGGGAGCGGTCGCTGATCTCACCGAGTTTCCATCTGAGTTAAAAGAGTTGAATCCGGTCGACAAATTGGGACCACGTCTGACGGTTTCGACCGACACGGCAATTACCAATGGATTGCTCACGATAAATGTAACGACGGTCGAGCCATTAACTGCTGACCCAACGGTGACTATCAATGGTGTTACATTTGGATCCGCTCAGCCGGTCGGCACAAACTCATGGACCATCCATGTTGACGGCACGACATTTACTGGCGCTGCTGCGGGTGATGGTGTCAAAAATATCGAAGCTGCTGGGTTCGATGCAGCGCTGAACATAGCTCGTGGCGGCGTAGCCGTTGAAGCGGAAGGATATCCGACGGGCGCTGTCCAATTCGATCTTGATACCGTTATCAAGCCCCCCGTCGTCGTTCCTGGTAACCGCGAGATTTCGACAGTCTCTCGTCCATTGATCACCGTTAGTTTTGCCGACGAAATCGGTGAATATTCGGGTGACTTACATGCCTCGGTAACGATTATTAGTGCGAAGCTCGACGGTATTGATGTGACATCAGGATTCACCGCAGAATCTGCCTCGACATGGTCGTATCGTCCTGCGGATCTTGATAACGATGAACATACTCTGGAAGTTCTGGGTCGTGACGATGCTGGTAATACACATAGCCCAATAGTTCGAGTGTTTAGCGTAGACGCTCCAGCGCCAACCCCCACTCCGATTCCAACTGAAACGCCGACTCCAGCACCTACAATAGATATTCCTCCAACCGTCGAGGTTGCTCCTACGGAAGTGCCGTCAGATGCCTCGGAGGTAGCCACGGCTGATCCGGAACCATCGATTGATCCAGAACCATTAGTACCGTCGGAATCGACACCGAAAGCCGCTGATAGCGTTGAGCCTGAGCCGGTTGCGACTCCGATACTAGACCCAGCAGAATCGACCGCTGTTCCAGATGATGCCGCACCGGTCGACCCTGAAACTGCACCGACCCCTGACGATTCTGTAGAGCCAGCCGAAGAGGTTAATGTTGAAGATTCGGAAGAAGACATCGCCGCGACGGTGGCCGCGATGCGTGCTGCTGACGAAGATCTCAACGATGAAACATCTGTCGCAGATGTGCTGGCTCCAAAGCCTGCGCTCACGGTATTCGGTTGTAATGTCCCAACCGGACCCGAAGAGGCGGCTGGCGCAGTTACAGCCGGTGCTGACTACATTCTCATGGCTGCGGGGTTATTCGGCCTGGTCGTTGCCCGAGTTCGGCCTAAGCGTCGAAAAGACGAGGACTAGTTCGCACGGTTAGCTGACCTACAGGTACGGCCCGCCGGGTCCCCAATCATCAGATCCCGTAAGACGCTTTCGCAACGCTCGTAATTGAAGCGGCATTTTCGCGTTTGACTCCCAAGTCTGGTCGACACCCTCAGCCTGTGGTTCGCCCTGGACCATGATTTCGATCAAGACTGGTCCTGGACCGGCGAGAATTTTTGGTAGCAACGAATCGAGCGATTCAACATCTTCAAAACGATAAGCCGAGGCGTATCCACACGCTTCTGCGGCTTTGGCATAGTCGACTCCGGGTGTGGGAAGAGGTTGTCCACCCGTGACCGAGTAGATGCCGTTGTTGAACACGAAGTGATAAAGATTTTTCGGAGCCATTCCTGCGATAGTTGCTAGCGAACCGAAGTTCATAAGCAGCGACCCATCTGCGTCGAGGCAAATGACGGAGCGATCGGGTTTGCCGAGAGCTATTCCGAATGCAACTGATGAGGCTTTCGACATGGCGTTCGCAATCCCGATGTCGAGGTCGGGATGTTTTGAAATCTGGTACCAGTATTTCGTTTGCGTCATTGTGGTGACAACCACAGCCTCGTCGCGTGAGTTGTTGATCACTCGGCAAGCATCGGCGTAAGTAATCATCGTGAACCACCTTGTGCGACTTCCGATGGTTCAACGGATTTGGCATATTCAGTGCCTATCGCTACGGCGACAGGCTGGTTCGTTTTTGCTGCTAGATCGAAAGCAAGCGGTACGCGATCAAGGTCTTCATCCGATTCGACCACGAAGTAGTCGACGCGCCACATGTGGAGATACGGTTCGAGGAACGTTGCTGCCGAATCGGGTGTGTCGCCCTTCCGGTTGTGTCCCCGGTATCCGATGAACATCACAAGCGGCAGGCCGATTCCGAGTGCTAGCCCTCTTAGAGCATCGCCAGCTTCGTAAAGCCCTGCGTTCTGGATTGAGATGACAGGATTTTGACCTGCTATGAATAACCCTGCCGCAACAGGTATCGCCTCGCCTTCACGAGCCACGGGCACAACGGTTATCGATGGTTCGTCCATTAGAGCTTGGTACATATGTGCCGTCTCTGAATCAGGAAGCGTTACGTAGTGCGAAACTCCGTGTTGAACGAGTTGGGCTATTACGTTTTTTGGGTGCAGGATGCCATTGATCAAGCTGGATACCGTTGCCTTAGTTCTGAAAGAAGATCGGATTTCAGGGCGAGATTAGCTGTCGGTAGCCTTCAGCGCAATACGTTGACCCGTACGAACTACTCGACGACAGGCTTTGTTGGACGCCTAGTGGCGATCAGCAGCAGGATCGCCAGAATCGCTGCCACGGTGAACGTAGGGAACGTTCTTTCATACGATCCGGTGTAGTCGAAGATTAGCCCGGCGCCAATTGCGCCAATCGCTTGCCCTCCGCTTACGAATGGTTCGGTCGCACCTCGAATTGCTCCGAGTGAGCTACGCCCGAAGTAATGCGCTATGGCCACTGGAGGAACGACTAACAGTCCCCCGAGACCTATTCCAAAGAGGGCAGCGGCGGTGAATGCCATCGCTGGTGATTCGACCAGCAGGAACAGCAGTGACATTCCCCCGAGCCAAGCTGCTGTCATCGAGTACACAATTTTTACTGGCAATCGATCAAGCAAGTTGCCCCACAGGATGCTGCCAACTGCCGTTCCGCCTGCCATTACGGTGAGGGCTGAAGCGGCGATTGAGGGGCTAATGCCATGATCTCGCAAGAATGCCGCTTGATGAATATTCACACCGGTGTGAATCAAAAAGACGAGCCCTCCGACTAACGCCAGCGTCCACATGGCTGGAGTGCGCATCGCTTCTTTGAGAGTCCACTGTTCTTCTTGATCGGCTGCAGTTTGTGTTTGAGTTGTTCCGGCTGGATCCGTCATCGCCGTATCGCCGTCGGGAGTCAGTCCTACGTCTTCGGGTTTGTTCACGAACACCAATAAGGTCAGCGGAAGGGCAATTACCCAAACGGAAATGCCCATCCAGAACCACGCCATTCGCCAGTCGCCATCGCTGGCATTCATGAACAGTTGGGCGAACAAGGGGAAGAGTCCCATGCCGAGTGAATGCGATACACCTAGCATCGACGATGAACGTCCTCGCATACGAACAAACCACTGCGCTACAGCCGTCGAGCCTCCGATTTGGAGAGGGGCTTGAAACATCAGTCGGCCCGCACCGAACAGCAAGTAAAAGCTAATCGGGCTGGTGGTCCACCGGAGAGAGAGAATTGCGGCACCCAAAATAAATACCGACGAAGCCATGAGCACACGGGCGCCGTATCGCTGGAGAATCCAACCGGCGATCGGTGATACGAACATCGACACCGCACCAGCGGCGGCGGCTGCGCCGACGATCAGAGTGCGACTCCAGCCGAGGTCTTCGCTCATCGGGAACACGAACACGGCGATAGTCAGCGTTGCAGCGGCGTTGCGAACAAACATTGTTGATCCGGCCGCTAGAACTACCGCCCAACCGTAGAAAAATGGGGTGCGTTGGGCAAATGCGGCGCGTGGATCGGTCGATGTAGTCGAAGTTGGGTTCATATTCAGTCGAGCAAGATGAGCGTAGTTATTTGCACAAGGCAGGATGCTAGCAGCGGTTCTGGGGTGAATGTTCCTCAGAAATAATCAGTACCACTGGTAAAGTGGTTATTCGAAGAAATGGGTCAGATGTTTTTCGCCGCGTAGTTGGTGGTAAGTTCTGATCTGCGAATTTGATCTTTTGTAATCACACGGTAAAAGCAGCAAGCAAAATATGTCACCTGAATCAACTTCATTCGACGCCAAACGATCGTTAGAAACGACGGCTGGGACAGTCAATTACTATTCGCTTTCGGTCCTCGAAGATGCCGGGCTACTTGATATTGCGAAGACCCCATATTCGATCAGGGTGCTTCTTGAAAACGCATTGCGTAAGTCTGATGACGGGCCTGCCAATGACGACCACGTAAAGTTGGTCGCTTCATGGCGACCTAACGCAAAGCCCGCTAGCGAGTTTCCGTACATGCCGGGTCGAGTTGTGCTTCAGGACTTCACTGGCGTTCCAGTAGTGGTCGACATTGCTGCAATGCGTGACGCGGTTTCGAATGCTGGTGGCGACTCATCGATCATCAACCCGATCGTTCGATCTGACATGGTTATCGACCATTCGGTTCAGGTCGACTATTTCTCAACCGCTGGTGCGCTTGCGATGAACATCGAGCGTGAGTTCGAACGCAACACTGAGCGTTACCAGCTACTCAAATGGGCACAGGGTGCGTTAGACAATCTGAAAATAATTCCACCGGGAGCAGGAATTGTTCACCAAGTGAACCTCGAATTCCTTGCTGAAGTTGTGCTTTCGGAAGAAAACGCCGCGGGCGAACGAATTGCATTCCCTGACACCTGTGTTGGCACCGACTCGCATACAACGATGGTCAACGGTCTGGGTGTGCTTGGTTGGGGTGTAGGTGGAATCGAAGCCGAGGCAGTGATGCTCGGCCAGCCGTACTACATGGTTGTTCCAGAAGTAGTTGGTGTTCGTCTCACCGGATCGCTACCGGAAGGTTCGACTGCAACAGATCTCGTACTCGGCATTGTTCAGATGCTTCGAGCAGAGGGCGTTGTAGAAAAATTTGTTGAGTTCTACGGACCTGGTCTCGATACGCTGCCGCTTGCAGACCGAGCAACTATTGCGAACATGGCACCTGAATATGGTGCAACCTGTGGCTTCTTCCCGATCGACGATCAGACGTTGAAGTACATGCGTGACACAGGGCGAGATGACGCAACGGTTGAACTTACAGAGAAGTACGCCAAGGCGAATTCGTTCTTCTACGATCCTTCGAACGAACCTGAATATTCAGTCGAATTGAGCTTCGATCTCGATAGTACTGTTCCTTCGATGGCAGGTCCGAAACGACCACAGGATCGTCTGGCACTTTCTGAGGTCGGCCCGAATTTCAATTCTTCATTTCCTGACGCTTCGACCGATAAGTACGATGTCGAAGTCGACGGCTCCAAGGGCGCTGTTGGCGATGGTTCGGTCGTGATTGCTGCAATTACGAGCTGCACGAACACCTCTAATCCGTCGGTGATGGTTGGTGCTGGTCTACTAGCTCGAAACGCTCGTAAGCGTGGGTTGAATCGACAGCCTTGGGTGAAGACGAGTCTTGCACCCGGTTCGACTGTTGTTACTCGCTATCTTGAAGCAGCAGGTTTGAACGAAGATCTCGATGCTCTCGGTTTCAACACAGTTGGGTATGGCTGTACGACGTGCATCGGTAACTCGGGGCCGCTTCCACAGGAAGTATCCGATGCCGTGAACGATCACGAACTAACTGCTGCTGCCGTCGTTAGCGGAAACCGAAACTTTGAAGGACGAGTTCACCCGCAGGTAAAGGCGAACTACCTTGCGTCGCCTGTTTTGGTTGTCGCTTACTCACTCGTGGGTAAGGTCGACACCGATCTAATTCGTGAGCCTCTTGGGCAGGATCAGCAGGGCGTTGATGTTTTCTTGAAAGACATTTGGCCTTCGCAGCAGGATATTGCTGACACGATCGCTGATTCACTTACTGCCGATATGTTCAAGGAACAATACGGTCAGGTGTTTGCTGGTTCGCCGGAATGGCAAGAGCTTCCGGCTCCAACCGGTATGAACTTCGAATGGGATCGTGAATCGACCTACATTCAGGAGCCACCATATTTCGAAGATTTTGGCGATGAGCCAACTGTTAGGTCGGAGGTTATGGGTGCGCGTGTGTTGGTTGGGTTCGGTGATTCGGTTACGACAGATCACATCTCTCCAGCGGGTGCTATTCCGCCGAGCGCACCTGGGGGTCAGTTCTTAGTCGCTAATGACGTGCCACGGCGGGAGTTCAACTCGTACGGATCACGCCGAGGAAATCACGACGTGATGGTTCGCGGTACCTTCGGGAACATTCGGCTGCGCAACAAATTGACGCCTGATATGGAGGGTGATTGGACTGTTCACCTGCCAGACGGCGAGCAGATGCGAATCTTCGAGGCTTCTGAGAAGTATCTGGCTGAAGGAACTCCGCTGATCGTGTTGGCGGGTAAGGAATATGGAACCGGTAGCTCGCGTGACTGGGCTGCGAAGGGTCCGATGTTGCTTGGTGTTCGAGTCGTTATCGCTGAGAGCCTTGAGCGCATCCACCGATCAAACCTGATCGGAATGGGTGTTCTTCCACTCGTGTATACAAACGGTGATACTGCTGATTCGCTCGGACTGGACGGCACAGAGTCGTATGACGTTCCGGGTGTCGGTAACTCTGTTGAGCCCGGCTCTAACGTGACTGTTACTGCGACATCTGACGATGGCAAGGTGACCGAGTTTGAAGCGCTAATCCGAATCGACACTGCTATCGAGAACGAGTACTACCGCAACGGTGGATTATTGCCTTACGTTCTTCGACAGATGATGGCAGAAGCCTAGAACTGGTCGATAGTCGGTTAGTTAATAACGAATATGAAAACCGGGAAGCGCAATTGCTTCCCGGTTTTTATTTAAATTCGGATTCGTTTCAGGATGATGTTTTCATTGATTCCGCGAGGTATCGCCCCAACGATCGACGCGGGAAGCTATGAGTTCATAATGTAAGACATCTTCGAGGGATTCGAATTGCCATTCAAATCCTGCGGCACGTAATTTTTCAGGATATGCGCGCTGGCTCGATAGCATCGTTTCTTCTCCCATCTCGCCAAAAACTAATCGAATAATGGCTGCAGGAACATGGAGCCACGCGGGTCGAGAAAGAGTTTTCGACATTAGTTTCGTGAACTCTTCGTTTCGAACTGGAGTTGGAGAAGTGAAGTTCACCGGTCCTGAAATATCTTCATTTCCAATTAGATAGCTGAGACCGCTCACTACGTCGGGTAACGAGATCCACGGCCACCACTGACGTCCGTTACCGAGCTTGCCGCCAAGAGCGGTAAGGAATGGCAAGCGGACTCTGGCTAAGAGTCCGCCTTGTCGAGACATAATTAATCCGAATCGAGCGTGTGTAACTCGTATTCCAGCTTCGCGTGCGCTATCTGCTGAGGCTTCCCAGCGAACGGCGGTATCGGCGAGAAACCCTTCGCCACGTGGTGAATCTTCGGACAGAGGTTCTTCTCCGCGATCTCCATAGAAACCGACCGCCGACGCGACGATAAATACTTTTGGAGGAGATTCGAGGTTCGCTAGTGCCTGAGATAGAAGCCGAGTGGACCGAACTCGGCTTTCGCGGATTAGTAATTTTCGCTCGGCGTTCCAGCGTGCCCCGGCTATGGATACTCCGCCAAGATGAATCGCAGCATCGATGTTGCCGAGCAGTCTCGAGTCGAAGGCGCTGTGTTCGGGGTCCCATTTGAATTCGGGAATTTTTGCGTCTGGATTTGGAGCGCGCCGAACTAACTTAATTATCTGGTGGCCGTCGTAAGCGAGGGCAGTGATAAGCGCACTGCCGACCATTCCAGAACTGCCCGATACTAGGATTCTCATTCGGATCCCACTTTCAACTCGACCACTGCGAACGTTGATGCCGTCATTCTAGTGAAGTTAAGACGATATGCGCCCTCGTGTTACCACTAGATCATGACGGTGTTTAGGTCGAATAGAACGGATATTCAGTCACGGTGACGTGTCGGTCAGTGGAGTCAGTATTGCCGCACTTCGAGAATACCGATAGATCTCGGTATATTTACGAACAACTTGCGCAAATGAGTACGAGAAACGTGCAAGTATCGGTTATCACTTTTGCTAACTGGTTTCGCGGCGAACCACGATTCGTCGATGGCTAACAACCGGCAGACTTCTATGTGTAAATCGAATCTTTGGAGGGGAAATGTCAAAGGTCCTTCGATTCCCAAATAGCGGACAAAATAGTGGCAAGCGACGTGAGGCGTACACCTGCAGCAAGAACCGTCGCTCCACGAGCGATACGTCGTGCTCCGGCACGTGTGCTCATGCAACCAATCGCTCGGCGAGTGGCCGAACATCCCGGATTAGAAGTTCCGGGCAAGATTTCTGTATATGGCGGGTTCGAGTTCAATCACGAACTGCATCAATGCCTCGACCCTATGGAAAGTGTAATGATCGCTGGAACGGTTGAGAACATGCAACCAATGGTCGCAATGACGGCAATGTCAAAAGCCGATCTCGCAATTATCGAACTCGACTTCGATGGCGAACTTCAGGGCTTGAACGTCGCTAGAGCGGTCGCAGTGAACTCGCCTGCCACGGGAATTATGATTTATACGCCATCGCTAAATCCTCGTGCCTTCAAGGTGCTGTGGGTGTACGGATCAGAGAAGTGGTCGATCATCACTCGTGCTTCGTTGGCTAACCCCGCCCACATTCGAGCCACAGTGAAATCGGCTGTTCGAGGCCTGACTTGGACCGAGCCTGGAGTTCAGCGCCAATGGTCGGAACTGGGAGATCGCCCCAGAAGCATCGAAGATCGCCGGTCGCTGATGAAAAGTGCTGCTTAGATCAGCTTCCTCGTTTGTAGCCGCACGAAATATGAAACTAAAAAGCCTTCGGAAACGAATCTGTTTCCGAAGGCTTTTTGATTTATGCACTTAGAGCAAATTTGCCGCTTAGAACCTAGCTTCTATCTGCAGCGACCTTTTCAAGCATCCTTGGCGGTAGCGGGAAGATCCAACCCCGGTTCTGGATGATCGCCTTCGAAAGCTCAGGTGGAATTGCGACGATAATTTCTGGTTCGATGGCGAATCGGCCTGTGAAACCACCGATTGCACTACGAGCGTGGACACCGCCGTAGTTTTGATCTTCGCCGTCTTCAGCAAACTCACCCTTGCCACCGCCGAACACTGATTGCCAGCGTTCCGAGAAGCCGTTCATGACTGCTGGACCGCCATTGAACGCAACATCTGTCGACACGACCATTCCCAGTGCTTTCACGGTGTAGATCACGTCGTTCAAGTCGCCACCTTCACCGCCGCACGTCAAACCCCAGTGGAGTCGCTTGATCATCGAACTGGCGATCCACTGCGCTGCAGCCTGACCCTCTTTGATGCGATCAGGATCGTCGTACATCTGACCAGGTCCATATCCGTGACCTGAGAGGTAGACGAGACCAGATTCGTGGAAAACGATTCCACTGATTCCAGAACCTTTGAGGCTTTTTACATCGGTTTCGAACGAGCCCATGTCCATTTTGAGTTCATTGATTCGATCGTAAACATCGAAGTCGCGTCTCAGATGATCAGGGACTATCGAGTTGTCGTAGAACGTTCCCATGCATGATTCCTTTTTGAATCGACATTACGTGGCCGAGTCGGTTTGTGTTTATTGATTTAACAGAGTGGTCAGGTATTTGACGGCCGCCGGAAGAGCATCTTTCGAGAGAACATTGCCGCGGGGCTCATAGACGATCGAAATCGGACCATCGAACTGTGCATTTTTCACGATGCGAACTATACGTGGGTAATCAAGCCATTGCTCGTCACCAGCATTTGCGAAATAGAACTTTGTCCTCACGATATCGGCTCTCGGCGCGCACATCTCAATCGACTCATATAGCTGCTCTTCAGCCACGTTCGTTGGACTGCCAGGCCCTGACGAACCTGGTGAACCTTGAAATTGCCCGGTATCTAGAACGTACGCAAGCGCCGGACTATCGATCTCATCAAGCATTTTGAGTACCTGAACACCAGTCGAAGGCGTTGAACCGTGATTGTGGTTGTGTAGAAATACTTTGATGTTTGCTTCGGCAGCGTAGTCGCAGATCGTCTGGAATTTCTTGCGAACTTCTCCGAACGTGAATTCAAGCGTTTGGTCGTTCACTACGCCATTTCCCGGAAGCCGAATAGCGCTTATACCCAGATGCGGTACTGCATCGATCAGCGCTCTCGCACGGTCGAGTTCATCTGTGATCGACGAGGCGGGTTCTTTGAACGGAACGATCACACCGGCATAGCCGAACGTTACACCCCGACTTTCAACCGAATGCGCCAGCTCTTGAAGGTACGTTGGTTCGTACGAGGTTAAGAGTCGATCTTCAATATCAACTCCCGCTATTCCTAGCTCGGCGGCCATGTCGGCAGCAGCGTGAATGCAGTCGTCGGAATTACCATATATGTCGTGAAACGAAAGAGCTTGTAGGTAGATCGGGTTCATGAGAGTGCGCTATCTGAAACTGGCAAGCCTACATCTCGTGCTTGGCGAGCATTGAGCGTAGGTAGGTGTTTGCTAGTGGGACTGCGGCGGGCTCGTCTAGTTCGTCCTGACCTTCGAATACGATCGACATCCAGCCGTTGTAGCCGACGTTCTTGATGATTGGCATGATTCGTTCATAGTCGAGCCATGCTTCTTTACCGCTGGCGATTCGGTAGATTTTTGCTCGCACGTGAACAGCGCGGGGTGCCGATGTTTCTATCGAGCCATAGAAGTTCCACTGCGGGTCTTCCTGTCCTCGTTCACCGAACGATGCGCCGGGCGATCCACGGTACTGGCCTGTGTCGAGAATGTGCGAGTAGTAAGGGTTATCGACATCATCCATGAGTCGAATCACCTGATCGCCAGTAGCTGGAATACAACCGTGATTGTGGTTGTGAAGACCGACTACGACGCCCTTTGATTGACCGTACTCGGCGACCTCTTTGGTCGAAGCCACAAGACGGGGCCATGCCTGTTCTTCAGTTTCACCATCAGGGAGCCATGAGCCGAACGCTCGAATCATTGGAATGCCCATTTTTGCGGCAACATCGATCCACTTTTTCATTAGATCGATCTGTTCACGAAGCTCTTCACCCGTCTTACCGAAGTTGTTCGAAACTCCGATGTAGCACATGTGGAGTCCACGTTTGAGGCATGCCTGCTTTACCTGTTCGAGGTAGTCGTCATCGGTCGAAGCGAAATGGGTGAAGTGCAGATCGACACCGTCCATTTGGTACTCGGCTGCTTTATCGATGATCCCGAGAAGGTCGATATTCCCTGCATTGAACGTGTCGCGGTAAGAGAGAGATTGAAGACTAAGTTTGATCATGGTGACTCATTTCTTTGCTGGACGACGGGCTGGATTCAAAATTGAAAAGCCAACTATGTCGACGAGCTTGTATATCGGGATGGCACGGAATGTACCACCGAGGAGCGCCGAATCAAGGGGTTGCGGGAGTGTTTCTTTAAGCGATGGATGATTATGGACCAGACTTCTTACTGTGTTGACGGGATTCACGTAAGCTTCGCGAATCGGTAAAGGGGTCGGCGTTGTTGGCGTGGTCCAACTCTGCGGCAGCGACATTCGGGAAGACTTAATGAAGAAAATCGATTCACATTTGCATGTTTGGTCACACGATCCTGAAAGCTATCCGTACCGGGCTGGTCAGCAGCCGCCGACGGCACGTGGTGATGCCGAGTTTTTACTCGATCTGATGGATGAGGCAGACGTAGCAGGCTCGCTTATCGTGCAACCGATTGTGCACGGCTTTGATCATTCGTACGTTGATGACACGTTGGAACAGTGGCCTGATCGATTTGTCGGCATGTGCCTTGTCGATCCACAAGCCTCTGATCCCGTTGGGATGCTCGAAGAACTCGTTGGCCGAGGATATCGCGGGGTGCGGTTCAACCCTGGACTGTGGCGCGAGGGCGAGCTAATGAACGGCGATGTTGGTAGGGCGCTGTACAAGCGCGCTGGCGAATTAGGGATTCCAGTTGGTTTCCTTGTGAGTCCGCATAACTACCACGAGATCGAAACGCTCGCCGCTGTGTACCCGGAGACCGAAGTGATTGTCGACCATTTCGGACATTGTGTTCCGTCGGTAGATGGCTCGGAAGTACCAGAGTTTGAACAGTTGATTGCTATGGCCCGATACCCACAGATCAACGTGAAGCTTTCTGAGTTTCCACGTGCTTCAAACCAAGAATTTCCGTATGTGGATATGTTCGACTGGGTGCACCGTCTGATCGAGGCGTATTCGTCTGATCGACTTATGTGGGGCACTGACTTCCCGTTCATCGTCGAGCAGACCGGATACACCAAAGGCTGGGAGATCGCCGACAAGATACAGCCTGCGATGGGACCAGGACTCGCCGATCAGATTCTCGGTGGAACTTGCGAACGATTGTTCGGTACTTGGGGCGACTAGGCGCCAGCCAAGTTTTCGCTAACTCGATTACATTGGCGCTCTGAATCTTCGAGCATTCACCCCATGATGCCGGTCGCTGGCTTATAGTGTGCATTCGCCGGATCACACCTCAAAAGGAACCTCGATGACATCGTCGCCAATTCCATCTTCAGCTCCTGACGCAGTAAAACGAATGACTGCCGCAGCGAACGATTTTTTGAACTCGCTTGATGATTCACAGCGAGCGACTGCATCGTTCGATTTCGCGGGTGATGAGCGATATAAGTGGGCATACACTCCGATAGATCGCGAGGGGCTTCTTCTTCGTGAAATGAACGATGCTCAGCGTAAGGCTGCGTTCACGATGATGGAGACCGGCTATAGCGCACGTGGGGCGGCGACTGCTCATCGGATTATCGAACTCGAGACCATCTTGGGCGAGTGGGAGAAGATCAGCGAGAATATTTCTCAGTGGGAACGAAACACCGACCGCTATTGGTTCAGCGTTTTCGGCACCCCGGGAAGCGTCGACGAGCCATGGGGATTCCGCGTTGGTGGTCACCACATTGGTCTTACTGCAAACATCGTCAACGGCGAGCATGTTGCGATTCTGCCGTTGTTTTTCGGAGCGAACCCGGCTGTGATTCGTCACGGTGATCGCAAGGACGAGCGAACGCTTGTCGAGGAGCAGGATTGGGCGAGGGCTTTATTGATGTCTATGGACGTAGATCAGACGAAACTGGCAGTTGTTGATCAGGTTGCTCCTGCCGATATTTTGACTACGAACGTCCGTTCAGCCGATCCCAACATCGCTCCCAAGGGGATTGGATTTGGGTTGTTGGGTAACCAGCAGCGGGATCAGCTTGTAGCGCTTGTGAAGCACTACGTTACACGCGCTTCCGGCGACCTCGCCTCAAACTACTGGCATGAAGTGGAGTCGGCAGGATTCGATGACGTGACGTTTGCGTGGGCGGGGCCGGCTGAGGTCGGTGCGCCGCATTATTATGCAATCAGGCATCCACGATTCTTGATCGAATACGACAATACCCAGAACGGTGCAAATCACATTCACTCGGTGTTGCGTGACTACGCTCACGACTTTGGTGAAGACCTATTGGCTGCTCACTACAGGGCATCGCACTAGGTTTTTGATCTGTAGTACGACCGTTTGATGGCTATTAACTCCAAAAATCTCGAAAACGACGAGTTCGGTTACTCGTGCTACGCAATCGTGGCTCCAGCTCCGTCGGAGCTAGTCGGACCGTTACTCGATGTCGAAAAGGCGGCTGGACAAGATCGTGCAAAGATTCCAGCTCACGTCACGGTCAAAGGAACTTTTTACGACATAAAGAGCCTCGATAATTTGCTCGAAGTGACTCGTTCTGTTGCTCGTAGCCACCAGCCAATTAATCTCGATACAGCAGGTATGGAAATTAGCGAATCGGAGCACAGCGTAAAACTCGAGTTTGTCGTTAATCCCGAGATTCAGGTACTTCACGATGACTTAATGGCTCGTATTGGACCACTTGGAAAATCGGCGTATCCAGACGATCCTTATCAATCGCACATGAGCATCGTCAATGAAGTTAAGCCCGAGGGTGTGGCAATCGCCAAACAACACCTAGACGAGATTGACCTAGGTGATCACCTGCGGTTCGAAGCTATCGACCTAATGGCGCGTGACGGTGTTGCTTGGGGTGGCGTTTGGAAGCAGTTGGAGCGGTTCGAGTTAGGTGCTGGCTAGCCGGTCGCCAAAAGATTAGCTACAGCGAAGAGCAGTTTGAAGCGCATCAGCATTCGACTTCATGATGTCGAGATAGTCGAGTCCGGTAGAAGCCTGTTCCGAGGTTCTAACTTCGAGTGGATGAAGTGAAAGAAGCTCAGCGCCCGTCTCGGCTGCGACCGTTTCTGCCAGTCGGTTGCTGACGATAGGTTCTTGCATGATGTGCGAGATGCCTAGCTCGTTAATCTTTTTGATTACTCCTGCGATCTGGGCAGGTCCAGATTCAAACTCAGGCGATAGACCTGCGAGTCCGATCTGCTCGAAGCCGTAGCGTTCGGCCATGTGCCCGAATGCCAAGTGTGAAACAACTACGCTATCAAGCTCGCAACTAGAGATTTGCTTGTTGATTAGATCATCCAACGCCTGAAGTTCGACGTCAAGTCCGTCTGCATTTCGCGTGTAAATCTGAGCGCCTTCAGGGTCGACCTCTATGAGCGCTGACAATATTCGATCGGCCTGCTTTTGTGCCTTTAGTGGGTTCAGCCAAACGTGGGCATCGAATGTCGAATCGTCTACTGCTTGTCCGCCGTGATCTTCGCCAGCCGATTCGAGATTAATCGTCTGCACGGTGACCGTCGGCGAGTCATCACCGTCAGCGTCTGAAGCAGCCGCAGCAGCGTTTAGAGCCCAAGATTCGAACGAAGGGTGATTGTAAATAAATAGGTCAGAGTCTGAGATAGCTCGGACGTCTGACGGAGCTGGTTCGAAATCGTGTGCCTCGACTCCAGGCTTTGTCAGCTGATTTACAGTTATCCGATTTCCACCAATCTTTTCCGACAAAAACGTCAAAGGGTAAGTGGTCGTGATCACGGTCACTTCGCCGCCAGGGGGCGGATCGAGATCGCCATCGCAAGCTATGGCGACAACGGAAATTGCCACGAGCAGAAGTACCAATAGAGCGTTTCGAGAAAAGTTCTTTTGAGACGTAGTGTCAGACATTGATTTTGGGAAAATGGGGAGAGAGTTGATAAGAGTCAGTGTAGCACGCAATATGTGATACTGGGTATCACTAAAGTGCACAAATAAAATTCGTTCAAACTACGAAAAAGTTGTCGAGCTGACTAGCTTGGTTCGACGATTTTCCAGCGAGGAACCGTGCCGCCTTCGGCGCCACGAGTCGACTTGTAGAGGACTCGATTGCCTGAGCTCGAAGATTCCGGTGCTTGCTCGACAGTCTCGCCGCCTGACCAGTTGCCCCACGCTGCACCGCAACTGGTGCAGTTTTCCGATTCGTACATGCTGCCCGTTGTGTGGCAATTGGCGCAGAACGTAGTTAGCCCAGCATCGATGGCTGCTTGGTTCGGAGCGGTGTCGGCTCCGCAAGCGGGGCAGTTTGGTGCTGATGACGGCAGGAACCGGGGTGTCAGCACTTTGGCGCAAACTTTACATGTGAATATGGGGCGGGCTTCGGAAGTCATTCTTACTCGTGATTTGATTCGGTTAATTTTGGCGGATTGAATTGTATAGAGAGTCTACGTGCTTAGGATTCCGGTGATCTCACCATCGTCTGAGAGATCAATATCCCACGCATTCGGCTTCGATGGAAGACCCGGAAGAGTGATGATATCGCCAGCGAGCGTCACGATTTGGCGTGCTCCGGCAAGAATACGCAATTCCCTTATAGGAAGTGTGTGTCCAGAAGGGGCACCTTTCAACTTTGGGTCGGCTGAGATCGAAAGGTGGGTTTTGGCGATACAGACCGGATAGTTCCAGCCGTTTGCTGCGAACCGACGTGCGGTGGTTTTGGTCATTGGTCCCCACTTCACATCACCAGCGAGGTAGAGGGACTTTGCCATATTTTCGACTTTGTCGAAATAGTCGTCATCGTCTTCGTAAAGAAGCTTTACTTCGGAAGGCTGATCAGCGGCTTTTACAACCGCGTGTGCCAGTTCGATCATGCCATCGCCGCCCTCGGCGAATCCCTTGGCTTCTTCTACTCCGATCGCTCCAGCAGCCATCGCAACTTCTTTGACCACAGCGATTTCTTCAGGGGTGTCAGTAGGGAAGCGGTTGATAGCGACTACGGCCGGAAGACCGTACAGCTCAACGATGCGCAACGCGTTTTTGAGATTTTCACCACCACGGCGTACTGCTTCAGGATTTGCAGCAGCCATATCTTTTATTGCGACGCCGCCGTGCCATTTGAGTCCGCGGATCGTAGCGACCACTACTGCCGCTGAAGGCTTGGGGCCACCCTGACGAACTTTTATATCCATGAACTTTTCGAACCCGAGATCGGCACCGAATCCGGCTTCAGTCACGACGTATTCGCCGCAGTTGATCGCAAGCTGGTCGGCGATGATAGACGAGCAGCCGTGGGCGATATTGCCGAACGGACCCATGTGAACGATGGTTGGCTGACCTTCGGCGGTTTGGGCAAGGTTTGGCTTGATGGCATCGCGAAGCAGAGCCATGATCGAGCCGATGCCTTTGATCTCACGGGCCGTTACTGGAGTAGCGCCGTCTTTCTTCCACCCGACTACGATGTCGCCGATTCGCTCTCGGAGGTCTTTGTAAGAGCTAGCAAGAGCACATATAGCCATGATTTCCGATGCGGCGTTGATGTCGAATCCGGCTTCACGAACTGGGCCGTTTAGTTTGCCGCCGGCGCCGGTCATGATCGTGCGAAGTGAACGGTCTTCGGCGTCGGTCACGCGTCGCCAGGTGATACCGGTTGCGTCGAAATCGTCGATTGCGTTTCGGTAGACAGCGTTGTCGACCATCGCGGCCAGTAAGTTGTGCGCAGACTCGATGGCGTGGAAGTCGCCAGTGAAATGGAGGTTGATGTCGACTGCTGGCTGGACGGTCGATTTTCCTCCGCCAGTACCGCCGCCTTTGTGCCCAAAAACAGGTCCGAGTGCTGGCTGTCTGATGGTCAGAACCGGTTTTTTACCGATCTTTGCTAGACCTTGGGTGAGTCCTATCGCCGTGGTCGATTTTCCTTCCCCTGCCGGGGTCGGCGTGATCGCTGTGACTACGATCAGCTTTGCCTTATCAGCGATTTCGGGGAAGGCATCGAGCGGAATTTTGGCTTTATCGTGACCGTAAGGCTCTAAAACAGAAGGATCGAGGCCCATATCGGCCGCGAGGTCAGCAATTGATCGCATGAAGGAATCTTTGGACTATCTATATTGGGAGGCTGTGTTCGCCAGCCCGGCGAGTTGAAATTTGCTCAAACCACATAATTCTACGTGCGAACCCGAATTTTGGCTTACTTCGTTGGCAAGGCCAATTGGGGGGATTGTTGCTGAGCAACCACTTGGCTCGGGGTGCTCCGGTGACGAACATCACTATGGCGACGATTGCAACCAGAATAGAGCTGATGTAGGTCCATACGAGCAGTGCTGAGGCAACGGCGATTGCCGCTAGTAGCACTTCGATCAGGAATCGAATTCTGCCGGGTACGGCAACGACAACGTGTCGTTTATCTCCGGTTGTCGAAAATACGCCGGGTAACGTCACTAGAACTGCCAGGGCGGGTATAGCTGCAAGCCAGTTGCCCGTGAGATCGGCTGCAGCCCATGGACCAGCGATCCATGAACCAGTTCGATGGCGAATCTTGAGGCTGCCGAAAATACTGTGTCGAGAGGATTATCGAACTTTGTCAGCGAGTCGTTGTTGCTTATGCAGCAGAAATTGTCAGGTGCAAGGCACTGCATTCAAGTCGTAGACCCAGGCTAGACCGGCTGTATCAAATAGTTTTGAACTTGCGGCCAACCGTGAGGAAGACGAATCCGATCGTGCCGAGAACTGAGACGATTTCCCAGTGGATAACTCTTCCGATGGCAAGATTGGCTATGACAGCAATGGTAAGCACGACCGCGACAGCGATGACCGAGAACGCCAATGCTCCAACCCAACTGCGATTTACGTCGGCTGAGTGCATCTTCTTCGTGTTGTTTTTACCTTGGTCTGCCAGCGTATCGCTCCGTTGATTTAAGGTGGTGGCGGCTCGACGTTTAGCCAAATAGCCGGACTCACGTTGATTGAAAAATTGTAGGTGCGGCCGAAGTAGCGGGAGAGACGGCTCACGGTATCCCCGGCAGCACCATGAATTATTTGATGCGGGTCGTTTGACGGACGATGCGAATTTGAAACTACGTGCTAGTCGGCCACGCTGTTACTTGGGTGTTGCCGGCTTCGTTGCAAACAGAATCGTAGCCGCCGCAATTATGCAGAACCCGGCAAGGGCGAAAAGTGACGAATCATAGGATCCCGTGTTGTCGTAAACCCTGCCGACAATTACCGGAGTTGCCATCATGCCCATTGCCATTGGGAATGCCGACATGCCTAAGATCACACCGAAGTGCTTACGCCCGAAGTAGTCGCCTCGCATGGCGTGAAGCATTGGCGTCCGACCGCCAAACCCGAGTCCCCAAATCACTGCGAACGCTAGAGCACTCCAGTAGCCGACTGCCATGGCAAGCAGCACCATCGACACCCCTTGTAGCAGGATGAGTACCGGAACGATTGCGCGTTTGCTTATTCGATCACCCAAGAAGCCGCCTATCATCTGGAACGCGAACGAAGACAACGCCATGATCGGAATGATCGTCGCCGCTCTGGCGTCGGATAGATTCACTCCATTTGGGTCGGTTAGCTGGAAGAATATGTGTGCTGAAACCGCACCCACCGAGAGGTTAGTCAGAGTGTGGGTGATCGATATCGACCAGAACGCTCGTGTTCGTAGTGCCTGCTTAGCAGTGAAGTCATGCTGGAATTTTGGGGCTGAATCCTTATCGTCAGGCTTCGACACCTGTTCCATCAGGTCACTGTATTCAGGAGCACGCTTGCCAGCTATGTACGCAAGCGGAGGGCCAACAGCGATGGTGATGATTCCGATGACGAACGTGGTATCACGCCAGCCGTGATTGTTGATGCCCCAGACGATTGCCGGAACGAGCACGCCACCGAGGCTCGAACCGCCAATAACGATAGCCATCGCTGTTGCACGTTTGTGAGGCATCCAGGCGTTGACCGCCGACATCGAAGGCACGAATCCGCCAATTGAGAACCCGAGTGAAATTACGAAGTAGGCGGCGTAGTACTGAATGGGTCCCTGAAGTTGGGAGTAAAAGATGAGTCCGCCGCCACCAATAGTAAAACCGGCAACGACCATTTTCCCTGTACCAAACTTATCGGTGAGCCATCCTTCGAGAGGGCCGAGCATTGCGCCACCGAATCGTCCGAAAGAAGCGACTCCGGCTACTAGCGCACGCGACCATCCGAATTCATCTTCAATGGCTCTGAACAGTGTGCTTGCGGCCTGAAACGTTGGCCCGGAACTGACGAGCATGTTCATCGCGCCGGCAAGTGCTACCCACCAACCGTAGAAGACGCGCCCGGCTCGTGACTTCGGGCCGGTTGGATTTTCGGTGGTCATTAAGCAGGACTAAATTGCGGGTTGCGATGGGAGTAGAAGCAAGAAGAGTACGACCATTCGCGTTGAGATGCATATAGGAATCAACTCGATCGTCGATCAAATCTCTAATGATGGATATACACAATTTCGGGCAACCGGCGTAATCTGTCGCTCAGAATCGATAAGAACCAACGTCAGGACCCGCATGAAAATTACAAAGATCACAACGACGATGCTGCACGACCCTGACGGGTACGTGATTCAGGATGCAACGATTCCGGCTATCGATCCGAATGCTAGAGGCAAGAGCCAGCTGTTCGTTCACATCCATACGGATGAAGGCGCGATTGGACTCGGGTATGCACCGGGACACCGATCTATTCAGGCGGTGATTCACGACAGTCTGGATGGAGTGTTGGTCGGTCAGGATCCGTTCATGATCGAGAAGCTCTGGCAGGATATGTACTGGCGAGTGCGTGGTATTGGTCGTAAGGGCGTGGCTTTTCAGGCTATAGCTGCTATCGACATTGCGTTGTGGGATTTGAAGGGAAAGGTGCTGAATCAGCCTATTTACCGATTACTGGGTCCGGCGCATGAGACGGTTCCGATTTACGGGTCGGGTGGTTGGACGAACTACTCAGAAGGTGAATTGGTCGCCGAGCAGATGGGGTACGTTGAGCGGGGAATTCCTCGGGTGAAGATGAAAGTTGGCAAGGATTTCGGTCGATCAGAACGAGAAGATATCGCACGTCTTGCCGCCGTTCGAAAGGCAGTCGGTGACGATGTCGAGATATACGTCGATGCCAATAACGGGTACTACGCCAAGCAGGCGATAAAGATGTCGAAGATATTCGAGCAATTCGATGTTGGGTGGTTCGAAGAGCCTGTGCTGGCTGACGATATTCCTGGTTTGGCTCAGATTTCACAGGCCACTACGATTCCTGTGGCTACGGGCGAGCATGAGTACACCAAGTACGGCTTCAGGGATTTGCTGATGGCCGGAGGTGTGGATATTGTCCAGCCAGACGTCCATCGGGTTACAGGCATTACCGAATGGATGAAGGTGGCTGCCATGGCCGATGCGTTTAACTTGCCGGTCGCTCCGCACGCCGTTTCGCTAGTTCATTTGCACTGTGCGATGGCTACCCCGAATCTCAAAGTCGTTGAAGTTCTCGGAGCAGATGAAAAAAGCCAAAGTGTTTGGTGGACGGAAGTGCCGCCTTATGGTGATGACGGCACTTGGAAACCGTTTGCGGATCGACCAGGGCTGGGATTAGAGATTAACCCTGACTCACTGAAAAATAACGTGATTGACTGATATCTGACCCGCTATAACAATTAAGGAACTAAAAATGTCTTCAGGTAATCGTCTCGAAGGAAAAACAGCAATCGTTACCGGAGGAGCATCCGGTATTGGCGAAGCTACTTCGCGGTTGTTCGTCGATCAGGGCGCTCGGGTGGTAATTGCCGATATCGACGACGCCAAAGGTAATGCGCTTGAAGCTGAACTGAACCAGAACGGTGAAGTCGCAATGTATCGCAAGCTCGACGTCACTCAAGAGAGTCGATGGATCGAGGTTGTCGACGAGACGATGGCGAAGTGGGACCGACTCGATATCGTGGTCAACAACGCCGGGATGTCTGGGGCAAAGGGCAGGGCGACCGTCGAAGACACGATCGTCGAAAATTGGGACACCGTGTTCGCAGTGAACTCGACCGCTGTCATGCTCGGAACTAAGACCGCTATTCCAGCGATGAGGAAGAACGGCGGCGGTTCGGTGGTGAACGTTTCGTCGATCTTCGGAATTGTTGGATCACCTATGGGTGCTGCGTATCACGCTTCAAAAGGCGCGGCGCGGACATTCAGCAAGGCGGCAGCGGTTCAGTACGCCCCAGACAATATTCGTGTGAACTCAGTTCATCCCGGCTTTACCGATACGCCGATGACTCTCGACATTCACTCTCAAAAAGAGATTCGTGACGCCCGTTTGGCGATGACGCCAATGGGTCGACTCGGATTGCCAATCGATATTGCGTACGGAATTCTTTATTTGGCTTCCGACGAAGCTGGGTGGGTAACCGGGACCGAGCTTGTTATCGATGGCGGCGAGATCGCCTGGTAGGTGTAGTTGTTCTTGCTGGACAGTTTTATTGCCTAGTTCGTTCGACGCTGTCATTGCGAGAAGTCCCGTAGGGCGCCGTAGTAACCAGTCGACTTAGCTTCGCTGTTGGCTATCGGGATACTGTTCGCAAAGCCTGTTGCTCGCTCACATTCGGTCATAGCGTTGCTCGGCGTTGCTGATTGCCAGGTCGTGCCTCATCGCAATGACAATCGGCGATGTATGTGGCTACTGCTCTCTGCATTAAATAAGAAAGCCTCCTGTGGGTCTAGGAGGCTTTCTCGCGTCTGAGGGGCTGTATGAGCTTTTGAACTAAGACTTTGCCTTGCGGGGCAGGGGAGATGTCTAGCCCATCATTCCGATGGCGCCGATCATTGATCCTTCGCCTTCGGTTGCTTTCGAGCCCTCTTTCAGTTGACCTGTGTCTGAGAGGTACGCAAGTACTGCCTGGACACGAGCATGAGCTTTGGGTTGAGGTTGTAGTCGCATATTCGAGAAGATCAATCCGATGTGTCGTTCAACCGTTCGAGGCTGGATGAACAGTTCTTCAGCAATTGCTGCGTTAGATAGTCCGCGAGCCATACAGTCGAGAACTTCACGTTCACGCTCTGTCAGTTCTGAACGGAACTGGCTCTCACGACTGTTCTGGGTGCCTGCAAGCTTCGCAACGATTTCGCTGGCGAGGTAGGTCTTACATTCAGCGACATCCTTCACTGCCTGTACTAGGTCAGAAAGGCTCTGTAGCGACTGCTTCAACAAATATGCTTTGCCTCTGACGTTGCCCTTTAGGAATTCTCGAACGAACTCATCTTCGTCGAAAGCTGAGAGCAGATCTATTGCCATTTCAGGGTGCTTCTCTCGAATAATTCGAGCTGCATCTACACCGTTGAGTCGAGGCATTCGACCGTCCATGATTACCACGGTTGGTCCGAGTGTGTCGGCAAGCACGAGTGCTTCCTGACCATCGCCGGCAAATTCAACGATCTCGATATCAGGGTCAACATACCGTACGCCTGACGCATGATCTCGTGATCTCGTGATCATCGATCATCAAAACCTTAATGTTTTTCTTTGCTACAGAATCCGTAGTCACAGCAGCCTCCTCAGGCGTTTGATTGCGAGCAATCGCTCAGAACCAGTTGTCTATTTAAAATCAGTCGGAACTTACCGGATGGAGAGTCGCAACGACCCTCCATCCGGTAAGTTCTTGGGTGGTGTCGGCCGGCGATTGGACCGGCGTTGGAGAGGCACTTGTTATGTTGCCGCCCATACCTTTGAATGATTCCCGAATATACTCGGGAATTACCCACTCGTTGGTGGATACTTCGTTCCATGGCTCGGTTACGAGATCAATCTCAATTGAACCATCATCGGCGGCAATGATCTGCCAGACGATTAATCCACCGCCCGGGATTGATTCGGGTGACGATAGAAAGAGTTCAACCAGTATTTTCTGGCAGAGCGATGAATCGGCTTAGCAAAAAGCTTCACCAAGAGCAGCAGGATCTTCTCGTCTGGCAACGTCGATCTGTGCAACTTTGACAGCGGATGCCGTTAGATGCTGCACAGTTTCGAGTCCTTCAACAATGTCGATATTTTCGATGGTTACGGGCTCCGCTTTTGCGAAGCTCCAGATTCCACGAGAGATGTCACGAGCTCGAAGACTCGCAGATTCGATCATCTCTAAATAGCCGCGTACCTTGCTTGTGTCGGCCTGAGCAAGATCGGGAGAGGTTGAAGCATCGATTGCTTCTTTAGCAAGTTCAGGAAATCCTAGAGCGATGCATATCGGCCCGTTTAGATCGTGAGCCAAACCGGAAGATATGCGTCAAATAAGTTCAAACTTATGGGCTGCCGCGTGGGACACTACTACTTGTCGGTTCTCAGTACTCAATGGTTTGTGCCTAGACCTTCGCCTGTTTGTGAACGCCGAGAACTTCGAGAACCTGACGCACTTGCTTTACTCGAATCGGCTTGCGGATAAGGGTGATAGGCCCATGATCCATCGCTTCATCTATCAGGTTGGCGTCACCTACACCTGTTACCAGTACGACCGGGGTTTTTATGCCCTGTAGTTCGACTGCTTTGAGCAAGTCGATGCCAGTTCCGCCGGGCATGATTATGTCGAGAAATATTGCTTGGAACGTTGAAGTTTCGAGTTTTGCAATTCCTTAAACAGCTGTACCAGCGCTGGATACGCTGAGGTCTTAGCCTTCGAGTATTGCCGTGAGTAGATCGACCACTTGGGGATCATTATCAACTAGCAGTACTTTGGGATTCGCTTCGGGCGATTGTGCGAATGTTCCTAGTCCATGAGCAGATCGGACTAAACCTCGTTGTTCTAGAAGATCTACCGCCGAGCGAAGGGTTGTGAGCGAAACACCGTACTGTTTTGCCATAACGTGCTGGCTTGGCAGACGGTCGCCATGATTGACCACGCCTGATTCGATCTGTTTTTGCAGATCATCAGCGATCGATACGTATCGCAATCCTGGGCTATTCGTTTCTGCTCGTGAAACCATTAGATGTACTACTCGGGCCGGTCTGGTGTCGGTGAATCATCAGCCTCATGCTGGCGATTCACCGTCCTCGTTATGTAGGTCTTTCGGAATACCGATACACCAGAAGTTACAATGCTCCGACACCCAGTCAAGTGGGGGTAGCACACATCTTGTGCGTCCACACCCAAACTCAACCGAGGTTTGTACCGAGTGGAGCCGGGTTACTTCACCCTGGGGCGACCAACGGTCTGCCCATGAAACGTTCGGGGGGGGCCGATGCTGTAGTGTCTTTTTGCACCTGATAAGCACCTATTAGTTCGAGCACCGTGGGGGCGACATCGAAGAGCCTTGCTTGGAATACAGGTATGCCGACGGCAGACTGAGCACCATCGGGCCGAATGATCGTCGTCAGCACATCGTTGACCGAATGAGCGGAAGTGTCGTCTTCGATATTGCCGTGGTCGGACGTAATGACGATAAAGGTTCCGGCGTTTTTAGCCGCTTCTGCCATTTCGACAAGAGAGTCGGCTGCTGCACGATAAGCGGCTTTGGCTTCTTCATAGCGCGCTGGTAGAAGGTGTCCCACCATGTCGGGGGCGGCAATGTTGCAGCAGATCAACCGAGACGTGCCTTTTTCGATTGCCTTTACGACATCAACGGTCACTTCTTTGGCTCGCATACCAGGGTGAAGGTAGAAGTCAGTGTCGGTCTTTACGCCATCCTCTTCGCCGTGTGATGGTGTGACGAAACGAGCTTCGTTTGCACCGTTAACCGGATCTTCACGTCGGCCGCGGAAGAAGTAACCCATGTGGGACGACTTAACGCTTTCTGCAACCAGTGTGTATTCATCATCGCCGACTGTTTTTGTCCACTGCGCAAGAAAATTTGCCGAGTGAGGTTCGGTTTGGAAGGCGACTGATATACCGTAATCAGACTCGAAAATCGGGTGATATTCGGCGATTGCACAAATATCGAGATTGAGGTTGTGGTCGATCCATGAACCGTCCCATTTTCGCCCGCGCGAATCACCTTCGGATTCGAGGAACAGGCGTGCGCCCGCGAGAGAACCGATTTTTGATCGTTGTCGATCTGAACGGAAATTTAGATCAATAAAGGCATCGTTGACGGCGATCGATGGCACAGATCCGTCGGTTTTGAGAACCGCTATCGGCGGGATGTCCTGATCTGTTTTGCCTGAATCGTGGGTTGCCGAGATGATCGATCGAGCTGCGGCGATATCGGCGACTCGTTGACCCACGCTGCCAGTCAGCAGGTCGAAGTCGGCTTTGGCGGCAGCTTCTCTGTAGTCACGGTCCATAGCCGTCGAGCGTCCGACAAGCCAAGCGAGTGACGACTCGGCATTGTATTTCGATAGAAGCGTTTGCAGTTGACCGACGAAATCACCTGAACCGTTTACGGCGACGATAGAACTATTGGCGGCTGAATCACGACCGTCGAGAATCGCCTGCATTTGAACCTTTTTGGGCGAGATTCCATGCCGGACGAACAATAACTCTAGGAAAGCTTCCAGATGATTCCAAGCGCTGTGGACCCGTCCATCGCCACCACCTACTCCTGATAGGAGGAAACAAAAATTGATCGTCGATCCACGTTCTTTTGCTCTAGTTATCGTGCTGTTAAATGCAGGATTTTCGAAGAACTCGCCAGTGTTGATTGAGTTGGTGATCTTAAGCGGGAGTTGCGGAGCGAGTTCCGTGTTGCCGATCTGTTGATGCCCGGTTTCGGAGTTGCCCTGAACTGCTGGGTCGAGATCCTCGAATCCAGCCCAGATGCCAGAGGCACTTGTTGGTATAGAAAGATTGGAGTTTCGTAGCGACCAAAGATTGCGGGCTGCTGAAGCCCACGGAACATATCGCTGTTCTTCAGCGACGGATTCGACAAGCGAATCGATGCGTTCGATCAGATCAGCGTTCAGGAATCCTCGGCAAGTTTGGAGATCGCTGATCCACGTGAGGGCGTCACGAGTCGGCGTATCGGCTTCGAGCGATTCAACGTGAACTGGGTACAGCAGGTTCTTCGCCCATGTGGCGTCGTGTCCGATTCGCTCTACGGCCGAGACTATAAGTTCTTGATCGTTCTGGTCGAGTTGAGACCACGCGGCATCGACTACCGCTTTTGACCGTCCACGGCTGAATCCAAGTCCGTCGATTACTGCCAGAAGTGCTTTTTGCTTGCTATTAGCCAATTCTCGTGCGTTTCCTTGTTCGTTCTCGTTGCTTGATACGAAGTTGAAATCTAGTCGGCCACTGTCAGCCAGTTGACCTTTACGTCATATATATCGGCATCTGAAATGTCGTTTGATTCGAGCCAGCCCGCCGGGAGTTCCAATGCGGTGATCCACTCGCCTTTCGGCACGTAGTTGGTTGCTTCAGTGGCGCACTTCACTTGCCAATTACCGTCGCTTAGACCGTCACGGAGGCATGGGGTCATGGTGATTTTATCGGCTACATTGTGTGAACGCTCGATGTACAGGATGTCGATCGGTACGTAAGTGTTGTACATCCAAAATCCTATTGTTTTCGGCTCCGGGTAGTAGAAGAACATACCGGTTCCTGCGGGTATCGACTCACGGCACATCAGCCCCTGTGCTCGTTCACTTGGATCGTCGGCGATTTCAACGATTACTTTCAGGTCGAGATCACCCAAACTTACGGTCACCTTCGACTGACCCAGATATCCGTACTCAAGATCGCTGCAATCTGCTGAGTCAATAAACGCGCCCGGAGACGGTAGAACTACCGGTGTTGGGGTCGGTGGCTCTTGTACGCTCGTCGAACAAGCCGCAAGAAGTGCGATACTTGCAGCCGTCACTAGGGCGAATAAGGCGACGTTCGCGTTGCAGATAGGATTTTTCACAGATCGATGGTAACTGACGAATTTCGTTGTTCATACATTTGGAAGATCTGTCAGAGCTCTCAGAGATCGATGTCGCCAATATCTTGAGCACTGAGCAACGTCCAACTTCGGCCACTCAAGAGCCGAACGCAAAAATAAGCCCGTTCGCTGCATTCAAGATCCGAAGTTTTCGATTCCAATGGTCGGCAGATGCGATGACCACTTGGGGTTCGGAGATGGAAACTCTGATCCTTGGTTGGTACATCCTTGTCGCAACCGACTCTCCGTTCTTGGTGGGGTTGCTTGGTGCATTGCGATTTTCGGGAACGCTTACCGCACCGATAGTCGGCGTTCTAGCCGACCGCATGAGTCGGAAGGTGTTGTTGATTGTGTTTCGTACGGGCGCGGGGCTTTCGGCGTTAGCACTTTTGATATTGGCTGCAACCGATCTGATTCAGCCGTGGCACGTGTTTGTTATTGCCAGCATCGGCGGGATGTTAAGGCCTGCTGACAACGTTCTTAGGCAATCGCTAATCGCCGATACCGTGCCACGAAACCTGTTGATGAACGCTTCAGGATTGGCGAGGACGACTCAAGACACCGCACGTATCGTTGGAGCGTTGTTAGGTGCGACGTTATTGTCGAGACTCGGGCTCGGCTGGGCGTATGTTGGTGTGACGATTTTCTATTCGTTGAGCGTGTTGATGGCTCTCGGTATCAGCACAGTCAGATCGAACATATCAGTGAAACGCGCTAACCCTGTTACTGAGATGAAGCAGGGACTGCGGTACATGGTCGATTCGCCGGTGATTCAGCCGATCATGTTCCTCGCATTTCTGGTTAACGCGACCGCGTTTCCGCTTACGAACGGGCTACTCCCCGTGGTTGCTAGAGACGTTTACCAGCACGACGAAAACGGACTGGCGTTGATGGTTGCGGTGTTCGCAATAGGTGCGTTGGTGGGATCGATGTTGATGGCGGCAGTCGTTAATTCGCTCCGACCCGAGCGATTCATGATGATCACGATGGTCATTTGGTATGTGCTGCTGATTTTGTTTGCTCAGACCGATTCGAATGCCATGGGTTTACCGCTTCTGGCATTGATAGGAGCGTCGATCAGCTTCTGCATGATTTCGATGTCGGTAGTGCTGATGACCTTCACCAAATTCGAAATGCGTGGGCGGGTGATGGGCATCCGAATGTTGGCGGTGTACGGTTTGCCGATGGGATTGGTGATCGGAGGCTGGTTGATCGAGCAACACGGTGTGCCATCCACGATCACGGGCTACGCAATTGTCGGGTTGATAGCGCTCGTGCTTGCAGTATTGAAATGGCCGAAATTAATCACAGGATTCTCGGCCGAAGAGCGAGGGTAGCGCCCGACTACTGCATGTGCCCCGATACGTCGGAGAGTTGCGAGGGTTTGTCGCTGCTTCGTGCTCGCATTTTTTCTAGGTTGTAGTCGAGTCCGAGTCCAGGGCCGTCGGGGATCCTGATGAATCCGTCCTCAACTTCATAAGGCGTATCGAGAATCGAATCGTTATCTCGAATACCGACTTCCTCGATGTTGTATTCCTGGGCATACGGGAAATTGTTGCTTGGCGCGAGCAGGTGAGCGTGCGCAGCAGTCGAACCGTAGGGCTGGGTGTTGTGGGTCGTCATCGTTGCACCGTGAGCGGTTAGCACTGCTTCGATCTTCAAAAATTCAGTGATGCCGTCGACTTTTACGACGTCGGGTTGAACGATATCGGGCCGATCTTCACGTATGAGTGTTAGATGTTCCCACATGGTGAATGAGTTTTCTCCGGAAGCGATAGGAATGTCGAGTGCATCGGCCACTTCGGCCATGCCAGCGTAGTTCCTGATGTGCACCGGTTCTTCGAAGTGGAACACGCCGAGATCTTCTAGCTGTCGGCCAATCTCGATGGCGTGGTGCACTGAGTAAGCGCTGTTCACATCGACCATCACGTCCATTTCGTATCCGACTTCGTCACGGATCGCCATTACCGTTTCTATCGTCAAATCTCTCGGGTCGTCGATCTTACCGGGAATAGCTGAATGCAACTTTTACGCCGAGTAGCCCTCGTCGCGTAATTTGGCGACACGGAGTGCTTCGTCCTTTGGGGCCATGTCGCGGGCAAGCGAACTAGCGTAGACCTTGATCTTTTCCCGTCGCTTGCCGCCGATGAGGTTGTAGATATGCGTGCCTAGAGCCTTGCCCTTGAGATCCCAAAGCGCGATATCCACTCCAGCAGCGGCGGTGAGCAGTGTCCCTTGGGGACCAGCGACGGCGCCAGCTTTGAACATGTTGTCCCAAATCTCTTCCGAATCGAAGGGAGATCTGCCGACTACCAGAGGAGCGAAGACTGTCTCAATCGCAACTTTCGAAACGTATGGAGCGTGGCGAAAACACTCACCGAATCCTGTTATTCCTTCGTCAGTGTGAAGGACAACATATGGGTACTCTTCATCGAGTATCAGGCATTCGACGCGAGTTATTTTCATCGGGGATTAGCTCGTCTTCGTTGCTGGTACGGATTCCATCGCCAACCATATTTCTTAGATTTCGGGGTATGGCGAAAGTGATGCTTTCTTCGCCGGTGCCAACCCGGTATACATTTTCGGGCGAGATGGCCTCTATAACGGCTTTCACCTGTTTTTCAGGAGTGGATGCCCCTGAGGTGATGCCGATCTTCTCGACTCCTTCGAGCCATGAGCGATCAAGTTCTTCTGGACCGTTGATGAGATGCGCTGGCACACCTTTTTTGATGGCGACGTCTTTGAGTCGATTGCAATTTGAACTGCTTTGAGCGCCGATCACGAGTACAAGTTCGGTCATATCGGCAAGCTCCGTTGCAGCAGCCTGACGATTGGTCGTTGCGTAACAAATGTCATCACGAACGACCGCGTTGGGGTAGCTCTTCTTGATTTTCGAGACTGCGAGGGCGGTGTCGTTTACCGAGAGTGTGGTCTGGGTCAGTACGGCTACCTCGGCATCTTTACCCCAGTCGGGCAATTCCCAATCCTGCCGTTCGTCGATCAGGGTCATATCGGCTTGCCCGGTGGTTCCGATAACTTCCTGATGTCCGATGTGTCCTACAAGAATGATCTTCTTGCCTTCCTTGGTGTACTTCTTTGCCTCGTTGTGAACGCGAGTAACGAGAGGGCAGGTGGCATCGAGAACTACGAGATTGCGTTCTCTGGCGATGGCGTAGTCGGATGGCGGGGAACCGTGGGCAGAGAAAACAACAACAGCGCCTTCTGGAACTTCTTCGACCTTCTCGACCGTTATTGCGCCTTTCGCTTCGACATCGGCGACCACTTTGGGATTGTGGACAATCTGGTGTTTCACATACACCGGTGTGCCGTACTGCTGAATGGCGAGGTCTACGATATCGACGGCTAGATCGACTCCGGCGCAGAAGCCTCGGGGGCTGGCGAGATACACGTCCATGTATTGGCGGCCTATCTTGTGAAATTCGGGCTGGTAAGAATCGTCTTTGTGTGCGCGCAGGCAGGTTTAGTCGATCAGAAGGATGCGATCCGGCCAGAGTGAATCTAAGTATATCGACGACCGAACCGTTTATAGGTTCTGATAAAATTCAGTCGCATGCCGATAGCGTTGCAATAGGGTCGCTCGAATGTGTGCTCTCGGTAAAGTTCGAATCTTTGGCAATTTTTGCGAGGATTAGAGCGGAGAACGCGAATGAAATCGCAACTGATACGAGAATCATTTTGTATCCGAGATTCTCGGATACGTCATTTAGTTCGTCGATTCCTACCCCAGCGAATCGGGCACCAGCTGCTCCGATTAAGGTCGCCACGCTCGTATAGCCAAGCTCTTTCGCCGCGGTAGATCGACTCACTAGGTCGTTTGCGACAGCCCACGTAAGGGTCATGAATAATCCCACCGATATTCCAATGACAATGCCTATTGCGAGAACCGGTCCTATAGAACTTACAAATAAAAGAAGAAGTGAAGAAACTACGCCAGCGACACCGGCGAATATGAATAGACTAGTTCGCCCCCAGCGATCGGCGAGTCGTCCTGCTGGAAGAACGGTCAATGCTGCTGCTGCGACGATTGCCACTACCAACCAATCGGCTCCATCGGCTGGGTTGTCCAGCCCGACGACATCTTGCAAGAAGAATAGGGCGTAAATTTGCATCGAAGACATGGCGGCAATACCAAACGCCAGTGCTACGAGAAATGCCAGATAGTTGCGACTGATGCCTGATCTCGAGGCGGCGGCGGTCTCGGCAACAAATTCCGGAGAATCGACCGTATTCGGTCTCTTCTTTTTGAGCGTTGGGATGAACCAGCCGTCTTTTGGTCGATTCGTGATTACAGTCCAAAGCACGCTTGTCACCACTGCTACGGTCATAAGTGCTGTCGAATACCAGAGCCACTCTGGTGAGTCCTCTTTGTCATATCTCGCCATGAATTGAAGAACAACTACGGTGATCGATCCTGCACCAAAAAGTCGCCACAGGTTCAATACTCCTGCGGCAGCCCCTCTTTCGTTGGCGGGAACGTGGTCGATTATTAGCGCATTCGCTGGCCCTTGAGCAGAGTTTCCAAAGAACTGCATTCCGACGATGGCAAGGATTAATGTGAGAAACGAACTGGTAAATCCGAACAGAATTGTCATCACACCCAAGCCGATTCCGCCGATAAGCAAGTACAGCAGTCGTTTGCCTGGTCGTTCATCACGGTCGCTGAGAGACCCCGCTGCAAGCTGGGCGGCAGCGGCGACGATTAGTCCGAGCAGAGAAATTAATCCCAACGCTCCGTTTTTATCAAGGGCGTAACCGAGTATGGATATGTCGCCTAGTTCTAGAGCTTCGATCACTTTGAACGGCAGTATGCCAGCGCCGATGCCAGTCCAGACTCCAGAAAGTCCGAACGCGTAGATGCTCAGGTTTAAAAGATTTGGTGACCCCGGGCGAGATTTACCGAAAGCGCGCGTAAAAAGCGATCGTAAGGATCGTTCTTCGACGTCGAGCGGGTTGTTGCCGGGCTGGTGAGTCATCTAGCATCAAGTTCGCAACGTTGGATGGCTTCGCACATTTTTACGGTAGCAATAAGTGTGGCGTAATGCTTTGCTTAGTTGTAGTTGGTTCACATCATCTAGGAGTAGCGAGTGTCTAAAGAACTAAAGTTTTACTGTTGGTCTCGTTGAAGTACGTGCCAGAAAGCCCGTCGGGCTCTCGACGAATCTAACACAGAGTACGCATTTCGTGATTTCTTCAAGGAACAATTTTCGGCTGACGAAATCAAAAAACTGAGCGATCTTACGTCCATAGATGAAATGTTTGCGTGGAAGAGTCCAAGTTCAAAGCCGTTTAGGGAACTCCGCGGCAAAGCGACCGACGACGAGCTTATCGAGTTGATGCTGGAGCAGCCTCGGTTGATCAGACGTCCAATACTCACTGACGACGATCAGATTGTGTTTGGGTTCAAGCAGGGCGCATACGACGAACTAATTTGATCCGAACCGTCCGACAGACTGGCAATGAACCAAAGGCTCGAAGATTTGAGTGCTTGCACGCATATCTGGTATCGGTTAGGACAGTCTGAAAGGTTTAGGCCTAGGGATAACATTTTTGGACTACTCAACTAATCCCGAATAACAGGAAAGAGTCCTGGAATGCTGTATTTGAAATCTTGCGCGCGATGCAGCGGCGATATTAATGCCGATGGCGACACTCATGGAACATTTCTTAAGTGTCTGCAGAGTGGGTTTTCGAAAGACCTCTCACCAGAGATGGCGTCTCGTTTGCTTACACCTCGTATGACGCCGGTTGTGCCGATCATTCATTCAGTACAACAGGCATCGTAATAATATCGTCGAAACTGGTCATCGCACGATTTTCGCGATGTGCCAACCTGCCTCTTAAATTCGCATAGGCGTGGAAGAGTAGTTGCGACGTGTGTTTCGAATCAACTCGAGATCAGCATTAGCTCGCGCATATCCGTTCACAGCTCGGTGTTAGAATTCCGGCACAAATTTCTGCGACATTTCAGTGCCGAGGCCCCGATGACTCAAAGCGTGAATCTTGATGTAAATAGCGAACTCGGATTCGCTACGATCACGCTAAATCGCCCCGAGCGATTGAACTCCCTAAGCAACGAATTGCTAGAATCGCTTGCCGATATTCTCGATAGCGTAGCGGTTGATGATTTCATCCGTGCTGTCATCGTTACGGGCGCTGGACGTGCTTTCTGCTCGGGTGCTGACACCGACGAAATGACTGGCGGATCTGGTGACGGCCCCCACAAACCGGGCCTTGGCGGCTCTGAAGATTTGCGACGTGGATTCAAGCTTGCTCAAAGAGTCATTCTTGGTATCTACAAGATGGAAAAACCGGTGATTGCTGCCATCAATGGTCCAGCAGTTGGAGCCGGGTTTGATCTTGCCTGTGTGTGCGACATTAGAGTCGCTGCCGAATCGGCGCGTTTCATGGCCGCCTACATCCACGTTGGTCTATTCCCCGGTTACGGTGGAACGTGGCTCTATCCCCGATTATTCGGGTCGGCAAAAGCTGCTGAGCTTATGTACATGGGGAATTTCATGGAAGTCGACGAGGCGTTATCGCTCGGATTCCTGAACAACGTCGTATCTGAAGACGAACTGATCGCTACTGCCGAGAAGATGGCGCACCGTATCGCCGCAGGCCCACCTATCGCTATTCGCCTCGCCAAGACGATGATGCGGCGCGGAATGTCGATGGATCTTGAAACTTCCCTCGAAATGTCTGCCGCAGCCGAGGCAATCACGTTATCCTCTGAAGATCATGTTGAAGGTATGGCTGCGCATCGTGAAAAACGACTTCCAAGGTTCAAGGGGATTTGATGTACGGAGTTAACGGAAATCCAGTAATTTTCTCTGGGAACTCACACCCAGCGTTGGCGCAAAGTATTTGCGACTACCTTCAGCAGGATCTCGGCAAGATCGAAGTGTTCAAGTTCACCAACGACAACACATTCGTCAAGATTCTCGAAAACGTTCGTCAAAAAGACGTTTTCATAGTGCAGTCTGATGTCGAGCCGGTGAACGACAACATCATGGAAATGTTGATAATGATCGATGCCGCCAAGCGGGCATCGGCTGGTCGTATCACTGCAGTAATTCCTTATTACAGCTATGCACGTACCGACAAAAAAGACCAACCACGCGTGCCGATTACTGGTCGACTAATAGCCGATCTTCTTGAAACAGCCGGTGCCGATCGAGCCATCATGGTCGATTTGCACGCTGGACAGGTGCAAGGGTTCTTCGCAGTGCCGGTAGACGAGCTGACGGCGATGCCGAAGCTGGTCAACTATTTCATCCAGCACAATCTCAAAGATCCTGTGGTTGTTGCAGTCGATATCGGAATATCGAAAAAGGCTCGTTACTTTGCGGATGCGATCAGCGCACCTCTGGCGATCGTGGAAAAACGACGTCTCGGCAATGAAGACCGAGTGGAGAGCATGAACGTAATTGGTGAAGTGGGAGATCGACCGGTAATTCTGTTTGATGATGAGATAAGTACCGGTGGAACTGTAATCTCAGCTGTAGAGGCGATCACGGCGCGGGGAGCAAACGATATTTACGTTGTCGCAACCCACGGGGTTCTGCCAGGGGAAGCATCATCCCGTATTACTGGTAATCCACATATCAAAGAATTGGTAATAACTGACACGGTTCCTCTGATGGAACACAAAGTAAACTCAAAGATCAAAGTAATTTCAATCGCACCGCTTCTTGGAGAAGCGATCAGGCGAATCCACGAAGGCCGCTCGGTTGGAGAGCTGTTCACAATCAATTAGTTGGTAATTGGTGAATGCTTCTAATCTGGTTGATGTTTCTTGGTAAGCCAGTAGCCGTATATGTTCAAGTTCTTCAATAAATTCATTGGCGATTCCAATGAACAAGCCCTAAAAGACATCCAGCCGATCGTCGACGAGATCAACGATCTCGAATCTGACTTTGAGAAACTCAGCGATGAGGAACTGAAGGGCGTAACTGCCGACTTCCGATCACGCTGGGAAGGCGGGGAAAGCCTCGACGACATTCTGCCTGAGGCTTTTGCAGCCGTTCGTGAGGCTTCACGACGAGCAGTCGGTATGCGACCGTTCGATGTGCAGATGATTGGCGGAATCGTTCTTCACCAAGGCAAAGTCGCTGAAATGCGCACGGGTGAAGGCAAGACCCTTGTTGCGACGTTACCCGCGTACTTGAACGCTATTACCGGCCAGGGCGCTCACATCATCACTGTGAACGACTACCTCGCCAAGCTTCACGCTGGTTGGATGGGTCTTGTTCACCATGCACTTGGTGTCACAGTAGGTTGCTTACAGAACGACGGATCTTGGGTCTTCAACCCTGACGCTCCGCTGCCAATTCAGATCGACGGCAAACATGATGAAGATAATGCAGACGCTGCCCCTCCGGTTCGTACGCCTGAAGATAATTTCCAATCGGCAACGAAGCAACAGGCTTATGCCTGCGATATTACGTACGGAACGAACAACGAGTTCGGCTTCGACTATCTCCGCGACAACATGGTTGAAGAATTAGACAGACGAGTTCAGCGAGGTCGTATTTACGCGATCGTTGACGAAGTCGACAGCATTCTCATTGACGAAGCACGAACTCCTCTAATCATTTCTGGCCCAGCCAAAGAGCAAGGTCAGGAATATCGTAAATTCGCAGTTTTGGCGAAACGACTTAGCACTGACGTTCACTTTGAAATTGAGGACAAACGCAAGACGATTGTTCTTACTGAAGAAGGAATTGCTGCTGTTGAGCGAGAGCTCAACATCGAGAACCTATACGGGGTTGAAAACGACGTTCTATCGCACTTCACCGAGAACGCAATTCGTGCAGAGCACGTTTACGCACGTGACCGCGAGTACGTCGTTCAGGGACAAGATGTTGTCATCGTCGACGAATTTACGGGTCGGCTGATGAGTGGGCGTCGTTTCTCTGACGGCCTTCACCAGGCACTCGAAGCGAAAGAAGGCGTAAAGGTTCAGCGTGAGTCGAACACCTACGCAACGATCACTCTCCAGAACTACTTCCGCATGTACAACAAGTTAGCTGGCATGACCGGTACGGCAATTACGGAAGCTGAAGAACTCGATAAAATTTACAAGCTTGAAGTAGTTGAAATTCCTACGAACAAGCCGATTCAACGAACCGACCGTGGCGACTACATCTACATGACCGAGGAAGCCAAGTGGGACGCTATTGCTGAGCGTATCTCCGAGCTTCACCACGATGGCCGACCGGTACTCGTTGGTACCACCAGCATCGAAAAGTCGGAGCTGCTGGGCGATCTGCTTAAGAAAAAGAGCGTTCCGCACAACGTCCTGAACGCCAAGCAGCATGAGCGAGAGGCTACTGTCGTTGCCGAAGCTGGTAAGGCTGGCGCTGTAACGGTCGCAACGAACATGGCGGGTCGTGGAACCGACATTATTCTCGGTGGAAATCCCGATGTAACCACGCCATCCGAGAACGGCTGGCAGAACGATCACGACACAATCGTCCAAAAAGGCGGATTGTTCGTGCTGGGGACCGAACGTCACGAGTCACGTCGCATCGACAACCAGCTTCGTGGTCGTTGTGGTCGTCAGGGTGACCCAGGTGAAACGCAGTTCTTCTTGTCGACCGAAGATGACATTGTTCGACGATTCGGTGGCGATCGAATTCGTGGCGCAATGAATTTGTTGCGATGGGAGGCGAATGTCCCGATTGAGAACAAGATGGTTTCGAAGTCGGTAGAAACTGCCCAGACGAAAGTTGAAGCGCAGAACTTCGAGATTCGAAAGTATCTCGTTGACTACGACGACGTTGTGAACACGCAGCGAGATATTGTTTATCGGCTTCGAGACAAGATCATTGATGGCGAAGAACTACGCTCGACGATTAGTGAATACATCGCAATAGAAGTACGTCTGATAGTCAATGAACGTATCAATGGTGGCTCAGAGAACTACGATGCGGACGGTCTCTACCGAGAGTTGATGATGGTCTTCCCGACCCTCGATGGCTTCCCTGAAAAAGACGATATTTACGAGCTGCGCCCCGAGGAAGCTGAAGAGGTGTTCCTCGATTTAATCGAAACGATCTACGACAAACGAACAGAAGAGTTCGGGACAGAACTGCTCAATAAACTCGAACGCACAATCATGCTGCGAACGATCGACGAGCACTGGGTCGAGCACCTGACGTCGATGGACAACATGCGGCAGGGAATTGGTCTTGAAGCGGCAGGTCAGCGCGATCCACTTGTTGCCTACAAGCACCAGGCGTTCCAGATGTTTACCGCATTCGACGCTACGATCAAGGCGACCATCGCTAAGACGATTTTTCGAGTGGCTTTGACGCAACAGCCGCCACCGACTCAGACTGTCGAAGTGAACGCTGTGAAAAAAGATGCTGAGGTATCGACCCAGAAGGCAAATGCCCTTGCTAGCCAACGTTCAGTGATGGCGAGCGTGAACTCGGGTCATGGTGGCGCTCAGGCAGGTGGAAATAGTCTTTCGGACGTTCCTACCCACACGCCTGACGGCCGCAAGATGAGTCGTTCCGAACGGCGTAAGATCGAGCGACTTCAACGCAAGCAGGCCAAGCAAGACAGCGAGTAGGGTGCCGACGGGTGCCGATGGCACTTTTTATGAGAGATAGAGGGTTGTGTTCATAGTCGGTAAGTTGCTGCTTCATGGCATTTTTTATCGGTTGTTTGGGCTGACGTCGTAGTCACCGTCACCCTGAACTAGATTCACGTTATCGAACTCGCATGGTTTGCGATGTTCAACGATTTATTCAGGTTACTTAGTCAAGAATTGCCCTGAATCGACGATTCTGAACAGGCAACGTTGGCATTCCCACGCAACCTAACCTTCTTCCTAGGGAGAAGGAATTAGATGGGAGAAAGAATCCAGCCACCCTCCATACCGAGATGACCGTTATCCTGTAGCCCATGGACAATAACTCGATTTCTCAGGCGTTCGCCGATGTCGCTGTGCTGATGCAGGCGAAGGGCGAGAACGTGTTCAAAGTACGCGCTCATTCGAAGGCTGCCGATGTGATCAATAGTCTGCCGTATCCGATCACCGACATCGCTGATGACGCCGAGAAATTAGGCGGGCTTCCCGGGTTTGGCGACGCGATAGTCGAGAAGACTCAGGAGCTTGCTCGAACAGGGCGGCTTGGGCTGTTGGAAGGACTTCTCGAAGAACTCCCCGACGGAATCCTCGAACTCGTCCAAATTCCCGGAATAGGACCCAAGACTGCCGTTACGGCGGCTACCGAGCTTGGTATTTCCAACTACGTGCAGCTAGAAGCGTCGATTGAATCGGGCGAGTTTCAGAATTTGCCGAGAATCAGTAAAAAGAGCGCTGCTCAGATACTTCGACACACCAAGCTGCGTGTTGAACAAGGCAACCGGATCGGACTGGGACACGCTGCCCAGATGGCGAGTGATGTGATTGCCGAACTGAAATCTCGGTGCGGGACCATCGTAGATATCGAAGTAGGTGGAAGCGTTCGACGAGCGGCAGAACTAATCGGCAATATCGATCTTGTTTGCAGCGTGCCGGAGGACGAATTCAAAGGCGTCATCGATGCGTTCACGACGCTTTCAAATGTTCGTGATGTAGTTGCCCATTACGAATCCACGGCTGTGTTCGCAGATACGAACGGGATTCAGTTCTCGATCACAGTTGTGACGCCTGAGGCGTTTGCTGCGGTGCTTGTGTATGCAACGGGGTCGATCGCCCACGGAACTCGTCTCGAAGCACTGGCGAGCGGACGTGGCATGACACTTAGTTCGAGTGGACTTCTTGATCCGGAAAATAGCTCTTCAGCTGATATTCAAACCGAGCAAGACATCTACGAACGACTGGGTCTGAACTTCGTTCCACCGCAAATGCGAGAAGATTCCGGTGAGATCGAACTAGCCGCCAAACAAGATTTCGCCAATATTCTCAAAGAGTCGGATATTCGGGGCGATCTGCACTCGCACACGAACTGGTCGGACGGTCGCTACCCAATGGAAGAGATGGTAGCTGTGGCTCAAAAGCGAGGATTGGAATACCTCGCCATTACCGATCATTCGCCGAGTGCGACTGTTGCAAATGGTCTTAGTCCCGACATGTTGATTGCCCACAACACCGCCGTTAGGGAACTGTCCGAGTCTTCAAGTATGAGGTTGCTGGCGGGAACCGAAATGGATATCAAGCCTGACGGATCGCTCGACTACAGCGATGAATTGCTTGCCGATCTCGACATCGTCATTGCCTCTATTCACTCTGGAATGGATCAGGACAGCGCAAAGATGACCCAACGGGTTATCGATGCGATGGAGAGTCCGCACGTCGACATCATCTGCCACCTAACGGCGCGCCTGCTTGGCAAACGATCACCCGTTGAGATCGACATCGCCGCCGTTCTCGAAGCAGCGGTTCGTACAGGCACAGTGATGGAGATAAATGCGTCGCCAGACCGGCTCGATTTAAGAGCCGGTCATGTGCGAATGGCAGTCGATATGGGTGTAATCTTTGCAGTTAACACCGACTCGCACCGAACGTGGCAATTCGACAACATGCGGTTCGGGGTTAGTACGGCGATTCGCGGTTGGGTTGAAGCCCGCCACGTAATCAACACACTTCATTACGCCGAACTAGTGGCATTTCTGGCGCTCCCGAAATCAGAGCGCTACGCATTCAATAAATCTCTTGGTCAGTAGTAAAGAAACAAGCACCGAAACAGACTCTTCGCCAAAAGACGCGGGAGAGATGATTTCGCGTCTGAAATCTGAGGTTCTACTTGTGGGTCCGGTTGGCGATGCATGGAAACTGGCGGTGCTCGAAGCAATCGCCGCTTGGCCAACGGCACAAGAGCAGGTCGGCGACGATCTATACGTTTATTTGATCGGTGGCGAAGCGTTTGATTGGCAACTGCTTGCAAAGCGGTTGCTCCGGGAATGTGAAGCCGAGATCGATCAAGACGTGTGGTGGGATTGGCTTTCGGCACCCGTTTTGTTTGCAGGTTTCGAAGAAGCGGATTTCATGCGATCCGTGGGTGTGGACAAAGGAAGAGCACATCTTTCGTATTTCTACGGTGTAACGGTGGAACAGTCGCTTGTTACGGCTGTCGAGGAAGAAGTCACCCACAGGCGAGTAGGGGCTGGACGGCCGCTAAGCGACCATTCATTGGAACTCGCTTACGAAACGCTCTACGGCAACACTCGTGACCAGCTTTGGGAAGTGTTCAAGTTAGAGGCCGGCTCTATGTCGGCACGTGACGGCGGGCGACATCGAGACGAACATTCCCTAGGGTCGGAAGATGCTTTCACGTATTGGTTATTCAAATTGCGAATGGAACGATCCGATCCCGCAAAAATCGCTAGTGACACGCGCAAGGGCTTGGCGAAATTAGAGCGAATGCGTCAGAATGACGTACGTCGGAGGAAGCTTGTTCATGCGGATGCTATGCACCGTCAGATGAGCAAGAAACGCCGACGTACACGGAAAGCTCCAGCTGAGTCGTAAGCAGTATTTGCCATTGCAATTGAACTGAGTTGCCGCTAGCCTAAATGTGATATTGAATCAGCTTCGACGAGAAGTAGTAGCGTGTTTGCAGGGTCAAAGAGATCCGGTGTTTGGTGTGAACCGGAACCATTGCAATCGTGAAGTCGTCTCCGAGCTGGTGGACTGAATGTTTCGGCTAAGTCGGAATTGCTAAGTTCGCCCGGTTGCTCCGTTACAGCTAATTGAGTGGTTCGTGGTCGTTTGTATACGGCTTCGTTCAACGAAGGTGGTACCGCGGTTAGCCCGTCCTTTGAAGAAGTGTTTACTTCTGATGTGGATGGGTTTTTTATTGCCTGAATTTCAGGCGGTTAGATTGGTCGATAAGACCAAGTAGGAATTAGAAATCGTGAAGTCGATAGAGTTCGGTGATCTTCCAAAACGCTTTGATATTAACGAGCGTGAACTGCACTGGCGCAAACGCTGGAGCGAGTTGGGCGTTGAAAAGCGCGACCCTACCGCGCCGCGCGAGAAGTCGTTCGTAATCGACTCACCACCTCCGACCGTTAGCGGATCGTTGCACATTGGGCACATCTTCTCGTACACCCACCAGGATTTGATAGCGCGGTACAAGCGTATGACGGGCATGAACGTTGCGTACCCGATGGGCTGGGACGACAACGGTCTTCCTACGGAGCGTCGGGTTCAGAACTATTTTTCTGTACGGGCTGAACGAAACATTCCTTACATCGAAAATCTTGACGTTGAGGCCAAACGGGCGGAGTTGGGTCTGAAAAAGGACCGGCAGCTGGTAATCAACCGACAAAACTTTATTGAGCTTTGTCGTGTTGTAACCGAGATGGACGAGATTGTTTTCAAAGAGACGTTCGATCGGATGGGTTACTCGATCGACTGGGGCGACGAGTACGCGACTATCGACGACAAGAGCCGTCGAATCGCTCAGCGAAGCTTCTTAGATCTTCACGAGAAAAACCACGTATACCAACTCGAATCTCCGACCATGTGGGACGTTGATTTCCAGACAGCGGTTGCACAGGCTGAAGTTGAAGATCGAGAAAAGGGTGGGGCATATCACGACATAGAATTCGGCGTGTTTGAAGAGGACGCACCGGTAAAGAGTTTCGTGATTTCGACTACTCGACCTGAATTGCTAGCCGCTTGCGTGGGCATTACGGCTCACCCTGACGACGAGCGGTTTAAAGGGCTATTCGGCAAGCACGCAATTACACCTGGATTCTTCGCCAAAGTACCGATCTTCCCTAGCACCGAAGCCGATCCTGAAAAGGGAACCGGAATTCTGATGGTTTGTACCTTTGGGGACCAGACTGACGTTGCATGGTGGCGTGAAGAGGGACTTGAGCTTCGACAAATACTGGGTCGAAACGGTCGTATTCTCGATCATAATTTCGGCGGAGACGACGGCTGGGCGAGCACAAATCCTGATAAGGCGAACGAGAACTACCAGGCGATAGTTGGCAAGCGCACACCGTCTGCTAAGTTGCTGGTTGTCGATCTCATGCGCGATCCTGCGAACTCGGCGACCGGAAACGGAGCGCCTTTACAGGATGAACCCAAGCAGATTCAGCACCCTGTTCGATACTACGAGAAGGGTGACAGTCCGCTTGAATATCTGACAACTCGCCAGTGGTTCGTAAGGATGCTTGATAAAACCGATCAGATGATCGAAATGGGTCGCAAGATCAACTGGCACCCCGAGTTTATGCGCAAGCGGTTTGAAAACTGGACGGAGAATCTGAACGTCGACTGGTGCATTTCGCGTCAGCGTTACTTTGGTGTTCCAATTCCAGTTTGGTACCCGCTCGACGATCAGGGTGAACCGCAGTACGACCAAGCGATCATTGCGACACCAGGCATGCTGCCGGTCGACCCAGAGTCGGTCGCAGCTCCGGGCTACGACGAGAGTCAGCGGGGAGTTGCTGGTGGATTCGCCGGGGAACCCGACATTTTCGACACTTGGTTCACTTCGTCGCTCAGCCCCCAAACGGTTGCTCGCTGGGGTGACGAAGACGATCAGATGAACACGTTGTTCCCGATGGACGTACGTCCACAGGGTCACGACATCATCCGAACGTGGGCGTTCTACACGATCGCCAAAGCGATGCTGCACCAGGAATCGGTTCCGTGGCACAACATCAACCTTTCCGGCTGGGTGCTTGATCCAGATCGAAAGAAGATGTCGAAGTCGAAGGGAAACGTGGTCACTCCGGTCGATACGCTCGACAGGTTTGGTGCGGACGCCGTTCGATACTGGTCGGCTTCGTTCAAGCTCGGCACAGATGCATCTCACGATGAGGCGATATTCAAGATCGGTGGCAAGCTGGTCACGAAACTGTATAACGCAGGAAAGTTCGTACTGGGTCAGACCGCCGATGATGGTCCAATCGTAAACGAACTTGATAGGGCGTTTATTGCTGAGCTCAAAGAGGTTGTTCGATCTGCTGGTGAGGCATTTGAAAAATTCGAATTCTCGGTTGCGTTGCAGGGGACTGAAAAGTTTTTCTGGGGTGCGTTTACCGACAACTACATCGAGCTTCTAAAACGACGCTCACGCTCGGAAGACGATCCTGCGGGTAGGGCGTCGGCAGTTGCGACTTTGCGACTGGGTCTGAACGTTGTTCTGCGATTGTTCGCTCCGATTGTTCCGACAATTACTGATGAAGTTTGGAGCTGGGTATTTGCTGAGGAAACGGGTCACCCTTCGATTCACAAAGCGCCATGGCCCACTCCTGAAGAGTTTGATTCGATTCCTGCTCCCGAAGTCGCTGGATCGTTCCAAGCTGCCTGTGACGCTATCTCAGCTATACGCAAGGCGAAGAGCGAGAGCGGCGTGAGCTTGAATCGTGAGCTGCTGAGCTTGGTTCTAGAGGCTGACGAAGTTGGCGAGTCGGATTTGCGACTTGTGCTTGATGACGTTGCAGCGGCAGGTGGAGCGGAGACGATCGGCTTTGCCAAAGGCACACCGACGGCTGATTGGCGATACACGGCTCAGATTGAAGTGGCTGAAGCTCCAGAGAAGAAGTAGGCGAGTGGTTTAGGTTCTTTGAATCGTTAGTTAATTGGAAAAGACCGGAGTCTGAAAAGGCTCCGGTCTTTTTTTGATCGTGGAAGAACCGCTAGCTCTTGGACTTCCATTCTTCCCAATTGTCCAAAGTGAAATTAGGGACTGAGAAGAACTTGTGAAGTGCGCCTTCTTTGGCGCGGACTTCGGTACACATCTTGGCGACATCGGCCGCTTCGTCGACTGAGACCCGAGTTGCGCCATCTGCGTCGCAAACCAGAATGTCTCCTGGGTTGATCGTCAGACTCGCAACGGTAACCGTCACTTCATGTTCCATCATGTTGAACGGACCGTGTCCCGGCACGCGTCCTGTAGCCCAAAGGGGCAATCCAGCTTGCTCGATACCGGGAATGTCGCGGGCGTTGCCTTCAACTAGAGCGCCAACAGCACCGAGTGCTTTCATTTGAAATGCCATGCCATCGCCGATGATAGCTCCGCGGTTTGCGGGCTTGTCGATGTCTTGTTGCACGACGATCACAGGGACGTTCGCCTTCGCAATTGAATCGAAGTAGTCGGTACGCAAATAGCCATCGCTCTGCTCACCCGAAAGGGGAGTCCACGTCGAAGTGAGTGCGTAACCTACAGCCGGTTTATCACCCGGTGAGATGTATTCACGAACGCTCGGATCGGTGTAGTCGTCGTTTGCGTGAACATAGCCTCGGACTAAAATTCCTGCGTTCTGAACCGTGGCTGAATCGTATTCAGCGAGAGTGTCGAGAATCGACTGGTCGATTGTTTTCATGGGTGGGCGTTCGATCCGGATGTTTTGGTCTATTAGTCGAGTGGGAGAATATCTGGCTCTACCGAGAGGACGTCGCCGGGGAAGAATTCGCGCCATGACTCGAACTGCTCAACGAAGGTACGACCTTCTTCGATAGATTCGAGACCTTTGACTGCTCGACCCGGGTCATAACCGGTCGTTTTGGCGAGGGCTTCGATTCCGCGCTTAGTGTCTCGTACGCCGCCAACCGAAAAGGTATCACCCTCATCGTTCTCGACGATTAGGTCGATTCCTTTTTTCTTCTGCTTCCAGTACAGCCTCATATGGACACCTTGTTTACTTGCAGGTTTCGTCCGGCAACGAGAGCCGGTATCAATGATCGGGGATTGATTGATGTGGATATTCTAAGGGTAGAAGCAACTATCTGGGACGTATAGCGACGGCTGAATTGCGGAAAGGTCGCTGAATGCAGGTGACCGAGCCCTCCCCACCGAAGGTCTCTCCACTTCGCTTGGCCGCGGTCGAGAAGTTGGACTGGTGTTGTTCGTTAGCCCTGCGAGAGGTGCGACAGCGCACGATCGAGGATCGCATGCCCGACATCGAGCTTGCTCATGAGCGATTGTGGTTCGGCGTTGCCATCTGGATCGACGAATGTGACTTTGTTTGTGTCTGTGCCGAATCCACTTCCCGGTTCGCTCACGTTATTTGCAACAACGAACGCCGCACCTTTCGGGGCGGCTTTTGCGTGAGCATTAGCTTCGAGGTCGTTCGTTTCAGCTGCGAATGCTACTTTGACCAAGTTCTTACCTTGAGCCAAGGGCATGAAGTCTTCGACCTTCGTGAGTTCGAGCGACATACTGCCTTCGACCTTTTTCTTGATTTTTTGGTCGGCAACATCCGTCGGAGTGAAATCGGATATTGCTGCAGCCATTACGAGCAGATCGGCGTCAGCGGAAATCGGGAGAATCGCATCACGCATATCGGCGACTGTGGAAGTGTTTACTACAGTCACACCTGATGGCGCAGGAAGATCGCTCGCAGTGACGAGCGTTACATCCGCACCGCGATCACGAGCTGCTTCGGCGATTGCGTATCCCATCTTGCCGGTCGATCGGTTTGAGATGAAGCGCACAGGGTCGATCGGTTGCTTGGTGCCACCAGCGGAAACGATCACCCGCCGCCCGGCGTAATCGCCGTTCCTGCCAATTGCCTGTCTCACAAGTCCGACCAGTGTCGCTGTCTCGACGAGTCGACCTTGACCAACAAGCCCAGAAGCAAGTCTTCCTTCTGCTGGGCCAACGACAATAACGCCGTCTTCAATAAGCGTTTTTACGTTCCGTTGTGTCGATGGGCTTGCGAACATATCGGCGTCCATCGCTGGAGCAACGATTACTGGTGCCTCGGTGGCAAGCACGGTTGCCGTCAGCGGGTCGTCGGTTATACCGAGTGCGAGCTTTGCGAGGGTGTTTGCTGTTGCAGGAGCTATCAAGACGCAGTCGGCGCGTAAGGCGAGGGCCACGTGGTCGATACTGAGTTCGGAGTTTGCTTGGAACAGACCGGTGGTTACGGGTCGATGTGTGAGTGCTGCGAACGTTGATGTGCCAATGAATTCGGTAGCCGCAGGCGTCATTATCACGTCGACAGTCGCGCCGGCCTGAACTAACTTGCTGGCGATGTCGGCGGCTTTGTATGCGGCAATGGAACCTGTCACGCCAAGAACGACATTTTTGCCTTCTAGCGGACGTCGAGAGATCGGTTGGTTTGAGCTAATATCGGGCGACATATCAGGCACCTGAAGCCGGGTTAGGCGTTGTTCATTTCGTGAACGAGTCGAAGCCCCACTAGGGTCAACTCAGGGTTCACATGATCGAAAGACTCGGTGTGCTTGGCCATCAGATTTGCCAAGCCTCCCGTAGCTACTACGGTGACATCTTCGGGAGCATCTGGATTCAGTTCCGCTTTGAATCGAACGAGCATACCCTCAATCAATGCGGCGAATCCGAATACGAACCCTGACTGCATCGAAGCCACCGTGCTGCGACCGATCACCCGGTCTGGGGCGATCAATTCGACTCGTCGTAGTTGAGAAGTATTGCGGAACATAGCGTCGGCAGCTATTTCAATACCAGGCGATATTGCTCCACCGATGTAATCACCCTCGGCGGTTACTGCGTCGAATACGGTAGCTGTTCCGATGTCGACAACAACGATTGGCCCGCCATACAACTGATGCGCGGCGACAGCGTCGACAATTCTGTCGGCTCCGACGTCCTGAGTTCGGTCGTAGTGGATTCTTATGCCGGTGCGAACACCGGGGCCAATAACCAAAGGTGTCACCTCGGTTACAGCTGATAGGGCATGAACGTAGTCTTCCGTTAGGGGAGGGACAACCGAGCAAATGACTACTGCGTCGAACGAACTTGGCTCAACGCCTTTAGATTGCAGTACGCCTTTGAGCGCCCATGCTTGCTCGTCGATAGTGCGAGTTTCGCGTGTTGCCAAACGCCATGTGGCGGTCAGTTCTTGATCGGTGAATGCACCAATCGTGATGTTCGTATTGCCGATATCGACAGCTAGTAGGGATGTCACTATTTCTCAAGTATAAGAGTGTGACATCGAAATGCGCGCTTAATTACACGCGAATGGGTTCCAGCGGAGTGACGAATTTGTGTGAAGTTAGTTGAAATCGAGTTGAACAGCGTCTCGGTAGAACAATCCGAGGCGTTCGATTACATCGGTGGCTCGCATGCCTGTTTCGCCCAGATCCTGTCGAGCGGATTCAGCAGCGTAACCGTGAATGAATACTGCTAGAGCAGCCATTTCGAACAGTTGGTCGGGTTGTTGGGCGACGAGCCCTCCGAGCAGCCCGGCGAGCACATCACCGCTGCCGCCCTTTGCGAGCCCGGTGTTGATCCAAGGTGAAACTGCAATCCGTCCGTCTGGGGCTGCAATAAGCGTCGAAGCGCCTTTGAGTACGACGATTTTGTTGAACTTATTCGCTGCTTCTTGAGCTATCCGCAGGCGGTCGTTTTGAACTTCTACGGAAGTGATTCCCATCAGACGACCCATCTCGCCGGGATGAGGGGTGAGGATGGCCGGGTTGGTAAATCGCTCCCACCACATGTGGGTCGCCGAGAGGATGTTCAGGGCATCAGCATCGAGCACAAGTGGCGTGTTGTTGTCGATTTCAGAAAGGACAGTCGACAAGAATTGTTTGACCCGGGAAGATGTGCCGAGACCGGGACCGATAGTGACTGAACTGGATTTGGCAGCCAGTTCGTGAATCGATTTGGCCGCTTTCGCCGCTTGGATATCGTTATTACCGTCTACAGGCAGTGATCGATACATTGCCTCTCGGATATCTCCGGCGATTTGGCGGTATGCGGGTTCGGGCGTTGCCACAAACGTTAGGCCGACTCCAGATCGAGTGGCAGCGTCGGTCGCTATCGTTACGGCTCCGAGATAGTCCTTGGAGCCACCGATTATGAGCGTTGAACCGAACGTACCTTTGTGTCCACTGAACGGTCGTTCCGGAATAAGCGACGCCGCGACAGATTCGGTGATTAGTTCAGTATTGACCTGTGAGTCGAGACCTTCAGGAATGCCGATATCAAGAACGGAAACCTCCCCGGTTAGCGATGGATCGGCAGCGATGGCTGGTCCTAGCTTTGGGTAGCCGAGCATGAGTGTGCGATCTGCTGGGAGGCCTGCGAGATCGAATTCACCGGTGTCGGAATTTAGGCCCGTCGGTAGATCGAGGGCGAATACAGGCACGCCAGATTCGACGGCGGCGAACGTGATTGCTGACAGCGGTTCTGCGACAGCGTGTAATGAACCGATTCCCAAAATGGCGTCTATGATCAGATCGGTTGATTCGAGTAGAGTCCTCAGCATTTCGGTGTCGAAATCATCGGTGGCGTCTACGACAGACACGCCGGAATCGAGTGCCAAATCTTGCTTGGGATCGGGCGAAATTCTAGTCGCACAGAGAACAGCGTTGACGCTCGCACCCCATTTCGCCAGATATCGACCCGCCACCAATCCGTCGGCTCCGTTGTTACCGCCGCCGATAAAGATCGTAATTCGCTTGCCGAATAGTTCGCTGTGTTTACCGAATTCGTCGCGAACGGCTTCTGCGACCGCCAATCCGGCGTTCTCCATTAGCTGGTCGAGCGACACGCCTGCTTCAACAGACGATTGCTCGATTGCTCGCATTTGGGCGACAGTTACGAGTTTCATGGTTTCCAGGCGTCGTCTCTGGCTTCTCCAACCGCAGAAGCCGTGGCAAGTTCACGGGAGTGGGAAAGGCTGAGTGCGATTCTCGTGATGCCCATCTTCTCGGCACGAACTTTCGCGGAGCCGTGCAATATGACTTCGGGTGGCCCACCTCGTTTGCGAGTTACCTCAATTGATTTCCACGGAACGCCGCGTACACCGGTGCCGAGTAACTTCATTACCGCCTCTTTGGCGGCGAATCGACTCGCTATCTGATGCGGGCGTCCTTTGGCGTATCGTTGTTCGCGCTCAGTAAAGACCTTCGCAAGAAATCGCTCAGGGTAGCGTTCCAGCACGCCCGCGACTCGGGGAATCTCGATTAAGTCGATCCCTGTGTAGATCATCTGGATAGCGCCTCCGGTGGAAACCGTTGAGTAGGGTTCAATTGATGCTCGTAATAATACTTGTTAAGACAATTCTCGGTTACGATTTATCGACGCTATTACGAAATTCGACACCGCAACTTCCCAACTTAATCAGGTCAGTTCGATCTGGAGGCTAATAACAAGTGACAGCACGAATTATTGAAGGCAAAGAAGTCGCCGCGAAGGTTCATGAGGAAGTCGCAGCCGGAGTTGCAAAATTCAAAGAGCAACACGGAACAATTCCTGGCTTAACTGTTGTACTGGTCGGCGACGATCCCGCTTCGCATTCATACGTTAAAGGAAAAGAACGTGCTTGCGAGAAGGTTGGAATCGCAACTGAGACCATTCTTCGTGATTCATCGATCACTCAGGAAGAATTGCTCGCGATTGTCGAAGGTCTTAACGCTGACCCAGCCGTGAACGGAATTCTCGTTCAGCTTCCGTTGCCGAAGCACCTTGACGAAGACGCGGTCATTCATGCGATCGATCCGATGAAGGATGTAGACGGACTTCACCCGGAAAATGCCGGACTTCTAATGCTTGGTCAGCCTCGGTTTGCACCAGCAACTCCCTTAGGCGTCCAACGAATGCTCGTTGAACAGAACGTTGACATGAACGGTGCACAGGTCGTAATCGTCGGTCGAAGCAAGCTCGTCGGGATGCCACTGACCGCTCTTCTCTTGCAGAAGGGCGTTGGTGCCAACTCGACCGTGACGGTTTGTCACACAGGCACCAAAGACATCGCTGCCGAAACTCGCCGAGCAGATGTTTTGATTGCTGCAGCGGGATTTCCCGGGGCAATTACTCCCGACATGGTGAAGCCGGGAGCAGTGGTTATCGATGTCGGAGTATCACGTGTTGAGGACTCGACTCGCAAACGTGGTTACCGATTAACCGGAGACGTTGAGTTCGACGGGGCTTCTGAAGTCGCTTCAGCGATTACTCCCGTACCGGGTGGTGTTGGACCGATGACAATCGCAATGTTGTTGGTAAACGTATTGAAGGCCGCAAATTTGGCTGCTACAAACTGAGAACACATTCGAGATTCCGCTAAATTGCGGTAGAATGACGTTTTCGCCGCTGACGCCAGCGTTACGATCAAGGTAGTTTGTTGGGCGTCGACAATACGTTTGCTCGCATCTGATAATTTATGGCAAGTTCCACGAAATCCAGCGTAAAACCCTCTTCGAAAAAAGCGAAGTTATCAAAGAACAGAAAAAGCAGTTCTTCGGGTCTGGACGACAGTGGTGTAAGTGGCGTGACGGACAACCTCGATCTTTACCGGCAGATGTACCTCATCCGCGAGTTCGAGTTGGCGTGTGGCGAGAATTACTCTAAGGGTCTGATTCGCGGGTTCCTTCACCTCTACATTGGGCAAGAAGCCACCGGTGTCGGAGCTATTTCAACGCTGCGTCACGACGACTACGTTGTTAGCGCCTACCGAGATCATGGCCACGCCTTGGCACGTGGGCTCGACGTGAATCGTTCAATGGCTGAACTGTTCGGTAAAGCGACCGGAACTTCTAAAGGCAAAGGCGGGTCGATGCACCTGTTCGATGCTGCAAAAGGCTTCATGGGCGGTCACGCTATCGTCGCTGGGCAGCTACCGCTCGCTGCAGGTCTGGCACTTGCGCAGCAGTACAACGATACCGACGCACTTACTATTTGCTTCTTTGGCGACGGATCGACAAACCAAGGTTTGTACCACGAGACGATGAACTTGGCGGCTATTTGGAAGCTGCCGATTCTGTTCTTCCTCGAAAACAATATGTACGGAATGGGCTCTTCGATTGAACGGGTTCGTGCTGGTGGAATCGACTTCTACCCGGGTATGGCGACTTACGGTATTCCAGCAGCCGAAGTAGACGGCATGGACGTACTCGCGGTCAAAGAAGCCTCCGAACTTGCTGTTGCTCGCATTCGGAACGGAGACGGTCCTCAGTTCATTGAGGCTAAGACTTTCCGTTTCGGAGGCCATTCAGTCGCCGACGGTCAGAAATACCGTGGGCAGGAAGAGGTCAAGGAGTGGGAAGAGCGCGACCCTGTTGTAACTTTCCCCGCAAAGCTGATCGAAATGGGACTGGCTACCGCTGATCAGATCGCCGAGATCAAAGCGATTGTCGATGAAGCCGTGGCAACTGCAGTGAAATTTGCCGAAGACAGCCCCGAGCCCAAACTATCTGAAATCCACAACGACGTACTCGCCTAACTCATATGCCAGAAATTGTTCTAAGAGAAGCACTAAAACGAGGACTTGAAGAAGCACTCGAAAACGACCCACGTGTGTTCATCATGGGGGAAGACATTGGTGAGTACGGTGGTGCTTACGCTGTAACCGACGGCTTCCTGAAGAAGTTTGGCGAAAAGCGAATCAAAGACACACCCATTTCAGAGCAGGCGTTCTTGGGTGCAGGTATTGGCGCTGCGGCAGCTGGACTTCGACCAATTATCGAGTTCATGTCGATGTCGTTCACGCTGGTCGCCTTCGATCAAATCGTGAACATGGCGGCAAATCTGCGATACATGTCTGGTGGCCAGATCAGTGTTCCAATGGTCATTCGAGCACCTACAGGTGCCGGAGTTCAGTTGGGTGCCACACACTCGCAGAGCTTTGAGACTTGGCTCGCTGAAGTTCCGGGCATGAAAGTTGTTTGTCCTTCAACGCCATATGACGCTCTAGGTCTAATGCGCTCGGCGATCAAGGACGACAATCCGGTGCTTATGGCAGAACCGGCTTTGCTCTATGGAGCCAAGGGCGAAGTTCCCGACGAGTATTACGAGATCGAAATCGGCAAAGCCGACGTTACTCGTGAGGGCAGCGATATCACTCTCGTGTCGTACGGATACGGAATGCGCCCTGTGAACGAAGCTGCTGACACTCTTGAGGGTCGAGGCGTTTCGGTCGAAGTGATCGATTTGCGATCTCTGGCCCCTATCGACATGGTTGCCATTATTGCTTCGGTTAAGAAGACCAATCGTGTCGTAGTTGTCGACAACGCACGCCGTAGAGGTGGAGTGATGGCAGAGGTAACCGCGGATCTTCAGCAAGCCGCTTTTGAATGGCTCGACGGTCCAGTCATGCGTGTCGGATCAGTCGACGTTCCTTGGCCGTATAACCGTGGTCTCGAACAAGAAGTGCTCACCGATGCCGACGACGTGCTAGCAGCAGTCGCCGAAGGCTACGGACTGTAAAGTACGTTTGTGCTGGTAGTTCGACTCATTGCTCCTATTGCGTAAAGCTCTCACTAATTCTTGTGAGTTGATCTGATCTATTTTCGGTAACCCTGTAAGATTCGTTCAGCTAGAGTGATTTTTACTACGACTAGGCCAGTTCCAACACTTTGGCGACTTGGCGCATAGGGAGGCACGTTTCAATGAATGTTCATGAATTCGATCTCCCCCTTGTCGCGCCCAGCTTTGAAGCCGAAGCCAACTCAGGCCAGTCGAACGTTTCTCTGATCTAGATATCTATGTTCAGACTTCCGGAAGATTTCCCCGAGTGCTTTGTGTGCTTTAAGGAATACCCACGTTGAACACTTTCTCTCCAGAAGACAATCTAGACATTTCTGAATCCTCATCTACTCCCTCAGGCTCGTCTTCAGGCAATATCGATCTCTCAGGTCTGATTCCTTTCGGTCTTACCGAAGCGGCGAGCGAACAGTTCACATTGATAATCGCCAAAGACGCTGAGCTTGTCCCCGGACGAGTTACGAGAGTCGACGGCATATCGACGTTCGTTCAGACCGCGTCGATCGACTATCGAGCAGTCAGCACGTTTGCTCGTATTGCTCATAAAGATGAATTTGAAATCGAGCCAGCCCAGCCGACCGTCGGTGATTGGGTTCTGGTTCGCCCGGGAGAAGATCAAAACCCCGACGAACTCGAACTCGTTCTTCCACGGATCTCTCTACTCAGCAGAAAACGAGTTATGCGAGGCAAAGAGCAGGGCGATGAGCAGGTCCTCGCTTCCAATATCAACACCGTGTTTGTCGTTCAGGCGGCGACGTATTTCAACCCAAGCCGACTCGAACGTGAGATAGCTCTGGTTTGGGGAAGCGGTGCAACGCCGGTTGTGGTTATTACGAAGATCGACCTTCTTGAAGAGGGAGAAGACCCCACAGGATCTATCGCACAGGCGAAAGAATCGGCTCCGGGTGTCGAGGTTGTTGCAGCTAGCGGCATAACTGGCGACGGTATCGAACCGCTTCGGAAATTCACTGAAGCCGGATCTACTGTCGTTTTGATTGGCGCCTCAGGAGTCGGGAAATCGACTTTAGTGAACCTGCTGATGGGGCAACAAGCGATGGAGACCGCCGAGATTCGCGAATCTGACACACGAGGTCGACACACGACGGTCACTCGCCAGTTGCTGCGGCTTCCCAATGGCGGAGTGCTGATCGATACTCCCGGCATTAGGACGATTGGGCTCGTGTCGGGCAGCGAAGATGCCTTGGCAAAAACTTTCTCAGATGTCGAAGAATATATGTGGAAGTGTCGATTCAGTGACTGCGGTCACGGTGGCGAGCCTGGCTGCACAATCGCTGAGGCGATCGCCAACGGCGATATCTCACAAACTCGGTTTGATTCGTATACCCGTATGGGGCGTGAGCTTCAGGTTGAAGAAACTAAGCATGATGCTACTGCCAAAACCGAACATCAGCGAAAAATGAAGGTAGTGGCGAAGACGAACCGGCAGCGCACTAAAGCGGAAAAACGCAAGAAATCGTTATGACAGAAAACGGCTAGAGACTGCTGAATGATCGGCATTTTTTAGCATCTTTGTCGAATTCTTGTGTAACCTCTATCAACGGGTCTTTTGCGACCCGTATGGCAAGTGCGCCAAACCAACGATTTTTACGAGCCAATCGTTCCCGCAGGAGTCCGAATTTGATCAGCGAAGTGACTATGCCTTCAATGGGTGCCGACATGACCGAGGGCACCATCGCCAAATGGCTAAAAGCCGAAGGCGATTCGGTTAGCCGTGGGGATAAACTCGCAGAGATCGAGACCGACAAGACAGTTGTCGAGATGGAAGCGTACGCCGAAGGTCTCCTCCGCAAGATAGTCGTTCCTGAGGGAACACTCGTACAGGTTGGAACGGTTATTGCGTTCATTGGTGACGCTGGTGATGAGATTACTGAAGTTGCCGAAGCGGTTCCTGCTGCTGAAGCTCCTAAATCCGAAGCTACACCTGTTTCTGCTACTCCTGCTCCGGCGCCTGTTCAACAGGCAGCACCGACTCCTGCACCTGCTCCAGTGGCCGCAGCACCGGGCGGCCGAGTAAAGGCTTCCCCCATCGCTCGTAAGCTCGCCGAGGAAAAGGGTATTGATATCGCCGCAGTTCCGGGAACTGGACCTGGCGGACGAATTACCAAGACTGACGTAGACAATTTCACTCCTTCACCTGCGTTCGCTGCCTCAGGCGGTCGTGCTGCGGTTGTAATGGACGGCTCGGATACGCCTTTGTCGTCGATGCGACAAGCGATTGCTCGAGTCACCGTCAAGTCGAAGACAGAGAGTCCGCACTACTACGTGACGCACGAAGTAAACATGGGCCCTGCAATGACCTTCCGAGCGCAGCTCAACGAGGCATTGGTAGATGATGGTGAACGTGTATCTGTAAACGACATGGTGCTGCGGGCGGTAGCTATCGCATTGCTGAAGCACCCGAAGTGGAACTCTTCGTTCGATGGCGACAAGCTCATCGGTCACGCCGACATCAACCTTGGTGTGGCGATTGCGCTTGAAGAAGGTTTGATCGTCCCTGCGGTTATAGGCATCCAAAACATGTCGCTGATCGAAATTTCTCGAGCGGTTCGTGATCTTGGTAAACGGGCTCGTGGCGAAGGCGGTTCGCTGACTCAGTCCGAGATGACCGCTGGTACGTTCGGTACGTCGAACCTCGGTATGTTCGGAACCGATACCTTCGCAGCGATAATCGTTCCGCCAAACGCAGGAATCATCGCTGTGGGCGCAGTAAAAGAAAAGCCAATTGTCAAAGACGGTGAGATCGTAATTGGCAAGACCATGAACGCCACGATCTCGGCAGATCACCGCGTTGGTGACGGCGCCGAGGCTGCGATTCTGATGGGTGAGTTCCAGAAGGCACTGGAAAACCCTGCTCGCCTCATGCTGTAGGCACTGGCTCGAATTTATGATCAATATGTGATCGTCGCTTGATCGGCGGTCACGTAACAACGAACATCAAACTCCCTGCTTTATTGCGGGGCAGTTGATAGGCCACGAACGATGTACGTACTGGAAACATTTAGCACTGAGGAACGGGCGGTACTAAGCCGGTTCTTCACGAACATTGATGATCCTGTCTTCGCTCTTATCAACCTTCCAGAGGTGGTAAAAGGGGCGCTATTCGCACGCTATAGTCGATCACCTAAATCACTGCGTCGTCTGTTTCTTGATGAATTTTACGATCAGCCGGAAGTGCCGATCGAAGAGCTGGCGGAAGATTCTGATCGCCAACAGCTGGTGTCGCTCAATCGTGCCGAAGGTCTGTACGACCGAGTGTTCTCTCAGTATGGGGATGACTCGGTTGCTCAACTAGGTGGAGCGCACATCGCCTGTGAGCAGGCATCGAACATTCTGACCAAAGTGCTGGAGTGGGGCCGGCTCGCTGCATACCTTGAGCAGTCGACTCGGTACATCTATTACGATCAGAAGCTTGGCGATCAGTATCGCTACACCGCTCCACCAGAGATTGCGACTGGCCCTCTTGCTGGCGAATATACAAAGACGATGGATTGGTTGTTCGACGAGTATTCGGAGCTAGTCCACGTCTGTGCGCCGTACTTCGAAAATCAGTTCCCTCGTCAGGACGGCGATTCTAAATTTATCTACACCGCTTCGATACGCGCCAAGGCGTGCGATTCGGCTCGTGGATTATTGCCAGCTGCGACGACATCGAACGTTGGTATTTTCGGATCAGGACAAGCTTACGAGTCGATGCTGATTCGAATGAACAGTCATCCGCTGGAAGAAGTCCGTGACTATGCCCAGATGATGTTGGAAGAACTTCGCAAAGTAATTCCGTCGTTCTTGAAGCGAGTTGATCTGCCAGATCGTGGCGGCGTGTGGTCGGATTATTTCCAAGAGAACCATGATGCTATGGAGCGTATCGCTTCAAGCATCGATGCTGAACCTGACGGAATCGATGAAGTCACGTTGGTTGAATGGGATCACGACGCTGAAAACAAGATTGCAGCGGCTGCTTTATACGCCCACTCCGATCTTCCCGACACGCAGCTGCAAGCCATCGTCAACGATATGAGCGATGCCGACAAGGCGGAAGTGCTTCGCTCATACGCCGGTGATCGCCAGAATCGAAGACACAAGCCCGGACGAGGTATGGAACGATCGTTCTATCGCTTCGATGTTCTATCCGACTTCGGTAGTTTCCGAGATTTACAGCGTCACCGAATGATGACTATCGATTGGCAGCGGTTGGGCGTGAAGCACGGCTACTCAACCCCACCTGCGATCGAAGAGGTCGGCTGGACTCAGCGGTGGGACGATGCGATGGGTCGTATGAGCGAATTCCATCAGACCGTTCTCGATGAGCACGGTTCCGACGTATCTCAGTACGTTGTACCGTTCGGTTTCAAGCTCCGATATTCGATGCAGTTCAACGTTCGAGAGGCGTTCCATTTGCTGGAACTTCGGACCGCTCAGCAGGGACATCCGGACTATCGGCGGGTGTGCCAAATTATGCACAATCTGATTCGCGATAAGGCAGGGCACAAAGCTCTTGCCGACGCGATGACCTACGTCGATCACGGTTCGTACGATCTTGAGCGACTCGAAGCAGAGCGTAGCGCCGAGAAGAAGCGACAGGCTTCGGCACCGGCTGACTAGGTGGCCTTAGTTCTGGTCATGAACCATGCTGGGACTAACGCTACTGCAGATAAGATCGCTCCATAAAGATAGAAACGGGTGAACACTTTCACGCCTGCATCTGTGGCGCTATCGATGATCTGCTGCTGCACTTCGGGATCGAGAGAGAACGCAGGAACGTCGGCGACCAATTCGTGAAATTGCACCATGCCTAGTGCAGTCATCGCCGCGAGACCAGCAGTCATACCGACCATCCGGGAAACGCTCAATAGCGCGGAAGCGGCTCCTCTCTGATCGTCCTGAACACCAAATAAGGCGGTTTCGGCGATGGGGGAGACCAACAACCCAAGTCCAAGCCCGGTGATTGCCAGGTGGATCGTGAGCGCGGGTTCAGCGATATCCACAGCCCAACTCGACAAGAGCAGGAATCCGGCGGTCGTAATAATCAGCCCCGCTATCGAAGGAAGTCTCGCTCCCCAACGTTGGGTCAGTACCCCGCCGATCACCGCTCCTACGCCGATTGCCAGTGTCATGCGGAGAAGTTGAAGCCCGCCTTCAAGCGGAGATTTTCCAAACACCGACGCTGCCATCAGCGGAACAGTCACCATTCCGATAATCAACACAGCGCCAATTAGAAAATGCGTCGTATTAGAGAAGTTGAACGACGGTAGTTTGAATAGCAATGGCGGGAACAACGGATCTTGCGACCGATTATTCGTTACGACGAGTAGAACGGCTAGAACCGCAGTGATTGCCAATGCACCAGCCATCAGTAAGTCAGGATCGCCGATTCTGACGAGTCCGATCGTAAGCGTAGACAGACCGGCAGCAAAAATCATCGCTGTCGGGATATCGACCTTCACCTTGTTTCGCTTGCCCGGCGGATTCCGCATGATCCAGATCGACGCGACGATGGTCAACGGAATGTTCAGCCAAAACGCCCATTCCCACGATAGCCACGTCGTGATGCCGCCACCCCAAAGTGGGCCGAAGACACCCCCTGCTTCTGCACTTGCACCGATCAAGCCGTAGGCAATGGCGCGGTGCTTGCCATCGACAAGTTGTCCAGCGGCGGCGATAGAAATCGGAATAACCGCGCCACCCCCGATTGCTTGGAAGACTCTGGTGCCGATAAGCCAGTTGTATTCGGGTGCGCCGCCGTAGAGGAGTCGGGGAATATCGGGTGATATCGCAACGAGCGCAGAGCCAAGCGTGAATACCGCCATCGCCAGCAAGAACGCTGTTCGATAGCCCGTTCTGTCTGACAGGCGACCCATGAGCGGCATCGCGGCTGTGTAGCCGATGAGATAACCGGTTATCGACCATGATGCACGGTCGAGTTCACTAACTCCTACTCGCAAATCAGCAAGCATGTCGGGCAGAAGGGTGACGACCACTGTTTGATCGTCGGCAGCGATGAACACGCCAAAGCAGAGCGGTAGCAGCAGCTTGTAGGGCGAAACTATTTGCCGAAGCCTAGTGAACATAGGTTAGATCGGTGGTTCTAGAGTTGATGGCTCGTCGAATTTCGAGAGAGTTATCACTCTGATCGTCCCCGGCTCATCTTCAGCTTGAACGACGCCGGAAATAACGATCTTTTTTAGAAGATTTGATGTTGGATCTATCGTGAGCAATACGTTAGGGGTAGCATCAGGATCGACTGATCCTACGAGGGCCGCGAGAGATTTTGCTGGAATCAAGCCCGATATCTCGGTGTCATCGCTGCTCGATTGATCGTTAGCCGGATACGCCGCCTGTTGGGTATCGCCAAGAATGTCGGCGACGAGCTTCACGGGATCAAGAAATGCGAACGGGCTGTCTTCAGGGGCGATTTCTGACCACACACCGGTGAGAGGATTGGTCATCCATGTTTGCTCACCGATGACGACGGCTTCGACGCGGACGAATGCTCGCCCGATGTTGGCTTCTGCTTCGAGGTCGAGTCCGTTGGTCGCTACAAATCCGCCTGCACGAGTTAATTGCAGCGCCCCGGAAAGTGTCGTGTAACCTGAATCGTGGGTTAGTTGAAAGCTGAAACTCTCAAGGTTTCCCATCGACGTTTTAGAGAGGTCGACGACTTCAGTGGCCGTGAATTGAGGCGCTGTATTTGTCACTGGCGTCGGCTCTGATGTTGAGCAGGCAACCGAGAGTGAAACCAACAGCAGGAGTGCAGCCATTGCGACAAATGATTTCAATGGTGATATTCGGAAATGAAGTTGGATCATATTCGAGATTGCGGCTTAGGATCGAACGTTCACGTTACATCTAAATGACGATTTGGAGAATGAGAAGAACGTGGCTTAAGGATCGCTGCAATCTCGCATGAATCCGCAGCTATCACATCGCAGTTTGCAATGAAGATCGACTAGCTCCGCGTCGCAGCGGTCGCACGCCCAGATCTTCGTGTCTGAATCGGTAGTCATTTTGATCAACTCACAATCTTCGTCAACCGCGCAGCTTCGATCCGCGCGGCAGTTCGAAGTTTATGTATTCCCAGCGTTGTTGACAGGGCCGATCAGTTGGTCTGTGCAAACAGAACCATGGTTCCGGTCGGATCGACTCCAATTCCGTCCACTCGTTCCTGAGTGACCACAACGCTTGAGTAGAACTGAAGTGGTTGTGGCAACAAGAATGCGATTGTCGCTGATCCAATTTCGCTCACAGCAAATTGAGCTATGGGTTGTGGATCACCATTACCCATGAGCCAGAGCGTATACGCGTATCCGGATTGCGGCTGTGGAAGTCCGTGAACTTGGAATACTGCTTCATTGCCGACTATTCGGACGGCGATGAGTCCGGACGCTGTGGGTTCCGTTGATGTCACCTGCTGGGTGTTGCTCGCAAGCCAGCTTTCGACTTGGTAGCCCTCTTTCGTCGAGACATACGTGAGCCAGTTTTGGTCACTTAGCGCTTGCCGAAGGGCGTTATTGACGATACCAAGTTGGGAGACCATTTCTTCTTGATGGACGACCATTTCAGTGATTGCACCGAAATCATCTTCCATCACTTTAATTTCAGATTTCATCGTGGCGACTCGGTTTTCAGAGTCGCTCAACGTTGTCGAGAGCTCAGTCTGCAGATTAGCGACTACCACTGATTCTGTGGCGAGGTTGGCTCGCAACGTGTCGATCTCGTTGCCAAGTTGGTTGTTCTGATAGCTCAGAGCACTGCCGACAACGACTACTAGAACGGCTGCTGCGGCTGAAACTGCTAATCCTGATTGGAAAGCGCGTCGCCACCAAGGAGGACCTGATCGACCACCCTGTTTCTGGTACATATTTACGATTTCTACCAACCGTGAACGAGTACCTTGGCCAGCCATCTCCATGATTCGAGTCTTCAAGCTGGCGGGAGGCTCAACCGGGGGTACAGATGTCGCCAAAAGATTGGCTGCTTCCGATAGCTCTTCAAATTCAGCTTGAACCTCGGGATCGTTTTCGATGAGATTTTCTACGGCTGATCGTTCGTCGGCGTGGTCAAGTGCGCCAAGAACGTAGCCCGCAAGGTTTTCGAACCTCGGATCCAAATTATCGTTCGATTCCATACTGTCTTTAGTTTCGGTCATGATTGCGCGCCCATTTCAGCACTAAGTGCCGTGCGTAACTTTTTCAGTGCCAACCGCATTCGTGTTTTGACCGTGCCGAGCGGTTGGCCAGTTTTCGTTGCAATTTCCGTTTGGGTTAGCCCTTTGAAATAAGAGAGCTCAACCACACTTTTTTGTTCTACCGGCAGTCTTTCCATGGCTGCACGGATTTTCGCGTACTCAGATCGAGCGACCGCCGCATCCGCTGGCGAAATGTCGCCCGATTGGATGTTCAGATGATCGTCAATATCGGCATTTTCGCGACTTCGATCGCGTCTTCGTTTTCTGAGTTCGTCGATCGTCCTGTTGTGGGTAATCGAGAACAGCCAAGTAGTGAACTTGCCTTTCTTCGATGTGTATGAGGCTCCGCGCCGCCACACGCTCATGAATACATCCTGGGTGACTTCTTCCGAGCCGAGAGGGTCGTTGAGCATTCGGACTGCGAGCGCAAATACCCGCCGTCCGTACCTGTCGTACAACGCAGCGAGAGCCTGTCGATCTTGTTCACCGATCTTCGCAAGCAATTCCAGATCTTCTAATCCCTGGTAATTCAAGCGGTACACCTCGTCCAATCAGGACCCGACCGACCGTGCATGTATTTGCCGTGCGCGAATACGTCTAGCCGTTCAGGTAACCAATAGAGAATACGTCAGGTTTTGCGCAGCGGTTTCGTGGCTGACCGCCAATTGTCTAGTCGGACGAATCTTCGCTGCCGCGCGTTGTGAGCGCCTTTAGCTTGCGGAGAGCGCTTTCAGCCTGCTCTGTGTTCGATCCAGCAGGTGCCCGTTCAAGGAACTGGGTAAGCGAATCTACAGCGTCGCCGAAGTTTCCGACTTTGGTCTGTAGATGGGCGAGTTCTCTGAGATTGCGAAGGTTTGTCGGATCGACAAGCTGAATTCGTTCAGATGCCGAGAGCGCCAGTTCGTATTGCTTGTGCTTTTCATGCGCAACTTTGAGGTTGCTCATCTGTCGACGCAGAATCGCTCTGTTTGACGTAGGTTTTAGGTATTTACGCTCGAGTTCGTCGAAGTCGCCATTCTTGATATTATCCTTGCCCAGAATGTTAGTGATGCACTCTTTACGTGAAAGAAGCCCACCGCCGTGGAACGGATCGACATATATGCGATCTTCACCGGTTCCGACTACAACGACGAAGTGTTTGCGAAGCGATATGCCTCGTACCTTCTCTCCGGCAACTCGTGCAACCTCGATGTAGAAAATCGAAAGAGTTACTGGGTTACCTTTTAGGCGGTCGATGACCTCGTTGAGGTGGCTGTTGCCGGGGTCGAAATAGTCTTTCGTATCACCGGTAAATCCAGCCTTACCGAATAAAACTTCGTGCATCGATTCTACGAACTCGAAGTTCGTGTAGTCAGCTGGTAGTGAATCCTTGACCCTCGTACCAAACTGAGCGATACGGCCCTGGTAGGCGATGACATCAAGATCGGGAAATTCGCTTGAAGCCGCGTATAGCGCTGCCGCGCCAAGGTTTATCTCATCGTCAGGGCATCTTATTGCTCTGGCGAAGTTTTCTTTTGGAGAGAGCGAATTTGTTGCCAAAACCTTCGGCGATTTCCTATGCGACTTACAGTATTTCCGAACTGGAATAGGGGCATTCTAGCTGCCGCTTGGTAAAGCCGCAAACCCATCATCGTGAGCTAAAACTAGCGGATTTGACATACCGATCATTGATTGCAACACTTGCCATAGGCGAGGCATTGCTTCGCTAGTGTTCTGACATCAATTTCAGTAACACGTGGGGAGCTCGGGTAGCCGGGCTGAGAGGGCAGACGCTAATTCTGCCAACCCTTGAACCTGATCTGGGTAATTCCAGCGTAGGAAAACGGCTCGTGTGCCTCATCCAAGCGTCGATTACCCAGTAGAACAATCTAACTGGTAGCGATCAAACGACGATGAGCCAGGCCTCACATCAACAAGAATTTTCGAACAACAGCAATGTTGATTCTGAAAACGCGTTGCTCAAAGTTTCATGCGTTGGATTCGATTACGATAATGCTTCGATCCTCGACGACGTGAGCCTTTCGGTCGGACGCGGCGAGTTTGTTGCACTGGTGGGCCCTTCCGGATGTGGCAAAAGCACGTTGCTCAATCTGATTTCCGGCGTGCTTGAAGTTCGAGAAGGTTCCATCAATACGAATGGTCTTGTTGGTCGAGCTGAGCGGCTTGGCAATGTTTCGTACATGCAGCAGAAAGATTTACTGCTTCCGTGGCGGACTGTCGCTGAAAACAGCCGACTCGGACTTGAGTTAAACGGGGTCAATACAGCCGAATCAAACGAGCGGGTCGAAAAACTTGCCGAGCTGTTCGACATCGCTGATGTGCTGGATCACATGCCGTGGCAGCTTTCGGGCGGAATGCGCCAGCGCGTTGCTCTTCTGCGAGCCGTGTTGCCGGACAACCCCGTCCTGCTGCTCGATGAACCGTTTGGCGCGCTCGACGCTATCACTCGGCGATCTTTACAGCAGTGGCTGTTGAATGTTCTCGCTACCGCCGACAAAGCGGTGGTGTTGGTTACGCACGATGTTGATGAAGCGATTCTGCTGGCGGATCGAATCCTGGTTATGGCACCAAATCCGGGTCGGATTGTTGCCGATATCGAAGTGAATGTCGAAGCAATAACGAATTCGACAGATATTTCTACGTCGCCAGAGGTTATCCAAATTCGCACCGGAATCCTCGATCTATTGAGTCGCCAGGAGGCCGTTCGATGAACACTTCTGGATCGATTAAAAAGGCTCTAATCGAGTGGATTCCGGCCGTTGCAGTGACCCTAGCCCTAATCGTTGCTTGGGAAGTTCTCGTTGATGTAATGGACGTTCAGCATTGGCTGCTCCCGCCTCCGAGTGTGATCGCTGCAGAGATAGGTGATTCGTTCGGATTCTTGATGAAACACGCCCGTGTCACCGCTGCGGAAACCTTGCTTGGGTTCTCCATATCGATAGTGCTTGCTGGCGGGTTGTCTTCAGGGATTATTTGGTCACGCACGGTTGAACGAACTGTTTACCCGCTCATCATCACTTCGCAGACGATTCCGATCATCACTCTTGCTCCGTTATTGATCATTTGGGTGGGAACCGACATCACTTCGAAGGTGATAGTGATTGTGCTGTTCACGTTCTTCCCAATCGTCATCAGTCTGGTTGCTGGCCTCCGTTCAGTCGATCAAGAAATGGTCGACATGTTCCGAACGCTCGGGGCATCGCCGTTTCAGATATTTCGCAAACTGATGATTCCGTCGGCTCTACCAAATTTCTTCGCAGGGCTAAAAGTCGCTGCTGTCGTTTCCGTAATTGGAGCGGTTATCGGCGAATGGTTCGGGTCGAGCGCAGGACTTGGTTGGATGATGAAAATTGCTGGCGGTCAGTTTCAGACGGCGAGAGTTTTCGCCGCAATAGTTGTGCTCTCAATATTGGCGATGGCGCTGTTCGCAGCGGTCGTCGCCACGGAAAAGTGGATGCTCAAAAAGTACCCACCGACTGCGAATAGAGTTATTCGTCTAGGAGATTCATGAAGAAATTAATGCTACTAGTAGCAATATTTGCGTCGATCGCGATCGTCGCTTGTTCGAGCGAAGTGGAGCCGACCGTGGCTGTTGAGCCGACAGCTGGCCCGTCGACAGCAACGTCGGTGCCGCCAACGGCAATCCCAGAACCTGACGACGTTGTAGTAACGCTCGATTGGTTCCAGAACGCCAACCACGTTGGAGTTTACGAAGCTGTCGACAAAGGCTATTTCGCCGCCGAAAACCTTAATGTAACGGTCGAGCCACCTGCTGACCCTGCTGCGATTTTGGGTCTGGTTGCTACGGGCCAAAGCGATTTCGCTTTCTACTACCAGCCGGACCTACTTCAGGCTCGTCAAGAGGGTGTTCCTGTTGTGGCTGTTGCGGGAATCGTTCAGCAACCTCTCAATTCGATCATGACGCTGAAGTCATCTGGAATCGAGACTCCAGCTCAGCTCGCTGGCAAGAAGGTCGGTACGCCGGGTCTGCCTTGGAACGACGCAATGCTGGCAACTATGCTTGAAGCTGACGGCGTTTCGATTGACGATGTCGAAGTTGTCGATCTCGGGTGGAGCGTTGGCCCTGGTTTGATGGCTGGCGAAGTTGACGCAATTATTGGCGTTTACTGGACTTACGAGTCGATCATCATGGGCAACGATGGCTTTGAGACCAATGTTCTCTACCCGAGCGAGTGGGGTGTTCCGAACTACTACGAGCTGGTTCTCGTAACTTCGGAAGACAACATTGCGAATAATCCAGAGCTGGTTGAGAGATTCGTTCGAGCGTTCAACAAGGGCTATGCACAGGCTGCCGACGATCCTCAGGGTTCGGTCGACACGATGCTTGCTCTAAATCCGGAAGCAGAAATCGACGAGCCTACCGACCGTGAAGGTGTTGAGCTATTGGCTCCGCTTTGGAAGTCGGAAGGCGCACCGGTTGGTTCGTTCGACGACAGCCGCTGGGAATCGCTTGTTGAATGGATGAAGGCGCAGGACTTGCTCGACGATTCGCTCGTTGCGGCAGATGCCTACGACTCAAGCTTCAGCAAATAGTGCCAAGGGCACTTTTCCTACGGCAGGTCGGATCGATTCTGAATCGGTCGGATTGAGCCAGTGAGAATTATTGTGACTCCCCTCTCCCTCAAAAGGGAGGGAGAGGGGGCGTGGTCGCCTTGGTACCTTTAACCGACAAGTGCCAACATTCGACTTACCGAGTGCATCTGAGAGGGGAACGCTCGACTTCACCTCTAACCGACACGTACCAACATCTGACTTCCCGAGTGCATCCGAGGGATCTGGGGTTGGGGTCGCGCTAGTTGCTCATCAGCAAGCAATCACCGAGCACGCGCCCCCCCCCTCCCGCACCAGATCCCTCTTTCGTCGGAAAATCCACTGGTGGCAGGAGTCGATGAGTATTCCTGTGACTGCTCTCTAGAATCGCCTCTGCGGATAGGCGAGTTGACCCGTGTGTCCGACGTCGTCGACTTGGTAGACCTCGCCGCCCATGAACGTTACGAACAACGTTGAAAGCGATGAGCCGCCAAACGTGCAGTTGGTTGGATTATCAGCAGGTGCTGGATGCGTGCGAACGACTCGACCTGAAGCCTCGAATTCGTAGATCATCGGACCCGGACCGCCAGATGAAGAACCTGCCGTGGCAAGAATTGTTCCTGCCGAAGTCAGCGTCATTCCGTCGATGCTTCGACCCCAACCGAAATCGTGCAGCACCTGACTATCGCCAAGAGTTCCGTCTTCGTTAACCGGGTATGCCAGTAGGCGTTTGGGATCTTCAGGTTGGTTCGGAGTATCGGCGACAAACAGCGTCTTTTGGTCAATCGAGAACAACACACCATTTGGCTTGTGCGTGTCGAAGGTGACTCGCATGGTGTTCCAGTTGCCGCCGAACGTGTGCTCAGCCATGTAGACCGATTCGTGACCAAGATTGCCGGGGCCGCCCGTGTAGTTGGGGTCGGTGAAATAGACCCTGCCTTTTTGATCGACGGCGATATCGTTTGGCCAGTTCATCGTTTCGCCCTTGTAAGCGTCGCTGATTACGAGCGGCTCAGCGTTGGGTTCTTCTGTGTTGATCTTGGTGACCCGGTGGGCGCCACCCTCACAGCAGAAAAGCTGACCCTGACGGTCGAAAGTCATGCCGTTTGTCTGGCCGGTGTTCGTACGCCAGACTGTGCTTTCGTTGGTTTTAGGGTCCCAGCGAAACGTAGTGCTTGCGTGGCATTCGTTATAGAGGAGCCCGGATCCGTCCCACACTGGCCCCTCGGTCAACGTGTCATGATCTGCGATCTTGGTCCATTTCCAATCATCTGTCATATTTGTTTGTTTTCTTTTCAGCGTGAGAAGTTGCTGCCAGTGGTGGTCGTTTTGTGAGATTGAAATCGATAACGGCTCTAGTTAGGCCACAACAGATGACCGGTCATGCCGGTGTTGCGGGCGACGAGGCAGTGGCCTTCGATCGACGATACGTAGAGGTCTTCGCCCACGAATGTGCAGTTGGTTGGACGTTGCGCTGGAGTTGGGTGGGTTTCGATGATTCGACCTTTGGGGTCGAAGACAGTAATCATGCCGCCGGGGCCAGATAGCTCCCAGCCAGTGCAGGCGACGATGTTGCCCTCACTCGAAAGCGTCATGCCGTCGATACCGCGATGAGGACCGAAATCATGAAGTAGATCGTACTCGCCGAGCGAACCGTCGTCATTCACTGGGTAGGCTCGCAGATGGCGATCTTCGCTTGCGCCGTAGTCGCTTTGTGCTACATAAAGCGTCTTGTAGTCAGCCGAGAAAAGAAGCCCATTCGGCATGCTGGTATCGAACGTGCGACGAGTTGTTTTGTAGCTGCCATCGTCTTGCGGTTCGGCTGAAATGATCGCTGAGTAGGTGATTCCGTTGTCCGGGCTGACATCGCCGACGCGGTCGGAGAAGTAGATCGATCCAGACGGCGTAATTGCAAGATCGTTTGGCGAGTTGATTCGTCGTCCATCGACGCGATCAGCGATTGTCAGAGTCTGGCCGTTCGGGTCGAATCGAACAATTTGTCTACCGTCTCCCGAGCAACCGAACAACCGACCTTCACTGTCGTAGTTGAGGCCGTTTGTGCCTTCGGTGTTTTCTCGCCATACCTCGACAAGCCGGGAGTTGACGTCGAGCGACATGATGCGGTTCATGGCGATGTTGGAGTAGAGCAAGGTTTCGCCGTTCCAGACGTTACCCTCGGTTATCGAGCCGATTACCGGCGCCGCATCTTCAAATTTCCAGCTCATTGTTTCTCTTTCAGCGTGGGGCTTTTTAGGCCTGAATTGATCAATTGGTCCGTTTCGGTTTTTTTCATTTCAGAGCGTTGCTATGAATCCTGAAATGAAGGTTCTTTCCGTTTCGGGTTGTGGGCATTGGGTTCTTTAGGAGCAGCCTAACTGGTCTGCGAGGTCGTGGAAATCTTTGGCGAAGTAGTCGAAGTCCGGTTCCGGTTCGAGATCGGGCTGTTTCGCATCGCCGTATTCATCGGGTCGGGTGACCAACGCTGCTTTGAGACCAGCATTTATCGCCCCGCGTAGATCTCCGTTATGTGCCGCGACCAGCATCACTTCATCGTATTCGAGTCCGAGTAGTTCAGCAGTTTTCGTGTAGGCGCGTGGGTGCGTTTTGTACTTGCCGGTGAGTTCGGCCGAAAGCACGGCGTCCCAAGGCAGGTTGGCGTACTTTGCCATGTTCGTGAGGAGAGCGGTATTGCCGTTCGACAGCGAGGCAATGATGTATTTCGACTTTAGTCGAAGTAGGCCATCGGTCGAATCTGGCCAGCCATCGAGTCGGTGCCAGGCTTTATTGAATTCTGTGAGTTCAGCGTCATCGATCGCCGGAAATCCGTACTCGTCGAGGATTACTTCGAGTCGTTCTCGGTGAATTTGGTCGACGATTTTCCATTCATCTTCGCCCGAGTTCACCTTTGCCATTCCCACGCCGTAGCCAGCGCGCCAATCGTCAGCGAACTTGTTCCAGTCGGCTTCGACCCCGTGCTTTGTGCCTAGTTCGGCTGCCTGTCGAGATATCGAAGTGCGCCAATCGACAACCGTGCCGAATACGTCGAACACGAGGGCTTTGATTTGGCTTTTGCTCATTTGGCACCTCCATCGATCATGATCTGTCTAAATAAAAATGTCGCAAGCGACCCGACGAGCGGTATTCTAGTTGCCCGCGCCGATCTGTCCAGATCAGACTCGCCGAATGAGCGGTGATTTCACTGAATTGAATCCCGTTCAACACTCCATTTAGGAATATTCAAACAATGCCAAACGCCGTAAAACGACTGTACATAACCGAAGCTGAAGTGAACGATATGTTGGACATGAATCTGGCGCTTGAAGCGTTGGATGAGGTGTTCAGGGCGAGGTCGGCTGGTGAAGTTCGCAACGAACCTCGACATCGATTATCAGCGGGCAACGGCTCGATGAACTTTATGGCGGCAACGTGGCCTGAAAAGGGTTGGGCAGGGCATAAGTCGTACGTCAACGGCGACTTCCGAGTAACGCTCTACGGCACGAACGGCGAAGGATTGCTAGCGTTGATCGGAGCGGGGCGGATGGGGCAAATTCGTACGGGCGCTGCCTCAGGAATCGCCACGAAATACATGGCGCGTGAGAATGCTTCGTCGGTTGGAATTATCGGTTCTGGCTACCAGGCGCAGACGCAACTCGAAGCAGTTTGTGCAGTTCGAGATATCAAAGATGTGAAAGTGTTTTCTCGTACCGCCGAGAAACGAGAGAAGTTTGCTTCTTTAATGAGAGAACGACTTGGTGTGAACGTAGTTGCGGTCGATTCCAAGGAAGCCGCCGCTGAAGGAATGGATGTGTTGGTTGCGGTGACTAGCTCGGTCGAACCGGTGATAACCGGCGATATGGTCGAGCCTGGAATGCACATCAATGCTGCAGGGAACAACTCGTGGATGAAGAGTGAGCTGGATACCGCAGCGATCGTGAAGGCAGATCTGGTTGCTTGTGACGATATCGATCAGACGAAGATAGAGTGCGGCGAGCTGATGCGTGCTGTCGAAGTAGGCCACTTCGCTTGGGAGTCGATGGTGCAACTGGACCAGATCGTCGGAGGCTTACGAACCGCTCGTAACGCCGATACCGATACCACCTTGTTCGAATCCCAGGGCGTAGCGTTTGAGGATCTGGCAGTATGCGGGCGGCTCTACGAACTAGCGCTAGAGCGCGGGGTCGGGACTGAGTTGGCTTAGGTTGGATCGACATCCCGACCAAGGTGGAGGGATCTTCGGTGGTGTTGGGTATTGGTGTTGTGACGGTGATGTCTTAGGTTCGTGGCTGGCTTGCAAGTAGGGAGCGTAGCTCTGGTGGCTGATTGCCACGTCATTCATTATTCGTTCCTCGCAATGGGCATAGTGAGCCAAACTGAAAAGCTGTCGACAAAAGCACACATTTTGGATCACTATGCCCGCAATGACAAGTTGTGTGCTCTCGACGCGCGCTACTCCCGACATAGCGGTATTTGCTCACGTACACTCGCCGCCGGAAGGTCTGTCGAAGGGCGGCGGACTGGCATCAGCATGAAAGAAACTTCTGTGGCACTCGACTATTTAAAACTTAACGATTCAAACTCAATTCGCATCCCTGCCGACGATTTACACAGGCAGGTTTCTGCAATATTGCAGGGCGTTGGCACACCGGCTGAGCACGCTGATATCACAGCAAAAATACTGGTGTCTTCGAGCCTGCGAGGTGTTGAAACGCACGGTGTTGGAAACGCCGTTCGATATGCCGAATCGATCGAGTCAGGCAACTACACCGTTCCTCAGACTGTTGCAATCATCACTGAAACGGAATCGACCGCACTTCTGGATTGCGGAAATGGACTCGGCTTTGTTGCGGCTCATCAAGGAATGGAAATATCGATTGCCAAGGCTCGAGACATCGGCATCGGTATGACCACAATTCGCAACGGTCACCACATCGGCATGGTCGGCTACTACCCGATGATGGCGGTCGCAGAAAATATGATTGGAATGGCGATGACCAACGCCAGCCGAAGCGTGCGACCTGCGTTAGGCGCAAGACCGAGAGTCGGTACGAACCCAATAGCGTTTGGTGCTCCAGCTGGCGAAGAGCGTGACTTCATCTTCGATATGGCTACTTCGACAATCGCCAGCGGCAAGATAGGGCTTGCAAAGCGACTCGGAGTGCAGATGCCGGTCGGATGGGCTGTAACCGCTGAGGGAGAGCCGCTAACCGAACCTCGTGGCGATAGGGGAGAAGATTGGGCGATGAACCCGCTAGGCGGCACTCGTGAACAAGGGGCGCATAAGGGCTACGGACTCGGAGTAATGGTCGACATTTTGTGTGGTGTGCTTTCCGGAGGCGGATTCGGAGCGCAGCTAGCAGGCGGAGAAAACATGACATGGACGATGGCGATCGATATCGCCAAGTTCAGGGACGTTGATGATTTCAAATCGATGATGGACGACATGGTGCGGGAGCTTCACGCCACGCCTCCAATGCCTGGGGAAGACGGTGTACTTGTCGCTGGCGATCCAGAGGCTGATTTCGAGGACGACCGATCGGTTAACGGAGTACCTGTCGAGAACGGACAATATGACGAGATGCGTGCTAAAGCGGCTCAGCTAGGCGTTGAGGTGTTCATATAATGGCCAATAACGTAAAACTCAACGACTCCAATTCGACTCGTGTCCCTGCCGACGACTTGCAGACTCAGTTGTCTTCGATATTTCGAGCCGTAGGAACGACAGTGCGACACGCTGAAATAGCGGCAAAAGTTCTTGTTGCAGCGAGCGTACGCGGCGTCGACACCCATGGTGTCGCGAACGTTGTTGGCTATTCGAAAAATGCTGAGGATGGCGTGTACACAGTTCCGCAGCAGACTACAGTCATTAGCGAATCGGAAACGACTGCGCTTGTGAGTGGTGGGAATGGCATTGGGCTTGTTTCTGCGTATGAAGCGATGGAAATGGCGATTGCGAAGGCTAAGAAGCACGGGCTTGGGATGGTGAGCATCAAAGATGGTCACCACGTTGGGATGGTCGCCTACTACGCCTCTATGGCTCTTGAGCACGACATGATCGGCATGTCGATGACGACTGCCGCACCGGCAGTTCGACCTGCGCTGGGTGCGAAGAAGATGTTGGGAACTAATCCGATTGGATTCGCAGCACCCGCTGGCGAAGAACGAGATTTCTTTCTGGATATGGCGACTTCGACGGTTGCTAGCGGCAAGGTTGGGCTGGCTCGTAGAATCGGCGTTCCGATTCCCGTTGGATGGGGAGTGAGTGTGCCGGATGGTGGCGAAATTACTGAGCCGCCTGACGGCGAAAACGACGATTGGGCGTTGAATCCGCTTGGCAACACCCGTGAACAGGGCTCGCACAAGGGCTACGGACTCGCTGTGATGGTCGATATTTTGTGTGGTGTTCTATCTGGCGGTGGATTCAGTAATCAGCTGGACCGTGGCGAGAATATGAGCTGGGTCATGGCGATCGATATCGCTCGGTTCAGGGATGTCGAAGATTTCAAATCGATGATGGACGACATGATTCGTGAGCTTCACGCCACGCCAACGTTGCCCGGTGCAGATCGGGTTTTGGTGCCCGGAGACCCCGAAGCTGATTCCATGGATGATCGCCTAGCGAACGGAGTGCCCGTCGAGAACGGTCAGTACGCAGCGATCAAGGCGAGAGCAGCCGAGGTTGGCGTTGCGGTTGTGATTTAAAGTGCTGGATGAGAATTGCCCGCCCGAAAGGTGAGCTGGACACAACGGGATGTCAGTTCGTACCGATTTCCCGAGTGCATCCAAGGGGTCTGGGGCGGGGGATTGCTCGATAGCGAGTGTCTGTGGAGACTTTGGGCGACTTTCGCGACACCCCGCCAGATCCCTTCTTCGTCGGGAAATCTGATGTGGGCGGCTGTAGAACTCTGCGGAAGCTAACTCGTCTCTATCTGCACGATTTCGGTTTGGCGTTTGCCGGTGATTTCGGGCCCGTCTTCGCCGAGGTATACGTCCATTTCCGAGCGGACGCCGAACTCAGGTAAGTAGATACCGGGTTCGATGGTCACTCCGACACCGTTGATGACCGTACGAGTGTCGTGCGTCTCCCAGTCGTCGAGGTTTACCCCATTCGAATGAACTTCGTAGCCGAGAGAATGACCGAGTCGGTGTATGAAGAATTCGCCGTACCCTGCCTTGTCGATCACATCTCGAGCAGCCCGGTCGATCTCCCAGCCCTGCGGATTGTCGCCCTCAAGAACACGATTTTCGAGGAGTTCAAACGCGGTGTCTCTTGCGGCAGTTACGGCGTTGAACACTTCCAACTGCTTCGCATTGGGCGGTTCGCCGAGCTTGGCAGTCCACGTGATGTCGGCGGAGATATTTCGTTCGCCTTCGGCAGAAGGTTTTTTGCGCGCCCACAGGTCGATTAACAGCCAACCTTCGCGCCGAATCACTGCCGACTCGCCGGGTTGAGGATCGTAGTGCGGAATCGACGAATGCTCGTTGAACGATACGGATGGGCCGTCATCCCATTCGAGTCCGGCACGATCGAAGCGACCACGGATGTGCTCGGCGATATCGTGCTCGGTGAGCGCCCAGCGGATGTTTTCACCAACGAACTTGAATGTCTGTTTCACGATATTGTCGAGAGCATCGACAGCGAAGAAATGAGATTGCAGTTGCTCAGCTGTCCATCGTTCAGTTGCATACTGGATCACGTCACCAGAAGGCACTACTTCCACGCCCAACGATCGAATCAGTTCGATAGTTCCGGCGTCGACTCGGCCCACTCTAGGCAGTTCGTAGAGCGGCGAGTATTCCATTGCAACGGTCTTCGAACCGCGTAGCCCAGCCTTGAGTCCAGCGATCATCTGCAGTCGATTGCCGTAAGCAGTCACCCGCGGCGAGTCGCTAGAGAAGTGCTCGATGTCGACTTCGTGGGCAAGTAGCTGCGGTTCGCCGTTGGCTGGGATCCACAACCACACGGGTCGGGTTAGTCGCTCGACACGCCGTCCGAGTGCTGCTTCGAAGACAGGGTTTGTGTAGCGATAGTCTCTTGTGAGCCAGCCATCAATGCCATCTGATTGAAGGAACAGACGTGCTTCATCGAGAGATTTTGGCCCAGTGGAATTAGGTAATTTTGGTGAATTTGGGGCGATATCGCTAAGGCTCATAGTATTTGTTTTTTATCGGACCCTTGGGTCGATCCTCGCCGGTCTTTGCGTACCAGGGAGTGTGTTCTTCCGTGTACTTCTTTTCCCATTTTTCTTTGCGCTTGAAATCGCGGTATTTCCAGATTACAAACCAATCGGCGATTAGGATGGGCACACCGGTCAAAATTGCGCCCATATATCTTGCGTCAGCTGCCCACGCAGGAGCGTCTATTGGGGTGCAAGCGCACGCGAATTCCAGTGCCGACAAGTGGAAAAGTGCCCATACAGCTAACGCTGGAATTCCAAGGAATATCGCAGCTGGCCAGTAGAGCAGTTTTACCCAGTGTTTTTCACGAACCGGTGTTGGTGACGACATGATCGCCACATCTTACAACTTCGATTTCGCTAGTTCAGCGTAGGAAGCCAGCGCATTTTCGTAGGCTTCAGGTGTGTTGATGTCGAGTCGGACGATGGCTGAGTCGAATTTCACCCTGTGGTGATCGAGATCGGGCTTGAGGAAAATCGCACGAACACCTTGGTCTTCTTCCGTGATATTCATCAGATCGGAGCGGAGTTGTGCGTCGAAAACTAGCGGGTGACCGCCGTGCCCATCGAATCCGGGGGACGTGACATCTGCACTGAAGTCGGTGTGAAGCCTCAGTACTTTCTCGATCACCCATGCAGGGCGTGGCTGGTCTACTGCCAGTAGGACGATCGAGTGGATGTCGTCGGGCAGTTCCCAGACTCCGGCTTTGATCGAGGTTGTTTTGCCTTCGAGATATTTCGGGTTGTACGCCCTGATGATGCCTGGACGATCCTTAAGCAAAGGGGCCATTTCGGCGTCGTACTTGCCGGTAACGACTACGACCTTGTCGCATCCGCCTTGCAGCAGCGAGTTCATCTGGTACTCAAGCAGGGTCGTTCCACGCCATTCCAGCAGGCCTTTCGGACTGCCCATTCGGCTGGATTCACCTGCTGCAAGAATGATGCCGACCGCGTTGTAGCTCGGCACGCTAGTCAGCGCCTACAGCTTCGGCGGTCGAGGCTTTTTCTGGGCGAAGGTCTGCCTTTTCGGCAGCTTTATCGATGAGGCGTTGGTCGAGCTTGAGGGTTCCGCCATCGCCTCCGAGTCGGAATCCAACGATTTCGGCCATGATCGAAAGAGCGATTTCTTCAGGAGTTCTCGCCGAAATGTTCAGACCAATAGGGGAGCGCACGTTTTGGACTTCTTCCATAGTGAAGCCATCGGCGAACAGTTCTTCAAATATGAGAATTGTCTTTCGCTTGCTGCCGAGCAGCCCGACGTAACTGGCCGATGTTCGCATTGCTGCCGCAGTCGCCGACGCGTCGTAGCGATGACCGCGAGTTGCGATCACGATGAACGAGTTTGTTCCGATTGGTAGCTTCTTGAAGGCTGATCCGTAGTCGGAAACAATCGTCTGTTCGGCTTCAGGGAAGCGAGTTGGATTAGAGAAATCTTCACGGTCGTCGATTATGAATATGCGGAAACCGAGAGACGAAGCGATTCCTGCGATCGCCTTGGAAACATGACCGCCACCGGCGAGAACGAGAGTCGGAGGAGTGGTGTATGCCTCGACGAAGTACTCGGCACCTGATTCGGCCGTGATGTAGTCGTTCTTGCCCATCGCCATAAGGTTACGAGCGTAGTTTATGGCGTTCGAGTCGAGCTTTTCGTCGCCGAGCGAGCCAGAAGTAGATCCGTTCTCACGGATCAATAACTTTGCGCCGACAGGAAGTCCTGAACCGTCGGGAGCTTTCATCAGACTGGCGACCGCAACTGGTGCTCCACCCTCGTAGGCGGCGATGACTTCTTCGTTGAAATCTTTGGCAGGATTCGAAGAATCTGACTTGCGTAGCGGGTCGAGCAAGAAGTACATCGTGCCACCGCAAACGAGTCCGTCTTCAGCTGCAAGGTCTTCATTGAGTTCGTAGTCGCGCATTTCAGCGACCCCGCCACTCGACAGCAACTGTGACGACGCGAACCAAATGTCACCTTCGACGCAACCGCCGCCCAGCGTGCCCACGCCTGAGCCATCGGCTCGGACGAGCAGCTTTGCGCCTGGTTTCTGTGGCGTTGAACCGGAGGTTTTGACTACGGTTGCGACAACCATGTCGTTACCAGCCGTTATTTCATCGGATGCGGCTCGAAATACCTGTTCCATTTGTTACTCGGCGTTTAGTTGAAGTTGTGTACGGATTAGATGCGGGTTACGACCCCGAAGATGCTTACGCAATTTTACTGAGGTCGTCGATTCTGCATGGGAACCAGATTACCACATTCAAGTATGAATCCTGCTTTCGGTCGAGTATGTGGTAATGTCCGATTTTCGCCAATGAACAACTCAGATCGTTGGGTAATACGTGCAGGAGGGCTGAATGCCAAATTACGAAGGTTTGCTCGCTGAGACGCTCACATATCCGGGTGCCAATGGCGACATTATCAACGCGTATATGGCTCGACCACTTGGACATGGACCTTATCCGGGCGTAATTGTGATTCATCACATGCCAGGCTGGGACGAAGCAGCGAAAGAGATCACTCGTCGTTTTGCTCACCATGGCTACGTAGCAGTTATGCTGAATCTCCCCGGGAGGCTCCTGACGCTGCTCCAGACGATGCGGCGGCTATTTCACGATCGGCAGGGGGAGTTCCCGACGATCGGTTTATTGGAGACGCAGAAGGTTCTGCTACGTATCTGAGTCGGTTGCCTTATTACTCAGGTAAAACCGGGATGATCGGATTCTGCTCGGGTGGTCGCCAGACGTATCTCGCAGCAGGGCGTATGGACACGATCGACGCTGCGTGGATTGCTGGGGTGGGCGCGTAATAGCAAAGCCCGAGGATATAACTGAGCTGCAACCCGTTGCGCCGATCGACTACACGCCGAACATATCGATTCCTATTCTTGGCATATTTGGTCAGGACGATGGGGCGCCAACTCCTGAACAAGTTGACGCGACTGAATCGGAACTAAAGAAGCATGGCGTTGACTACGAGTTTCATCGTTACGAAGGAGCTGGACACGGCTTCTTCGCGACTGATCGACCCGGGTTTCGACCGGTCCAAGCTAAAGAAGCATGGGCCGAGGTGTTCAAGTTCTTCGGAGCGAAGCTTTGAACCTAATGGGGAACGATGTTTCGGTCGCTCTCGTCGCGTGGAGTACGAGATTCGCCAGGGCGTGATGCTTGGCGAATTGCACCTTTCAACTGCTCGACAGCATCGATTTTTTCGAGTTCTTCTTCGGTGTAGTCGTGAAACTCCAGCGAATGATGCTTGATTCCGCTAAGGATCTGATCCATCGAATCACCAGAAACTCCGTAACCGCAGGAGTATCCCATATCAGCACAAGGAATCGTCATCGCCATTTGAGAGCTCCTTTGGAGGGCATCATTGTCTCGATCTGATGATCGATAAAAATCGATTAAAAGAAATAAAAATCTTCTGGCAAATGTACTGACTCGCCGGACATATGAGATGCATTGAATCTGGATTAGATTCAATTTTTAGAAAGAGAATGTAAATGTGTACTTGGATTATCGAAAAAGCAGAGATGGAAGGTTCGGCGAAAGGTCCTGATGGCTGGTTCAAGCTTGCCCATGCGAACGTCTACTACGATCACCCATACGACGCACCCTTGGATCACGCATTTGTGATCGACTTCGTGAAGAATCCCGACAAGCCCGAAGGACGTGTTGCTGTCGAGATCAGAGCTGAGTCGGCAAAACGGTTGATCAAGAGCATCCAAACAGCTATAGAAACAGGCGAGCGCGAGCACGCACTGGGGTCGTGAGAGCTTAGGCCGACGGGCTAACTGCCAACGAATTCAAACTTAAGCTTTGCTTAGGCGTTCGGCTGCATCTTGAACAGAACGAACGATCTTGTCGTAGCCGGTGCAGCGACAAAGGTTGCCTGCCAGCTTGAGTCGAATTTCGTTCTCGCTGGGATGCGGGTTTTCGTTGAGCAACGCTGTTGTTGCGATCATGAAACCCGGTGTGCAGAAGCCACACTGAAGTCCAGAGTTTTCTACAAATGCGTCCTGAACCGGCGAGAGATGGCCGTGGTCGGCGAGACCTTCGACGGTTGTTACTTCCCGACCGTTGATTTCAGGTGCGAGAATGAGGCATGAGCACGACGACTTGCCATCGACCATCACGGTGCAAGCACCGCAGTTGCCGTTTGAGCAGCCTTCTTTAGTTCCTGTCAGCTTCAGCTGATCTCGAAGAGTTTCGAGAAGCGTCCAAGTTGAATCAACGAGAATTTCGTGATCAACACCGTTCACTGTAGTTTTGATCTGTTTCTTGCTCATTTAGGCGAGTCGCTCCAGGCAGATATTTAGAGTTCGTTTCGTGAGAACTCGGATCAATTCTTTTCGGTATTCGGCTGATCCACGTACGTCGGTGATCGGAACGGCGGAACCGACAGCTAGGTCGGCCGTCTTGCCGATCGCCGCTGCATCGATCACGGTGCCTTCGAGGAACTCTTCCGCTGCATATGCCCGAACTGGAGTCGGTGCTACAGATGCAAGAGCGATTCGAGCTTTGGTGACGACCTTGGTAGAGGGATCGACCTCAATGAGTGATCCCACACCGGCGACTGCGATGTCCATCTCGTTTCGTGGAATGAATCGCAAGTAAGCCGAAGCAGTATTGTTCGAAGGGGCAGGAAGCACGAGCTCTTTGAGAATTTCGCCCTTTTCAAGAACAGTTTGACCCGGACCCGCAAAGAAATCTATCAGCGGTATTTCGCGTCCACCTGAAGCGTTAGCAGTGTGTGCGACCGCTTCGTGGATGAGGAGAGCGGGAATCGTGTCGGCAGATGGAGCGGCGTTGCATAGGTTGCCGCCGACGGTTGCACGGTTCTGAATATGAATCGAACCGACAAGTTCGGTCGATTCTGAGAGGGCAGGGAAGCCGCCCTTTTCCGCTGTGTACTTGTGAACTTCAGTGCACGACACGGCGGATCCGATTCGCAAGCCTGAGCCGTTCGATTCCAGGGTAAGCAGTTCCGGAACTCGCTTTAAGTCGACAACGAGATCGGCATGACGTCGGTTGCTCTTCAGCTGGTCGATGATGTCGGTGCCGCCCGAGAGCGGTCGCACCTCGCCGGGGCGGGCTAATAGCTCAAGCGCACTCGCTAGCGAGGTTGGCGCTTCGTAATCAAAATTCGGCATTCGTCCGTGCTACTCCAATATTTGCGTGCGATTGCTTGTGCCTGCGTGATTTCGTTGTTACAGAAATGACGCAGACAAAAACGCTCGTTCGGGCGAGATTGTACGCCTTATCCAACCCTGTATTCAGCAAGCGTGTCCCATTTTGGGGTCAGTCCTAGTCCGGGTAACTCGGGGGCGATGACGTATCCGTCCTCGATTACCAGTTCGTGCTCCCAGACTTTGCCGTGCATCGGGTTCACCGACTCGCGGTAGTACTCGAGGATGAGACCGTTCGGAATAGCGGCAACGAGGTGTATGTGAACCTCTTGAGCACCGTGCGGGGCGACATCGAGATCGTTCGCCTGAGCAAGCGCCGCTACTTTCATAAATTCAGTGATTCCGCCGAGAATCAATGCATCGGGCTGAAGAATATCCACGGCTCGGGCGTTGATCATGTCCCTGAAGCCGTAGCGGGTGTATTCGTTCTCACCAGCGGCGATGGGCACAGAAGTTGCGCGGGTGATCTCCGCTTGGCCAATGTAGTCGTCGGGCTCCACTGGTTCTTCAAACCAGAACAGATCATATTGTTCGGCTTTTCGAGCGAATTCGATCGCCTGGTAGTGCCGGTAAGCGTTGTTGGCGTCGACCATCAAACGAACATCAGGTCCGATAGTTTCTCGACAAACTCGCACTCGTTCGATGTCTTCGTTGATCGATACTGCGCCGACCTTGATCTTCACAGCCCGTGCGCCAAGTTCGACGTTATCTTCCATCTCATTAGCAAGCTCTTTGAGGCCTTTGCCTTCTTCGTAGTAGCCGCCAGCGATGTAGGTATCGACCTTGTTGGTGAAGCCACCGAGCAACTTGTAGACGGGCATATTTGCGACTTTGCCCTTGATGTCCCAAAGGGCGATATCGATACCACCGATGATGCGGGTTGAAATTCCGCGTCGACCAACCAGCTTGGGTCGCCACATGGCGTGCCAAAGTGCCTCGTTGTTAAGCGGGTCTTGTCCGATCAGACCCTTCTTGAAGTGTTCGACGAACGCCAGTCCGACTTCAGGTGTTGCCTCGATGCCACCGGCGAGACCGATTCCCTGAATGTCGGGATCATCGGTGTCGATCACAACGATGTTCAGTAAATTGTGGGTGTACGTATACAGACCATTAGTGATCGGAATAGCCCGTGGCCATTTGAACATTTCCAGTCGTACATCTGTGATCTTCATCGAGAGTTGCCCTTGTTTTAATTGGCGCTTGGTTTCAGCAAAGGTTGGATGACCGTTTAAATTGCGAATCGGGCGGAGTGTAGCAGCGAAGAAGCGTTGAGCACATCAGTTGGCGCCAGATGGTCGGATTACAGAGAGCAAAAAAAGCCGAATTTAATGCCGACGTCGGTCACTTATTTAGCCATGAATCTGACAGCTACTTCCCGAGTGTAAGTGCTATCGTTGATTCAATGCAAACCAACCATCCAACAGATCTGTCATCGTCGTTCCGCCAGAGCTACGTAGAACGAGATCGCGTCGAGGAAGATCGATTCGAAGAAGATCGACGTCGGCGCATGGGCATGGCTATTGCGATTATTCCGTTCGGCATATCAATGGCCCTCATCGTTCAGTACATCAATATTGTTGTAGCAATCGACGATGCTGACTGGCGGTACGTGCTTGAGCGTCCCAATTTCTCGCACATCTTGAAACTTTCACTCGCCCCAATTATTGGTGGTGGAGTTTCAATGTTCATTGCAGGATTGATTGCCACTTCAGTAGCTGGTAGGGAAGGTCGTATCCTCCCGTATTTCATGACCGCGATCATCTTCGCTGTCACTATGCCTCTATTGGTAAGTACATTGCTACCGGCCAACCTTTTCCTTCTGGATATAACCGGCCTGACGTTCTCGGAGAGCACCGCTGGTGAAGCATTTTCATCGTGGATCTGGAGCACTCCGTTCTTCGTGTTGACTTATGCGATGACAGGCATGAAGCAGGCTATTTGGGGCGGCGCCGCTTCGGTACTGCTTGCGGCCGGTGTGTTCAAGTTCAACGGTCCCAACAGCGACAGTTTTAGTTTGATTCGTTCGCTGGCGATTACTTCAGCGGTGAGTCTGGTTGTGGTTTGGGTTGTAATGTTCGGTCCTCTCGGCATTTTCGAAATGCTGTTCGATTCGTTCCGAATCACAAAAACCGGCTAGAAGCTTCCGTCTCAGCTGAATTGCACTTCTGTATGTGACTAATTCCGTAATGCTGTATGTTCATTCATGTTGTCGCCTGTACAACATGAATCATCTGCGTTTATCGGAGCAGATATGGAACAGTTACTCGAGAAATCCCTCGACGATCAGTTTGCGATGGAGAAAGCGCTTAAAGGTTTAGAAAACGCGCTAAATCGACGGTTGATGTGGGGGCTGCTGCCGTTGGGCATCGCAGTAGGATTGATTGCGCTGTACATCGATGTGTCGACTCGAATCGCCATTCCCGAATTGATCGACCGAGTGTCGCAAGCATCGCAACCGTGGCAACGAGCGAGTTACGACGTGTTCAGCCTGAACCTCGCCGGATTCCTGAAACTAGCCCCGTCTGGATTGATTGCTGGTGCGATTGCATCTTGGGTGGCCGTATGGGCAGGGACGTACTATCGACGATCGTTCATAGCTTCGATGTACGTATTGATAGGTCTTTGCTACGCGGCCCTGTTAACTGGGCTACTCGGAGTTCTGATTCCGATAAACATTTTGGTGCTAGAAGCAACTGGGATGTCGATCACCGATGCACAGATACCGCACAGTGATTCAATTTCGCTGGTCCAGGGCTTTGGCTGGGGATTCGCCACGTTTTCCTACGTAATAACTGGGATGGAACGTGGAATATGGCCGGCGGCAGGAATGATTTTGATTGGATTGGTCGGAGTCAAACTCGCTGGCGGATTGCGGAGTTCGGCGCACCTGACGAAAGCTCTAACTTTGAATGTAGTGCTGGCGGTAATAGCGTTGTTTGCGGTTCACTCAGGGTCGCTTGGTATTCACCAATTTCTATTCGACAGACTTGTGCAGCCTCCGGACGCACCACTGCGAGAGCCCGTGTTTCCAGAATCGGGTGCTTAGGCGCGACCGGCGAGCGACTGTGGGGTGCCGCGTTAGGTTAGCCGCCGATAACATCGGCGAGGGCTATGCACGAATCGACCGACTGTTCACAGAGCATCACGGTGTTTCCGACCACGGCGAACGCCTTGTATTTCGTGACGGCCGACGAGCCTGCGCCACGGTTGCTTGAACCGAACTGACCGCCCTCGCGGAAGCTTTGGTCGATAGCTTCCGCCGCATTATCGAATCCGGCAGTTTTGGCGACCTCGTGCGAATCGTAGAAGCGAACTTCGATGTCTTTCGCATTGAAGAATCCGTACCAAATGTCGGTTGCTTCCGGCACGGTATCGGTGTCGAACTGCTTGGATTTCTTCCATCCCGCTGCCACGTAGTCTTCGAACGTTAGGGTCTTATCGGGGCTGAGGACACGTGACACTTCTGCGAGGGCGTCGTCTGCGGCATCTGCCGCTGGTGCCGCTGCGTCTCCGGTTCCGTCTGAATCAGAGTCCGAGTCCGATGATCCGCAAGCCATTGCCAGCGACAGGGCACCTACGAGGAGTGCTAAGAGCAGCCAGCGAGAGTGCTTGGGCAAGGAGCTGAATTTGATGACGTGCGACATGCGGAGTGACCTCGTGGATCGAAATGATTCTTAGTGGGCGTGCTGTCGGCAGAGAGTTTACCAATGGCGATTAGTTCACACAATGGTTTTCGAAATAACTAGAGGTGTGATTCGATTGGAGTGTTACTCAGGGTGGTTATCGTGAGAGAATCAATGTCGCCCAAGCGTGTTGGTCGCAGTGCAACCGCACCGCCTCACCGCTTATCGGGGGCCCGTAGCTCAGTTGGTTAGAGCAATCGACTCATAATCGATTGGTCGCAGGTTCAAGTCCTGCCGGGCCCACCAACTAACCGTTTTCAGGTTGAACATAGCTGTTTCGACGACTCCTTAGCTTAGGAGTAAAACCGTGAAAAACGCCGTTAGACCACTCGTTCAAGATCGTATGTTTGAGTCATTTGATCTGTCTTTGAAGGCTGATGGACTACGCCCACACACCATCTCTTGCTACCTCCGTGACACTAGAAGGTTATGGGAATTCTCTCGACCCGTAGACCCCAAATCAGTGACCTCCGATGACATTAGGAAATTTGTCAGATCGCTGAAGGACCAACTGTCACCAAAGACCATTCATGCAGTACAGATCGGACTGGGCAGGTTCTTCAAGTTCCTAATCAATGAAGGTGAACTGACCAGTGACCCAAGTAGACCTGTCCGCCTCACAAAGTTTCGGGTCACTCCACAGCCTACTTACACAGTTGATGAGGTGAAGAAGCTGATTGCATGGTGTCGTGTCTCTACGAAGGAAGGCGTACGCAATCACGCCATCATCTCAGTGTTGTTCGACACCGGAGTGCGAGAGAGTGAACTCGTCTCAATGAGCATCCCTGATTGGGACAACTCAAGCGTCTGGGTAGACGGAAAGACTGGTCAACGGTTAGTTGGTGGGCCCGGCAGGACTTGAACCTGCGATCAATCGATTATCAGTTGTGTGCTGTAAACAGCCCACTTGCTGACCCTACTCCAGTTGAAGTAGACCAACTTCGTATCGACTTTACCGACTAACCAAGTGCTGTAACGGCGACTCCTGTTGTCTTTGCACCTTAACACTCTGCAAGCCTGATTAATAGTAAAACGGGGGGA
>ERZ890510.24-NODE-24-length-124605-cov-7.518683_pt1 | contig 124605 bp, 142 predicted proteins | sample MGYA00521265_ERZ890510 | MGnify/ENA primary metagenome ERZ890510 (study PRJEB32303, sample SAMEA104408624) | aquatic metagenome | biome: Brackish water; feature: Chemocline; material: water | place: Baltic Sea | collected 2014-10-26T21:54:00 | depth 110 m ... | reverse complement strand
GAGCACTCCCTTGGTAAGGGAGAGGTCGCGGGTCCGATTCCCGCCATGGGCACCATAACCGTGACGATGAGTCCAGTAATAAGTTTAGACTTAATGAATTAAATAAAGAATTTAGGCCAGTAGCTCAATTGGTAGAGTATCGGTCTCCAAAACCGAGGGTTGGGGGTTCGAGACCCTCCTGGCCTGCCATATAAAAGGAAGAGGTGGAAGTGAATATAAATATTAGACTGTCTTTATCATTTTTACTTTTTGCCGCTGGGTTGATCGGATTCTATTTCCTATCAGCGCAACCAACCGTAGTAAGAATATTAGTTTTTTTAAGTGCAACAGGTTTTGCTGTTGGAGTTTTTTGGACAACACCGCAAGGACAGCAAATCATTGGCTTTTTAAATAGCGCAATCACAGAGGCTAAAAAAGTAGTATGGCCAACGAGAAAAGAAACTTTTCAAATGACGTTAATTGTTTTTATTTTAGTTGTAATAATGGCAATTTTTCTCGCATTTGTTGATATTGGATTTTCGTACATTATAAATTTGTTATTGGGACGGGGTAATTAATGTCAAAAAAATGGTACGCAGTTCAAGCTTTTTCAGGATATGAAAAAATTGTTCATAAATCACTACTAGAAAGAATAAATCAGTCGTCTATAAGTGACTTATTTGGAGACATTTTAGTGCCAGTTGAAGAAGTGATTGAAATGAAATCGGGGCAGAAGACTCTCTCTGAGAGAAGACTTTATCCTGGCTACGTATTGGTTCAAATGGATATGAATGATGACAGTTGGCATTTGGTTAGAAGCACTCCAAAAGTGACTGCCTTTATCGGCGGATCTGGACAAAAACCAACACCAATTAAGGATAAAGAAGTAGAAATTATTCTACAGCGTATGGATGACAGCAAAGTCAATCCAACACAAAAAATGACATTTGAGGTGGGTGAGTCGGTAAGGGTAATTGATGGCCCATTCAAAGATTTCGCAGGTACGGTTGAGGAAATCAACTATGAAAAAAGTAAGCTTCGTGTTTCTGTAGTAATTTTTGGTCGAGCCACACCTGTCGAATTAGAGTTCGGCCAAATAGAAAAAGAAGTTTAAAAACGTTTGGGAGCTTTTAATTTATATTAAAAGCGTTTGGACCAAAATTTAGGAGAAAGAAGAAATGGCAAAGAAAATTGATGGCTACATTAAGCTTCAAGTTCCAGCAGGAAAAGCAAATCCAAGTCCACCAATAGGCCCGGCTTTAGGTCAGCGCGGATTGAATATTATGGATTTTTGTAAAGCATTCAACGCGGCAACTCAAAGCTTAGAACCTGGACTACCAATTCCATGTGTGATAACGGCTTATTCTGATAAGAGCTTTACTTTTATTATGAAAACTCCACCTGCATCAATATTATTGAAGAAGGCGGCGAAGTTAACAAAAGGCTCTCCCGTTCCTCATACGACAAAGGTAGGCAAAATTACTCGTGCGCAAGCCGAGGAGATTGCAAAAACAAAGATGCCAGACTTAACAGCTGCAGATATGGATGCAGCAGTTAGAACAATTGCTGGAAGTGCAAGAAGTATGGGTATTGAAGTGGAGGGCGTATAAAATGGCTGCAAGCAAAAGAATGAAAGCGTTATCTTCACAAGTAGACAGAGACAAACTCTATCCAGCTGTTGAAGGCTTAAACCTAGTTAAAGAAACAGCAAAAGCAAAATTCGATGAATCCATTGATGCAGCTATTAACCTTGGGATTGATGCTAAAAAATCAGATCAATTAATTAGGGGCGCATTAGTGCTTCCAAGTGGGACAGGTAAGACAACTCGGGTTGCAGTATTTGCTCAGGGTGATGCAGCTGAAGCCGCGAAAAAAGCAGGGGCTGACATTGTTGGTTTTGAGGATTTAGCTGAGCAAATTAAAAAAGGCATCATGGATTTTGACGTTGTTATTGCAACGCCTGATGCTATGAAAATTGTTGGAACATTGGGACAGGTTTTAGGCCCTAGAGGTTTAATGCCTAATCCAAAGGTCGGAACTGTGACACCAGATACAGCTAAGGCAGTAGCAAATGCTAAAGCCGGACAAGTCCAATACAGAACAGATAAAGCTGGGATTATCCATTGCACGATTGGCCGCGCTTCATTCACGGTAGATCAATTGAAGGCTAATCTTGCAGCGCTAATGGATGCAATTAATAAAGCGAAGCCTACAGGAATGAAAGGCATTTATATGAAGAAATTGTCTATATCAAGCTCTATGGGCGTTGGTATTCGAATTGATCAGGCAAGTATAGTTTAGTTAGTTTTTTGATTTTTTGTGAGTATTGACAAAATACTCACAAATTAAGAGCTTTGGGTTCATTGATGTTTTTTAAATCAATGAAGTTGTCAAAGACCGTAGGTACGTGAGTTTAATTTAGAAGTTTAAGCCTACGCAGATGGCGGGTCCCTAAAGGATAATATCCTGATAGAGGTCGCCGTTTTTATGTCGGTATTAGTTTACTAATACTTTTATTTAACGGAAGGAGAAGACCTTGAGTCTGAATCTTGAAGAAAAAAAGGCAGTAGTTGCTGAAGTTAGCAAGCAAATTGAAAATGCTCAATCATTGATACTCGCTGAGTATCGTGGTGTAGGTGTTGGAGAAATGACAAGCCTAAGAGCTGAAGCCAGAAAAGCTGGCGTGTATCTTAAAGTGCTCAAGAACAGTTTAGTAAAAAGAGCGATTGAGAACACACCATTCTCTTCTTTATCGGAAGATATGGTTGGGCCTTTAGTCTTTGGTATTTCAGAAGACCCTGTAGCAGCGGCAAAAGTATTAAATGATTTTGCTAAAAAAAATGATTTGTTTGTTATTAAATCAGGAGCAATGCCCAATGCAAGGATGGATGCTAGTGCAGTTAAAGCGCTTGCCTCCTTACCAAGTCGCGATGAATTACTTGCGAAATTATTGGGAACAATGCAGGCCCCTATTGCAAAATTTGTTCGCACTCTTAATGAGGTGCCGACAAAATTTGTTAGAGGACTTGCTGCGGTTCGTGATCAAAAGCCCGCATAAATTTAAAACGATTAGGTTAACTTAAACTATTAGGAGCAATTATTATGGCTATCTCAAAAACAGATATCTTAGAAGCAATCAGTTCAATGACAGTCCTAGACTTATCTGAATTAATCAAGGAAATGGAAGAAAAATTTGGTGTTTCTGCAGCAGCAGCAGTAGCAGCAGCCGCACCTGCGGCCGCAGGTGCAGCAGCAGCAGAGGAACAAACTGAATTTGACCTTCATTTAACTGGTATTGGTGACAACAAAGTCAATGTTATTAAAGCAGTAAGAGAAATCACAGGTCTTGGCCTTAAAGAAGCTAAAGATATTGTAGACGCTGCACCAAAAGTTGTTAAGGAAGCATTAGCAAAAGCTGCTGCTGACGAAGCAATGAAAAAATTAATTGAAGCTGGCGCAACTGCAGAGCTGAAGTAGCATTAATTAAAGTGAAAGGCTGGCTTCATATGAGGTCAGCCTTCATTTATTTGTAAATCAAAATTTTTATAAATAAATACTTAAGAGAAAAGTATTTTTTTATATGAATTTGTTAACTCCGGAGATGCTATGAGCTATTCCTTTACTGAAAAAAAACGCATTAGAAAAAGTTTTGCTAAAAGAGAGACGGTTTTAGAAATTCCATATCTTTTAGCAATGCAGCTTGAATCTTATAAAGCTTTTCTTCAAAGAGATGTTAAGCAAGATGAAAGAAAAGACGAAGGTTTACAATCAAGCTTTAATACACTTTTTCCAATTTCAAGTCACTCAGGTAATGCAAAGCTTGACTATGTAAGTTATCAACTTGGTGATGAAGTTTTTGACGTAAAGGAATGTCAGCAACGTGGCCTTACATATGGCGTTCCATTAAGAGTTAAAGTTCGTTTAACAATAATGGACAAAGAGGCGTCTCAGCCAACCGTTAAAGAAGTGAAAGAACAAGAAGTCTATATGGGTGAGATTCCATTGATGACACAAAATGGTTCATTTGTTATTAATGGTACCGAGAGAGTTATTGTTTCTCAATTACATAGAAGCCCAGGTGTCTTTTTTGAGCATGATCGAGGCAAAACTCATTCCTCAGGAAAATTGTTATTTTCTGCTCGTATTATTCCTTATCGTGGCTCATGGTTAGACTTTGAGTTTGACCCCAAAGATTATTTATATTTTAGAATAGATCGACGAAGAAAAATGCCTGTCTCAACCTTACTTAAGGCACTTGGTTTGTCTTCTGAGGAAATATTATCAACTTTTTATGATTTCGACACTTTTGAAATTAAGTCAAATCAATTTGCTTTCAATATTGTTGCTGAGAGATTAAGGGGTGAAATAGCTAAATTTGATATTAGTGACAAAAAAGGCAATTTAATTATTTCAAAAGATAAAAGAATTACCGTTAAACATATTAGAGAAATTGAGAATGCCAGCATTAAATCAGTTGCAGTCAACCCGGAATTTTTGTTGGGTAGAAAAATTGCAAAAGCCATCATTGATACTGATACGGGCGAGGTTATCATTGATACAAATACTGAGATTACTGAAGAAGTTATAGAAAAACTGATTGAAGCAAAAGTTAAGTCTTTCAATACTCTTTATTCAAATGATCTAGATCATGGTGATTATATTTCTCAGACACTTGCGTCAGATGAAGTGCCGGATCAATACAGTGCAAGAGTAGCAATTTATCGAATGATGAGGCCGGGCGAGCCACCAACAGAGGACTCTGTACAGTCACTTTTTGAAGGATTATTCTTCAATCCTGATCGTTATGATCTTTCAAATGTCGGGCGAATGAAGTTCAATCGTCGTGCATACCCAGGTACATATAGCCAGTATGCGGATTGGTTAAAGCGTTTCCTTTCAAAAGCAGGACCAAAAACTGAAGCAGGCGAATTTATTTTATGTAATGAAGATATTTTGGCTGTAATCGGACTCTTAATTGAGCTTAGAAATGGACGTGGTGAAATTGATGATATTGATCATCTTGGTAATCGAAGAATTCGCTCTGTGGGCGAACTTGTTGAGAATCAATTCAGAACAGGTTTAGTTAGAGTTGAGCGCGCCGTTAAGGAAAGACTCGGTCAAGCTGAAGCAGATAACTTAATGCCTCATGATCTTATTAACTCAAAACCAATTTCAAGTGCTATTAGAGAGTTTTTTGGCTCATCACAACTTTCACAATTTATGGACCAAACCAACCCCTTATCTGAAATTACTCACAAGAGAAGAGTTTCAGCTTTAGGCCCAGGTGGCTTAACACGTGAGAGAGCTGGTTTTGAGGTGCGAGATGTACACTCCACTCATTATGGCAGAGTGTGCCCTATTGAAACTCCAGAAGGACCAAATATTGGACTTATTAATTCACTGGCCTTGTATGCAAGAACAAATCAATACGGATTTCTAGAAACACCTTATAGAAAAGTAGAGGGCGGTAAAGTCACTGCAAAAATAGATTATTTGTCGGCAATTGAAGAAAGTGACTTCACGATTGCTCAGGCTAACTCTGAACTTGGAACAAATGGTAAATTTAAAGAAGAATTAGTTTCTTCAAGGTATAAAAATGAATTTACTATGGCCAGCAGCGAAAATGTAGATTTCATGGACGTTGCACCCGGACAAATTGTATCGGTTGCTGCTTCACTAATTCCTTTCCTAGAGCATGACGATGCTAACAGGGCATTGATGGGTGCTAATATGCAACGCCAAGCAGTACCTTGCTTGCGAGCAGAGAAAGCATTAGTTGGGACAGGTATAGAAAGAACAGTTGCTATGGATTCTGGCACTACGGTGCAGGCCAAAAGAGGCGGAGTTGTTGATTATGTTGACTCTAAAAGAATTGTAGTAAAGGTAAATGATAAAGAGACCGCACAAAATGAAGTGGGTGTTGATATCTACAACCTTACAAAATATACAAGATCCAATCAGAACACTAATATCAATCAGAAGCCATTAGTTAAAATTGGCGATAAAATTGAACGTGGGGATGTTATTGCTGATGGAGCTTCAACGGACGTTGGTGAGCTAGCACTTGGCCAGAATATGTTGGTTGGATTTATGCCTTGGAATGGATATAACTTTGAAGATTCAATCTTAATTTCAGAGAGAGTGGTAGCCGAAGACAGATACACGTCAATTCACATTGAAGAGTTAACTGTTGTGGCGAGAGACACAAAGTTAGGGCCAGAGGAAATCACTCAAGATATTTCAAATCTTTCCGAAAGAATGATTGGTAGATTAGATGAGTCTGGAATTATATTTATTGGGGCAGAAGTCGAGGCTGGCGATGTCTTAGTTGGAAAGGTTACGCCAAAAGGTGAAACCCAACTTACCCCAGAAGAAAAATTATTAAGAGCAATCTTTGGTGAGAAAGCGTCTGACGTTAAAGATACAAGCTTAAGAGTGCCCTCAGGAATGTCAGGCACAGTTATTGATGTGCAAGTATTTACAAGAGAGGGTATTGATAGAGACTCTAGAGCCGAACAAATTATTGGTGATCAATTACTAGACTTTAAAAAAGATTTAGCAGACCAATTACGTATTGTAGAAGAGGACACATTTGGCCGTATCGAAAAGTTGTTAGTTAATAAAACAGTAACTGGCGGACCAAAAGGTATCAAAAAAGGCGATAAATTGTCGAAAGAAATACTATCAAGTATTGGCAAGTATGATTGGTTTGATATTCGATTGCCAGATGATAAAGACTCTAAACAGCTAGAATTTTTTAAAGAAAATTTTAATTTAGCGAAAAAAGAGTTTGATAGTCGGTTTGAAGAAAAGAAACGTAAGTTAACTCAGGGCGATGAATTACCACCTGGAGTTCAAAAAATGGTCAAAGTTCATTTGGCTGTGAAAAGAAGAATTCAACCAGGCGATAAAATGGCCGGCCGTCATGGAAACAAAGGTGTTATTTCAAAAATTGCCCCAGTGGAAGATATGCCATACATGGCTGATGGAAAAACCTTAGATATTTGTCTTAATCCATTAGGCGTTCCATCACGAATGAATATTGGGCAGGTGTTAGAGATGCATTTAGGTTGGGCTGCCAAGGGCTTGGGTGATCGAATTGATGAAATGTTAAAGGCAAATGAGAAGACCTCTGAAGTCAGAAGCTTTCTTGATAAGATCTACAATACTTCTTCGGGAAAATCTGAAGATATTCAATCGCTGAAAGATAATGAAATCAAGGAGCTTGCTGGCAATTTAACAAATGGCGTTCCATTTGCTACCCCAGTATTTGATGGTGGTGCAGAGTCTGATATTCAGCAAATGCTTGATTTAGCTTACCCAGATAACAGTGAGCATACCAAGCTTTTAAATTTCTCAGCCAATAAAACTCAGGTTCGTCTATATGACGGAAGAACGGGAGAGGCATTTGAAAGGCCAGTTACAGTTGGCTATATGCACGTATTAAAATTACATCATTTAGTTGATGACAAAATGCATGCCCGCTCAACAGGGCCTTATTCATTAGTCACGCAACAGCCATTGGGTGGTAAAGCTCAGTTTGGTGGGCAGCGATTTGGTGAGATGGAAGTTTGGGCATTAGAGGCCTATGGTGCTTCTTATACGCTTCAAGAAATGCTTACAGTAAAGTCGGATGACGTAGCGGGTAGAACGAAAGTATACGAAAATATTGTCAAAGGTGAACATAAGATTGATGCTGGTATGCCAGAGTCATTTAATGTTCTGACAAAAGAAATTCGTTCTTTAGCGATTGATATTGACCTCGATAGAAACTAGGAGATAGGACATGAAAGCATTATTAGACCTTTTTAGACAGACCACTCAAGCCGAAGAGTTTGATGCCATTAAAATTGCTTTAGCTTCTCCAGAAAAAATAAGATCCTGGTCTTATGGCGAAGTTAAAAAGCCAGAAACAATCAATTACAGAACATTTAAACCTGAACGTGACGGTTTGTTCTGCGCTAAGATTTTTGGCCCCGTCAAAGATTATGAATGTTTATGTGGAAAATACAAAAGATTAAAGCATAGAGGTGTTATTTGTGAGAAATGTGGAGTTGAAGTAACTCTTTCCAAAGTTCGTAGAGAGCGAATGGGTCATATTGATTTGGCTAGCCCTGTAGCTCATATCTGGTTTCTAAAAAGCCTTCCAAGTAGACTGGGAATGGTTTTAGATATAGCACTTCGTGATATTGAAAGAGTTCTGTATTTTGAAGCATACATGGTTATTGATCCAGGGATGACGCCATTAACGCGTGGCCAGCTATTAACAGAAGAGGATTATTTAGCGAAAGCTGAAGAATTTGGAGATGAGTTTAATGCAGTTATGGGCGCTGAGGGTGTTAAAGAATTATTACGATCATTAGATATTTCATCTGAAATATTAACGTTAAGGGAAGAATTAGCCGCAACAGGCTCTGATGCTAAAATTAAGAAAATAGCAAAACGACTTAAGGTTTTAGAGGCATTTCAGAAATCTGGTATTAAGCCTGAATGGATGATTTTAGATATTCTTCCAGTGCTACCACCTGAACTAAGGCCTTTAGTGCCTCTTGATGGTGGAAGATTTGCAACGTCTGACCTGAATGATCTGTATAGAAGGGTTATTAATAGAAATAATCGTTTACGCCGCCTATTAGATTTAAGAGCCCCAGAAATTATTGTTAAGAATGAGAAAAGAATGCTACAGGAATCTGTAGACTCACTTCTCGATAATGGTCGTCGTGGCAAGATTATGACTGGAGCAAATAAACGACCACTTAAATCACTAGCAGATATGATAAAAGGCAAGGGCGGGCGATTCAGACAGAACTTGCTTGGTAAGCGAGTTGATTATTCTGGCCGCTCAGTAATTGTTACCGGACCACAACTGAAACTTCATCAATGTGGATTACCAAAGAAAATGGCCCTTGAATTATTCAAGCCGTTTATTTTTAATAAACTTGAATTATTAGGACTGGCTACAACGATTAAGGCAGCAAAAAAGAAAGTTGAAGAAGAAGGCCCAGAGGTTTGGGATATTCTTGAAGAAGTAATTCGTGAGCATCCGGTTCTATTGAATCGAGCCCCAACACTCCATCGCTTAGGCATTCAGGCGTTTGAACCTGTATTGATTGAAGGTAAGGCGATTCAGTTACATCCATTAGTTTGCGCAGCATTCAATGCTGACTTTGATGGCGATCAAATGGCTGTGCATGTGCCGTTATCACTCGAAGCACAAATGGAAGCAAGAACATTAATGCTGGCATCAAATAATGTCTTATCGCCGGCAAATGGAGAGCCTATTATCGTTCCATCGCAAGATATTGTTTTAGGTCTTTACTATATGACGCGAGAAAAGATGGCTGCTAAAGGCGAAGGCATGAAATTCTCAGATATTGATGAAGCTCGTCGTGCATATGACCAAGGCGTTGTTGATCTTCATGCAAAAGTAACTGTAAGAATTAAAGAGTATGAAATTAATTTTGATAATAGCAAAACCGTAAAAATCAATCGTTATGAAACGACTGTTGGTCGGGCCTTATTATCTGAAATTCTACCTGCTGGATTATCTTTTGAAATTATTAATAGATCGATGAAGAAGAAAGAAATTTCACGGCTTATTAATATTGCATTTAGAAAGCTTGGCATAAAAGAAACAGTTATTTTAGCTGACCAACTTATGTACACTGGATTCTCTTTTGCTACTAAAGCAGGAATGTCAGTCAGCATTCATGACATGTTAGTGCCAACTGAAAAAGTCCAATTAATTGCAGATGCAGATGCAGAAGTTCAAGAAATTGAAAATCAATACTCATCAGGCTTAGTTACGCAAGGCGAAAGATATAACAAGGTAGTTGATATCTGGGGCCGTGCAGGCGATAAAATTGCTGACGCGATGATGCGTAAGCTAAAGGAAGAGCCAGTTTTTGACCAAGACGGAAAAGCACTTAAAGATGAGAATGGAAATGCAGTCAATCAAGAGTCTTTCAATGCAATTTATATGATGGCAGACTCAGGTGCTCGTGGATCAGCAGCGCAGGTTCGACAGCTTGCTGGTATGCGAGGATTAATGGCGAGACCAGACGGGTCAATTATTGAAACGCCAATCAAAGCAAACTTTAGAGACGGGTTAAATGTTTTACAATACTTTATCTCAACTCATGGAGCCAGAAAAGGCTTGGCTGACACCGCTTTAAAAACAGCAAATTCTGGCTACTTAACACGTCGTTTGGTTGATGTTACTCAAGATTTAGTTGTAATAGAACATGATTGTGGAACAGAGGAAGGTTTGGTTACAAAGGCACTTGTTAAAGGTGGCGAGGTTGTTGAGCCTTTAAGTGACCGTATTTTAGGCCGCGTTGCTGCACTAGATGTTATGCATCCAGAAACTCAAGAAGTTCTTTACCCTCAAGGAACATTGTTCTCAGAAGATGAAGTTGAAAACATTGAGTCGCTTGGAATTGATGAGGTAAAAGTTAGAACGGCACTTACGTGTGACACTCGATATGGTATTTGTGCTAAATGTTATGGCCGCGATCTTGGTAGAGGAAATCTTATTAATATAGGTGAAGCGGTGGGTGTTATTGCCGCACAGTCCATTGGTGAGCCTGGAACGCAATTAACTATGAGAACATTCCATATTGGTGGTGCAGTTTCAAGAGCAGCTTCAGTGAGTCAGATTGAGGCAAAATCATCAGGAACAGTTAGATTTACATCAACCATGCGTTATGTTTCAAACGCACGAAATGAGAAAGTTGTTATCTCGAGAAATGGTGAATTTTTAATTGAAGATGACTCTGGTCGCGAAAGAGAGAGACATAAAGCGCCTTATGGATCAACATTGCTAGTAAACGACGGTTCAACGATTAAAGCAGGTAGCGTCATGGCTACATGGGATCCGCATACGCGACCAATTATTTCAGAATATGCGGGTAGAGTGAGATTTGAAAACGTTGAGGAAGGAATTACAGTTGCTAAGCAAATTGATGACGTTACAGGTCTTTCATCATTGGTTGTGGTTGAATCAAAATCGAAAGCAACACAATCAAAAGGGACCAGACCTCAAATCAAGCTGCTAGATGAAAAAGGAGAAGAGGTTAAGTTAACGGGATCAGATAACCCTGTTAACGTGACATTCCAGTTAAGCTACATCATTACAGTGGCTGACAATCAAGAGGTTAAAGTTGGTGATATTCTTGCAAGAATTCCACAAGAGTCCTCTAAAACAAGAGATATTACTGGAGGTCTTCCTCGTGTTGCGGAACTTTTTGAGGCGCGCTCTCCTAAGGATGCGGGTATTCTGGCTGAAAATACCGGAACTGTATCTTTTGGAAAGGACACAAAAGGGAAGCAACGTTTGGTTATAACTAATGTAGACGGAGAAGCCAATGAATTCCTGATCCCTAAAGATAAGCATGTGACCGCTCATGATGGCCAGGTAGTGACGCAAGGTGAGGTTATTGTAGATGGACCTGCAGATCCAGCGGATATTCTTAGACTTCAAGGACGTGAAGCTTTAGCGAGGTATATTATTGATGAAGTTCAGGACGTTTATAGACTACAAGGTGTAAAAATAAACGACAAGCATATTGAGGTTATTGTAAGACAGATGTTAAGAAGGGTTAGGATTACTAGCCGTGGAGACACGACATTTATTCCGGGTGAAGAGGTTGAACGCGCAGAACTTTTATCTACGAACGAAGCCGTTGTTGCAGAAAACAAAGCACCTGCTGAGTTTGAGTATGTCCTTAAGGGTATTACTAAAGCATCATTAGCAACTGATTCGTTTATTTCTGCAGCTTCATTCCAAGAAACTACTCGCGTATTAACTGAGGCAGCTATTTTAGGAAAACGTGATGAGTTAAGAGGTCTTAAGGAAAATGTCATTGTTGGTCGCTTGATTCCAGCCGGAACGGGAATGGCTTTTCATCTCAACAGAAAAGAGGCAGCAAGATTAAAAGCACTTCCTCAGGAGTCAGTAAAAGGTATGAGTAATCTTGAGCAAGCAGAAGCAGCTTTTAGCATCAATGCTTCTGATGCTGTGGAAGAAATTGTTATTCCGCAAGAAGTTTCTGGAGATAACTCCGAAATTAAGATGCCGACTGAGTAATTAGAGTTGACAATAACACCGAAGCAAAATACAATTCTCGCCTTTTTCAAGCTTATTGCATGAAAAAGGCTAAGAGTTTTTTTAAGAAATAATAAATTTTTAAGGATAGGTAATGCCCACAATTAATCAGTTAATTCGTAAACCGAGAAAAAGAATTGTCGAGAAGAGTAAAGTGCCAGCACTTGAGGCGTCTCCACAAAAAAGGGGGGTATGCACTCGTGTTTATACAACAACTCCTAAGAAGCCTAACTCAGCCCTACGTAAGGTTGCTAAAGTTAGACTAACAACAGGATATGAAGTGATTAGTTATATTGGTGGTGAAGGCCATAACTTACAAGAACATTCCGTTGTCTTACTTCGGGGTGGACGAGTTAAGGATTTACCAGGTGTTCGTTACCATATGGTGCGCGGTAGTTTAGATACTTCTGGTGTAAAAGACAGAAAGCAATCCCGATCAAAATATGGGACAAAACGTCCCAAAGCAGCTTAATTTAAAAGAGGTTATAAGATATGCCTAGACGCAGAGAAGTCCCCAAAAGAGACATTTTACAAGACCCAAAATTTGGCAGCCAAGAGGTTTCGAAATTTGTTAATGTTTTAATGACTAGTGGCAAAAAGTCAGTGGCCGAGCGAATTATTTACGGGGCTTTTGATCAAGTTCAAAGCAAAAGTGGGAAGGACCCTATTGAGGTTTTTTCTCTTGCTATAGACAATTTAAGGCCTCTTGTTGAGGTAAAAAGTAGAAGAGTAGGTGGTGCAAACTACCAAGTCCCAGTTGAAGTCAGACCATCAAGACGTTCAGCTCTTGCTATGCGTTGGTTAAGAGACGCTGCTAGAAAGCGTGGTGAAAAGTCTATGGATTTAAGACTTGCTGCTGAACTTATGGAGGCTTCTGAAGGCAAGGGTGCAGCGATGAAAAAAAGAGAAGAAGTTCATCGTATGGCAGAGGCAAACAAAGCATTCTCTCATTTCCGTTTCTAAATTTTTGTAAAAGGTAATTAAAAGTGGCTCGTATAACCCCCATCGAACGTTATAGAAATATTGGTATCAGTGCACACATTGATGCTGGTAAAACAACGACAACTGAACGCATCCTTCTCTATACAGGTGTAAACCATAAGATAGGTGAGGTGCATGACGGTGCTGCAACGATGGATTGGATGGAACAAGAACAAGAACGAGGCATTACAATTACCTCTGCTGCAACGACATGTTTCTGGTCTGGAATGGCCAAACAATTTGACCAGCACCGAATTAACATTATTGATACCCCGGGACACGTCGATTTTACAATTGAGGTAGAACGGTCTATGCGCGTACTAGATGGTGCATGCATGGTTTATTGTGCAGTAGGTGGTGTTCAACCACAATCTGAAACTGTATGGCGTCAAGCAAATAAGTATAAAGTGCCTCGACTTGCATTTGTAAATAAAATGGACCGACAAGGTGCCGATTTCTTTAAAGTCTATGATCAAATGAAATCAAGGCTTAAAGCAAATCCAGTGCCTATGCAGGCCCCTATTGGCGCATCCGAAACTTTCAAGGGCGTAGTGGATCTTGTAAAGATGAAAGCGATCCTTTGGGATGAAGAAAATAATGGTGTTACATTTAGTTACGTTGATATTCCAGACGACCTAAAAGATGTTTGCCAAAAATGGCGCGACAATATGCTTGAAAATGCTGCTGAAGCGAATGAAGAGCTAATGAATAAATACCTTGAAACGGGTGATCTTTCAGAAGAAGAAATAAAACAAGGGATTCGAATTAGAACATTGGCTAGTGAAATCGTACCAATGTTTTGTGGGTCTGCATTTAAAAATAAGGGTGTTCAGGCCATGCTTGATGCTGTTATTGAATATATGCCCTCACCTATAGACATTGGAGAAACCAAAGGCGAAGACGAATCTGGCAAGCCAATGACATGTACCGCTTCAGATGATGAGCCGTTCGCTGCTCTCGGTTTTAAAATTATGACCGATCCATTTGTAGGCCAACTTATTTTCTTTAGAGTTTATTCTGGTGTCGTGAAAGCAGGAGACACTATTTATAATCCAATTAAAGGTAAAAAAGAACGCATAGGACGGATCCTACAGATGCATGCAAATAACCGCGAAGAATTAAAAGAGGTGAGAGCGGGTGATATTGCAGCTGCGGTAGGTTTGAAGGATGTCACGACTGGAGATACGATTTGTGATTTAAAAAGACCAATGATCCTTGAGCGTATGATTTTCCCAGAACCAGTTATTCATGTTGCAGTAGAACCAAAGACAAAAGCAGACCAAGAAAAAATGGGTATCGCATTGAGCCGCTTAGCTCAAGAAGACCCGTCATTTAGAGTTAAAACAGACTTAGAAACCAACCAAACAATTATTTCTGGAATGGGTGAGTTGCATTTAGAAATTTTGGTTGACCGTATGAAGAGAGAATTCACTGTTGAAGCTAATATTGGTGCACCACAAGTAGCTTATAGAGAGGCGATAAAGAAATCGGTTGAGCAAGAAGGTAAATTCGTTAAACAGTCTGGCGGTAAAGGACAGTATGGCCATGTATGGTTAAAAGTTGAGCCGAATGAGCAGGGAAAAGGATACGAATTTATTGATGCAATTAAGGGTGGTTCTGTGCCTAGAGAGTTCATACCAGCAGTGGATAAAGGTTTAAAAGAAACCATTACAGCAGGCGTTCTCGCAGGGTACCCAATTGAAGATGTTAAAGTCACATTATTCGATGGTTCATATCATGATGTTGACTCAAATGAAAATGCATTTAAAATGGCAGCTTCATTTGCTTTTAAGGATGCTTGCAGAAAAGCAGACCCGATCTTATTAGAACCAATGATGTTTGTTGAAGTTGAAACTCCTGAAGAATATATGGGTGATGTAATGGGAGACCTTTCATCACGACGAGGTATTGTTCAAGGGATGGAAGATAATTCAACAGGAAAAGTAATACGATGTGAAGTACCACTTGCGGAAATGTTTGGTTATTCCACTGTGGTTAGATCGTTATCACAGGGTCGAGCAACATACTCGATGGAATTTAAACATTACGCTGAAGCGCCAAGAAACGTTGCGGATGCAGTGATTAACAAAAAGTAATTTAATTACGGAATAAATTAAGGAGAAACATTATGGCTAAAGGTAAATTTGAACGTACCAAACCGCATGTCAACGTAGGCACAATTGGTCACGTCGATCACGGTAAAACAACATTAACTGCTGCAATCTCAACAGTACTTACAAAAAAGTATGGTGGTGATGCTAAAGGCTTTGCTGAAATTGATTCGGCACCAGAAGAAAAGGCACGTGGCATTACAATTAATACATCACACGTAGAATACGAAACAGAAAAACGTCACTATGCACACGTAGACTGTCCGGGCCATGCTGATTATGTGAAAAACATGATTACAGGCGCCGCACAAATGGATGGTGCGATTCTAGTATGTTCAGCTGCAGACGGACCAATGCCTCAGACTCGTGAACACATCCTTTTATCTCGTCAAGTTGGCGTGCCATACATGGTGGTTTTCTTAAATAAAGCCGACATGGTTGATGATAAAGAATTATTAGAATTAGTTGAGATGGAAGTTCGTGAGCTTCTTAGTAAATATGATTTCCCAGGCGATGATATTCCTATCATTATTGGTTCTGCTACTAAAGCATTAGAAGGTGACCAATCTGAAATTGGTGAGCCAGCTATTTTTAGATTAGCGGAAGCACTTGATAGTTATATTCCTGAGCCAAAACGTGCTATTGAAGGCACATTCTTGATGCCAGTAGAAGATGTATTCTCGATTTCAGGTCGCGGTACAGTAGTTACTGGAAGAATCGAACGTGGCATTGTTAAAGTTGGTGAAGAAATTGAAATTGTTGGATTAACACCTAACCAACTTACAATTTGTACCGGGGTTGAAATGTTCCGCAAATTGCTTGACCAAGGCCAAGCAGGTGATAACGTCGGTGTGCTACTTCGTGGTACAAAACGAGAAGATGTTCAACGAGGCCAAGTGCTATGTAAGCCTTCTTCAATTAAGCCGCATACAAAATTTACAGCAGAAATTTATTGCCTAAGTAAAGATGAAGGTGGAAGACACACACCATTCTTCAACGGATATCGCCCACAGTTCTACTTTAGAACAACTGACGTAACTGGAGCAGTTGATTTACCTGAAGGTATAGAAATGGTAATGCCAGGCGATAACGTATCAATTACAGCAACATTGATTGCTCCTATCGCGATGGAGGAAGGTTTGCGCTTTGCTATTCGTGAAGGTGGTCGTACAGTAGGATCAGGAGTTGTTGTTAAGATTGTTGAGTAGTATTTTATAAAAATAAAAGCACCCTGAAATGGGTGCTCGCTCTTTAGAGGAATAAAACATGGCAAGTCAGAAAATTAGAATTCGATTAAAAGCATTTGATTACAAATTAATCGACCAATCAGCACAAGAGATTGTTGAAACAGCAAAAAGAACCGGCGCGGTAGTTAAAGGCCCGGTTCCTTTACCAACGCGTATTGAGAGGTTTGATTTATTGAGATCTCCGCATGTAAATAAAACCTCAAGAGATCAATTTGAGATGCGAACGCATCAAAGATTGATGGATATTATAGATCCGACAGACAAAACAGTGGATGCATTAATGAAATTGGATCTTCCAGCTGGTGTGGATGTAGAAATTAAGTTGTAAAAAACCTGAGCGTTGTATATAATGGCGCTCTTTTAAGAGACTGATCAATTGTAATCAGTTTTGTAACTAATAATAAATAATAAAGGAAAGATCATGAGCTTAGGGCTTATTGGTCGCAAGGTCGGAATGACCCGAATTTTTACTGATGAAGGCGCAAGCATTCCAGTAACAGTTCTCGAGGTAGTTCCAAACCGCGTGACACAGATCAAAACTGTAGGAATTGATGGCTATTCAGGCCTTCAAGTTGCTTATGGACAGGCTAAACCTAAAACGCTTACTAAAGCAGTTAAGGGTCATTATGCCAAAGCTGCTGTTGAAGCAGGGCTCGGACTTCGTGAATTTAGAATTACAGAGGCCGAACTAGCTAATCATACAATTGCATCGTCAATTACGGTTGACTTGTTCCAAGCAGGTCAAAAAGTTGACGTGACTGGTACAACAATTGGTAAAGGCTTCTCGGGCGCACAAAAAAGACATCACTTTAAATCTAACAGAGCATCACACGGTAACTCCGTATCTCATAACTCATTAGGCTCAACAGGGCAATGTCAAGATCCAGGTCGAGTTTTTCCTGGTAAGAAAATGAGTGGACAATTAGGTTCCGTTCAAAGAACAACACAGAATTTAGAAGTTATTCGAATTGATGCTGCAAGAAACCTAATTTTAATTAAAGGTGCTATTCCTGGGTCAAAAGGATCTGACGTTGAGATCAAGCCAGCAGTGAAAGTGAAGGGTGGCGCATAATGGAATTTAAAGTATTAGATAAAAAAGGTAAATTATCCTCTAAAACGATTACAGCATCTGATGCTACGTTTGGAAGAGACTTCAATGAAGCACTAATTCATCAGTTAGTTTCTTCATACATGACCAATGGTCGGTCTGGAACAAGAGCCCAATTAACAAGAGGTGAAGTACATCACACCACTAAAAAACCATACGCTCAAAAAGGTACAGGTAACGCACGCGCTGGTATGACTTCTAGTCCGATTAGACGTGGAGGAGGCCGAGCATTCCCAAATAGACCAGATGAAAATTTCAATCAAAAAATTAATAAAAAAGCATATCGTGCTGGAATGAAATCAATTTTGTCTGAATTAGTTAGGCAAGACAGATTGTCAATAATAGAAGAATTTAAAGTTGAAACACCAAAAACTAAACAATTTATTGAGAAGATGAAATTAATGGGGATTACTGAAAACGTACTCATTCTTGTCGATACTTTTGACGAGAATCTATACCTTTCATCAAGAAATTTAACAAATGCATTAGTTGTCGAGGCGAGGTTTGCTGATCCAGTGAGTTTGGTGCACTTCCCAAAGGTTATTGCGACGACTGAAGCGGTAAAACAACTTGAGGAGATGTTTGGATGAGTGCAGATATTAAAATGACAGACAAAACGCTGCAATCAATCTTAGCACCTCAAATTACTGAAAAAGCGACGATGGTTGCTGATAAGTACAATCAAGTGACTTTTAAGGTTACTAAAGATGCAACTAAGGCTGATGTTAAAACAGCGATTGAAATAATGTTCAAAGTGGAAGTTTTGGCAGTAAATTTGTTAAATGTAAACGGAAAAACAAAGAGATCTGGTAAAACTATGGGTAGAAGAAGTGATTGGAAGAAAGCCTATGTCAGCTTAAAGCCCGGTCAAGAAATTAACTTTACGGGTGAATAAGGAGAATTAGATGGCAATTATAAAAGTAAAACCAACCTCACCTGGCAGACGTGGGCTACAAAAAGTTGTTACTGAAGGCTTGCATAAAGGTAAGCCACATGCACCACTTTTAGAAAAAAAGATAAGAGGATCAGGTAGAAATCACCACGGTCGGATCACAGTAAGACATCAGGGTGGTGGTCATAAGCAGCATATACGATTAGTTGATTTTAAAAGAACTAAAGACGGGATACCTGCAACAGTAGAAAGAATTGAGTACGACCCAAATCGTTCAGCACATCTAGCACTGCTCTGTTATGCAGATGGAGAAAGAACCTACATTATTGCACCTAAGGGTGTTGCTGCTGGTGAGCAGTTGTTGAGTGGTATAGACGCTCCATTTAAAACTGGTAATGCAATGCCGTTAAAGAACATACCGGTCGGAAGCACAATACACTGTATAGAGCTGAGGCCTGGAAAAGGCGCTCAAATGGCTCGGTCAGCAGGAACATCAGTCCAACTCCTTGCTAAAGAAGGGGCTTATGCTCAACTTAGATTAAGGTCTGGTGAAGTAAGAAAAGTCCATCTAGATTGTAAGGCAACTCTTGGCGCTGTAGGTAATGACGAACATTCTTTGAGATCGATCGGCAAAGCTGGTGCAATGAGATGGAGAGGTGTTAGGCCAACAGTTAGGGGTGTAGTGATGAATTCAGTAGACCATCCTCATGGTGGTGGTGAAGGAAGAACTTCAGGCGGTAGACATCCAGTAAGCCCATGGGGCCAGCCTACTAAAGGCTATAGAACAAGAAATAATAAACGTACTGACAATATGCGAGTCAGCCGTCGACCATCTAATAAAAGGTAAATAAATATGTCACGTTCAGTTAAAAAAGGACCCTTCATTGATGCCCACTTAGCAAAAAAAGTGGAAGTAGCAGCTGAAACAAGAGATCGTAAGCCAATTAAAACATGGTCAAGACGATCAACGATATTACCTAATTTTATTGGCCTTACGATTGCCGTACACAACGGACGCCAACACGTCCCAGTACTTATTGTTGACAATATGGTCGGTCATAAATTAGGTGAGTTTGCACTAACTAGAACATTTAAAGGTCACACAGCTGACAGGAAGGCGAAATAATTATGGCAATCGAAGTTTCAGCAATTTTAAGAGGTGTTAGGCTTTCACCACAAAAAGCTAGATTAGTTGCCGATATGGTTCGTGGCAGAAAAGTCGATAATGCCCTAAATATTCTAAATTTTAGCCCAAAGAAAGGTGCTGAGATTATTAAGAAAGTGGTTGAATCAGCAATTGCTAATGCTGAGCATAATAATGGCGCTGATATTGACGAATTAAAAATTAAAACTATTTATGTTGATAAAGGCACAGTTTTAAAACGCATTCGTGCTCGAGCAAAAGGTCGAACAGGAAAAATACTGAAACCAACCTGTCACATTACTGTGACTGTAGGAAACTAAAGAGATAATTATGGGACAAAAAATAAATCCAATAGGTTTTCGTTTAGCAGTAACTAAAAACTGGTCATCTAAGTGGTTTGCAAATTCAAAAGACTTTCCGGCGTTATTACAAAACGATATTAAGGTAAGAGCATTTTTAAACAAAAAATTAGTTAATGCAGCCGTAAGTAAAATTATTATTGAAAGACCAGCAAAAAATGCAAAAGTAACTATATACACTGCCCGACCAGGCATAGTTATTGGTAAAAAAGGTGAAGATATTGAGACGCTACGAGCTAGTTTACAATCTCTGATGGGTATCCCAGTTCAATTGAATATAGAAGAAGTTCGTAAACCTGAAATAGATGCCACTTTAATTGCACAAAGCATTGCTCAGCAATTAGAAAAAAGAGTGATGTTCAGAAGAGCGATGAAAAGAGCAATGCAGAATGCTATGCGACTTGGAGCGCAAGGTATAAAGATTATGAGCTCAGGCCGCCTTAATGGAATTGAAATTGCAAGGTCAGAATGGTACAGAGAAGGAAGAGTACCACTCCATACATTAAGAGCTGACATTGATTATGGAACTGCTAGGGCACAAACAACATACGGAATTATTGGTATTAAAGTATGGATCTTTAAAGGTGAAATATTTGAAGATGCCGCAAAAGTACTTGTCTCTAAAAAAGAAGAGACAATAGATGCAGATGCTGCACCAAAAAGAACAATCAAGGCAGCAACTAAAAGAGCTGAGCCGGCAGATAAGAAGCCAGTAAAAGTTGCAACTAAAAAAGCTAAAGAAATTAAAGCTCCAGAAGCAGAAGCTACCGAAGAATTAAAGAAAGATGAGGCTTAAAAATGTTACAACCCGCTAGACAAAAATTTAGAAAGCAACATAAAGGAAGAAATACAGGGATTGCTTTAACTGGAAATAAAGTCAGTTTTGGTGAATTTGGGCTCAAAGCAGTGGGTCGAGGCAGAATTACAGCCAGACAAATTGAAGCTGCAAGGCGAGTCATGACAAGGCATATTAAAAGGGGCGGCCGTATTTGGATTAGAATTTTTCCAGATAAGCCAGTCACTAAAAAACCTGCTGAAGTTAGAATGGGTAAGGGTAAAGGCAGCGTTGAATTTTATGTTGCTGAAATTCAGCCAGGAAAAATGCTATATGAGATGGATGGTGTAACAGAAGTAGAGGCAAGAGAAGCCTTTCGATTGGCTGCAGCTAAGCTACCACTTCTTACGACATTCGCTACACGACATATTGGTGGATAAAGGATAACTATGAAAGCTATTGACCTAAGAAAAAAGAGTACGGAAGAACTAGGCAATGAACTGGTTGATTTAAGAAAGTCTCAATTTACTGCTCGTATGAAAGTTTCGACGCAGCAAACAAATAAGACTGACCAGCTGGGAAAAATCAAAAAAGACATCGCAAGAGTTAAAACTATTCTTGCAGAAAAAGTGAGCCAAGCATAATGACTGAAAAACAAAAAGTTGTAAGAACATTAACAGGAAAAGTTGTAAGTAATAAAATGGACAAGACCGTCACTGTTTTGGTTGAGCGGTCAGTAATGCATGCATTGCTTGGTAAAGTGATGAGGCTGTCTAATAAGTTTCATGCGCATGACGAAAAAAATGAGATCGGTGAAGGTGATGTAGTAGAAATTACAGAACATAAACCTATTTCAAAGAATAAATCATGGGTAGTAACAAAGGTCGTTTCAAAAGCACAAATTATTATTTAGTTCAGTACTTGAGCTATTTTGTTATTTAACATATAATTCTGCTCTTTTTGGCGCTCGTAATAATATAGCTAGCGCCCCAATACTGACCGTGGCGGTAGGCCGTATTAGGCCAAATTAGATTAATGCGGATTAAGTTGGAGATTATTCATGATACAAATGCAATCAAGATTAGATGTTGCCGATAACACTGGTGCACGCTCTGTAATGTGCATTAAAGTTTTGGGCGGATCAAGAAGACGCTATGCAAGCGTTGGTGACATTATAAAAGTTACCATTAAAGATGCAGCGCCTCGAGGTAAAGTAAAAAAGGGTGAGGTTTATGATGCCGTTGTTGTTAGAACTGCTAAAGGCGTTCGACGCCCTGATGGATCACTCATTAAATTTGATAGCAATGCAGCTGTATTACTAAATAGTAAATATGAGCCTATCGGTACTCGAATATTTGGACCGGTAACTCGCGAATTAAGAACAGAGCGATTTATGAAAATCGTCTCATTAGCCCCAGAAGTTATTTAGGAGTAAACGAATGAATAAAATTCGTAAAGGTGACAAAGTAATTATCCAAACAGGAAAAGATAAAGGCAAACAGGGCCTAGTTCTAAGTATATTGGAAAATAGCAAGGTGATGGTTGAAGGTCTGAATATGGTTAAAAAACACACCAAACCAAATCCAGCTAAAGGTGAGCAAGGTGGGTTGGTTAGTAAAGAAATGCCACTAAGCATCTCAAATATTGCCATTTTCAATAATGCAACTCAAAAGGCAGACAAAGTAACCTTTAAAGAGCTTAAAGATGGAAAAAAAATACGAATTTATAAATCTAATCAAGAAGCAATAGACGTTTAGGAAAATATTATGGCTAGACTCAGACAATTTTATAACGACAGTGTAATTAAGCAATTAAGCGAACAATTTAATTACAAATCCCCAATGGAAGTTCCACGAATTAAAAAAATCACTCTAAATATGGGTGTTGGAGAAGCGGTAGCAGACAAAAAAGTGATTGAAAGTGCTGTTGGAGACATGCAAAAGATTGCAGGTCAGAAACCAGTTATCACTAAAGCAAAAAAATCTATTGCAACCTTCAAGATTCGGGATGATTACCCGGTGGGATGTAAAGTGACGCTTCGCAAGGATCGTATGTACACCTTCCTAGATCGTTTAATTAATATTGCAATACCGCGGATTAGAGATTTTAGAGGCATACCCGCAAAATCATTTGATGGCCGTGGCAACTATAATATGGGAATCAAAGAGCAGATAATTTTCCCTGAAATTGAATACGATAAAATTGATGCACTCAGGGGAATGAATATTACTATTACAACTACTGCAAAAACTGACGAAGAAGCAAAAGCACTATTAACTGCTTTCAGTTTTCCATTTAGAGGTTAATCACATATGGCTAAATTATGTATGACAGAACGCGAATTAAAACGACGAAAAATGGTTGAAAAATACAAGGGCAAACGCTTAGCATTAAACGAGGTTATTAATAACTCTAAAGCAACAAGCGAGGAAAAATTTGATGCAAGAGCAAAGCTTCAAGCCCTACCAAGAAATTCAAGTCCAGTCAGACTAAGAAATCGTTGTGCGTTAACAGGCCGTCCTAGAGGCGTTTATAGTAAATTTGGTATTGCCAGAGGAAAACTTCGCGAGCTTATGATGAGCGGTGAAGTCCCTGGTATCACTAAAGCAAGCTGGTAAAGGAGAAAAATATGAGTATGAGTGATCCGATTGCCGATATGTTGACCCGAATCAGAAATGGGCAAATGAGAAATAAAGTTTCTGTTTCTATGCCCAGTTCAAAAATTAAACAAGCTATTGCTTCCGTTTTAAAAGACGAAGGCTACATTGAAAGTTATAGCGTTTCAGTAGTTTTAGGTAAACCAACATTAAATGTAGATCTTAAATATTATGCAGGGCAACCTGTTATTGAAAAAATTCAAAGAATTAGTAAGCCTGGACTAAGAATTTATAAAGATAGCGATAATCTTCCTAGGGTTATGAATGGGCTTGGAGTTGCAATATTAACAACTTCCAAGGGTGTAATGACAGATATCAAGGCAAGAGCTGCAGGAATTGGCGGCGAAGTGCTTTGTTATGTGGCATAAGGGAGAAAATAATGTCTAGAGTTGCAAATAATCCAATCGTTCTTCCTGCAAATGTTGAACTTACAATTACAAACGAACTGGTTTCTGCTAAAGGCCCATTAGGGGTTTTAACGCAGGCGTTAACTGGTGATGTCAGCATTAACAAAGAGGATTCAATCATAACCTTCAAGGCGTTAAAACCAACAAAGCATTCTAAGGCAATGTCTGGAACAGTAAGGGCTTTAGTGCAAAATATGGTAGTAGGTGTTACAACTGGTTTTGAGCGAAAATTAACACTAGTTGGTGTAGGATATAAAGCGCAAGCTCAAGGAAATAAAGTTAACCTTGAATTAGGCTTTTCACATCCTGTATCTCATCAATTGCCAGATGGGGTCACAGCACAAACCCCAACTCCAACTGAAATTATTTTGAAAAGTAATAGCAAGCAAATGATTGGTCAGGTTGCTTCTGAGATTAGAGCATACCGTCCACCAGAGCCATATAAAGGTAAAGGTGTTCGATATTCTGACGAACGCGTTGTTATTAAAGAAGCTAAAAAACAATAAAGGTTAAATTATGAGTGAAGAAAACCAAAGATTACGTCGTGCAAGAAAATCAAGATCAAAGATGGCGGAGCTTAATGTAACAAGGCTCACAGTCTTTAGATCCAATACAAATATTTACGCACAAATTATTGACGGTAACAATAATAAGATTATTGCAACAGCCTCTACATTGGAAGCTGAAGTAAAAAAGAAACTAAAATCAAGAAGCAATGTGGATGCAGCCGTAGAAATTGGTAAACGAATCGCAGAAAAAGCTGTTAAGGCAGGTGTCAAGGTAGTTGCTTTTGACCGATCTGGATATAAATATCATGGTCGAATCAAAGCTTTAGCAGATGCTGCCAGAGAAAACGGCTTAACTTTCTAATAAATACTAGGAAATAAAATGGCAAAAGACATAATAAAAGAGCAAAACCAAGACGGCTTAAGAGAAAAAATGATTGCAGTTAACCGAGTGACAAAAGTTGTCAAAGGTGGACGTATCATGAGCTTTGCGGCACTTACAGTTGTTGGTGATGGTGATGGCGCAATTGGAATGGGCAAGGGAAAAGCGCGTGAAGTCCCCTTAGCCGTTCAGAAGGCGATGGATGAAGCCAAAAAAGGTATGTTAAAAGTGAACCTAAACAATGGAACATTATTTCATTCTGTTACAGGTAAGCATGGGGCAGCAAAGGTATTTATTCAGCCAGCCTCAGAAGGCACTGGAATTATTGCTGGTGGTGCTATGAGGGCTATTTTCGAGGTTATGGGTATAACTGACGTGCTTGCTAAGTGTATTGGCTCATCAAATCCCTATAACGTTGTAAGAGCAACATTAAATGGATTGGCTGCTGTAAATAGCCCTTCCGAGATTGCTGCAAAACGCGGCAAAACAGTTGAAGAGATTAGGGGTTAATCATGACTAAAGAAAAAACAGGCACAGTAAAAGTTACCTTAATTAAAAGTGTAATTGGAAGAACGGCCGCTCACAAAGGAACCATTGTTGGTCTTGGCCTCAGAAGAATGCATCAAAGTGTTGAACTTAAGGACACCCCAGAAGTACGTGGCATGATTAACGCAGTAGGTTACCTTCTTAAAGTAGAGAATTAATATGAGATTAAATACAGTCAAACCAGCAGAAGGCTCAAAAAAGAACGCACGACGTGTTGGTCGTGGTATTGGGTCAGGATTTGGAAAAACAGCCGGCAGGGGTCATAAAGGACAACATTCACGTGCGGGTGGATTTCATAAGGTAGGTTTTGAAGGCGGTCAAATGCCAATTCAAAGACGATTACCTAAGAGGGGATTTAATTCTCTTACAAAAGCATATAATGCAAAAGTTAGAACAAGTGAACTTAACAAGTTAGAGCCAGGTATAGTTGATCTTCTAAGCTTGAAAGCCGCAAATATAATCCCAGAAATTTCACTCACCGTGAAAATATATCTATCAGGTGAGGTTAAAAAGAAATTTACTTTACAGGGAGTTACTTTAACCAAAGGCGCCAAACAAGCAATAGAAGCAGCAGGTGGTAAGATTCAGGAAGTACAAGAGGTCTAGCTGTTGGCGCAAGACAGTACATTTAGTGCCATAGGTAAAATGAGCGAGCTTAAAAGCCGCTTATTGTTTCTACTTGGCGCTATGATTATATTTAGGCTTGGCGCACATATTCCTGTTCCAGGGATTGATCCGCTAGAGCTTAAAAAGCTTTTTGATACACAAAGTGGCGGCATACTAGGAATGTTTAACATGTTCTCTGGTGGTGCGTTGAGTAGATTTACCGTATTTGCACTTGGAATTATGCCTTATATTTCGGCTTCAATTATTATGACGCTCATGACATCAATGACGGCTAATTTAAAGGAATTGAAAAAAGAGGGACAAGCTGGACAAAGGATTATTACAAAATATACACGACAGCTAACTGTTGTGTTGGCCGCTTTTCAAGCTCTGGGTATAACGATTGCGCTAGAGTCGCAACCAGGATTAGTTATGGATCCAGGACTATTTTTTAGACTAACTTCCATGGTCACATTAGTCAGCGGCACGATGTTTTTAGTATGGTTAGGCGAGCAAATAACAGAACGAGGAATAGGGAATGGCATCTCAATGATTATATTTGCTGGGATTGTAGCTGGCCTTCCTAGTGCTCTTGGAAATACTCTTGAGCTAACAAGAACTGGCGCTTTTTCAATACCATTAGTATTTTTTCTATTTGCCGCTGCAATTTTAGTAACAGCACTTGTTGTATTTGTAGAAAGAGGACAGCGAAGAATTACAATAAATTATGCTAAGCGACAGGTTGGTAATAAATTATACGGCGGACAGTCTACTCATCTGCCTTTAAAAATTAATCAGGCTGGTGTTATTCCGGCAATTTTTGCTTCTAGTGTAATTTTATTTCCTGCCACAATAGCAGGATGGTTTGGATCAAGCGAAAGTATGTACTGGCTTAAGGATATTGGTGCAGCCATATCACCAGGACAGCCAATTTATATTTTATTATTTGCTTCGGCGATTATTTTCTTTGCTTATTTTTATACTGCAATTACGTTTAATCCGATAGAGACTGCTGATAATTTGAAAAAAGGCGGTGCTTTTGTTCCTGGAATTAGGCCGGGTGAGCAGACAGCAAAATATATAGATACTATTGTTGGTCGACTAACATTAATTGGCGCAATTTATATTACCTTGGTTTGTTTATTGCCTGAATTTTTAATACTTAAGTTTAATACACCATTTTATTTCGGTGGTACATCGCTACTGATTATTGTAGTAGTGACAATGGACTTTATGACACAAGTTCAGTCGCAAATGATGTCTTATCAATATGATGGTTTGCTTAAAAAAGCAAATTTTAAAAGTGGCCCAGGGGGCATTAGATAGATGGCAAAAGAAGACACCATAGAAATGGAGGGTGAAATACTTGAAAACCTTCCGAACGCAACATTTAAAGTTAAATTAGAAAATGGTCATGTTGTCTTAGGGTATATTTCAGGAAAAATGAGAATGAACTATATTCGAATACTTCCTGGAGATAAGGTAACAGTTGAAATGACACCATACGACTTAACTAAGGCAAGAATAACATTTAGAGCTAAGTAGACTGGACTATAAGAGGAACCATTATGAGAGTAAGAACATCAGTAAAAGCATTATGTCGAAACTGTAAAGTAATTCGACGAAGAGGGGTTGTTAGGGTTATTTGTATAGATCCTAGACATAAACAAAGACAAGGCGCATGCCATTAACTTTGGCATTGTTAAGTGCGTTAAAAATAGTTATAATTTAAGGCTTTATTGAAAATAATGCCGTTTTAATTGGAGTGATTTATGGCACGTATTGCAGGTGTAAATGTACCAGATAATAAGCATGCAGACATTGCATTAACAGCAATATTTGGTATTGGAAGAGTTACGGCACAGAAAATATGTGCTGCAGCAGGGGTTAAAGCAACTATTAAGCTAAAAGATCTTGATGACTCTGATGTTGAAAAACTTCGAGATGAGGTTGGTAAGTTTGTAGTAGAGGGTGATTTACGCCGTGAAGTATCAATGAATATAAAAAGGCTCATGGATTTAGGTTGCTATAGAGGAGTTCGTCATAGAAGAGGACTTCCAGTTAGAGGGCAAAGAACTAAAACAAATGCTAGAACAAGAAAAGGTCCAATTCGGGCTATTCGGAAATAATTAAGGATAAGCAATGGCAAAAGCAAATGTAAGGATTAAAAAAAAGGTTAAAAAGAATGTAGTAGAAGGTATTGCTCACGTTCATGCCTCCTTTAACAATACAATCATTACGATAACCGACAGACAAGGTAACGCTCTTTCGTGGGCGACCTCTGGCGGAGCAGGATTTAAAGGATCCAGAAAAAGCACACCGTTTGCAGCTCAAGTTGCTGCAGAAGCTGCAGGGAAAGCTGCCCAGGAATTTGGCGTAAAAAATATTGAAGTTAGAATTAAAGGTCCTGGACCAGGAAGAGAGTCATCTGTAAGAGCGTTAAATGCGCTAGGTTTGAAAATTACTAGCATACAAGATATAACGCCTGTTCCTCATAATGGATGCAGACCACCTAAGAAACGAAGAATTTAATTGATTAGTCACAAGATAATAATAGGAGAATAAAGTTGGCTAGAAATCTTGATCCAAAATGTCGTCAATGTCGCAGAGAAGGTGAAAAATTGTTCCTTAAGGGAGAGAAGTGCTTCACTGATAAATGTGCTATTGAAAAAAGAAATTATCCTCCAGGTCAACATGGCCAAAGAAGGGCGTCTAGGTTATCCGATTATGGCGTTCAGTTGAGAGAAAAACAAAAGCTCAGAAGAATATACGGAATTCTTGAGAAGCAATTCAGAGGCTACTATGCTGAAGCTGACCGAAGAAAAGGTATTACAGGCGAGAATTTATTACAGCTATTAGAATCCCGATTAGATAACGTTACATACAAAATGGGTATTGGCGCATCAAGAACGGAAGCGAGACAAATTGTTAAGCACAATAGTATCCTTGTGAATGGTAAGAGGGTTAATATTCCTTCGTATCAGGTAATGCCGGGAGATGAAATTACAGTAGATGAAGCTTCAAAAGCTCAACTAAGAATTAAGGCAGCATTAGAGGCCGCGGCTGAAAGAGGATTTCCTGAGTGGTTAGAGGTAGATATTAAGTCATTTAAAGGGATATTTAAAAATAAACCACAAAGAGATGATCTACCATCAACAATTAATGAGTCATTAATTGTTGAGCTTTACTCAAAATAATAAAGATAAGAATTAATTTAAAGGAAAACTATGCACAACAGCCCAACAGAGTATTTAAAACCAAGAATTGTTGAAGTTGATTCAATTACCCCACAAAGAGCAAAAGTTGTTCTTGAGCCAATGGAAAGAGGTTTTGGATTTACTTTAGGAAATGCTCTTAGAAGAGTTTTGCTATCATCTATCCCGGGCTATGCAATAACAGAAGTAAAAATTGATGGAGTTGTTCATGAATATTCAACATTAGATGGCGTTCAAGAAGATGTAGTTGACGTTTTGCTTAATCTAAAAAAAGTTGCATTAAAAATTCATAGTGGAACAGAAGCGACAATTAAGATATCTAAGTCTGAAGAGGGCCCAGTAACTGCTGCTGATTTTGATGTTGGTCATGATGTTGAGATCGTAAATCCAGAGCTCGTAATCGCCCATCTTAACAAAGGTGGAAAATTAAATATTGAGGCTAAAGTTGAAATGGGAAGAGGTTATCAGCCTGTACCACAAAGACGGAAAGGTCCCCAGGAAGATAGTACACTTGGATTTATAATGATTGATGCATCTTTTAGCCCAATAAATAAAGTTAGTTATTTTGTTGAAAGTGCACGCGTTGAACAAAGAACTGATCTAGATAAACTCATTGTTGATGTTGAGACAAATGGTGTTGTAGACGCAGAACAAGCTATACGAGATGCGGCAAGAATTTTGATGGGTCAATTATCTGTTTTTGCAAACCTAGAAAGTGAGCTTACAGAAGTTGAAGTAAATCAGGCCCCTCAAGTAGACCCTGTTTTATTGAGACCAGTAGATGATCTAGAGCTAACTGTTCGCTCTGCAAATTGCCTAAAAGCGGAAAGTATTTACTATATAGGTGATTTGGTTCAAAGAAATGAAAGTGACCTATTAAAAGCGCCTAATTTAGGCAGAAAATCATTAAATGAAATTAAGGATATTCTCTCTACAAAAGGCCTCTCATTAGGTATGAAAGTTGAAAATTGGCCACCTGCAGGTGTTGAAAAAGTATAACTAAAGAATCGGAGTAAAAAATGCGACACGGAAATGCCCATCGAAAACTAAATAGAACAAGCAGTCATAGAAAGGCTATGTTTAAAAACATGGCTACATCTCTGCTTAGGCACGAGATTATTCGAACAACACTGCCAAAGGCAAAAGAATTAAGAAAGTATGCTGAACCATTAATTACATTAGCAAAAGTTTCCTCTGTGCATAATCAAAGATTAGCATTTAGCCGTCTAAGAGATCGCGATATAGTTGTTAAGTTATTTGGTGAGCTTGGTCCTCGATACAATACGAGGAATGGTGGTTACACCAGGATATTGAAGTGTGGTTTCAGAAAGGGTGATAACGCCCCAATGGCTTATGTAGAACTTGTAGATAGACCCTTAGATGAGAATGGTGAGAGTGCTGTAGCCGTTGCTGTTCCTAAGAAAGAAGCTAAAGCTGCTGCTCCTAAGAAAGAAGCTAAAGCTGCTGCTCCTAAGAAAGAAGCTAAAGAAGAAAAATAATAGAAGAAGCACTAAGGGAAAGCCAGCCTATGCTGGCTTTTTTTTTAAATAAAATTCAATATTTATGTTATAAATCTCAATAATATTTAAAAAGCAATTACAGGCCTAATGAAAAAAGAGAATCAACGAAAGGAAAGCCTAGGAGAAGTTATCGATCAAATTCTTAATTTGCTTGGTAAGCATAAATTAGTTGATGGCCTGGTAGATAAACAAGACATCCCAAAACAAAAATTAATTAAAAATCTTGTTAACAAACAAAACCTCAATACCTTAATGCGTTTATTGAATGATCTTCACCCAGCAGATATCGCAGATATTCTGGAGTCACTACCCATTGATGAAAGGTTAATTGTCTGGGATTTAGTTAAGTCTGAAAGCGATGGTGAGATTTTGGTTGAGGTTTCAGATGCAGTAAGGGAAACACTTATTGCTGACATGGACAACACTGAGCTATTAGCAGCTGCAGAACAATTAGATACTGATGAAATAGCCGATATTGCAGCACATCTTCCAAAAAATGTGTTGCAGGATTTATTAGAAAGCCTTGATGTTCAAAACCGAGAGCGCTTGCAATCCACCTTATCCTATAAAGAAAACACTGTTGGGGCTTTAATGGATTATGATGTTGTCCCCATTAGGGAAGATATAAGCTTAGAGGTAGTTTTAAGGTACTTAAGAAAACTTGGGAAGCTACCTGACCATACTGACAAATTGTTTGTAGTTGATCGTGAAGGTTCCATTCTAGGTGTCTTACCACTGAAGAAAATAATAGTTAATGAGCTTGATTTGAAGGTTCGGGATATTATGTCATCAGATGCAGTGCTATTTAAGCCAAACGACGAAGCTGATCAGGCATCTGATGCTTTTGAGCGCTATGATTTAGTTACGGCTCCGGTAGTAAATGATGAAAATAAATTAATTGGAAGGCTGTCTGTCAATGCCGTTGTGGATTATATTCGCGAAGAAGCTGAGAGTGACAAGCTTTCTATGGTAGGTTTACGAGAAGAGGAAGACTTATTTTCATCTATATGGAAGTCAGTTCAAAATCGCTGGGCATGGCTGGCAATTAATATTGTTACTGCATTATTAGCCTCTAGGGTAATTGGCGCATTTGAAGGGTCTATTGAGAAGGTTGTTGCCCTTGCAGCCTTGATGCCAATAGTTGCTGGAATAGGTGGAAATTCTGGTAACCAAACAACCACAATGATCGTTAGGGGCTTAGCATTAGGACAAGTTTCATTTAGTAACCTTCAGCGATTAATGCAAAAAGAGCTTGGTGTAGCCTTATTAAATGGTGTTCTTTGGGGAGGGGTGCTAGGTATTTTTGCATATCTTTTGTATGGAAATATAAAGCTCGGCTTTGTAATGACTGCAGCTATGATTTTAAATCTACTTTTATCGGCAATAATGGGAGTAATGATCCCCCTAGTTATGAATCGGTTTGGCAAAGATCCAGCTGTTGGTTCAAGTGTGTTAATTACTGCAATGACTGATAGCGGTGGTTTTTTTATATTTCTCGGTTTAGCTACCATTGTTTTGATATAGTATCGTTATGAATAACCCATTTGATTTTTTAATAAATAACCTTAACTCTGACTTTCTGCTCTCCTGGTCAACAATATGTCAAATTGCCATCATTTTTCTAGCGGTTGGACTGGCTTCTATTTCAAATAATTCTATCAGAAATTATTTTATAAGTAAGACAAAAGAGTCAAAAGAGATTTTAGTAAATGGTGCCAGCAGGATAATTAGTCCGATTGTGACATTAATTGTTCTTTGTATTTCAAACTCAGCTCTCAATCAGTACCAACCAACAAATATTCTAAGCATAGCCATTACACTAGTAAATGCAATGATCTTAATACGCCTTAGTATTTACTTAATAAGATATATTATTAAGCCATCAGACTCTATCAAAGCGCTCGAAAGTTTAATTTCAATTACTGTATGGGTATTGGTTGCTCTTCATTTATTTGGTGTTTTATCACTATTTATAATACAACTTGACGGGGTAACATTTAATTTTGGCGACCATAGATTTTCTCTGTGGCTCGCAATACAAGTTATCTTTGGTGTTGCCTTATCTATTTTTACTGCAATTCTATTTGGCCAGTTTATAGAAAATAGATTAATGAAAGTAAAAGAACTCGATATGAATGCTCGGGTAATGATTAGCAAGGTCATGAGAATTGCTTTGTATATTATTGCAATAATAGTTACATTGTCTTCCTTAGGCTTAAATCTAACATTTTTATCAGTTTTTGGAGGGGCATTTGGTGTGGGTTTAGCGTTTGGCCTGCAAAAAATTGCGAGTAACTATATCTCTGGATTTATTATTCTATTAGACAAATCAATTCATATAGGTGACATTTTAACTATTGGTGAGCATTATGGAGTTGTAACCGTTATTCGGTCTAGATATACAATACTTAAAATGCTAGATGGTATTGAAGTAATTATTCCAAATGAGACATTGATATCTGAGAATATAATTAACCACACATTATCTGACAGAAAATCAAGGGTATCTGTTGATGTTCAGATTAGTTACAAATCTTCTGTAGATAAAGCATTTGAAATAATGCTAAATGCTGCAAAGAATGAGGTACGAGTTTTAAATGATCCAGAACCGTCTGTATATCTAATGAAATTTGCTGATAGTGGTATTGACTTAATGCTATCTTTTTATATTGTTGATCCTGAGGAAGGGTCGTGGGAATTGAAATCTAATGTCTATCGTGAAATTTGGTCAGAATTTCAGAAGCATGGTATTGAAATACCTTACCCTCATAGAATGATTGAAATTATTAACCCAGAAACTAAGTAAAACTTACTACTTAATTTTATTTTCTTTATAAAGCACATGCTTTCTTGCTTTAGGGTCAAACTTCATCATTTCAATTTTTTCAGTCGTTGTTTTTTTATTCTTTGTAGTAGTATAAAAATGTCCGGTTCCAGCTGATGAATTTAATCTTATTTTCTCTCTCATTATTATCCCTTAAACCTTTTTACCTTCTAATCGCATTTTTGCAATGACTGCATCAATGCCTAATTTATCAATTGTTCTTAATGCTGCTGCGGAAATACGCATTGATATCCAACGGTTTTCAGTTTCAACCCAAAATTTACGGTTTTGTAAATTCGGAAGAAATCGTCTTTTTGTGTGGTTATTTGCATGAGAAACTTTATTTCCTGACACAGGTCTTTTACCGGTTACTTCACATTCGCGAGTCATTTCTATTACCTCTATTTGTTTCTGAAAAAGACGACTATTAAACCATATATACTACTGTCTTTTCAAGTCTTTTTTATGATTTTCCAGTGCTCCCAAAACCACCTTCACCACGCTCCGACTCTGGAAATTCTGCCACCCTATTAAAGTGAGCTTGATTGATTGGAACGATAACTAGTTGAGCGATTCTCTCTAGAGGGTTTATAGGAAATGGCTTTGTACTTCTGTTCCAGCATGAAATTAATAATTCCCCCTGATAGTCAGAATCAATAAGCCCAACAAGATTACCTAGAACTATCCCATGCTTATGCCCCAGGCCTGACCTAGGAAGAATCAGCCCTGCATAACTGGAGTCTTTAATATAAATCGAAATTCCTGTTGGGATTAAAAATGTTTCTCCTGGATTTAAGGTATGCACATGCTCAATGCATGCCCTAAGATCTAATCCTGCAGACCCAGGTGAGGCGTAACTAGGGATGTACCTTTCAATTTGTGGGTTAAGTATTTTATAGTCAATTGATAAGGTCATTAATGTACCCTTTAGATTTAGTCAGTTTATAAATATGTTTCATGATTTCAAAGCCTAATTCACTCTTGTCCCTTTTTGTTACATGAGTTACCTCTTTACGATCAATTAAATAAATTTCTGCAGACAGCTCCCCCATTGATCCTTCAATAGAGTTTGCAACTACTAGGTCTAATTTTTTACTTTTTAGTTTTAATTGACCATTTTTAATGATGCTCTCACTTTCAGCAGCAAAGCCAACACAGAAAAGCTTGCTAAACTCCGAAGCAGTCTCTGCGAGAATATCAACACTTTTTGTTAGCTCTAAATTTAATATCTTATCTTTTTTCTTTATTTTTCCATTTGTGCGGTTAGGCAGATAGTCAGAAATGGCAGCGACACTAATGAAAATATCATGACTTGCAGCGTTAGCCTTAACTGCCCGGCTCATTTCTTTATGGTTTGGTGCGTAAAATTGATTAATTCCTTTGGGGGGATACATATCAGTTCGGCCATAAATAATTGTTACATCTGCACCCATTGTGACCGCAGCTTCTGCAATATTAAAACCCATACGACCAGAACTTAAGTTTGTAATTGCTCTCGCGTCATCAATTCTTTCAACTGTTGCTCCGCAGGAGATGAGTATTTTTTTATTTATAAATTCCTTAGTTCCTAAGGCTCTTTTTATATCCAAAATTAATATTTTTTCATCAATTAATCTCCCAAACCCTTCTTCCCCACATGCCTGGTCACCACTCTCTGGGCCCGATAGTTCAATACTATCATTTTGAATAAGCTTAATATTCCTCTGGGTGGCCGGATTAAGCCACATTTCTTTATTCATTGCAGGAGCAATTAATAAAGGACAGTTTCTTGCTAAACATAGATTTGATAGAAGGTCGTCAGCCAACCCATTAGCTAGCTTAGCAATAAAATTTGCCGATGCAGGCGCAATTAAAATTAAATCAGCCATTCTACTTAGACTTATATGTTGCATTCCATTTCCCTTGGAAGGCTCCCACATATTTTCAAGAACAGGCTTCCCAGATAATGCTTGAAGTGTAAGGGGGCTTATAAATTCCTTGGCTGACGCTGTCATAACAACCTGCACATCAGCACCCATTTTTTTTAGGGTGCGAGTTAGTTCAGCCGCTTTATATGCAGCAATACTTCCTGTGATACCTAAAATGATTTTTTTATTTAGCATATGAAGACTGGTCACTGGTAATAATTTAATTTAGATTGTTCTTAATGTTAATTATAACAAATTGCACAATTTTATCGGAATTGATAGTATGAATCAGTTTATCCTGAATCCAAACACATGTTGAAAATCTATTTAAAAAAGTGATGCTAAATAATATTAAGAAAAAAATAATATGGGTTATTGTTGCGCTGCTTGGCGCCTTTGCTTTCTCAACAATTGCTTTGAGCAGAGATGAGTCAATTAATGCCTTATGGTTTATTACCGCCGCAATTTGTATTTATTTAATTGCTTATAGATTTTATGCTGCATGGATTTCTGCAAAAATTCTTGTGCTTGATGAGTATCGAGAAACCCCCGCTGTTTCAAATAATAACGGAACTGATTATATTCCTACTAACAAATGGATTGTATTTGGACATCATTTTGCGGCTATTGCAGGCCCAGGCCCGTTAGTCGGACCAACCCTTGCGGCGCAATTTGGTTATTTGCCTGGAACTATATGGATACTAGTAGGGGCCGTAATGGGCGGGGCGGTTCAAGATATGTTAATTTTATTTTTTTCTGTTAGAAGAAATGGAAAAAGTCTTGGTCAGATGGCAAAAGAAGAGCTTGGAAAGGTTGCTGGGACAGCATCCTTAATTGGGACATTTGTAATCATGATTATTTTGATTGCAGTTTTAGGTCTGGTGGTTGTTAATGCTATGAAGCATAGCCCATGGGCAACATCAACTGTTGCGGCGACTATCCCTATAGCGATAATTATTGGGATTTATATGAGGTATATTCGCCCAGGGAGAGTCCTTGAAGCAACGGCAATCGGTATTGTTCTTCTATTAGCTGCTGTTTACTTTGGTGGTGTTATTGATAAGTCTGAAGCTTTGCGAATTTACTTTGATCATGATGGATTGTTTCTAGTTTGGTGTGTAATTATTTACGGATTTTTTGCAGCAGTTCTTCCAGTTTGGATGCTTCTAGCTCCCCGCGACTACCTATCAACTTTTGTTAAATTAGGAACAGTGATTTTTTTAGCTATTGCTATCGCTATTCTCCAGCCAGAGATTAAGATGCCCGCGCTCACAAGTTTTGTTGACGGTTCAGGCCCTATATTTGCGGGTAGTTTATTTCCGTTCGTATTCATTACAATTGCATGTGGGGCAATTTCAGGTTTTCATGCATTAATTTCGTCCGGCACAACACCCAAATTAATTGATAACGAAAAATATATACCAATGATTGGTTATGGAGGTATGTTGCTGGAATCATTTGTCGCTATTATGGCAATGGTTGCTGCATGTATCTTAGAGCCTGGAGTTTTTTTTGCAATCAATAGCCCGGCAGGCGTAGTTGGTGAGGGAGCTAATGCTATCAGCACAATTAATTCATGGGGCTATCCTGTCACGGAAAGTCAGATGACTCAATTAGCTCAAGATGTAGGTGAGTCAACATTGTTTGCTAGAACTGGTGGAGCCCCATCATTAGCTGTTGGTATGGCAACTATTTTTGCAAATGCATTCGGAAAGCATTTGCTAGCAATGTGGTATCACTTTGCCATCATGTTTGAAGCGGTATTTATACTAACCACTCTAGATGCTGGAACTAGAGTTGGTAGATTTATGTTGCAGGATATGTTGGGTAATATTCACCCCAAACTTGGGAAAACATCATGGCTTCCCTCTTCGATCTTAACAAGTGCAATTGTTGTAATTTGCTGGGGTTACTTTCTCTATATAGGAGTGATCGATCCTAATGGAGGAGTTAATATCTTGTGGCCTCTCTTTGGAATTGCAAATCAAATGCTCGCTGCAATTGCTTTATGTGTAGCAACTGGAATATTAATTAAATCTGGTAAGTTTAAATTTGCTTGGATCACTGGAATCCCATTAATGTGGTTAGCCGTTATAACTTCTACAGCTGCGTATCAAAAAATATTCAGCGAAAATATTCGCATTGGTTTTTTGGCTTCAGCAAGGTCAATGGAAGAGGCAATAGTGCAAGGTCCATTAACAGAAGAAAAAGTAACCATACTAAGACAATTAATTTTTAACCTTCGACTGGATGCTACGATTACAGTCATGTTGGTTATTATTTTATGGATAGTAATTATTGATGTTTTTAGATTATCAATAAATAGAAAAGATAGCGTTAAGGTTGCATTCTAGAATGATTAAGTCATTCTGGAGCTTTATAAGAACATTAAGCGGTGACAACGCATATGAAGAGTATTTAAAATCCCCCAAGACCTGGCATAAAGGTAAGCTTCTAAGTAGGGGGGAGTTTTATCAAAAAAAAATTGATGAAAAATGGAATAAAATTAATCGATGCTGTTAATTTTTAGACAAGTACCTAAGTAAAAATAGACCAAATAAAATCATAGGAAAGCTGAGCCATTGGCCCATTGATAAATTAAATAATAAAAGTCCTAGAAAGTTATCAGGCTCTCTTGTGAATTCTATCAAAAAACGAAATAACCCATAGAAAATTAAAAAATAACTAGAAATACACCCGGTTTTTCTAGGCTTAGAAGAATAGATCCACAGAATGATAAACAATAAAATACCTTCTGTTATAGACTCGTAAAGTTGAGATGGGTGCCTTGTTAGTTTATCGGTTAAGGGAAAAATCATTCCCCAAGGAAGGTCTGTTGGCCGCCCCCATAGCTCTTGGTTAATAAAATTACCAATGCGCCCAAAAAATAGTCCCAATGGGACAAGGGGAGCAATAAAGTCAGTCAATACAAACCACTTGATAGAATATTTTTTAGCAATCCACACTAGGCTTAGCAACACCCCAATAAATCCACCATGAAATGACATTCCGCCGTGCCAAAAAGCAAACACCTCATCTAGGTGAGAAAAGTAATAGAAAGGCTGATAAAATAGAACGTAGCCAAGTCTTCCCCCTAAGATGACTCCTAAAGCACCATAAAAAAAGGCATCATCAAGTATTTTTTCATTGAGAGTTATCCAGGGCCTGTTTTTAATTTGTTGTTTACCAAGGTAGATAAAACTAACAAAGGCGAGAAAGTACATTAGTCCATACCAATGAACTTTTAGGAATCCAATTTCCAAAGCAATTGGATTAATTTGAGGGTGAATAAGCATTATAAGGTTAATTATAAGTTAAAATTTGAATAATTATTTAATAGAGAAAAATAATGCCCACATATAGATCAAGAACTACGACACATGGTAGAAATCAAGCAGGAGCTAGAGCACTCTGGAGAGCAACAGGAATGTCTGATGCTGATTTTTCTAAACCCATTATTGCTGTCGTAAACTCATTTACTCAGTTTGTTCCAGGCCATGTTCATTTAAAAGATATGGGGCAGTTAGTAGCCAGAGAAATTGAAAGGCATGGTGGCGTTGCAAAAGAATTTAATACGATAGCTGTTGATGATGGGATAGCTATGGGTCACGATGGAATGCTTTACAGTCTTCCAAGCAGGGATTTAATAGCCGATAGCGTAGAATATATGGTGAATGCCCATTGTGCCGATGCAATGGTTTGCATCTCAAATTGTGACAAAATTACCCCAGGAATGCTCATGGCAGCCATGAGAATTAATATTCCTGTGATTTTTGTTTCCGGCGGTCCAATGGAGGCTGGCAAGGTAACTTGGAACGAAAATGGAGGAAAAATTGATCTAGTTTCCCCGATGATAGCTGCTGGCGACCTTAATATATCCGACAGTGAGTTAAAGAAACTAGAGGTATCTGCGTGCCCAACCTGTGGCTCATGTTCTGGAATGTTTACAGCTAACTCTATGAATTGTTTAACAGAAGCACTAGGACTAAGTCTTCCTGGAAACGGCAGCACATTGGCGACTCATATGGCAAGAAAATCCTTATTTCTAGAGGCGGGTAAACAGATTGTTAATATCACTAAACGATATTATGAAGATGATGACTTAACAGTGTTACCAAGAAATATTGCCTCAAAGAAGGCTTTTGAAAACGCTATGGTTCTCGATGTTTCAATGGGGGGGTCGACTAATACAGTCCTTCATTTATTAGCAGCCGCTAAAGAGGCTGAAGTTGATTTTACTATGGAAGACATAGATATTATCTCTAGGCGCGTCCCATGCCTCTCAAAGCTTGCTCCTGCTACACAGAAATATCATATGGAGGACGTACATCGAGCAGGCGGTGTTTTTGGTATTTTGGGTGAGCTTAAGCGGGGAAAATTAATTCATGAAGATACGTTTTGTGTTCATGCCAAAACCATGGGCGACGCAATTGATAAGTGGGATATAGTTAATAACTCCGATGAGGATATTAAAAACTTTTATATGGCTGCACCGGGAGGTGTTCCAACTACCGTTGCCTTCAGTCAGGAAAAGCAATGGCCATCCCTAGACCTTGACAGAGAAAATGGTTGTATTAGAAGTATTGAATATGCCTACAGCAAGGATGGCGGGTTGGCAGTATTGTATGGCAATATTGCTAAAGATGGATGTATCGTTAAAACTGCTGGCGTAGACGAAGAAATTCTAAATTTTACAGGCAGAGTAAGACTCTTTGAATGTCAGGATACAGCGGTACAAGCAATCCTAGCGGATCAGATAATTCCAGGGGACATTGTATTAATTGTTTACGAGGGTCCAAAGGGTGGCCCCGGAATGCAAGAGATGCTCTACCCAACAGCATATTTAAAATCAAAGGGCCTCGGTAAGGTTTGCGCATTACTAACTGATGGAAGATTTTCTGGTGGTACGTCTGGCCTTAGTATTGGCCATGTATCTCCTGAGGCGGCAGAGGGTGGTGAAATTGCACTAGTTCAGGAAGGAGATACCATTATTATTGATATCCCAAACCGCATGATTAATGTAAGCGTCAGCGAGGAAGAATTAGGTCAAAGAAGACAGGAAATGTTAAAGAAAGATCATCCATGGCAGCCTAAGCCAAGAATAAGAAAAATTACTGATGCATTAAGAGCCTATGCTTTAATGACAACGAGCGCCTCAAAAGGTGCCGTCAGAGACATCAGTCAAATCACAAATAAGAAGTAAAAAATGGAAAATGGAGAAATCAGTCTTTCTAAAGATGAGGGCGGCCTTGATTTTATTAATGTATCCAATCAATTGGCTGATGCAAAAATTTATCTACAAGGTGGACATGTCGTTTGGTGGAAGCCACGCTCCATCAAAGAGGATGTGCTATGGCTCTCGTCGAATGCACGCTATGAAGAGGGTCGATCTATTCGTGGGGGCATCCCAATTTGCTGGCCATGGTTTGGTAATCACCCAACAGACGGAAAATATTGTGTTCATGGGTTTGCGAGGGTAGCCCTATGGAACATTGTGAGCACCGCTCAACTAAAAAATGGGGCCAGCAAGATTATTCTAAAAATGACCCCCTCTGAAAGTCAGCTAAAACAACTCACATATAATTATGAATTAGAGTTAACTATCATCATTGGCGACTCACTCCATCTAAATTTACAAACAAAAAATTTATCAGACCATCCATTTACAATCAGTGAGGGTTTTCATACGTATTTTAATGTTTCAGATATTAAGAATGTCAAAATTACCGGCCTTGAAAATTCTGTATATACAGATAAGTTTGATAATTTCAATCGAGGAATAGAAAAAGAATCGATTCAAATTGACGGCCCCTTTGATAGAGTATATTTAAATACAAGTAATGATTGTTATATTGAGGACGAAAATTTTAATCGTGTTATCACAATTAAAAAATCTAATAGCGATTCTTCGGTTATTTGGACCCCATGGAAGGAAAAGGCTTTAGAGATGCAGGATATGGGATGCGATAGCGAATGGCGAAAGATGATTTGTGTTGAGACAGCAAATCTACTGGAAAATTCAATTGTTATTTACCCTGGTATATCACATAGTATTTCTACGGAGTATTCAGTTCAAGAATTCTGATAATAAATTAGTTCGAGCATGAAACAAACCTAAATCTACTTCAATCAAAATACAAGCCAGCAATATGTGATAGCAATGAACTTTTAAGTCAGTTTGGCGACTAATTGATTATTAATTAAAACTAAAAAAAATGGCCAAAAATTTTATTTATCTATTGTTGTTATTATCCTTAAACTCATTTTCTAACCCTAACAAAAAGGCACTAGAAAATATGAATGGCTGTTATGCTTGTCATAGTGTTAAAGTAAAAATAATTGGACCTTCGTTCATTGAAATATCAAAAAAGTATAAGAATCAAAGCGCCTCAAGAAACGACTTAGTGAAAAAAATTAGAGACGGAGGAAGCGGAAATTGGGGGAGTATTCCAATGATAGCGCATCCCAATATCTCCGAAGAAGATCTATCATTCATGGTTGATTGGATCCTTAGCCTTAAATAAAACTATTGCATTAGAGCCAGTCCCGCTTAATTAAAAAGTCCGTGTAGAGTCGCTCCTCTTCGCTACCTTTTTTTGGTATGAAATCATAAGACCATTTTACTAAAGGAGGCATCGACATTAGTATTGACTCAACGCGACCCTTTGATTGAATTCCAAAAAGAGTGCCTCGGTCTTGCAGGAGGTTAAATTCTACGTAGCGACTCCTTCGAAATAGTTGAAATTCTTTATGATGTTGTTCGAAATGAATATCTTTTCTTTTCTGAACAATGGGAAGGTATGCATTAAGAAGATTTTTTCCAATTGACTGAGTTAAATCCAAACAATAGCCGAAGTTTTTTATATTAAGGTCGTCATAAAAAACTCCGCCAACTCCCCTTGGCTCATTGCGATGATTCAGAAAAAAATATTGATCACAATTATCTTTAAATTTCTTGTAAATATTTTTTCCAAAAGGATCAAGGGCATTTTTAAGGGTTTGGTGAAAGTGAACCACATCCTCTTCAAAACCATAATAGGGAGTTAAGTCCATACCGCCACCAAACCACCAAATATCTTCCTCACCTTTTTTTGATGCAATAAAGAATCTGACATTCATATGTACGGTTGGAATATAAGGGTTAAATGGATGAAATACTAGTGAAACACCCATAGCCTCCCATTTTCTATTCATAAGTTCCGGACGCGCATCAGTCGCTGACTTTGGTAATTGCAATCCAATTACATGTGAGAATCCAATGCCCGCCCTCTCAAAAACGTTACCATTCTCTAAAATACATGTAGTTCCGCCTCCACCTTCTTTTCTTTGCCACTCATCGTTTAAGAAGTTTTTTCCATCCAACATCTCTATCGTTTCAACAATATTTTCCTGCAGGCCCAAGAGAAAATCTTTGACCAAATTTTTATTTATTAATTTATTCATTAATCTCTATAAATTATCCCAGTTGAAAAGTCCTGTATTGACGATGGCTTTTTATTTTTTCCAATACGCCCTCTTATTATTTTAACCTTACCATGAAATAATCGACTAGCATCTCGAAAATTCTTAATAGATCTTTTCCCACTTTTATTAAGGCTAGTAGATGTAATTGGCTGCCCTACTGACAATAATATTTTCCTGCAAGGTATAAAAGAAGGAATTCTTAAGGCAATTTTATTAGAGGATATTAACCATTTTGGACTTTTTTGATTGGCTTTAACTAGCCAGGTATGATGCCCAGGCCATTTAATCAATAGCTTTTTTTTGTCACTCACATTATTCGCGTCAATAAATTTATCGAACTGCTCTAGATTGGCAGCAATCGAAATTAAATTTTTATTCTTGGCTCTATTTTTGAGCACGTTCAATTTTTTTATTGCCTTGTAGGAAAAAGGGCTACATCCTAAACCAAAGCAAGACTCAGTAGGGTATGCAATTATCCCGCCATCAATAATAAATCTTCTTAACCTATGGTTTATCAATTATTTAAAGCTTTTTTCCCAATGTCATTTCGGAACTGGGCACCATCAAAACGTATGTTATCGATTAATCTATATGCTTGATTCTTTGCCTCATTTAGTGTTTGGCCCCTAGCCGTAATACCCAGAACTCTCCCACCTGCTGTCACAATTTTATTGTTTGTTAGCTTTGTCCCTGCATGAAAAATATAAGTATCTTTATTTTTGGAAGAAAGTCCGTGGATCTCATCATTTAATCTAGGTTCATTAGGGTAATTCTTGGCTGCCATTACCACTGTAATAGATGAGTTATTTTCCCATTCAGCAGTGTTATTTTTAAGGTCACCTTTGGCTGCATCGAACAAAATTTTGAAAAGATCACTTTTTAATCGAAATAGTATTGGCTGTGTTTCTGGATCTCCCATTCTGCAATTAAATTCTAATGTTTTGATATTATCTTCTGCATCAATCATTAGTCCGGCATATAAAAATCCTGTAAATTTAATACCCTCTGCTTTCATTCCGTCAATAGTTGGATTTATAACCTGAGTCATTATTTTTTCATGCATTACATCACTCACAATGGGGGCTGGCGAGTAGGCTCCCATTCCACCAGTGTTTGGGCCGATATCATTATCTAATAACCTTTTATGGTCTTGACTTGTTGCTAAAGGAAGCACTGATTCTCCATCACATATCACAATAAAACTTACCTCTTCACCCTGAAGAAATTCTTCAATAATTATCCTGGCACCAGCATCCCCAAATTGGTTATCAGACAACATCAAATCAATAGCGTTATGTGCCTCTTCATCATTCATTGCTACCACGACACCTTTCCCGGCGGCTAGCCCATCTGCCTTTATAACGATAGGGGACCCTTTTTTCGCAATATAATTATGAGCTGACTTTGCATCAGTAAAAGTTTTATACTCGGCGGTTGGAATGCCGTGCTTCTTCATAAAAAATTTAGAAAAATCTTTCGAGCTCTCAAGTTGAGCAGCTTCTCGTGTAGGGCCAAAGATATTAAGATTGTTGTCTCTAAATTTGTTTACAATACCTTTGGAGAGGGGTACTTCAGGACCAACAATTGTAAGGTCAATTTTTTTTTCTATTGCGAATTGGCTCAAAAGATCTATATCTGTAATATCAATATTTTCAACAAGATTTTCTAATGCTGTCCCAGCATTTCCAGGAGCAACATATATCTTTTTAACCAATGGGCTTTGTGAGATCTTCCATGCGAGTGCGTGTTCTCGTCCTCCGCTACCTATAATAAGAACATTCATATACTTAATGTTTGAAATGTCTAATATTGGTAAATAACATTACAAGATTATGCTCATCGGCAGCCTTTATTACTTCTTCATCTCGCATACTTCCCCCTGGTTGAATAACACATTTAGCTCCATATTTAGCTAGAACATCGATACCATCTCTAAATGGAAAAAATGCATCAGATGCAACTACACTTTTAGAGAGAGATATTCCAGAATTCTCTGCTTTAATTGCAGCAATTATGGTACTGTCAACCCGACTCATTTGTCCCGCACCAATACCAAGTGTCCTGTTATTTCTTGAAAATATTATTGCATTAGACTTTACATATTGTGCAACCTGCCATGCAAATCTCATATCCTTTAGTTCGTCGGAGGTAGGTTTGATTTTAGTCACAACCTTACATTCATTGATGTCTAGTTGATGATTATCTCGGGTTTGAACAAGCCACCCACCACCTATTTTTTTATAATCTAGTTGGTTATCTATTTCAACAAGAGGAACTTTTAATATCCTAATATTTGGCTTTGAAGCAAAAATATTAATGGCTTCATCAGAGAAATCTGGAGCAATTAAAACCTCAGAAAACTTCTTTATGACTAACTCGGCAGTCTTTTTATCAACCTTCCTATTAAAACTTATAATCCCACCAAATGCAGATGTTAGATCGGTTGATAGCGCACCTTGATAAGCTGTTGAGATATTCTCAGCCGTACAAACACCGCAAGGATTAGCGTGCTTTACAATTACACATGTAGGTTCTGAAAAAGCTTTAACAGACTCCCATGCATTATCAGCATCATTAAGATTATTGAAAGACAGCTCTTTACCTTGAATTTGTATAAAATTTGAAATTGAGCCATTAACAATACAGGGCTCTGTATAAAATGCTGCAATTTGATGTGGGTTCTCCCCATATCTCATCTCTAGTTTTTTATTCATTACCTGGATTAATTGCTCAGGTAGTTTATTGGTGGGACTATTATTTTTTGACAAGTAGTTACTTATTGCGCTGTCATAAGCTGCAGTATGGAGAAAAGCTTTTTTTGCTAATTCAAATCTGTACTTATTAGATATCGAGCCATTATTTTTGATAAACTCATCAGAAAAACTCTCATAGTCAGAAGGACTGGTTAAAACGGCCACGCTTTCATAGTTCTTAGCAGCTGCTCTAATCATTGTAGGGCCACCTATGTCAATATTTTCAATGGCTAGATCTAATGTGCAATTATCTTGTGTGATAGTTGATTCAAAGGGGTATAAATTAACAATCACTAGGTCAATTTCTTTGATACTATGCTCTTTCATAGTTTTTATGTGACCAGCATCATTTCTTTTTCCAAGAATCCCCCCATGTATTTTTGGGTGCAATGTCTTAACTCTCCCATCCAGCATCTCGGGATAATTCGTGTAGTCAGATACTTCAGTTACAGGAACGGAATGCTCTAAAAATAATTTTGCAGTTCCTCCGGTAGATAAGATTTCTACATTGTGCTTAGAGAGCATAGTAGCCAACTCTACTATATTAGTTTTATCTGAAACACTAATGAGAGCTCTTAATATTTTTTTCATTTTTTAAGTGTCTATATTGTGAAGTTTGAGTTTTTTTCTTAGCGTATTTCTATTTAGGCCTAATATTTGGGAGGCTTTGCTTTGATTTCCTTCAGAAAAATTCATAACATAAAGCAGTAAGGGCCTTTCTATTGATTTTATTACCATCTCATATAGGTCTTGAGAGGTTTCTCCGGATAAGTCGTTAAAGTATTGGTCTAAAAGCGCATCAATATTATTGGCGAGATTATTTATTTTATTCATTAGGCTACCATCGTTTCTTTTTTATTTATCACTTCATCGTCATATGAAATGAAGTGGTTAACTTCTCTTAACTCATTAAAGTAGTTATTAATCGCATGGAGTTGATTGTCACAATTCTCTATTTGATTCATATTAAATCTAAATTGTGCTGAACCTCTTAATCCTTTTGTGTACCAAGAAATATGCTTTCTTGCTACTCTTAAGCCCGTTTGTTCCCCGTAGAAGTTGTATAGCTCATTAACATGGGAAATAGTTGTATTTTGAATTTCATCAATTGTAGGTGGTAGAAGATGCTCACCTGTTCTTAGAAAGTGTTCTGTTTCTCTGAAAATCCATGGCCTTCCTTGTGCAGCACGCCCAATCATAACAGCGTCAGCTTTTGTAAAGTCTAGAACAAATTTTGCCTTTTCTGGGGTGGTGATATCACCATTGGCAATGACTGGAATTTTGATATGTTGCTTAACTGAGGCTATTGTATTGTATTCCGCATCACCCATATAAAGACATGCGCGCGTTCTTCCATGAATGGCAAGCGCTTGTATCCCAGAGTCTTCAGCAATTTTGCTAATAGTAAGTGCATTTCGATTCTCTTTATCCCACCCCGTTCTTATTTTTAAAGTGACTGGAATATTTACGGAATTTACGACCGCACTTAAAATTTTCTCAACTAATTTCTCATGCTTTAAGAGAGCTGAGCCTGCCATAACATTACAAATTTTCTTTGCAGGGCATCCCATATTAATATCAATAATTTGAGCTCCCTTATCCATATTATATTTAGCTGCTTCTGCCATCATGATGGGATCAGCCCCCGCAATTTGGACTGAAATTGGATCTACCTCGCCGACATGGTTAGCTCGCCTAAGTGTTTTTTCACTTCCATATAATAGTGAGTTTGATGTCACCATTTCACTAATGGCCATTCCAGCACCAAAGCTTTTGCACAGCATTCTGAACGGGCGGTCAGTAACTCCAGCCATTGGAGCAAGAACCAAATTATTTTTTAGGATATATGTGCTTACTTTCATGTGTGCTTGATTAAAATTAAGGTGCCTATTTTATAATCAAAATGTTGATTATGATAGTTTAATTTTTTCTTAGATACTTTCACGCCAACTTATTTTCATTCTCTCTAGATTGTTTTTTATTTCTATCATTGCCTTTTCTACCTCTGCTGTCCTACCTTTAACGCCAAGCTCTAAGATTTTATTTGGCTTCAATTTTGGCAGGCTGTAGAGTTTAATGCCTTTGTGATTTTTAATAATTTGATTCATTAGATCTAATAGATGGCTTTCGCTTACATTTTCTATCCAAACAGAAGAGTCTTTTATATAGCCCTTTGTTTTTTTATCTTGATAATGCTTATCTATAATCCATGTCAGCATAGGCCATGACATTTCTGGAAATCCCGGCATAAAGTGATGATCATTAATAGAGAAGCCGGGAATATTATTGATGCTATTTGGAATAAGGGTTGATTGATAGGGCAGGTCAGCCATTAGTATGCGATTTGGGTAAGCTTCGCTACCAAATTGTTTTTCAATGCAGGTAACTGCTTCTGGGTGACGCTCTATTTTTAATTTATGAGCTTTGGCTGCCGCTTGCCTCGTGCAGTCATCAGGGGTGGCTCCAATGCCCCCAAAGCAAAATACAATATGATTCAATTTAGATTGAATCACATCCGATATGTCATCTAAATTATCTAACACAAAATCAGCTTTATTTAGGCTTAGACCACTTTCCCTGAGGGTTTGGGTAAGATGCCGCAAATGCTTATCCTCCCTTTTGCCTGATAAAATTTCATCACCAACAATTACCGCATGAATCATTTTCATTTAATGTGCTTGCTCCCAGTTATCACCAATACCAATATCCACTTTTAGAGGCACGTCTAGTTTGGCGACATTTTCCATTAAATTTTTAACATTATCCTTGAATGTTTCTATTTCATTTTCTGGAACTTCGAAAACTAGCTCGTCATGAACCTGCATGACCATTTTCCCAGTAATATTTGTAGACTCTTTAATCCATATGTCCACGGCATTCATTGCCATTTTAATTAAATCTGCTGCTGTTCCTTGCATAGGCCCATTAATTGCAGCTCTTTCAGCGCCGGCACGAGCTATTCCATTTGAACCATTAATTTCAGGAACCCATAGCCGCCTGCCAAAATATGTTTCCACGTAACCTTTATTTTTTGCGGATTGCTTTGCTTCTTCCATATAATTTCTAACTGAAGGGTACCGTGCAAAATATCTTTCAATATAGCTTTGAGCTGACGCTCTATCGATATTAAGGTTCTTTGCTAAACCGTAAGCGCTCATTCCATAGATGAGACCAAAATTAATTACTTTGGCATACCTTCTTTGCTCTGAAGATACTTCAGATAAATTACAATTAAATATTTCAGCAGCAGTTATTTTATGAATATCCTCATTATTTTTGAAGGCTTCTATCAGCCTTTGATCTTTAGATAAATGTGCCATAATTCTTAACTCAATTTGAGAGTAATCAGCTGACATTATTTTAGATCCTTCAGGAGCAATAAAAGCCTCCCTGACTTTTCTTCCTTCCTCTGTTCTGATGGGTATATTTTGAAGATTAGGGTCTGAGCTTGCTAATCTTCCAGTTATTGCTACAGCTTGGTTATAACTTGTATGAACTCTTCCGGTTGAGGAGTTAATCATTTTTGGAAGTTTATCTGTATAGGTTGTTTTTAGTTTTGCGAGCCCTCTATGCTCCAGGATTAACTTAGGTAGGGGGTAATCAGCTGACAATTCTGTTAGAACATCCTCGCCTGTTGACGGAGCCCCTGTTGGAGTTTTTTTAAGTGGCTTTATACCAAGCTTCCCAAAAAGAATCTCTTGGAGTTGCTTGGGAGATGATAAGTTAAAAGGTTGCCCGGCTAATTCGAATGCTTTCTTTTCCAACTCAATTAGCTTCTCTCCTATTAAATGGCTTTGATTTTGAAGTATTGTCTTGTCAATAAGCACCCCGTTTCTTTCTATTTTGATTAGGGAACGCATGGCAGGAATTTCTATATCTTGATAAATAGAAAGCAATGACTTTTCTTTGTTTAATAGAAATTTTAGGTGGTTGTGCAATTGCAGAGTAACGTCAGCATCCTCCGCAGCGTATTGAACAGCATCATCTATACTTACTTGGTCAAAAGTAATCTGATTAACACCTTTACCCACTAGCGACTCATAAGTAGTGCATTCATGATTTAAGTATTTAAGGGATAACTTATCCATCCCGTGGCGTTGATTGCTTTCTAAAATATAACTCATCAGCATAGTGTCTTCTTGTATGCCCTGCAGCTCAATATTGTAGTTTAAGAAAATATGAGCGTCATATTTAATATTTTGACCAATCTTTAATATAGAAGGATCCTCAAGGAGAGGCTTTAAGTGTTCGTCGACAAAACTCATACTTAATTGGTCGTAACCTTGATCTTGGTGGCCGATTGGAATGTAGTATGCTGTACCGGGACTAGTTGAGAGTGAAATACCGACTAATTTTGCTGTCATAGAATCCAATGAATCAGTCTCGGTATCAATAGAGCATAATTTTTTTTGCTTAATTAAAGCTACCAAGTCTTTTAGGGAGGCTTCAGTATTTATTAAAGTGTAATTTTTTGTATTAACAAAATTTTCTGCAAGATCTTTTTTAATAGGCTGAGGTTGTAAGTCAGGCTCAGCAGTACTCCCCTCAAAATCTTTTAGCCACCCTATAAAGTTAAATTTTTTATAAAGAGAAATTAACAGCTCTATGTCTTGTGGTTGCCTAGCTAACTCCTCCCATTCAATTGGAATATTCAAATCAGACTTAATTGTTATCAAGCTTTTTCCAGTTGAGAGCCAGCTCTTGGATTTTCTTAAATTTTCTCCAACAACTCCGCTTATTTCGTCGGCATGTTCTATAATTGCGTCTAGTGTCTTATATTCCTCCAGCCATTTTAAGGCAGTTTTTGGCCCCACTTTATCAACTCCCGGAACGTTATCAACCTTGTCACCAATAATGGTTAAATAGTCTACGATGAGCTCTGGAGGAATCCCAAATTTATTTATAACGCCTTGAATATCAAGGACTTCATTTGTCATAGTATTGATTAGTTTGGTTCGCTCATTAACTAATTGAGCTAAATCTTTATCGCCTGTTGATATTACAACCTCAATATCTTGGTGATTAGCTTTTTGCGCAAGCGTACCAATCACATCGTCAGCCTCAACCCCTTCTTTAATAAGGATAGGCCAGCCCATTGCTTTTATAGCATCCATTAAAGGTTCAATTTGGTCGGCCAGCTCATCTGGCATTTTTGGCCTATTCGCTTTGTAGTCAGGATAAATATCATTACGAAATGTTTTGCCCTTAGCATCAAAAATACAGACACTATAATCAGAGGGGTATTTTTTATGAATGTGCCTTAACATATTAAGCACCCCATAAATTACCCCAGTAGGCTCATTCTCTAAGCCTCTAAAGTCAGGCATTGCATGAAATGCCCTATAAAGATAGGATGATCCGTCAACTAGTAATAATTTTTTCATATTTTATGCGATTTATAATGTCAGTATAAATACTTTGGTAGGTTATATTTATAATTAGTAGTAAAAGTAAGTCTTTGATAAAATCATATTTTATCTTTAAACTAAGGTTATAAATGATTAAATATATTATTAGTGGCATTTTTCTTATTATTGTATGTTCTGTTATGGCTGAAGATACTGAAGTGCTAGAAAATGTACCGCCACCTCCATCATCAATTGACTCTGATTATATTGGAGAGCCAGAGGTCACTATTAAAAAAGAGGGCACTAAAACTGTCGAAGAATACCGAGTGAATGGTCAGCTTTATATGATTAAAGTAAATCCTGAAAATATGCCATCTTATTACCTCTATAAAAATACCTCAGGAGGGGACTGGGTTCGTTATAACACAGAGGACCCGATGATTGTCCCACAATGGGTAATATTTAGTTTTTAACTTTCAAAAAGATACCCTAAGCATTTAATGGCTGTTTATACCCCAATTAATAAAAGTGAGTTGGATACCTGGCTTGCTAACTTTAGCATTGGCTCGCTTAAAAATTTTAAGGGAATATCTTCAGGTGTAACCAATACTAATTATTTAGTTGAGACAGAATCATCTAGATTTATACTCACAATATTTGAACATAACCAACTAAAAGAGCTGTTATTTTTTTTTGATTTGATGAATTTCTTATCAGACAAAAATTTTTCATGTCCACAGCCGATTGTAAATAATAATGGCTCATACCTTACTCCACTCAAAGGAAAGCCTGCAGCTTTAGTCTCTTTTTTGATTGGAAGCGCAAAAGACAGCGGGACTGAAAGTGATTGTTATTCTGTCGGTTTAACCCTAGGTCGATTACACACTCAAGCAAAAAACTTTACTCAAACAAGAGATAATAATAGAGGAATTGCCTGGATAAGCTCTAAATATAATGATCTAAAGCCATTTCTATCAGTTGCAGACCGAAGAATTATTGAGCTAGAGATTGATTATCAAAAAAATTGTTACCATGATTCATTGCCTACTGGGATTATCCATGGCGATTTATTTAGAGACAATGTTTTTTTTGATAAAAATGGAGTATCGGCATTTATTGACTTCTATTATGCTTGCAATGATCAGCTTTTATTAGACATAGCTATTACAATTAATGATTGGTGTAGTGATAGTAATGGTTGTATTGATAAAAGGAAATTTGACAATTTTCTAAGCGGCTACGAATCAATTAGAAAGCTGGAAAATTCGGAACATAAATGTATAAATAATGCCATGAGATTTGCAGCATTGAGATTTTGGTTGTCTCGCTTGGATGCGTGTCATAATATTTTAGATGGTGAAATTACTTCAATCAAAGACCCAAATTACTTTAAGAAAGTCTTAATGGATAGACACGTGCTATGAGGAATTCGATTACAAAAGCATGTCAATGGATTTTATTGAGCTTAAATTTATTTAAGATTTCTATAGGGCCATCTTTATTTATCGCCATGACCTACTTACTTATTTATTTAATAGTGCCTGCCATGCCCTCTACACAATTTTTGACACCTTTTACAATTTTAGTATGGCCATTTATTACAGTATTTATTTTATATTTTTATTTTTGCGTAAGCACTAATAAAGTATTTGAAATTTCAGACGGACTAAAAGTTATTTCAAAAAATCCTAGAGGATTATTCTTAATGACAATAGCCTCTACAGCGTACGCTATGCTGATGGGATTTTTAGTTTCAGGTGATATCGAGAATATTTTACTAATTTTACAAAAACCTGAAGTGAGGCAATTTCAAGCAAATCACTTTTTATACTTACTGTTAAAGTTAACGCTATTGGGAGTTCCATTTTATATGGCAGCATGGTTTTCCCCATTACTTATTGCTTGCCATAATTACGGGTTTATAAAAGCATTGAAGTCGAGCTTTGCAGGGGCGCTAATGTATATCATGCCACTTTTCTTTTCTTGGGTTGGTTTGACCGTTATCTTTATTGGGTTGGTTATGTTGATTACATTTCTACTGACATCATTAACTTTTATCAGCATGACGATGGTTTCATTCTTTACGAGCTTATTATTGCTTTTATTGTTAGCATCTTTTGTAGCGATTATGTTTTGCTTACAATTTATTAGTTTTATTGCTATCTTTAAAAAGTTTTCTTGCTAAGAGATAAATCTCTAAGCCTTATTTAGCTTTGCATACTCCATTGCGAGCCACTTAATTCCATGCCCAGAAAATTTAATTTGGATTCTCAAATCATTTTCATTACCTTCATATCCTGTCACAACCCCTTCACCAAATTTTTGATGTGAAACCGTTGTTCCAACTTTCCAAATATGATTAGATTCTGAGTATGGTGCAATCCTGGTAGGAGAAGATGAAACTTCTTTTCTATTACTAAGGCGCTTGATTAGCCCGTCTGGAATTTCATCTAAAAACCGAGAAGGAAGATTATACGTTGCTTGCCCGTAGATCATTCTGGATTGAGCCAGAGTTAAATAAAGCTTATTCTTTGCCCGGGTCACTGCCACATACATCAGTCGGCGCTCTTCCTCTATGCCTTTATCTTCTAGCAAGCTTCGCTCATGAGGACACAAACCATCTTCCAATCCAGTAATAAAAACAACATCAAATTCAAGGCCTTTTGATGAGTGAATTGTCATGAGTTGCAAGGCGTCATCGCCAGCTGAGGCCTGAAGTTCTCCGCTCTCCAATGAAGTAAAGTCTAGAAAGTCTGCTAAAACTAAGGATTGATTTTTCGTTAAAAGGTTCTCATGGCCCTCATCTCTACGGTCAAGCATATGAGACTTAGCTGCAGAAACTAATTCATCTAGGTTTTCTATCCTTGAGCTTCCATCTTTATCTTTTGAGTAATGCTCCTTAAGCCCCGAATATGTATTGATATAATCTATAGACTCATCAAGCCCAGTGGCATGTATCTGGTCTTCTAGCCCTTGAATTAACTCAACAAAATTAGAAATTTTTGGGCTTTTATTTTCAGATGAAAATGCTTTTGCTGCTCCCCACATTGAGAGTGAATTATTTTTTGCATAGTCCTCTAATTGCTCAATTGATCTTGATCCTATTCCTCTAGGAGGAAAATTTACTATTCTAATAAAAGCATTATCATCATTTTTATTAGATATTAATCTTAAGTAGGCTAATGTATGTTTAATTTCTGCTCTTTCAAAAAATCGTAGACCACCATAAACTCTATAAGGAATATTATTCGAAACCATTGCCATTTCAATAACCCTAGACTGCGCATTATTTCTGTAAAGGATAGCAATTTGATCGTAACTTTTACCTGCTCGGTGCAACATTTTAATTTCATCAATTAAATACGAGGCTTCAAGTCGATCATCTAATGCAGTATATAAGCGAATAAGATCACCATCTCCTGAGGCAGCCCAAAGATTTTTCCCCAATCTATCTTTATTATTATCGATAATTGCATTAGCGGCATTTAGAATATTATTTTTAGATCGATAATTTTGCTCTAATTTAATAACATTTTTTATATTGAAGTCTTTTTGAAGATCCTTCATGTTCCCCGGACTTGCACCTCTAAAACCATAAATAGATTGGTCATCATCACCCACGGCAAAAATATAACTTTCGTCTGCTGTAAGGAGTTTAAGCCATTGGTATTGGAGCTTGCTAGTATCTTGAAACTCATCCACTAACACATGTTTAAAGGTTGATTGATAATGCTCTCTAATAGCAGTATTTTTTTGAAGCAACTCTAGGCAGCGAAGCAGCAATTCAGCAAAATCTACTACGCCTTCTTTCTGACATTGCTTTTCATACATGCTATAAATTTCATTCTTCTTCTTTGAGATATCATCATATGCCTTAAATATATTTGATCGAAGTCCTTCTTCTTTATTTGCATTAATAAAGTACTGCATGTCCTTTGAAGTAAAAAGTTCCTCATCGACGTTCATAGATTTCATCACTCTTTTAATAGCAGATTTCTGATCTGCACTATCAAGAATTTGAAAAATCTCCGGAAGACCTGCGTCTTTAAAATGTTTTTTAAGGAAGCGGTTACATAGCCCATGAAATGTACCAACCCACATACTCCTAGTGTTTATTGGGAGCTGTGCTGAGATTCTCAATAGCATTTCTTTAGCTGCTTTATTCGTGAAAGTTACAGCAAGGATGCCACCCGGACTAGCAACTTGATTATGTATTAACCATGCCACCCTTGAGGTTAGTACTTTAGTTTTTCCACTTCCTGCTCCAGCAAGGATTAATGCTGATTCATTAGATATAGTTACAGCCTCAATCTGTTTTTCGTTGAGGTCTGCTAGATAACGATTTTGGGTATTTGTTACATTCATTGTTTATATGCTACAGAAAATAGGTCTTAATGATAATTGGGTAGGGAACTAATTCTATCTTGTTTAGTCAATCAGCTGTAAGAAAGTTGATGTTCTATCCTCCAAATCAACGTAAAAAAAGCCTCTAACGAGGCTTTTTTTATTTGGTCTGAAACTACTATTACATCATACCACCCATACCACCCATACCACCCATACCACCCATACCACCCATATCAGGCATTGAAGGTGCTGAGTCATCTTTAGGTAGGTCAGCAATCATGCATTCAGTGGTTAACATCAGGCCTGCAACAGACGCGGCATTTTGCAATGCTGAGCGCGTTACTTTTGTAGGATCAAGAACACCCATTTCTACCATGTCGCCATATGTTTCAGTAGCTGCATTAAAACCATAATTACCTTTACCTGCTGTTACGTTATTTACTACAACAGATGGTTCAATTCCTGCGTTAGAAACAATTTGACGAAGTGGATCTTCAATTGCACGAAGCACAATTTGGATACCTGCATCTTGATCGGCATTATCACCTTTAGTTTTTTGGATAGCATCTCTTGTTCGAATTAAAGCTACGCCTCCACCAGGAACAATACCCTCTTCAACAGCTGCTCTTGTTGAATGAAGAGCATCTTCGACCCTAGCTTTTTTCTCTTTCATTTCAATTTCAGTAGTTGCCCCTACTTTAATTAATGCAACACCACCGGCAAGTTTTGCGACTCTCTCCTGAAGCTTTTCTTTGTCATAGTCACTTGTTGATTCTTCGATCTGAGTTTTGATTTGTCCAATGCGCGATTTAATATTTGCTTCACTACCAGCACCATCAATAATAATCGTATTTTCTTTGCTAACCTCAACCTTTTTAGCGCGACCAAGATCTTCAATTTTAATATTTTCTAGAGTTAATCCTACCTCATCAGAAATTACGGTGCCACCAGTTAGAATTGCAATATCTTCAAGCATTGCCTTTCTTCTATCTCCAAATCCTGGAGCTTTCACTGCTACTGTTTTGATAATTCCTCTAATATTATTCACCACTAAAGTTGCTAATGCTTCACCTTCTAACTCTTCAGCAATAATTAGTAGGGGTTTACTTGCTTTTGCAACTTGTTCTAGAACAGGAAGTAGGTCTTTAATGCTTGATATTTTTTTATCATGTAAGAGAATGTATGGATCTTCTAGTAATGCGATTTGTTTATCATTATTGTTGATAAAGTAAGGTGACAGATAACCGCGATCGAATTGCATTCCTTCAACAACATCTAATTCATTTGCGAGACCGGACCCATCTTCTACTGTGATAACACCTTCCTTACCTACTTTATCCATTGCATCTGCAATAATTTGACCTACTGAAACATCAGAATTTGCTGAGATAGAGCCTACCTGAGCAATTTCCTTGCTTGTGCTGCATGGTTTACTTAATTTATGAAGCTCATTAACGGCAGCCTCTACAGCTTTATCAATTCCGCGTTTAAGATCCATAGGGTTCATACCAGCCGCTACAGATTTCATGCCTTCACGAATGATCGCTTGAGCCAAGACTGTCGCTGTTGTTGTTCCATCTCCAGCGTTGTCTGAAGTTTTTGAAGCAACTTCTTTGACCATTTGCGCCCCCATATTTTCAAACTTATCCAGCAACTCAATTTCTTTCGCTACGGACACGCCATCTTTTGTTATGGTTGGTGCACCAAAAGATCTTTCAAGAACAACATTTTTTCCTTTGGGACCTAGGGTTACTTTAACTGCATTAGCAAGAATATTTACACCTCTCACCATTTTCTGACGAACATCATCGCCGAATCTTACGTCTTTTGCTGCCATTTATTTTTCTCCAATATTTATATAGTAATAAATTTATTTATTCAACAATACCCATAATATCTTCTTCTCTCATTACAAGCAGCTCATCTCCGTCGACTTTGACAGATTGGCCTGCATATTTTCCAAATAGGACTTTATCACCGACTTTGACATCAAGTGCTCGAATTGAACCATCTTCAAGTACTTTGCCGTTTCCTATGGCTTGAATTGTTCCTTGATCTGGTTTTTCAGCAGATGCGCTGTCAGGAATCACAATGCCTGAGGCTGTAGTGCGTTCTTCTTCAAGACGCTTTACAATTACACGGTCATGTAAAGGGCGAATTTTCATTTGTAAGTTCTCCTAGTAGTGTATTCTTAAATTAAAATTATTCTTTATTGATAGGATTAAATTAGCAGTCATATCAATAGAGTGCTAATAATAGGGATGAATGGTCTAAAATTCAAGGGCTAATCTGTTAATTAAATATATAAATAGTGTTTTTTATTAGAAATGTTTGAAAAAAAAAATTATAAGCCTTTAGGGCAGACTTCCTTATTAATCTCACCCGTGACCCTTGGTACAATGACTTTTGGTGAACAAAATACCCAACAGGAAGCTTTTGGGCAGCTAGATTATGCTTTATCTCAAGGTATTAATAGTTTTGATGTTGCTGAACTATACCCAGTTCCTCCAAAAGCCGAGACCTATTCAAGAACTGAAACAATTATAGGGTCCTGGCTCAAAAAAAAATCTAGAGATCAAATCATTCTATCCACAAAGATAGCTGGACCGAGGAGGGGGCTCAATTGGATAAGAGGAGGTCCTGCTTCCCTAGACGAGAAAAACATTTTTAAGGCTGTTGAGGATTCACTTAAAAGAATGCAGACAGACTATGTTGATTTACTTTACCTTCATTGGCCCGAAAGGAATGTACCTATGTTTGGACAGTATAAATTTGACCCATCAGAGGAATATAAGGAAGGCAGAAAGATTGATTGGATTTCTATTGAGGCGCAACTTAATACCTTAGAAAAATTAATAAACTCCGGAAAAGTAAGGTTTATTGCACTTTCAAACGAATATCCATGGGGGATTATGGAATTTTTAAGAATTGCTAGGGAAAAAAAATTACCAATTATATCCAGCATTCAAAACAATTACAGCTTATTAAATCGTGTAGCTGAACTAGGGCTAACAGAGATACTGTATAGGGAGAACCTCAGTTTCTTTGCATACTCCCCTCTTGCTTTTGGGCATTTAACAGGTAAATATATCCGAGATCCTCGGACAAAAGGGCGGGTCAACTTATTCGAGGGGTACGCTCAGAGGTATAATAAACCTGGTGTCGAAAATGCTGTGAAAGAATATATGAAATTAGCGGAAGAATTTAATATGACCCTTACCGAAATGTCACTTACATTTGTTTATCATCAATGGTTTGTAACTAGCACCGTTGTTGGTGCAACCTCAGTTGAACAATTAAAAGAAAACCTAGCAGCATTTAAAAAAATTATTCCAAATGAGATAATACAGAAAATTGATTTTATACATTTAAGCTGTATGAATCCTGCCCCATAAAACCATGAAACCATGAAAAATAAAGAGCTCATTAATCGTAGTCTTAATTCTGTCTGGCACCCTTGCACCCAAATGAAACATCATGAATGTAGCCCATTAATTCCAATCAAAAAAGGAAGAGGGAGTTGGTTGGTAGACTTTAATGATAAAAAATATTTGGATGCGACAAGCTCATGGTGGGTAAATTTATTCGGGCATAACAATCTTGTTATAAAAAATCATATAAAAAATCAATTAGATCAGCTTGAGCACTCCATGATTGCAGGATTAACACATGAACCTGTCATTGAATTGTCTGAAAAATTAAATCATATGACAGGTCTGGGGCATTGTTTTTATGGTAGCGATGGATCAAGCGCTGTCGAAATAGCATTAAAGATGAGTTCTCACTATTGGAGGCAAAAAGGAGAGCATAAAAAAACTAAGTTTGTGTATCTTAAAAATAGCTACCACGGGGAGACATTAGGCGCACTTTCTGTGACTGACATCCCTTTATTCAAAGACCAATATAGTCATCTTATGAAGAATCATATTCAAATAGATTCCCCGGATTGGCGCTTAGGAAAAGAGAATGAAACCGCAAAAGAGATAGCAATAAAAAAAATATCAAAGCTTAAAATAATTTTTGAGGAAAAACATTCATTAATTTCCAGCATTATTTTGGAGCCTCTTGTTCAATGTGCAGCTGGTATGGGCATGTATGATGCAGAGTATATAAAGGGAGTAAGAAAATTATGCGACCAATACCAGATACATTTAATTGCTGATGAGATAGCTGTTGGATTTGGTAGAACAGGGAAGATGTTTGCTCATCATCATGCAGAAATAAAACCTGACTTCCTTTGTTTGTCTAAAGGTCTAACTGGCGGGTACCTGCCACTTTCCGTTACCCTAACAACAACTGATGTTTACAACGCTTTTTATGACAATGATGTAAAAAAAGGATTTTTACATTCACATAGCTATACAGGCAACCCATTGGCTTGTAGTGCCGCGCTTGGAACGCTATCAATTTTCAATTCAACTGACGTTTTATTGGAAAATCGAAATAAAGCTAATAAAATTAATTTTATGATGGAACGCTATAAAAATTTACCAATAAAAAACCTTAGAAATATTGGAATGATATGGGCTTTTGAATTAAATGAAAATATTAATATGAGTAAAGTAATTAATTATTGTATTGATCATGGGCTTCTTATTAGGCCAATTAAAAGTACCATTTATTTTATGCCTCCTTACTCTATAAGTGAAAAAGAAATTAATCATATGGTTCGCGTTACTGAGAATGGAATTAAGAAAGCATGTATTTAGCAAGAAAATTATTTTGGATAGTATTCTTTACACTTCATAGCCATATAGCTTTATCTGCAAAGATAAACAGCATTGAAAATTTTGGCGATCAATATAAGTTTGATAAATCAGAGTATGGTTTTGGGGCAATTAATTTATCGAGCGGGGAGATTATCGCCCTTCATAACGAAGATCAATTATTTAATTCTGCTTCCCTTGTAAAAATTATCACGACATATATTGGGCTCAAGGAATTGGGACCAGACTTTAGATGGCAATCAGAATTTTACTATACAGGAGAGATTGATGGAAACACATTAAAAGGGAACATTATATTTAAGGGAAGAGGGGACGCCTCCTTTTCTGTTGAAAATTTAGAAGCAATGATTAGGGCTATACAGAACAAAGGAATAAAGATAATTGAGGGTGATTTGATTTTCGATTCGAGTTACTTTGGACTTACAGCAAATGGATCTTTTTTTGATAACGAGCCAATGAGAGCTTATAACGTTTTACCAAATGCAATTTCCATACAGAGCAACACGATTAACTTCAAATTTGAAAATAAGAATGGAGAGGTAACAATAGAGGCAGACCCTAGTATTAAGTCACTTAATATCAATAACAATATTAATGCAACGATGGATAGCTGTCATAATTGGTTAGAAGATCTAAGGTACGAAACAAAAATAACTAATTTAAATTTCTCTGGAAAATTGAGTCAGAAATGTGGAGCTAAGGAAATTGATTTAGCAATGTTAGATTCTCAATATTATTTTTATCAAATCTTCAAACAGAAATGGATAGAAAATGGTGGGTGGTTCGACGGTGACTATAAAGTTATTTCTGATACATCAGCAGAAAAAAATAGAAAGTTATTAGCGAGTCATTATTCTGATCCGCTCAGCAGCCTTATTAGAGATACAAATAAATACAGTTTAAATTTAATGGCAAGAAATTTAATGCTTACTATTGTTGCCGAAAAATACTTAATTCAACCTAGAGAAGAAATGGTGAATTCCTATATCAATAATTGGCTATTAACTCATGGTTTAGATGCCGATGGACTATTTATTGATAATGGTGCCGGACTATCACGAAATATAAAGGTAAGTGTAAAACAATTTTTAATGATTCTTAAATATATATATTATGATCCAATGATGCCTGAAATGATTTCGTCATTTCCAATAGCGGGAATTGATGGAACATTAAAAAAAAGAATGAGAAGTTCATCTATGAAGATGAATGGACATTTCAAAACGGGCTCAATGAATAACGTAAGTGCAATAGCAGGATTTTTTCTAAATAAAGATAAAGAGATGAATATTTTTATCTTTATGATGAACGGAAAAAAGGCAAATGAGTCTCAAAAACTTCAAGAAGCATTGATTGAGACCTTACTTTAAAAATCTGAGGGGTTATTTAATATGTTAAAGATACTTTTAATGAGCTTAATGATGTTGTTCGTAATAAGTACTAGTTATGCAATTGAGATTAATTTAGAGGGAACTAAAAAAATGGAAAAACAAATTACAACACTAGTAAAAAATGATATTAAATTGGGAGAGGGGCGCGAAGCGGAAAAAGGCTTGTCAGTTACCGTTCATTATACTGGGTGGCTTTATGATTCTAGTTCAAAAGATGGTAAGGGCAAGAAATTTGATAGCTCTGTTGATCGCCAAGAACCTTTCGTATTTATATTGGGTGTGGGACAAGTTATTAAAGGTTGGGATGAAGGTGTAGATGGTATGAAAGTCGGAGGTCATCGACTAATTACTATTCCTTCGGAAATGGGCTACGGTAGCCGAGGTGCGGGAGGGGTTATTCCTGCTAATGCTGATTTAATATTTGACGTTCAATTATTAGGAATTCAATAAGTGAAGGTAAATGTAAGCTGGATTGATAATGTAAATTTTGTTGGAAAATCTGAATCAAATCATGAGGTTAGGATGGATGGGCCCGAAGATGTTGGTGGAAAAAATAAGGGCATGCGTCCAATGGAGTTAATGCTTATAGGGATGGGAGGATGCACTTCGTTTGATGTGGTAACTATCTTAAAGAAGTCGAGGCAGAAAATTGAAGGTTGCGAAGCATTAGTCTCCGCTGACCGCTCAGAAAGCATCCCAAAAGTTTTTACAAAAATACATATTCACTTCATTGTTAAAGGGGATAACTTGGATGAGTCAGTTGTTGATAGAGCAATTAAATTATCTGCAGAAAAATACTGTTCCGCCACAATTATGCTTAGCAAGTCTGTTGCCATTACTCATGATTTTGAAATTATAGCGAGTAGAAATTAATTATTTAATAATCTCAATTTTTAAGGCCTCTTCAGTTTCGATAATATCCAAAAGACGATCAACATTTGGATGCTTACCAGGGGAATTCTGAGCATCCTCCATATGTTCTGAATACAAATCCAGACCCTCTAATGCTGCATCAATACTCAACTCTCCAAAAGTTAAAAATAAGTGATGATAAAGCTTTATTGATCCGAGGCTCCCTGGTTTATTTTCAATAACACCAACTTCCTCACCGCTTACACTAGTTATTATTATTTTTTTTACATCAGAGGCATCTTCTAACGTTTCAAGCATATCTTTAAATTTTTGCATTTTTATACTCTGTAAGTGGTTGTGGTCATTATTCTTGATGCTGCGCCCATGATTTTTTTTATTAAATTGGGCAATTCAACACCCCCCATCTTTATAGCAGACTCTTTATGATTTTCTTCATCTTCTTTCATAGATTGAATTATTTTTAATGTTTTTTTATCGGCCGGATTAATTTTTTTAATATGTGAGTCTAAGTGTAATGCAACTTGAGCTTCGGTTTCTGAAAGAAATCCAAGGTTATATTTTTCGTCAACGATACTCGCAATCGCTCCAATACCAAAGGATCCTATATATAGTAATGGGTTTAATTTACTTGTAGATCCATTTAATTCATTTATTCTTGATTCACACCAGGCAAGGTGATCAACTTCTTCGCTTGCAGCCTCTTTCAATTTTGATTCAATCTCTTTATTTTTATTAAAAAAAAGTTGCCCGCGATAAAGGCCTTGTGCACAAATCTCACCAGAATGATTCACGCGCATATACTTTGCATGATTCTCTTTGTCTTCAAGGCTTAGTGATGTTGCTTCAGAAAGACCTTCATCAGGCCTTTTTCGATTTTTATTGGGAGTGGTACTCAGTATCTTTAGCCCTTTATCTAATTCAATGAGTATCCGGTCAATCATAAATTTTAATTAGTTTATGGGGTCTATTTAAAGAAATTAATTCTACCTTGTCCAATGAAAAAGTATATTGAATTCATAAGTTTCAGGTTAATTCTTTTGGTGTAGATCTATTCCTTTGAGAATATTGAGCGCTTCGTTAAATTGTTTATCATCTTTTGTGCCAAACTCTATAGGTTTAAAGTCCTTTAAGGCAGCGCCACCGTCACTGGTTGCTGGGTTGGTTGCTTTATCTTCACCTGGTTTTTTGGTATCTTTTATTTTGTCCTGCGGGTTAGAAAGAGTGTTTGATAGATCAGCCTCCCTAACTGCTAGAAATTCGCTGCCATCTTCAACGATAATATCAGGGTCAATACCTTTGTTCTGAATTGACCGGCCGTTCGGCGTGAAGTATCTTGCTGTTGTTAATTTAATGGCTGTTCCATTATTCATCGGCAATATTGTTTGAACAGAACCTTTGCCAAAACTTCGGGTACCTACAATTAATGCCCTTTTATGGTCTTGCAGGGCTCCGGCAACAATTTCTGATGCAGATGCTGACCCGTTATTTACTAAAACTACTAATGGCGTATCCTGAATATCTTTAGGAAGAGTTTTTATGTAATTATTTTTTCTAGGATTGTCTCGAATAAAATTCTCTGGAGCAGTGGTGAGACTCATTTTGGAGTCTGCTGTTCTGCCCTCTGTGTAAACCACCAATTGATCATCCTTTAAAAAGGCTGCCGACACCGCAACAGCAGAGTTTAATAGGCCGCCAGGATTATTTCGCATATCAAGAACAATTCCATTTAATGCAAATTTATTTTCTTTTCGGAGTTTAATAATTGCCTCAGCAAGATCTTCACCCGTTCTTTCTTGAAATTGCGTGACTCTTATATAAGCGTAGTTAGGTTCAATTAACTTTGATTTCACACTTTTTGTCATGATTTGCGCTCGATTAACCGTTAATGTAAGAGGCGCATCATTGCCCTTTCTAAGAATTTGAAGTTTTATAGATGTTCCAGGCTTACCTCGCATTAATTTCACCGCCTCATTGAGTGACAGACCTTTAACTGCAGTTTCATCTAATTTAATAATAAGGTCTCCACTCTTTATTCCAGCTTTATATGCTGGGGTATCCTCAATCGGGGATATTACTTTTACAAAGCCATCTTCCATTCCTACCTCAATACCTAATCCCCCAAACTCTCCAGATGTTCCTTGTTGTAAATCTTTGAAGTGATCTAGGTCTAAAAATGTAGAATGTGGATCTAATCCAGATAACATTCCATTAAGCGCTTCGTTAATAAGTTTTTTATCTTCAATTTCTTCTACATAGTCGGATTTAACTTTACCGAATACTTCTGCAAAAGTTCTTAGTTCGTCGATAGGGAGGCTGGATGTCTTTGTTTTGTCAGCAAATACTGGTAAATTGATACTGATTAGAAGGCCAATTAGGCAACCTGCAAATATAAGGCTTATTTTTTCAAATTTAGATCGCATGTAGACTCTTTCAAATGTAATTAAATAATTAATCAGAATATACCTTATATTCATGGCTTATTAAATTGGAAATAACCCGAATGACTAAAAAATATATTATCACCATTAAATTCTGTATCAAATGCGGTTGGCTTATGCGTGCAGCATGGATGGCGCAAGAGATTATCAACACTTATGTAAATGACATAAAGTCAGTGAGTTTAGTTCCTGGCGAGGATGGAAATTTTGAGATATTTTGTGATGATCAAGCAATCTTTCTTAGGCACGATGAAGGAAAATTTATTGAAATTACTGAAATCAAAAAAAGAATAAGGGATCTGATTGATCCAGAAAGATCACTCGGCCATATTGATGGCAAGCTAAAGAAATGAAGAATGATTCAGTAATCGATGAAATTTTTAGCGAACATGGTAGCTTGAGTGAAGTTATACCAGATTACCGTAAAAGAACTGATCAGTTACAGATGTCAAAAGCCGTCAATGTGGCGATTCAGGAAAAAGACTCACTGATTGTTGAGGCGGGGACAGGGGTAGGAAAAACTTTTTCTTACTTAGTCCCAGCATTGTTAAATGGTGGAAAAGTAGTGATATCGACCGCAACAAAAAACCTTCAGGATCAATTATTTTTAAAAGACATTCCAAAGATAAGGGATGCCTTAAAAATTCCAGTAAAAATTAATATACTTAAAGGAAGGTCTAATTATATTTGTCAGTTAAGAATGGAGAACTCACTTATTGAGGGTCAATTTTTTAATCAGGATGACGCTTCATTTATTAATAAGATTAAAAGCTTTTCAGATCACTCTAGTACAGGAGAGGTTTCTGAGATAAATGATATTCCTGAAAACTCGACAATATGGCCTTTTGTTACTTCAACCAAGGAAAATTGCTTGGGGCAAAACTGTGAGTTTGCTAAGTCATGCTTTCTAATTAAAGCTAGAAAAGAAGCTCTATTAGCTGAGGTTTTAATTGTAAATCACCATTTATTTTTTGCAGATTTTATTTTAAAAGATGAGGACATCTCTGAAATATTACCTGCTGCAGACACTGTAATATTCGATGAAGCACATCAGATACCGAATGTTGCAACCATTTTTTTTGGTGAAAATTTTTCAACTTCACAGATAGTAAATTTAATTCAAGACATTCAATTAGCCGCAAAAAATATTTCCAAAAATTTAGATAAATTAAATATACATTGCAAAAATATTTTAATGTTTATGACTGAGTTAAGAAATCTTCTGGGGGCCGGTAATGATCGCATTGCTTTCAGTAAGATACCAAATGAAGTGTTATTTACCCAGAAATTAGATGAGGTCTGTGGTGAGATCAATAATCTAAGTGACTTCATAGATGTTCATAAGGAGCAAAGCCCGGAGATGGTAAGGCTGTATGAGAGGATTAAGTCATTATTACGGATCGCTCTGGTTTGGAAAAATAAGAGCAGTAGTGAGGATTACGTTTATTGGCTAGATATTTATGCAAAATCAATTCAATTTAATATAACACCGATATCTATTTCTGAGCACTTTAAAAAACTACAGGATAAGAATAAAGGTGCTTGGATTTTTACATCGGCCACATTAGCTGCAAATCAGAGCTTTCAACATTTTCAAGAAATTATGGGGTTAGAAAAAGCTAAAACATTACAGCTTGAAAGCCCCTATAACTACAATGATAATGCATGTCTTTATGTTCCAGAAGATATGCCAGAACCAAATACAGAGATGTTTAATTTAGCTCTAATTAAGAAGATTGTCCCTTTAATTCAGGCAGCTAAAGGTAGAACATTTATTCTTTCAACGAGCCTCAAGTCCATGAATGAAATTACCTCCTTTCTTAAAGATGAATTTGAAAAAAAATCAATTATGTTTCCAGTATTAACTCAAGGGCACGCAGCTAAAAATATGTTGTTAGATCAATTTAAAACTCATGGAAATGCAGTATTGGTAGGCTCGTTAAGTTTTTGGGAGGGAATTGACGTTCGAGGCTCTGCTTTGTCATTAGTTATTATAGATAAGCTTCCCTTCCAGTCCCCAGGTGACCCTGTGTTTGAGTCGAAAATTAATATGCTAAAAGCCCAAGGAGGAAATCCTTTTATGAGCTTACAACTACCTCAGGCTATTATTACTCTAAAGCAGGGTGCAGGGCGATTAATAAGAGATGAGTTTGATAAGGGCGTACTGGTAATTTGCGATATGAGGATTATTAATAAACCTTATGGAAAAAAAATATGGAAAAGTTTGCCGCCCTTTAAAAGAACTCGTGATGAAAATGAAGTGATTGATTTTTTAAACAGATTATAATATTTAAATGAAATTACTTTCCATAGACACCTCGGGCCAAATCTTCTCTATTGCAATTCATATAAATGATGCAATTGAAGTCGCAGAATATCCAGCGGGAAAAATAAATTCTGAAAAAATTCTTCCTGAAATTAAAATAATGATGAGCCGCCTATCAATAGGCTTTTCTGATTTAGAGGGCGTGGCATTTGGTGCAGGCCCTGGTTCATTTACTGGCGTTAGGGTTGCCTCTGGCATTGCATATGGAATTGCCTATAGCCTTAATATACCGATTGAGGGTGTTAATACACTAGAGGCATTGGCAACACTAGAGGATAATAAACACTGCATTTCATGTATCGATGCAAGAATGAGCCAGCTTTATATCGGAGCATATGAGGTTAATAAAGGAGGTCTTATTACGCTAAGTGAGCCTGGGCTGTATGATCCAGATGCTCTGCCTGACATTAACATAAAGGCTGCAACAATAATTGGATCTGGAGTTTCAATGTATAAAAATCAACTGAGTGAGAAATATAGCCATATTAATCTTACTGTTGTTGAAAAAGAGTATTCATTAGCTGAAGCTATTGCTAAATTGGCATTACCTAGAATGAAGAAAGGCTTCGATTTGATGGATGCTCATCCAATTTATATTAGAAATAAGGTTGCACAAACTATTCTTGAGCGAAATTCATAAATTTTTGGCGATCATCTAATAATGGGTCATTCGGAAATTAAAAGTGGTGATGCACAGCTAGCTCAATTAAATGAGATAGTAATGATCGAAAAAAACGCACATTTTTCCCCATGGTCAATAAAGAGTTTTGACGAAGCTATTAAAGCAAAAAATATTTTTAAAGTTTTTTTAGAGAATAAAAAAATATTCGGTTATTACGTCGCCATTATTGCCATAGATCAATGTGAAATTTTAAATATAACGATTGCAAAAGAAAAACAAGGCATAGGTAGGGGAAATTTACTTCTTAAGAATCTAATTTCCCTCTGCAGCGAGAAGAATATTTCGAATATATTTCTGGAGGTGAGAGCCTCTAATGTCAATGCGATAAAGCTTTACGAAAAAAATGGGTTTAATGAGGTCGGTATTAGACATAACTACTATCAAAAAGAAAATGGAAAAGAGGATGGATTATTAATGGGGTATACGTTTGACTAACAGACTCGAGAGTTCAATGATTTTGGAGGAATTAGGCTTTGAGCCAATGTGGCTTTTAAAGCAAAAAGCGATAAAACCTAAAAAAATCTACCATTCTTATACTCTAAATCTAACCAGATCCAGAATTCTATTTATTGGTGAGTCAACACTAACTTTACCTGACAATGAGTTGGATTTGTTTAAAAACATTGCATTGTATTTGCATGGCCAGTCAATTAATGAGTCATTAAGGCTATCATTAAGTCTGGACTATATTAAAATGAAAGATGTTCAGGAATCATTAGAATATGATTACCTTTTTGTGCTCGGTAGAGAGTCAGAATTTCTAGATAAAATAAATAATGAAAATGTATTCGTTTCTTCTTCGCTTGAAGAAATGCTCAATAACTCAGAGAGTAAGAAGAAGTTGTGGCAAGATATTCAACAATTATTAACGAAGATAACCGGATAAAAATAAATAAATGAAAGCATCTAATTTTTACATCTCAACCCTTAAAGAGGCACCTGCCGAAGCAGAGCTGATTAGCCATCAATTAATGATCAGAGCAGGGCTCATCAGACGTTTAGGGTCTGGACTATACAATTGGATGCCAATTGGATTGCGCGTATTAAGAAAAATAGAATCTATTATTCGAGACGAGATGAACAAAGCTGGAGCTATTGAATTATTGATGCCTGCTATACAACCTTCTGATTTATGGGAAGAAACAGGAAGATGGGATGTATTTGGTCCGCAGATGCTAAAAATTAATGACAGACATGACCGCTCATTTTGTTTTGGCCCTACTCACGAGGAGGTCATCACCGATATCGTTCGGAATGAAATTAATAGTTACAGGCAATTACCAATTAATTTTTACCAAATACAAATGAAATTCCGCGATGAGATTCGGCCAAGATTTGGAGTGATGAGGGCTAGAGAGTTTTTAATGAAGGACTCTTATTCCTTTCATTCAAACCACGAGTCTTTAAAAGAGACTTATGAAAAAATGCATCAAACCTATTCTAGAATATTTGACAGAATTGGATTGAAATTTAGGGCGGTTCAGGCAGATAACGGTGCGATTGGTGGAGATGGTTCGCATGAGTTCCATGTTTTAGCAGACTCAGGTGAAGACGAAATTGTATATGATGAAAATAGTGACTATGCAGCCAACATTGAAGTCGCGAAGAATCATCCTGATAAAGATAAATTTAAGACATGCAGAGGTATTGAGGTTGGCCATATTTTTCAGCTCGGAACAAAGTATTCTGAAGCCATGAAAGCAGAATTTCTTGACGAGCTAGGCCAATCGAAACCTATAATAATGGGTTGTTATGGTATTGGTGTTTCGAGAATAGTCGCTGCAGCAATTGAACAACAGCACGATGAAAAAGGGATTATTTTTCCTGAATCTATTGCCCCATTTGAGGTGATATTAACCCCGATTGGTTATGATAAAAGTGTGGATGTCAAAAAAATGACAAACGATTTATATCAACTGCTAATTAAAAATGGCTTCGATGTATTGCTTGACGATAGGGGATTGCGGCCAGGAGTTATGTTTAGTGAGTCAGAATTATTGGGAATACCTCACCGGATAACCGTAAGCGAAAAAACATTAACCGAGGGAAAGTTAGAATATAAGCACAGAAAAGATAATGAAGCGGAGTTTATCCCCTTTAATTCCATCGTTAATAAATTACAAGGATGTTAACTTAATACTTTGTAAGCATAGAAGGTTCCAAACTCACCCTCAGATTCTATGTATAGGAAATAATATCCATTGAGCGTGTAACCCAATCCATTAAAATGATTTTTTGCTCTCAGTTTTAGGCTTCCCGGTAAATTACTTGCGCCCTTATAGCTGCCCTTTATGTCATAAACCAAAAATCGTTTATGATCCACATCTAATAAAATAAACTCTTCCCCAGCTCTTCCTGTAAATGCTATGAAATTTTCCGCAACATCATCAGCTTGAACTTTTGGTGTTTCATAATCTAGCTTTATATCGGAGATGAGCTGATAATTTTCGGCATTAATAGCATAAACAGAGTTTGATTTATCTTGCTTTGCATAATAAATATTTTCTTTGGAATTATATGATGGCATTGTTGAAGCGCTACCAAATGCTGGAGTAAAGTTTGAAATTGCATCAGATTTTCCGGTCAATAAACCTTGTTCGTTTAATTTAAGGGAAAATATACCTGTCATAGGCGCAAAGCCTGCAGCGCTTGAGACATTATAGGTAATCGTTTCGAGTCTTGATGTTTTCTCATTGAAGTAGATTGACCTGTTATCAAAGCCTGCGCGAGTTGATTCAATGTATATACCATTTGCATCATATGTATGAATTAATGATTTTGAAATGGGAGCCTCATATGCTGAGCCCATCGGAGCTAGACCACCATCAGCGATATAATATTTTTTCTCAACCGGGATATAGGCGACGGTTTGTGGCATTGAGGTTGGAGGTTTTGCCAAGGTAATTTTAAATATTAGCTCAGCGTCCTTATTAATTTCAGCGCCCAATGAGAGATTGATTGAGAAGATAAATATGAGGCTGCAGGTAATTTTTTTAAATAACATAATTTTAGCTTTTTAATATTAAATGGATATAAATGAATGGACTATTTTATTCTGTTTTTTGTTCAATAAACATGGCATCGCCATAACTGAAGAAACGATACTGATTTAATATAGCATGGTCGTAGATTTTTTTTGTGAATTCATAGCCAGCAAAAGCAGAAACTAACATGAGCAGAGTGCTTCTAGGTAAATGAAAGTTAGTAAATAATGCATCAACTACTTTAAATTTATACCCCGGCTTAATAAAAATTTTAGTTTCTTGATGCCCCACACGAATAGTATTGTTATCAAAAGCACTTTCTAGGGCCCTTAATACGGTAGTACCTATTGCAATCACACGACCCCCTTTCTTTTTTGTCATCATAATGAGTTCTTTTGTTTTCTCACTAATGAAATAAAGCTCCTTATGCATAACATGATGTTCCAGGTCGTCAACTTTTATAGGCTGAAATGTTCCAGACCCAACATGAAGGGTGATGAAGGTGTGGTTAATATTCCTGACCTTTAAACTTTCAAAGTCTTTTTCCGAGAAATGGAGGCCTGCAGTTGGCGCAGCAACAGCTCCGGATTCTCTCGCAAATATTGTTTGGTAACGATTTTCGTCATCAACACTATCTTCGCGATTTATATAAGGTGGAAGAGGTATATGCCCAAGACTTTCTAAAACCTCGTAAAAAGATCCGGTGTTTAATTGGATTTTGTATAAATTACTTTCTCGCCCATTAATATTAATAGTAATTTCATTGGATAATTGAATGATATTTTTTTCAGTAATCTTTTTTGAGGAACGAATCATAGCTAAAGCATTTTTATCATTAATAATTCGCTCTACCAGAATTTCAATTTTTCCTCCTGTATCTTTTCTTCCAAACAATCGGGCTTTTAACACCTTTGTATCATTAAAGATTATTAAATCATCAGGATTAATATGTTTAAGAAAATTTCTAAATTTATCCCCCTGAATTAATTTTAATATTGGATTAATAATTAGTAACTTGCTATCACCCCTTTCTTTAGGGGGAAATTGAGCGATAAGCCGCTCGGGTAACTCATAATCGAAATCATCAATTCTCATTCTGTCCTTTGGTTGCTATAATGGTCGCTCTGTAAAGCCGGGATGGCGGAACTGGTAGACGCACGGGACTCAAAATCCCGCGCTGGCAACAGCGTGCGAGTTCGATTCTCGCTCCCGGCACCATTAAATACCTCTAAAAATATAATTATATATGATTGAACATAAACTTTTAACCGAAGAGTTACACCAGATTATAATTCGACCCAACCCACCTATGCCATGGGGCCAACTAAAAAAAATTTACTTTATATTTACTTTTTTTATTTTATTTATTGCCATAATTCTTAGCACTATAAATCTCTATCTAGCCATTCCATTTTACGCAACAGAAGTAGCTTTTTTGGGTTACGCATTATATATAAGCTCATTGAAGGGTACTTATTATGAAGAGATACTAATAACTCCTCACAGTATTGATGTGACATTCGTTAATCGTAAGAAAAAATTAACATACAGTTATGATCGTGAATGGATAAAATTTTCTGTAAAACCTATGACCCTTTCCAACCTACAAAAATATTTTTAGGAGAGGGAATTAAAAAAATATATTTAGGACAGAAGGTTAACGAAAGAGACAGAAAAAAATTAGCTAGATTATTAAGAAGAAGTACCTAAAAGACTTGTCCAGTTGATACAAAGTTGTTACATTATTGAACTAAGAAATTGAATTTTTTAAATCTACCTGTTAGTATTTCAAAAATTTTTTATTTAGACCTAAAATTGATAATTCATTAAATGAAAGGTAACTCAAAATTGAAATCAAGTTTCCATAAAATTATATTAGCACTGCTTCTCATGCCTTTTGCCGCAATCGCAGATTGGGGATTAAATATGACGCAGGGGGTTACACCAATCAGTCAAGAGATCTATGACATGCATATGCTTACTCTATGGGTTGTGACTATAATCGGCATTCTCGTTTTCGGTGTTATGTTTTGGTCTATCTTTCATCATCGAAAATCAAAAGGCGTAAAGCCTGCAAAATTTTCTCACAGCACTACTGTTGAAATTATTTGGACAATCATTCCTCTCATTATAATTACTTCCCTTGCAATTAAAGCTACAAAACTTTTAATCAAAATGGATGATACCTCTGAAGCTCAGGTAACAGTTAAAGCTACCGGCTCTCAATGGAAGTGGAAATATGACTATTTAGATGAAGATCTTACTATTTACAGTGTGCTTGATGAAAATAGCACAGAAGTAAGTCAGTTGAACTCTGGTAAAGATCCAATGCAATCAGAAAATTATTTACTTGATGTTGATGAGCCCATTGTATTGCCGATCAATACAAAGATTCGAATTCTCACTACAGCAGCGGATGTCATTCATGCGTGGTGGGTCCCAGATTTGGGTTGGAAGCGTGATGCGATACCTGGATATATTAATGATAACTGGGCAGTAATTGAAAAGCCAGGTGTTTACAGGGGTCAATGTGCTGAAATTTGTGGCAAAGGCCATGGCTATATGCCGATTGTAGTGAAGGCCGTGACAATGGAAGAATATACCGCGTGGGTGAGTGAGAAGAAATTAGCGCAAGCAGCTGAAAAAAATACAAGCGAAATGGTCTTGACCATGGAAGAGCTGATGACAAAAGGAGAGTCAGTATATAAAGCCCAATGTTTAGCATGTCATCAAGCTAACGGACAGGGCATTAAGGGTGTCTTCCCTGCGCTGGTTAAGAGTCCCGTTGCTGTAGATAGCGATAAACGCCTAATTCATATCCAGCAAATTATTTTAGGAAAGAATTTGATGCCTGCTTTTGGTGAGCAACTCTCAGATGTGGATATTGCTGCGGTGACAACCTACGAAAGAAATGCTTGGGGTAATGACACCGGAGATATTGTTCAAGCCAAAGAAGTTTCAGAGGCTCGCCCACAAGCGAAAGCCAATTAAATTAAAATTATATTAACTAGGAAATAAATTTTATGAGCACTCTTGCACACGACACCCATCATGATCACGACCATAAGCCAACCGGTTTAAAGCGATGGTTTTTTTCGACCAATCATAAAGATATTGGAACACTGTATCTAATTTTTGCGTTGGCCATGTTTTTTGTGGGCGGGTCAATGGCAATGATTATTCGTGCTGAATTATTTCAGCCTGGCTTACAATTTGTTAATCCACAATTTTATAACTCAATGGTCACTGTGCATGCCTTGGTTATGATTTTTGGTGCAGTTATGCCAGCAGGTGTTGGACTTGCAAATTGGATGATTCCATTAATGATTGGTGCACCTGATATGGCGCTGCCAAGAATGAATAATATGAGTTTTTGGATCTTACCATTTGCATTTGCATTATTACTTAGTACTTTATTTATGGAAGGTGGAGGACCAGCAGGCGGCTGGACAATGTACCCTCCATTGGTATTGCAAACTGGCAATGCCTTCCCATTCCTAATCTTTGCAGTTCACTTTTTAGGTATCTCGTCAATTATGGGAGCCATTAATATTATTGCAACCGTATTTAATATGCGTGCCCCTGGGATGACGCTAATGAAAATGCCGTTGTTCGTATGGACATGGGTAATTACCTCTTTCTTACTTATCGCCTCCCTCCCTGTTTTGGCTGGTGGTGTAACCATGTTATTAACTGATAAATATTTTGGTACAAGCTTCTTTGATGCCGCAGGTGGTGGTGATCCAGTATTATTCCAGCACATATTTTGGTTCTTTGGTCACCCTGAAGTTTATATTTTAGCCTTACCTGCATTTGGTATTGTGTCTCAAATAATCCCTGCCTTTGCTAGGAAGCCATTATTTGGGTATTCATCTATGGTTTATGCAACTGCATCAATTGCAATACTTTCATTCTTTGTATGGGCTCATCATATGTTTACAGTTGGACTTCCAATCAAGGGCGAATTATTCTTTATGTACGCTACTATGCTCATTGCGGTTCCAACAGGCGTTAAGGTGTTTAATTGGATTGCAACAATGTGGAAGGGTTCTATGACTTTTGAAACTCCCATGTTGTTCTCAATAGCATTTGTAATCTTATTTACCATTGGCGGATTCTCAGGACTGATGCTAGGTATTACCCCAGTCGACTTTCAATACCATGACACCTATTTTGTAGTAGCCCATTTCCATTACGTGCTATTGACTGGAGCTGTTTTTGCGCTAATGGCTGCTGTTTATTATTGGCTTCCTAAGTGGACAGGTTACATGTACGACGAGCGGCTTGGTAAAATTCATTTCTGGTTATCTTTGATTTCATCTAATGTATTATTTTTTCCACAGCATTTCTTAGGCTTAGCTGGAATGCCTAGAAGAATTCCAGATTACAACATTCAATTTGCTGACTTTAATATGATTTCAAGTATTGGTGGCTTTGCTTACGGCATAACACAGCTCTTATTTGTTTATATTGTTATAAAATGTGCGTTGGGTGGTAAAAAGGCAAAGGCGCTAGTATGGGAGGGTGCCAAGGGTCTTGAATGGTCTGTGCCTTCACCAGCCCCGTTCCATACATTTGAAACACCACCAAAATTGACAAAGGCCATGTTAGAACATTAATTTTATAGGTTGGTGATATGGAAAATACAGAAGCTAGTAAAAAGAATAAAAAGCTTGCAGTTATATTAGGCATAGTTGCGATCTCCTTCTATTTGGGGTTTGTATTAATGCATAGTTTTTAAGTGAGAAATATTCAGAAGGGTGTCAGAAAAACAACATTAAAGTTATTTATTTTTGCGATTGCAATGTTTGGTTTTGGTTATGCTTTAGTTCCTTTGTATGATGTTTTTTGTGACATAACAGGGATTAATGGCAAAACAGGTCGAATAGTAGAAAATAAAAACCAGGCTCAAGAGGTGGCGGATAGATGGGTCAAGGTTCAATTTGATGCCAACATAAACGGCAACCTACCTTGGCGCTTAAAGCCAAATGTTAAAAAGATGAGGGTACAGCCTGGTAAATTTTACGAGGCGACTTATACCGTAGTAAATTTGCTAGATGCAGATGTAATTGGCCAGGCCATACCAAGTGTTTCGCCACAAATAGCATCATTGTATTTTAAGAAGTCGGAATGTTTTTGTTTTGTAAATCAACTGCTAAAAGCGGGCGAAACAAAAGAAATGGTAGTAAGGTTTGAAGTAGACAAAGAGTTGCCAGAAGATGTCACGTCGCTGACGCTTTCATATACCTTTTTTAGGGTAAAATCTGGTAATTCATAATAGATAACTTTTTTTTGATAGGAAAGAAATTATGGCAAGTCGAGATATTTATTACATTCCCCATGGCAGTAAATGGCCTATCGTTGGGACCCTCTCTTTATTTATAACCTTTTTAGGTGGAGCAATGATGTTCAATAATGCTCCCGGATCTAAATATGTTTTAATTGTTGGCTTGGCTGCTTTGGTTTATATGTTTGCCGGATGGTTTGCTGATGTTATTGGTGAAAGTCTTGCAGGAAAATATAATAAACAGGTAGATGTAAGTTTTAGGATGGGGATGGGATGGTTTATCTTGTCCGAGGTAATGTTTTTTGCGGCATTTTTTGGCGCGCTCTATTATGCAAGAATGTTCTCAGTTCCTTGGTTAGGCGGTGAAGGTCATGGTGCACACAATGGCACTCACGAATTTTTATGGTCAACATTTCAAGCTGCATGGCCATTAAATGTAATGCCAGACCCAACAAACTACACTCAATACAAGGATGTTGTCCCTGCTTTTGGTGTCCCAGCAATTAATACGGCATTGCTACTGACCAGTGGAGTTACTGTTACACTGGCGCATTGGGCATTAAAAGCAAACAACAGAAAGGCATTATCATCATGGCTTTTTGCTACAGTAGCCCTAGGTTTTATTTTTGTATACTTTCAAGCTGGCGAATATGCTCATGCAATGCATGAGCTTAATTTAACGCTTAGTTCTGGCATCTATGGATCAACCTTCTATTTATTAACAGGTTTTCATGGTTTCCATGTAACGATGGGCGCGGTAATGTTGGCCGTGATATTTGTTAGAAGTCTTAAGGGGCATTTCAGCAACAAAGATCATTTTGCCTTCGAAGCTGTAGCATGGTATTGGCACTTTGTTGATGTGGTCTGGTTAGGATTATTTATATTTGTCTACTGGCTTTAATTGATTATAAAAAAACCACCTAAGGGTGGTTTTTTTATATGAAATTCGGTGTTATCCAACCCATTAAGTAACCAAAAAACAATAAAATAAATAGCAAGACTGAAAGAACGATTCTTACAGTTAAAGATCTCGCCATTTTTGTAGAGCTATCTTTGTCTTTAATAAGAAAGTGAAGTCCGCCGGTCAGCGAGATAAGAATAACAACTAAAATAAAAATAACTAACAACTTAAATGCAAAACTTATGTCCATATTAGTTCAATCACCTAGGAAAAAAATTGAAATCAAAGCAATATCAGTTTAACTTTAAATTGGTTCCCTCTGTGCTTTTTTTATTTTTTTTTATAGGGTTTATTCGCCTTGGTTTTTGGCAGCTAGATAGAGCCGAACAGAAGAATATTTTAAATGACGCTTATGCTTCCCGGCAATCTGACTCAATTATTCAATTAAATGATATTGGCAATGTAAATGATTTAAATCTTTTATGGAAAAAAGTAGAATTAAAAGGCTCATTTAAAAATGAACAGAATATTATTCTCGACAATCAGATTTTTCAACAAACGGCAGGCTTTAATATTATTACCCCATTTAGAATAAGTGGCACAGATTGGTCAGTTTTGGTTAATCGAGGGTGGCAAGAAAATCTAAATTTACGCTCATTGATCCCAGACATTCAATTACTTAAAGGTGAAGTAGTTATAGGGGGGAGTATTGTCAAATTTCCGGTTGGGGGTATTGTTCTCGGAGAGGAAAATCTTGAAGTCATTAATTCAAGCATTAGTAGAGTTCAGAGAGTCGATATTGATAAGTTTAGTGACTTCTATTCGGCTAAATTTTTACCCTACATAATCTATCTCGACCCTCTGTTAGACTCTAAATATCAGTCAAATTTTAAATTGCCTGCTCCAGACTCAGATAAGAACTATGGTTATTCTTTTCAGTGGTTTGCCTTTGCATTTACACTGCTCATTATTTTTTTAAGTCTAGGGATTAAAACTCGCCATGTTAAGTAAACAATCAAAAGGAAGATTTGTCCTTATTGGAATTTTTTTAATGTTTTTTATTCCTATTTTTATTTCATGGTATCTCGTCTTCTTTTCTAGCTATAAGGATGATATTAAAACTGTAAATCATGGAGAGTTAATCAACCCTATTATTTCTATGGGCGAGATTAAGATGAAATCTGTTTCGAACAATAGTCTTTATAGTCATGACAGAACCTGGCTTTTGCTTTTCGTTATTGATGGTCAATGCGAGGAACAGTGCCAAAAAAACCTTTATCAGCTTCGACAAATTCGCCTGGCTATTGGCAAGGATCAGGACAAATTGGATCGTTTATTAATATCTAGCAACCAATTAAGCTGGGACCTCTACAAGTCTGATTACCCTGGGCAGAAATATATTGATCCATCCTTACCAAACTTTAATAACATCGTGTCCTTATTGAAAAGCAATAAGGACTTTAATGCTGACTCAATTTATTTAATTGATCCTTATGGTAACTTAATGATGCAGTACCCAAAAGATGTTGACCCCAAAGGTATTATTAAAGACATAGAAAGGTTGATTAGGAATGTGCGTTAGCTTTTTTAAGCAACTTCTTTAATTGGTCGTTGAATTTAGGAAAGTTTATTTCCCCGATGATTGTATTGATAATTTTACCATTATGGTCAATTAGAATAGATGTTGGAGTCAGCTTAATATTATTAAAGTTATTCATAATTTTTTGATCAATATCAAGCACCACAGGGAAAGGAAGGTTTCTTTCCCTAGCAAAGCTTAAGACTCTACTTGGAGGGTCATAAAACATAGAAACAGCAATGACCTCAAAATTCTGGCCTTTATACTGATTATAGGTTTCTATTAAATCAGGCATCTCTTTGATGCAGCCAGGACAGTCGGTTGCCCAGAAATTTATAAGGTAGACTTTACCTATTAGGTTATTAGTAGAAATTTCTTCGCCGGAAATTGATGTCATCTTGATGTCGTTAACGGTATTTTTTACTAAACTCAACGAAACAATTCCGATTAAAATAAGTCCAATAATTATAGGTATAATTTTTTTCTGCATAGTTTTGATGACCCAGAGTTATAGCCCTGTATAATTGACGCTTTAAAGTTTACAGCATATTTTTTTGAAAGTTAATTTATGATTTGGTTCAAGCGATTATTATTTATTTCCACAATTCTAACCTTGTGCGTTGTTGTATTGGGTGCATATGTTCGCTTAACAGATGCTGGCTTAGGTTGCCCTGACTGGCCAGGCTGTTACGGCACCCTAACCGTTCCTCAAAGCGAGGAAGCAATTTTTTTAGCTCATGCCACATACCCAGGCAGTCTTGTAGAGACCGGGAAAGCATGGCGAGAAATGATACATCGATACTTAGCCGGCACATTAGGGCTGCTAATCGTTATGCTTGCATTTATGGCAAAAAAATACAGGCATGAGATAAAAGTCCCAATATATATGCCAATATCATTAGTAGCACTGGTCATTTTTCAGGCGGCTTTAGGTATGTGGACCGTAACTGAGTTATTAAAGCCAATCATCGTTAGCGCTCATTTAATCGGTGGCATGACAATCCTGGGGTTCTTAACGTTCATCACTCATCGCCATTTTGGATCTAGCAGCTTAGCAGTTGACAGCACAATAGTTAGGATGGCTAGGATTGGGGTTATTCTATTATTTATTCAAATTCTTCTTGGGGGTTGGACGAGTACTAATTATGCTGCATTAGCTTGCACAGACTTTCCAACCTGCCACGGCTCAATCATCCCAGATATGGATTTCAGCAATGGATTTTCTCTGCTAAGGGATTTGGGCTTAACATCATCTGGAGAAAGTCTTTCAATTCAAGCGCTTCATGCAATTCAATGGACACATCGCTTAGGCGCAATAATCCTTGTAACATACTTTGCAATATTTAGTTATTTATTGTCTGGGTTAGCTGGAATTCGTTTTTATCGAAACCTTTTAATTTCTGTGCTTGTGTTGCAATTTATTATTGGCGTCGCAAATTTATTACTCCATCTTCCTATTGCCCTAGCAACAATCCATAACCTTGGTGCTGCATTATTGGTTATAATATTGGTCATTATTAACGCAAGAATGCATATAAAAATATGAGTAAAATACTTTTAGCAAAAAACTATTATTCTAATGAAAGCCTAAAAAGCTTCTTCGCATTATGCAAGCCAAGAGTCACAGCCCTTATTGTGTTTACTGCCATAATTGGTATGTTCTTAGCTACCCCAGGCATGGTGCCAATCGATATATTGATAGCAGCGAGCATTGGCATTGCTTTTGTTTCTGGGGCTGCTGCTGCTTTTAATTGTTTGATAGAAGAAAAAATTGATGCAGTCATGGCCAGAACCCGAGGTCGACCGCTTCCAACAGGCCAGGTTTCACAAAAAGAAACAATAATCTTTTCATCAATCTTGGGTGGATCAGGGCTCTTAATCTTATTTTATTTTGTCAACTTTCTGACAATGTGGCTCACACTAGCTACCTTCTTTGCTTATGCAGTAATCTACACAATCTTTCTAAAGCCAGCTACCCCCATGAATATTGTTATCGGTGGCGCTTCGGGTGCAATGCCTCCCGTATTAGGTTGGGCAGCCGTTAACAACTCAGTAGCCCCCGAGGCTTTGATATTATTTTTAATTATTTTTTGTTGGACCCCACCACATTTTTGGGCATTGGCGCTTTATAGGCGAGAGGAATATGCCAAAGTTGGGATGCCGATGTTACCGGTGACCCATGGTGAAAAATTTACTTTACTCCATATCTTGCTGTATACAATAATTCTAATTATTGTAACGCTCATGCCATTCAGTGTTGGAATGACCGGTCTAATTTATCTGGTTATTGCGACTGTTTTAAACGGGTATTTTTTGTATTATGTTGTGATGTTATATCGAAATTATTCTGATAAACTATCAATGAAAATTTTTAAGTACTCCATTCTGTATCTAGGATTAATATTTTCGGCACTATTAATAGACCATTATTTTAAGTATCAATTTATATAATTTTTAAAATTAAGGAAATAATATGAGCAAGGGAACTGAGCTAAGAAGTCTTTTAGAAACTGTTGGTGTAGTTATTGGTAGTTTGGTTGGGGCAATTTTATTAATTACGTTTGCGACGACGAAGCATGATGCGGCTGATTCATCTGCAATGATTGTAGAAAACAAGCCAAGCTCAGAAAATATTCAGCCAGTAGCGGCTGTAAAGGTCGCTGATAAGTCAACTTCAAACACTAAGTCTGCAGTATCAGGCGAGAAGATTTCACAGGCAAATTGTGCAATGTGCCATGCTAGTGGATTGATGGGGGCCCCTAAGATTGGTGACGTCGGTCAGTGGGGACCAAGAATTGCACAAGGAAAAGATACATTAATCACTCATGCGATTAAAGGCATAAGGCAAATGCCCGCTAAAGGTGGAAATGCTTCATTAACTGATGAAGAAGTGGCTGCTGCCGTAACTTATATGGCTAACGCATCTGGAGGCAGTCTCTAAAAATTAAATGACAACCTATGCAGTTGGTGATTTGCAGGGTTGCTTTTATTCTCTTCAGAATCTATTAGATAAAATAGATTTCGATAGCACAAAGGATGAGCTTTGGTTGGTTGGGGATGTAATCAATCGTGGCCAGGGCTCACTCCAGACCTTAGAGTGGTGTTATGAAAACCAAGATAACCTAAAAGTTGTTTTAGGTAATCATGACCTACACTTCCTCTCCATTGCCTTTAAGCAAAAAAAACTATCTAAATCAGATACAGTGGGACCAATTTTAGCGTCAGGTAATTGTGATAAGTATGTTGACTGGATGCTAACGTGGCCGTTAATCTACAGCAATAAAAATTTTCTGATGGTTCATGCTGGATTAATGCCTCAATGGTCAACCGTTGATGCAGTTAAACTTTCCAAAGAAATCTCAATTTCTTTAAAAAAAGATCCACGTAGTTTCTTGATGGAGATGTATGGAAATAAACCTGATCAGTGGTCTTCAAAACACACAAAAAGAGATTTATTCCGATTAGCAATTAATGCAACAACCCGTCTAAGATGTTTAAAAGCTGATGCGTCTATTGATTTTTCATACAAATCAGATCTTGATAGCCTTCCTGTTAATTTAATTCCTTGGTTTAAATTTCAACCTCATCATTTAAGAAAGGAGTTTATTATTTCAGGTCATTGGTCTGCAGTTGGCATTCAAAGGCATGACTATGGAATTACTCTAGACACTGGATGTGTTTGGGGTGGGAAGTTGTCAGCATATGCTATAGATTCTGGATTAATTCTATCTGTTGACGCTGATAGAAGGGATTTAGCCTAGATTTTCTCCGAAATAATTTTCTATTTCGTTAATTGATGGTGCATGATTCTGTCCACCTTGAGATTTAATTTTTATGCTCCCCATAATGGAAGCTAATCGGCCAGTTTTTTCCCAATTAAATTTATTAATAATTCCATAGGCTAGCCCAGCTCGATAAGCGTCTCCGCAACCAGTAGGATCAATTAATTTATCAGCAGGAAAGGCGTCAATGTTAAATATTTCGTCGCCGGCATATATTATTGATCCTTGCCCTCCTTTTGTAACAATCAAGGCCATTACTCTTTTAGATATTTCTTCGATACTGAGCTTTGTTGTATTAGACAAAAGCTGTGCTTCATAGTCATTAACTGAAATATAGGAAGCTTGCTGAATAAAACTTATTAATTCTTTTTGATTAAACATTGGCAAGCCTTGCCCTGGGTCGAATAGAATCGGGATATTTTCTCTATAGCACTCTAGTGAATGTTGAATCATCCCATCTTTTCCATCTGGAGCAATAATTGCAAGACTAATAGCTTCTGCAATAGCTGAGATGCTATTTTGATGCGATTGTGTCATCGCACCAGGATGAAATGCAGTAATTTGATTATCGTCAAGGTCGGTAGTAATAAATGCTTGTGCCGTATGTGTTTCAGGGATAACTTTTATATAGTCCTGCATGATTTCCAGACGATTTAAACGGTCGGAATATAATTGAAAGTCATCCCCAGCCGTTGCCATAATGATCGGTGAATGATTAAGGAGTTTTAAATTATAAGCTATATTACCGGCCGTTCCCCCGAAGTTTTTTTTCAATTCAGGCACATAAAAAGCGACGCTTAATTTATGAATCTGATCAGGGAGAATATGATTTTTAAAGTAGTCCTCAAACACCATAATGGTGTCATAGGCCATAGATCCGCATATTAAGACACTATTATTCATAAGGGCTTAACCACCACCAGTATTACAATTAAAATTAAAAGTATAACGGGAAACTCATTGAACCATCTAAAGTAGACGTGGCTATAAGTATTCTTATTTTTCTTAAACTGTAATAAATGCCTTAGACAGAAAAGGTGATATAAAATAAGTAAAAATACACATAATAATTTCATGTTTAACCATACCCCAGAGAACCCATAGCATAACCAAAGCCAAGTACCGAAAATAATGGTTAACAATGCACCGGGAGTCATGATGCCATAAAATAATTTACGCTCCATGACGACAAAGCGATCCCGACTAATCTTATCTTCTGTCATTGCATGATAAACAAACAATCTTGGTAAGTAAAAAAGTCCGGCGAACCATGTCACCATGAAAATTATATGAAGGGATTTGATCCAAAGCATGAACTTACTCTTAAAATGTTAATCATTCTTATTGTGAAGGAATTTTCTCATAATTTTACTAATAACCCTAATCGCATTGCCGTTGTATAGCGCCAATCAACATGTTATTCTTTCATTTATTCTTCAATGCGATAACCAATGAATGCACCATTATCTCCTGATTTACTAAAAGCTCAGTCCCAATTCTCAACTCGCCTTAGAGAAATACCTTATAACTACACCTCTTTTTCTGATAAAGAGATCGTTGTACGTTTCTTGGGCGAAGAAATATGGGCAATTATTGACCAGTTAAGAGAACAAAGAAAAACAGGTCGATCTGCACGAATGCTCTTTGAGGTTCTCGGTGATCTATGGGTAGTTTCGAGAAATCCATACCTACATGATGATATGATCGAAAATCCAAAGCGCTTAAGGTCGCTAACAGAAGCAATGCGCCATCGTATAAAATCAATTGAAGATAGAAGTTTTGGCAATATTAAGGTAGCACAACTCACAACAGCAGCACTCGCTGCTATTCAAACATTTGAGTCTAATTTTAAGAATGCAAAAAAGCTTAGAAAGAAAATTTTATCTAAATTAAAGCGACATACTAAAAAGCATAACATTCAATTTGATGGTCTAGCAAGAGTATCGCATGTTACAGATGCAACTGATTGGAGGGTTGAATTCCCATTTGTAGTAATTAACCCTGATAAAGAGTCTGAAATCTCTTCTATAGTTAAGGCATGTATAGAGCTTGAATTAACTATCATTCCAAGAGGAGGAGGGACGGGTTACACAGGCGGCGCTATTCCTTTAGTACCAATGACGGCCGTGATTAACACCGAAAAACTCGATGAGATTTCTGGCATTGAGTATAAGACCTTACCTGGACTAAATGAGGCCGTACCAACTATTCGTTGCGGAACTGGCGTTGTTACAAGACGGGCAATGGACATTGCGTCTGATGCGGGACTTGAGTTTGCGACGGACCCAACATCTGCTGATGCATCTTGCATTGGTGGCAATGTTGCCATGAATGCTGGTGGTAAAAAAGCTGTTCTTTGGGGCACTGCATTAGATAATTTAGCGTCCTGGAAAATGGTTGATCCAAATGGCGATTGGATGGAGATTGAGCGACTAGAACATAATTTATCAAAAATTCATGATATTGATTTGGCGCGATTTAAGATTACAAGATTTAATAAAGATGGAATAACTCCAAAAGAGAACCCAGAAATTTTAGAAATTCCTGGTAAAAATTTTAGGAAAATTGGCCTAGGTAAGGATGTCACAGATAAATTTTTGAGCGGCCTTCCTGGAATACAAAAAGAAGGTTGTGATGGCCTTATAACATCGGCAACATTTATTTTGCATAAAATGCCACAACATGTCAGAACAGTTTGTCTAGAATTCTTTGGAAATGTCTCTGCAGCTGTTCCTGCCATTGTAGAAATTAAAGATTATTTAGATGGACTTGATGGGGTATTGTTAGCAGGCCTAGAGCATTTAGATGAGCGATATATAAGGGCGGTTGGCTATAGCACTAAAGCAGCAAGACCCATACGGCCTAAGATGATTTTGATTGCAGATATTGCAAGTGACAATGAGAATTTAGTTGGTATTGCTGCTTCCAGAGTTGTTCAAATTGCTAATTCAAAGAACGGTGAAGGGTTCATTGCAGTTTCTGCTGAGGCTAGAAAACGATTCTGGTTAGACAGAGCCAGAACATCCGCTATTGCTAAGCATACAAACGCTTTTAAGATCAATGAAGATGTCGTGATACCGCTTCCTAGATTGGGAGATTACTCTAATGGTATTGATCGGATCAATATCGAGCTCTCTATAATAAATAAATTGAAAATTACTCGAGAGATTCATCGCCATATTTCTGAAGATTTAATAACTCCCAGCAATGAAGATATAGACAAGGAGCTGTTTGATAGCAAGAAATTGCTCAGCCTATCTCTTCTTAATCAAGTTATTAATAAGTGGGTCAACTATTTATCTAGCTTAGATTATTCAATTTCTGAGTTTAGTGACTTACCTATTTTCAAAGAAGATCATAAAAATTTATTTGAAGCCATTCAGTCTCACGAGCTTAAAATTTCATTTAAAGCAGAAATTAAAGTGCCTTTAATTGAGATTTTTTCTGGAAGAGAATACGAGGCGGTACTTAAAAAAATTGATGAGATTCATCGCACCCAATTGAAATCAAGAGTTTTTATTGCACTCCATATGCATGCAGGGGATGGAAATGTTCACACTAATATCCCTGTGAATTCAGATAATTATGAAATGATGCAAGAAGCGCAAAGGGCTGTTGTTAGAGTAATGGCTCTTGCAAAGAATTTAGATGGCGTTATTTCTGGGGAACATGGAATAGGAATAACTAAAATGGAGTTCCTTGATGAGTCTGCCATTAATGTCTTTGCAGAGTATAAAGCTAAAGTTGATCCTGATGGACACTTTAACAAAGGGAAGCTTTTACCAGGTTCTGGGCTGCACAATGCTTACACACCAAGCTTTGGTTTATTAGAGCAAGAATCAATTATTATGGAGCAGTCCGCAATAGGCAGCATAGCTGACTCAATAAGTGACTGTATGCGATGCGGGAAATGTAAACCAGTTTGCACTACTCATGTCCCTAAAGCCAATCTTCTTTATAGCCCTAGAAATAAAATTCTTGCTACATCATTACTTATCGAGGCTTTTTTATATGAGGAACAAACAAGAAGGGGGATCTCATTAAGGCATTTTGATGAGTTTAATGATGTTGCAGATCATTGTACCGTGTGTCATAAATGCCTTAATCCATGCCCAGTTAACATAGATTATGGGGACGTTTCTATCGCCATGAGAAACTTTCTTAGAGAACAAGGACAGAAGCATTTTAATGCTGGCACATCAATTGCAATGACCTATTTAAACCTAAAAGATCCTGCAACCATAAAATTCATGAGGAAGATTATGGTTGATTTTGGGTATAGGGCCCAAAGGATTGGGCATAGCTTCTTCAAAAAGATTGGAGCAATTAACTATTTTAAAAAAACTCCTCCAACAAGCGTTGGTAGGCCATCTGTTATTTCACAGGTCATTCATTTCATGAATAGACCAATGCCAAAGAATATGCCTACTAGAACATCCAGAGGCTTATTGGGAATTGAGGACGATAAAATCGTACCGGTGATCCGAAATATTAATAAGGTCGATGAAAATTCCGATGCAGTGTTTTACTTTCCCGGATGTGGCTCTGAGAGACTTTTTTCACAGGTTGGTCTTGCCACCCAAGCAATGCTATATGAGATTGGTGCAATAACTGTTCTGCCGCCAGGATATTTATGTTGCGGCTACCCACAAACTTCTTCCGGCAATCATGATAAGGGCCAGGAAATTACATCCGAAAACAGAGTTCAGTTTCATAGAATTGCAAACACCTTAAATTATTTAGACATCAAAACAGTTATTGTTTCTTGTGGTACCTGTATGGACCAGCTACAAAAATATGAATTTGAAAAAATATTCCCAGGGTGCAGATTGCTAGACATTCATGAATACTTGATGGAAAAAGGAGTTAGGATTGAGGGAGTGAGTGGGCAACAATACATGTATCACGACCCATGCCATAGCCCAATGAAGACATATACCCCAACCCTTGTTACGAATACATTGATGGGAGAAGATATCCCATTAAATGATAGATGTTGTGGTGAGTCAGGAACATTTGCTGTAGCACGGCCTGATATTGCCTCGCAAGTCAAAATGAGAAAGCAAGAAGAGATTGAAAAAGGCTTAAAGCTACTACCAAAATCAAACGATGATAAGTTACCGGTAAAAATATTGACATCATGCCCATCCTGCCTTCAAGGGCTGGCTAGATATGGTGACGATACAAATACCACTGCAGATTATATCGTCGTTGAATTAGCCAAACATAATCTGGGAGACCAATGGCTTGAACAGTATGTTGAAAAAGCTACAAATGGCGGAATAGAAAAAATCCTTCTTTGATTAGAAGGGTAAAAATAGTGCTGTTGCAAGATTTTGCAAGACTCGCGTAATAGTCCTTTCAGATTTTTCAGACAATGCATATGCAAAGTAATCAGTTCGTCCGATTATTTTTCCAAACTCTCTCTCAAAAGAAAGATTAGATTCTTTTGCATTTATTTCGTTTGTTAATAAGATAAAGTCTCCTGCTGCATTTTTCTTATTTGATAATTTCCATACAATAATTTCGATATTTCGAGAAGCATTGTAAATTTTTTGTGGGTCGAGTGAGTCCGTAATAAAAAATTCAAGGTCCTCGTCATCGTTGTGTGCTTTTTTAATCATTGTAAAAATACCTGTGATCAACGAAAGGACCCGATCCCCATCGAAACTTTCATCAAACGTTTGATTGATTGCTTCTATGCCTTGAGCATTATTAATGGAAGGAAATTTCCAGGCTAACTTATTGTTAAAAACCCAATCAGTAACAAATTCAGCATTATCAGATGCTGTTTTACGAAGTTCACGGGGGTTCCTTTTGTAAAACTTAATCATAAGAACTTTTAAGCTTTCAATATTTTCCCTGATCTCGTAGTCTGCCATACGATCAAAGTCTGATTTTCCGAACTGGCCAATCGAGGATTTGTCATACTGTGTAGAGTCCTTTTTTTTAAGGGTGTTATTTGCGCAGCTCATCAGCGCTAATAGTGAAAATAAAATAATAAAGACCCGTATCATTATTTGCTATAAATTCTTTCGGATGGAAAAACAAGCTTAAACGAGCTACCTTTATTTGGCTCGCTCATTATTTTAATTTCACCCTGATGTTTTAGCATAACGTTTTTTATTATTGATAAACCTAGGCCAGTGCCACCAGAATCACGGCTTCTATCCTCATCTACCCTGTAGAATCTCTCTGTAATTCGTGATAAATGCTTACTTGATATCCCAATGCCGCTATCAGTTACCTCAAATACTGCATCACTGTTTACTTTTCCCCAGCTGATTGTAATTTTCTCTGATTCATTTGTGTATCTAATTGCATTGGTGATCAGGTTTATATAAGCACTAAAAATTTCATTTCTAGAGCCATAAATATTAATTGTTTCATCAATGATATAAGAAATTTTATGTTTCTTTTTATCGAATAAGCTAACTTCAATTTTTAACTTCTTAATCAGTTCTTTAGTCGAAATTTTTTCTGATCGATTTACAGAGGCGCTACTTTCAACATTAGATAGCAGCAATAGGTCCTCAATCAATTTCTTCATTCGCTCAGCTTGTCTTGACATCATAGAGACAATTTTAATTGAGTCTTCATCTAAAGTTCTTCTATCCTCTAAAGTTTCAAGGAACCCTGAGATTACTGTAAGTGGGGTTTTTAATTCATGTGAAAAATTCGATACAAACTCTTTTCTTATATCTTCATTTTCCTTTATTTCAGTTGTGTCTCTGCATGTTACTAGCTTTTGATTTGATCCAAAATTTGCCACCTTTATTTCTAAATGTTGGTTATTGCTTGAATTTTCAATATTAATAGAGTCAGTGTAGTTTTCTTTTTCTAGATAGTTTATAAATTCTGTATTTCTAAAAATATAGTTTATTGGTTGGTTGTTATCTTTTTTTGGATTAATGCTTAGCATTTTTTGAGCTTTTTTATTTGACCATAAAATTTCATTACTCTCATTAATAGCAACAATGCCATCGTTCATAGCTTCTGCGGCCATTATAAAATGGTCTAATGTTGTCGTTAATTGAGTTTTTGACTTTTTTTGCTCCCTATAGGATCGATAAATCTTAGCGAAAATATTTATCCATACACCTGTTCCATTAGGAAGGTTTGTTAGGTTTGGAGAGTCAATCCATTTGTTAAGCTTATAAATCCAGTAAAGATGACTCGATATGTAAATTCCCCCCGCCAAAAGTATGGCAATGACGGCTATTTTTTCATTGAAAATTGCTGCTAACAGGAAATATAAGAAAATTTCCAAAAAGAAAAACCAGAATGTACTCCAACGAATGTCTTGCAATTTACCAGCTGCCTGTTTGTATAATTGGTTTAATTATAATGGTTTATTGGATCAATTAGTTTTCTTGATTTTCCGAGAATCGATAACCCATTCCACGCACAGTCTGTACTAGCTTATCGTGCCCATTGTTTGTTAAAACATCTCGCAATCTTTTAATGTGCACATCTACTGTACGATCATCTATTTCAGACTGATTTCCCCAGACTTTATCAAGAATATGATTCCGACTAAAAACACGGTCAGGATTTTTCATAAAAAAATGTAATAATTTGAACTCTGTGGGCCCTATCTTAATGGTTGCTCCATTTGATTCAACTCGATGAGTCGAAGGATCCAGGTGAAGGCTACTAATTTTTATAGGGTCATCTATAAGCTCGGGAGACTTTCTCCTAAGTACAGCTTTTATTCTAGCTACAAGCTCTCTTGGGCTAAATGGTTTTGTTAAGTAATCATCTGCTCCTGACTCAAGGCCTACAATCTTATTTTCCTCATCACTTTTTGCAGTGAGCATTATGATCGGGATTTTCTTTGTTGATGAGTTAGATCTTAGTCTTTTGGCAAACTCAATTCCATTCATGCCTGGTAACATCCAGTCAAGAATAATTAGGTCAGGAATTGCTTCTTGAATTAATTTGTCAGCGTATTCCGCATTTAATGCTCGCATTGGATTAAAACCAGACTGATGAAGATTGATTGCAATCAATTCCAGTATTGATTCTTCGTCTTCTACAATTAATATATTAGCTGCCATCTTTTAATAGTATGACATTTTTATGACATTTTTATGACAGAATTTTTTTTTTGCTAAATAGCTTAAAGACGTGTTAAATTTTAATATAAATTAATTTTTAATGGAAATTTTTTAATGTCTATTCTTTCAAGAGAACAAATTGTAGCAGACGCATCATTCAACCGTTGGTTAGTCCCGCCAGCTGCTTTGCTTATTCATTTATCTATTGGAATGATTTACGGCTTCAGTGTTTTTTGGCCTGCTAATGGAAATGGGCTGTTGAATTTAATTGGCAATCAGTGTGATGCGTTAAGCACGTCTTTAATTGACAGGCTTTTTATTACATCATGCGATTGGTTGTTAAGTGATGTTGTATGGACATTCTCTATTGCAATTGTATTCTTAGGGTTATCTGCCGCTGTTTTTGGTCACTGGCTTGAACGTGCTGGGCCAAGAAAGGCTGGAGTGGCAGCTGCTTTTCTTTGGGGCGGTGGTTTAATTTTGGCATCGATAGGAGTTTATTATCATCAATTATGGCTCATTTGGTTTGGTGCTGGTGTTATTGGGGGTATAGGGCTAGGGTTAGGATATATCTCGCCCGTTTCAACTTTAATTAAATGGTTTCCTGATAGAAGAGGATTAGCTACCGGTATGGCTATCATGGGTTTTGGGGGCGGTGCCATGATTGGTACACCTATTGCTGCCTACTTGATTAATACCTACAGTACTTGGCAAGCCTTTTTGTACATGGGTTGTTTTTATTTTATTGCGATGATGGTAGGTGCTTTTGGTTACAGAGTCCCACCGGCTGATTTTAAGGTAGCGGGAGTTAAGACTGTTAAAAAAGAAACTGCCATGATAGCTAAAAATCATGTGCATGTTAGTCATGCCCACAAAACCTATCAGTTTTGGCTTTTATGGGGCGTATTATGTTTGAATGTTTCTGCGGGGATAGGTGTTTTAGCTGTTGCAAAACCTATGTTTCAGGAAATTGCAGCAAAAAACTTCTCTGCAACTGAAATAGGAGCAATCGCCGGTGGATTTGTAGCTCTATTGTCCCTATCGAATATTGTAGGTCGAATTTTTTGGGCATCATCATCTGATTATTTAGGCAGAAAGCTAACCTACGCAATATTTTTTAGCTTAGGCACCATTCTTTACTTCTCAGCACCTTGGGCTGGAAATAATCAATATATTGCTCTTTTTGTTTTAATTAACCTTGTGATCCTTACAATGTACGGGGGTGGCTTTGCTACTATTCCAGCTTATTTAGCTGATATTTTTGGTACACAACATGTTGGTGCCATTCACGGAAGGCTCTTAACGGCGTGGGCAGCAGCCGGTATTTTAGGACCAAGAATAATGACGTACTTTAGAGAGTCTCTAACAAGCAGGGGAATTCCGGAAGCGGAAGCCTACAGCTCAAGCTTTAAAATACTGGCTTTACTTCTTGTTCTGGGCTTTATCTTAAACTTTTTTGTAAAACCTCTAAATCCTAAGCATTTTATGACTGAAAGCCAGCTAAAAAAAGAAAAAGACATTGCCGCTAAAAAGGACTCTGATAACGCTTTGCTGGTTAGCAAGGTAAAGTCAAACCAAGCGATCCAAAGAATCATATTGCCTGTAGCGTGGATTGTTGTTGGGCTACCAATTATATGGGGGATATCTAATGCCCTTCAAAAAGGTATAATCATATTCCACTAATTTTTAGATTGGGATTTTCTTGGAACACGATGCTTTAAAAAAATTAAATATTGGTATTATTTCATCAAGATTTAATGAGGAAGTTGTATCCGAGTTATTTGAAGCTTGCATTGCTAATCTTCAGGTAGCCGGAGTTAATATTAATAATATCAAGCATGAAACAGTCCCTGGCGCTTTAGAAATTCCAGTTATGTTGGATTGCTTTGCCCGAAGTAATAAGTTTGATGTGCTAATTGGTATTGGAGCAGTAATAAGAGGTGAGACATATCACTTTGAGGTTGTTTCAGATCAATCAGCATATGGATTACTACAGGTTCAATTAAACTATCACATCCCAATTATTAATGCGATTATTACAACTAACTCCAATGAGGAGGCTTTTGCCCGCACCAAGATAAAAGGCGAAGAAGCGGCACAAGCAGCCATAGAAATGGCTGGGTTGGTAAAAAAATATGAGTGAAAAAATTAGTATAAAAACTCCAAAAAAAAAGATTAATAACCGAAGAAAATCACGAGAGTTAATCATGAAGGGCATATACAGAGCCCTTGTTAACCAGTTCGACATACAGCAAATAAAAAAAGATATTCAGGATGATCCAGACTTTATAAGAGCTGACGAAGCATTTTATCTGGAAAACCTGCATGGTGTATTTGATAACTTTGAACCTTTAAGGATTGAAATTATTACTTATCTTGATAGGGGTTATGACGAATTAAGTCCAATTGAGTTAGCGATTATATATGGAGCTTTGTACGAGCTAAAATTTTCGCCATCTGTGCCTTATCGTGTAGTAATAAACGAAGCTATTGAGATTGCAAAGTCTTATGGAGGCACGGATGGATATAAATTTATTAACGGAGTCTTGAATAAGGCAGCAGCAATTAATCGTAAGTACGAGCTTATTTAATTTTACTTAATTAATGGATATGAATTCAAGTTGGTTATTTTTCCATAGAATATAATTTCCATTTTTGTGCCAATCCCCCAGCACCCATCTCTGGGAGTAGTGATTTTCGATATAATAATCATGCGTATTGGGACGATGCGTATGGCCATGAATAAGGTACGCGGGATAGTTATTTTTTCTCAGGATATCCTCAACAGCTTCATTATTTACATCCATAACTAATTCCGTTTTATTTTTCTTTTCATTCTCACTTTGAGCCCTTAATTCTTCACAAATCTTTAGTCGTTCTTGAATAGGTTTTTTTAAAAAATTTTCGATCCATTCATTTGATCGCACTAAGCCCCGAAAATTTTGATAATCAAAATCATCTATGCATAAGCTGTCGCCGTGCATAATTAGCGCTTTCTTATTTCCAAGGGTAATGACTGTAGGCTCAGGAAGTGAAGTTATTTGAGTAGAGTTTAGAAATTTTTCCCCAATTAAAAAGTCTCGATTACCAGACATGAAGTAGATTTGGATAGTTTTAGACAGCTCTCTTAATGCATTTTTTATTTCTTGAAATGTCCCCGCATCGTCTCCAACCCAATAATCAAATAGATCACCCAGAATAAATAAGGCCTCATGTTTAAATGCGTCCTTTTCAATGAAAGTAATAAATCTATTTATTGCTTCCGGCTCTGATTCAGTTAGATGGGTATCAGAGACGAATATTGCAGATGATTGAATTATTATCAGAGCGTTACTTCTTCTATAATAATCGACTCATTCGGGACATCCTGATGCCCACCTTTCATTCCGGTAGGAGTCTTTGCTAAAAGATTTATGGTGTCCATTCCCTCAACAACCTTCCCAAATACACAGTAACCAGCACCATCCTGGCCAGGGTAATCGAGAAATGAATTATTTCCGACATTGATAAAAAATTGAGAGGTTGCTGAATCAGGAATTGATGTTCTGGCCATAGCAATGGTATACATATCATTTTTAAGTCCATTACTTGCTTCATTTTTTATCGGGGCATCTGTTTCCTTCTGAGCCATATCTTTAGTAAAGCCACCACCTTGGATCATAAAGCCATCAATCACGCGATGGAAAATTGTACCTGTGTAAAAGCCTTTCTCTACATAGCTTAAGAAATTTTTAACAGTTATAGGCGCTTTGTCAGTATCAAGCTCTATTGAAAAAGAGCCATGGTTTGTCTTGATTGTAATCATTGCGTTCCTTAATTAAGTTTTGTTATTGATTGAATAGTGATACGTTTAATTGGCACATCACTCATGCCACCAGAGGATGTGGTAGGTAGCTTTGACATTTTTTGAACAACATTCATTCCCTCAACAACCTTCCCAAATACACAGTAACCAGCACCATCCTGGCCAGGGTAATCGAGAAATGAATTATTTCCGACATTGATAAAAAATTGAGAGGTTGCTGAATCAGGAATTGATGTTCTGGCCATAGCAATGGTATACATATCATTTTTAAGTCCATTACTTGCTTCATTTTTTATCGGGGCATCTGTTTCCTTCTGAGCCATATCTTTAGTAAAGCCACCACCTTGGATCATAAAGCCATCAATCACGCGATGGAAAATTGTACCTGTGTAAAAGCCTTTCTCTACATAGCTTAAGAAATTTTTAACAGTTATAGGCGCTTTGTCAGGATAAATCTCAATGACAATATTACCCTGAGAGGTCTGAATATTTAACTTATTCAATGGCGCTGCTAAGCTAAGATGGCTTGCTATTAGTAAATAAATTAATAACGCAATTTTTGATATTTTTTTCATTTTAGATTACTTTTTAAGTTGATAGGTAAACCAGACAAACCTGAATCTAGCTCGTGATATAATTTTTCCAATACAATGCCAAAATTTATCATAAATGTTAAATCAATACTACATTCCTATCTATACTAATCTATATGCTTAAAATTTTTAATAGCTATTCTAAGAAAAAAGAAGTTTTTAAGCCCATTAAGCCAAATGAAGTTCGAATGTATGTTTGTGGGATGACGGTATATGATTATTGCCATTTAGGGCATGCCAGAGTCCTGGTTGTTTTTGATTTAATTAATAGGTGGTTAAAAGAGAGTAACTATAAAGTTCTTTATGTAAGAAATATCACTGATATTGACGATAAAATTATAGCAAAATCAATTCAACAGAATATTTCCTTCCATGAGTTGACCAGTTACTACATTGACGCAATGAATCAAGATGCTAGAAGTTTAGGTATTACGCCTCCAGATCTAGAACCAAGAGCTACTGATCATATTGAGGGAATGATTCAAATGATTCAGTTACTTATTGATAAAGGATTTGCTTATAAAGGCAACAATAATGATGTGTATTATTCCGTTTCTACTTTTAAAGATTACGGCAAGCTTTCTGGAAAATCTTTAGATGATCTAAGGGCTGGCAATCGAGTTGAGATTGATAATAGCAAGGAAAATGCATTTGATTTTGTTCTTTGGAAGTCTGCTAAAGAAAATGAGCCCTCTTGGGATTCTCCGTGGGGTAAAGGTAGGCCTGGGTGGCATATTGAATGTTCAGCTATGAGCAATGAGTTGCTTGGAAGTCACTTTGACATTCATGGAGGAGGGCAAGACCTTCAGTTTCCGCATCATGAAAATGAAATTGCTCAGTCCGAAGCGGCAAACAACTGCAAGATGGCTAATTACTGGGTCCATAATGGATTTGTGAAGGTTGACGATGAAAAAATGTCTAAGTCACTTGGTAACTTTTTCACCATTAAATCAATTCTTGAACACTTTGATCCAGAAGTTGTAAGGTTTTTTATTTTAAAAGCTCACTACAGGAGCCCATTAAATTATTCTGACCAGCACGTTGAGGAGGCAAAGCAAGGATTGACCAGGCTCTATTTAACAATTAGATATACAGAAGATAATCACGCGCCAATTGACTGGCTTAATCCTTATGCAACCAAATTCAAAGCCGCATTGAATGATGATTTTAATTCTGCTGAAGCTTTAGCGGTTCTTTATGAGTTAGCTAATATTTCAAATAAAAATAATAATAATAATGATAAGAACCTACTGATAAAGCTTGCTAATATTATTGGTATTTTATTTCAGGACCCAGAAATATTTTTAAAGGGCCATAAAAATAACTCACTTAACTTCGATATCGATGAATTGATTCTAAAAAGACATACAGCCAAGAAGATTAAAGACTTTTCAGAGGCGGATAAAATTAGAAAATTTCTTGAAAGTCATGATATTTTACTTGAAGACACTGCAAACGGAACAATATGGAGAAAAAAGTAAATCATGTCAGTTAATTTAAAGGCCCCAATGAATAATGAGCTTTATGCTATCCCAGGTATTACTTTAGGCGTTACTGAAGCTGAAATTAAATACAAGGCGCGCAAAGACCTATTGGTTATTTCCATAGATAGCGGGGCAGTTGTTTCTGGAGTATTTACAAAAAATCAATTTACGGCCGCACCTGTAATTGTGGCTAAAGAGCATCTTAAAACTAGTGGTGGTATAAGAGCTTTAATTGTTAATACTGGCTCAGCAAATGCCGGGACCGGTGATGACGGTATCAAGAATGCTAAAAATGTCTGTGAATTGGTAGCAGCTGAATTAACTATTAATGTGACCGATATACTTCCTTTTTCAACAGGTGTCATTATGACACATTTGCCAATGAGTAAAATTTCTCAAGGTATACCAAGAGCGGTTAAAAATCTTAAATCTGATAACTGGTTGAGTGCGGCTGAGTCAATCATGACTACAGATACGCTAGCAAAAGCAACGTCTATGAAAATAACTATTGATGGTGCTGAAGTTAATATAACTGGAATATGTAAGGGATCTGGAATGATCCAGCCAAATATGGCGACTATGTTAGGTTTTATTGGAACGAATGCAAATATTACCCAAGAAATTTTAGACGAGTTAATTATTGAGGTGACTGATAGCTCATTTAATTGTATTACTGTTGATGGTGATACTTCAACCAACGACTCCTTTATAATTATTGCGACTAATCAGTCCAAACATCAAATGATTAATAGCAAGAATGAAAGTTATTATTTATTTAAGGACGCGTTATTGGCTGTAGCCAAAAGTCTGGCGCAGTCAATTATTAGAGATGGTGAAGGAGCTACAAAATTTATAACAATTAATGTTTATGGAGGCAAAGATAAAGGGGAGTGCTTAAGTGTTGCAAAGTCGATTGCAAACTCACCGTTAGTTAAAACAGCTTTTTTCGCTTCGGATCCTAACTTAGGAAGAATATTAGCCGCAATTGGCAATTCGCCGATTGAGTTAATCGACATTAAGCTTATTGATGTATTTTTGAATCAAGTCCAATTTGCAAAGAAGGGCTCTCTTGCTGAGAATTACGAAGAGTCTATGGGCGTAAGTGAGATGAAAAAATCGGAAATTACTCTAGAGGTTTATCTCGGAAGAGGCAAGTCTACTGCGACTGTCTGGACAACAGATTTTTCTTATGACTATGTGAAAATTAATGCTGAGTATCGATCATAGAAGGTGAATATTAAAGCAGCTGTTGGAATACTAATTGACTCAGATAATAGAGTTTTACTTGCACAAAGGCCAGAAGCAAAAACATGGTCGAGCTGGTGGGAATTTCCTGGGGGAAAATTAGAGGAAAATGAGTCCCCTCGTGATGCGCTTACGAGAGAGCTTAAAGAGGAGATTGGGATTGATGTAATCGTTTCTGAAAGATGGGTTACTCGAACATATTCGTATGATGAACACAATGTGACCCTTTACTTTTTTAAGGTGACTCTATGGTCTGGGAAACCAGCGTCAATGGAGAATCAAAACCTTCGGTGGGTAAGTCCGCTGGAGGTTGATAAATCTACCATTCTTCCTCCAAATGTTTTTATATTAAACGCATTATCATTTCCTGATTGCTATGCAATTACTAACATTGAGGAAACTTCTAAAAAATTATTTTACAAGCAACTATTAGCTCAATTGAATCAAGGTCTAAAGTTAATACAAATTAGAGAGAAAAATTTATTACCAATTGATTTACTGGAGGCTTGCAAAGAGATTTTAGAAATATGTAAACCATTTTCAGCAAAACTTATTCTTAACTCAAATATTAAATTAGCATATGATTTAAAGGTCGATGGAATTCATCTGACGTCGCTGGAATTAAAAAATTTGATAGATAAACCAAAAAATTTAATTATTGGAGCCTCATGTCATTCAATAGAAGACATTAGGATTGCAGAAGAAAAGGGTGTGGATTTTGCAGTGCTATCTCCAGTACACAAAACAATTTCACACCCAAAAAATAAACCAATGGGTTGGGCAGCTTTCTCAAAAATTATAAATAATAGTAATATTCCCGTATACGCCCTAGGTGGGATGAAAAAAATTAATATTAAGGATGCTCACTCATTCGGTTCAGTCGGTATAGCATCTCAGAGAGAAATTTGGAAAGGCTAATTAATGTCAAATACAACATTCTGAGTTAATAAATCACCTGTATTACTTTCGAAGGTAAATTTAAGGGTTATTTTTTTGGTGGAAGATATCTGTGAATTAACCTCATAGAGCATTAGATGGTCGCTACCCGGCCTCAAAACAAAAGGAACGCCCTTACTTATTTTTGGAGATTCCATTTTACGCATTTGCATTATCTCAAGACCATCAGCAGTCTTCTTCATTGCTATAGTATGAATCTCAATACGACCAATTAAATCAGCCTGAATAGATTTAATTAATAAATCATGATCAGACAATAGAGTAAAAAATCCCGAAGTGATGTTTAGCCCGGGTCTTGGAGTTTTGATAAGTGCAGAAGAAAATTTTACTTCTGCGGCATAATTATTCATCGATAAGAATAATAAGGAGATTAATATTAAGCTAAATTTCTTCATCATATAATCCTTCGTTTTCCTTTCCAGCTATTTGATACTGTTCTGACGCCCAAGCTCCAAGATCAATCAGTTTACATTTATCTGAGCAAAATGGCCTGAAAGTATTATTTAAATCATACTCAATGCTTTTTTTACAGGTTGGACACATAATTGTCATTTTAAGTTAATAAGAAGCAATTCCCAGTTTAAATTTAAGAGGGCGCGCTGCTAATACGGTATGTTTTTTTTGGGGTAAGAAATTAATATTAATGGCGTACTTATTAGAGGATAAATTTGGATAAACGATTGGGCTATTATGTATTTGAATAATAACTAAATCATTTTTTACTGTGCTGTCCAATTTAACTTGATATTTGAAATCATCAATTATTAATGCCTGGTTAATAGCGTTAGATCGAAGAATGTTATTGAGGAAGAAAATTGCATTCTTGATAGGGGCAAAAGGAGAAAACTTGTCAATAAAGTATTTTTTTCTACTTTCTGGTGTTTCTGATTGAAGCCAGCAATGCATTTCTGGAAAATCAGTCCACACTATGCCAAAAGGACTATCTCTTCTAGCCTTTATTTCCTGAAGAAACTTATCTTCACCAAAATAATAACCGGGTTTTATAGAGCTCTTTTCAAGTTGTGATTTTAGGCTTGAAAGTTTTTTTAAGATCCCTAGATTTTTAATTGTTTTATTTAATAATTTAAACTTATATCTCTGTCTTTCAACCTCCTGTATGAGTTCGACCTTAAGATCTGATCTAGTCGCTGTGCCCATTAAGTTAAAAAGCGTATCAAATAAATCATTTTCTTTATATTTCCCCTTACCTGAAAGCTGTGATTCAGACCGCAAGAAAATTTCCTCAAGCCGCATGAACTTTCTAGTTCTTTCATTTAATGGGAATTCATAATGAATCATTATATTTTCACGCCTAATTTTTTTAAAAGATTTTCATGATAATACAGTATGTTTTTTTCTAATATGTCTTTACTGGCTTCATTATTGATAATATTTTCAGCCTTATTTAATTTGTCCTGTCTTTTCATTTGGGAATTAATAATTTTCATGGCTAGTTTTTTTTCAATAAGATCCCTATTAATTACTCTTTTTAATTGTAATTCTTCTGAGCAATCAATCAGAAGGTTTTCATTGATAATTACCTGATATGTATTGGTCTCAAAAAGAAGCGGGATAACAATAACAATATAAGCAGCAGCATCATTTTCTTTAATTGCAGCAAGGCATTCTTGATAAATTAATGGGTGCAGTATGCTTTCTATTCTATTTTTACATTTTGGCATTAAAAAAATATCTGCGCGCAACTTCCTTCTGTCGATATCACCTGAGTCATTTAGATAGTGCTGGCCAAAGTATTTTACAATTTCATTGTAGCCCTTGGAGCCTTTTTTCGTCAGGTTTTTGGCTATCTTATCCAAATCAATTACTGGGACGCCAAGGTGAGTAAACGCTCCTGAGGCCATTGTCTTTCCTGAGCCAATACCACCAGTTAAACCAATAATATACATTTACTGCCTTGAAAATTCATAATTAAATATCATATTAATCTTTATGTTTATATGATAACGTAAAGGTAATTATGAATGAAAAGAAAATAGAAAACTCGGCTTTAAATTTAAATTCAGATTACATATCATTGATCGACACAGTTGTTTGTAAAGTTGAGGTTGATTTGGCTGGTTGGCTTCAAGATCTTTCTTCAGGAAATGGCTGGAAAGTTTTGTCTGAACATGAAAATGAAAATTACACTAGCTTCTTTTTAAGTCAGGATAACCAGCAGGCTGAGGTCACTCTTTACCATTCCGGCTATGCCCAGGTAGACATTGATGACCAACTTGTATTTCATGGCGATATTCTTGAAAAAAATTGCAAAAAAGCCAAACTAAATTATTACCGACTGGATAGTGGCGACAAAATTTTATTAAATTAATTTTCTCTCTGAATAGAATACTCTGCCAACTCCTTAATTAAAGTCTTATAAGATGAGTCATGGAAATTATCAATAAGTGAATTAATCTCATTTAGATAGCTTAGTGACTTGCTCTGAACATCATTTATTGCATTTGTCTCATCAATAATTTGGATGACATCAGATAAATTTTCAATACCACCCTTTTCAATGGCAGTTTTGATAATTATTTTTTGAGACTTAGTCCCTTTTTTTATGGCGTATATTAATGGCAGCGTTATCTTTCCTTCGCTTAAGTCAGCCCCTAGGTTCTTACCAATATTAAGCTCATTCCCTGAGTAATCAAGAATGTCATCGGTGAGCTGAAATATCACACCAAATCTGTTACCAATTTTCGCACATTCGTTAATTTTTCTTGTTTTATTATTATTAAGTGTTGCGGCCAACGATCCACATGCCTCAAAAAGTTTAGCCGTTTTAAATTCAATAACCTGTAGGTAGTCTTGTTCATTAATTTTTGAGTTATGAATATTTAGCAACTGAAGAATCTCACCTTCAGATATAGTATTTGTAGCATTAGAAAGAATCTTCATGACATGTAAATTATTGATTTCACTCATCATTTGAAAAGATCTGGAATAAATGAAGTCACCAACTAGAACGCTAGCTGAATTACCGTAAGCCATATTTGCAGAAATAACATTTCTTCTTTTTACAGACTGATCAACGACATCATCATGCAATAGCGTTGCTGTATGAATAAGCTCCAGAATTGCAGCAATTTTATAGTTATTTTGGCAAATTTTTCCAGACAAACCTGAAAGGAGAAGATGTAGAATGGGCCTCATCCTTTTCCCGCCACTCTGAAGGATATGGGCTGATATTTGATTGACCATAGCAATATCTGAATGCAGTGAATCTTTTATAATCAGATTGACAGAATCGAGGTGGCCTCTTAGGGGAGAGATTATTTGGCTAAATGACAAGTTTTTTTTTAATGTATTTGGTTCATTATTTTATCATATAACAATTTTTGTTATCTATTATGTATTTGAAATTGATGATCAGGTAGTGCGTTAGTAATTAATTGATAAATTGTATTTTTTTAAGTATAATCGCGAGTCTTATTTGTATATATTTTTTAAAAGGTGTTGAAATGTACGCGGTTATTAAAACAGGTGGCAAGCAATATAAAGTTTCTGAAGGTGATACTCTTAAAGTAGAAAAGCTTGCAACTGAAATTGGCAAGACATTTAGTTTAAGTTCAATCCTTACTTTAGTGGATGGTGAAAAGGTAACTATTGGAACCCCATTGGTCGATGGCGCTAGCGTTGATGCAACCGTAGTTTCTCATGGACGAGGTGATAAAGTTAAAATTTTTAAAATGCACCGTAGAAAACACTATAGAAAATCTCAGGGACATCGACAAAGCTATACAGAAATAAAGATTGATAAAATAGCGGCAAAATAATTTATTAAAAGGTTATATTCATGGCACATAAAAAAGCAGGTGGTAGTTCCAGAAATGGAAGAGATTCACACTCAAAAAGATTGGGCTTAAAAGCTTTTGGAGATCAATTTGTTAAGGCTGGAAGTATTATTTTAAGGCAGCGTGGGACTCAAATGCATCCGGGTATTAACGTTGGTATCGGGAAGGACCATACATTGTTTGCCAAAGCAGACGGTAAGGTTAACTTTACAACAAAAGGCGCACTTAAGAGAAAATTAGTTAATATCTTAACCGCATAGTTTGTTTTAATGGATAGACAAAGCCCTATCATTTGATAGGGCTTTTTTGTTTGGTGAAAAATATGAAATTTATTGATGAAGCTACTATTAGAGTTTTTGCTGGTGATGGAGGGAATGGCATTGCTTCATTTCGTAGGGAAAAGTATGAGCCCATGGGTGGACCCAATGGGGGGGATGGCGGGAAGGGTGGTTCCATTTATTTTGAGGCAGACGAGAATGTTAATACATTAATTGACTATAGATTTGTCAAAAATTACAGAGCGAAAAGAGGAGAAAATGGCGGTAGCTCTGAATGCTATGGTGCCAGAGGAGATGAATTAGTTCTTAAAGTCCCAGTGGGAACAGTAATTACCGAAAAACAATCTGAGCGCGTGCTGGCAGATTTTGAAGTAAGCGGTGAGAAACTATTAGTTGCTCAAGGTGGAAAAGGTGGGCTTGGAAATGTACATTTTAAATCGAGCACTAATAGAGCGCCAAGGCAATGCACTCAAGGTGAGCCTGGGGAGGAGTTTGAGCTATATTTAGAGCTTAAAGTTCTTGCCGATGTAGGCTTGTTAGGTATGCCAAATGCAGGAAAATCCTCATTTATAAGATCAGTATCTGCGGCAAAGCCAAAAGTGGCGGATTACCCCTTTACGACCCTTGAGCCAAACCTTGGTGTTGTAAGGGTAGACCATCAGAAAAGCTTTGTAATTGCAGATATACCAGGACTTATTGAGGGTGCAGCTGAGGGGCATGGGTTAGGCCATCAGTTCCTGAGGCATTTAGACAGAACAAAACTACTACTGCATATACTAGATATAGCGCCTTTTGATGAGTCAGTTAACCCGGTGGATGAAGCAATCGCCATTATGGGAGAACTAAAAAAATATAGCGAAGAATTATTTAATAAGCCAAGGTGGTTAATCCTAAACAAGATGGACTTAGTAAGTGATATTGAGAAAATTAAAGAGGAAATTATTAAAAGTCTCGAGTGGGACGGTAAGGTATTTTGTATATCAGCGATTAATGGACAGGGATGTAAAGAGCTCACATATGCGATAATGCGTCACATTGATAATAGTAAAAAAAATGAATAATCAAAAAATATTACTGCAGTCAAAGAGAATAGTTATTAAGCTTGGATCCAGTATCATAACAAATGATGGTAACGGGATTGATGAGATCTGCCTGTCACATTTGGTAGATCAAATATCAAAATTAGCCAATCAAGGCAAGGAAATTATTGTTGTTTCAAGCGGAGCAATTGCCGCAGGCCTAAAAAAACTTGGAATCGTTAAAAGGCCAAGGGAGTTGAGTGAGCTTCAAGCTGCTGCTGCTGTTGGTCAAATGGACTTATTGCATATATATGAAAAATTATTCTCTAAGTGTAATTTAATACCTGCCCAAGTGTTATTAACACATGAGGATTTAAGCGATCGAAAAAGATACCTTAATGCACGATCCACTCTTAATAATTTAATTGTAAAAAAAGTAATCCCAATTATTAATGAAAATGACACTGTGGCGAGCGATGAAATCAGATTTGGTGATAATGATACTCTTGGTGCAATGGTTGCAAATCTTTTAGAGGCTGATTTATTAGTAATACTGACCGACCAAGATGGGTTATTTTCTGACGATCCAAGAAAAAATCATAGTGCTTATCTAGTTGAGCACGCATATATAGATGATGATAGATTGGATTTATTAGCGAGAGATACCACGTCGTCAATTGGTACCGGCGGAATGACTACCAAAATTCAGGCGGCTCGAAAAGCTGCCTTAAGTGGAGCCCATACAATAATAGCGTCGGGAAGAAGGGAGAATATTCTGACCGATGTGAGTGAAAATAATTTTTATGGTACATTTCTTGAATGTCGAGAGCCAAAGCAATTAGCTAGAAAGAAGTGGCTCGCTGATGTTTTGCGACCTAAAGGGAAAATTTTTATTGATACCGGCGCAACTAATGCGCTCATCAATGAAGGAAAGAGTTTGCTGTCGGTTGGAGTAATAAAAGTTGAAGGCAATTTTGACCGAGGTGAGGCAGTTAAATGTTTTGATGTTGAAGGTAAGGAAATTGCCCAAGGTCTTATTAATTACAGCTCTGATGAGCTAGATAAGATTAAGGGTATTTCAACTGATAAAATTGAATCTATTTTGGGTTATGTTAATGAGTTAAGCTTAATCCATCGAAATAACTTAGTTATTATGAAGTCTAAAGGAAAGTAAAATGGACAAGAAGAAGCCGCTGGTTGCAATAATAATGGGATCGAACAGTGATTGGCCCATAATGAAGCATGCCGCAGATATACTAGATGAGTTTGAGGTCGAATATGAAGCCAAGGTTGTATCAGCACATCGCACGCCAGACCTTATGTTTGAATTTGCTGAGTCAGCTGAAAAGGCTGGCTTCAAAATCATTATTGCAGGCGCAGGTGGGGCAGCCCACCTTCCTGGGATGGTAGCCTCTAAAACAATAATTCCAGTATTAGGAGTGCCAATCCCAACGAAGCATCTTGAGGGTCAGGACTCATTGTTGTCTATAGTACAAATGCCAAAAGGAGTGCCAGTTGCAACTTTCGCAATTGGAGAAGCGGGCGCATATAATGCTGGTTTATTTGCCGCTTCAGTGATGGCTGAAAATGATTCAAAGCTTAAGGATAAGCTAAATGAATTTAGAAAGCAGCAGGTCGCCAACGTCATGAACATGAAGCTGGAAGCAGATTAATTGTTAGGAACTATAAAAGCTCCCTCAATGTTAGGAATGCTAGGTGGCGGCCAATTAGGCCGTTTTTTTGTGATTGCAGCTCAAAATATAGGGTATCAAGTAACGGTCCTAGATCCAGATAAAAACAGCCCAGCCGGAGCGATTGCCGATGTTCATATATGTGCTGGCTATGAAGATATTTTAGCCTTAACAAAAATGAAAGAAACTTGCTTAGCAGTCACTACTGAATTTGAAAATATTCCTGCCGCCACACTTGAATTCCTTGAAGAGGGTTTAATCGTTAGACCTTCATCAAAAGCGGTATCCGTTGTGCAGAATCGAATCCATGAAAAAATATTTCTTAGGGACAATAATTTTCCAGTAGGGGAGTTTGTAATTATTACAGATGTTGCATCTTTGGGTTTGGTTAAAAATGATATTTACCCTGCAATACTAAAAATTGCACAATTTGGCTATGATGGTAAAGGCCAGATCCATGTTAATAATTACAAAGAGCTTGAAGCAGCTTATAAGAAATTTTCTTATAAGCCTTGCATTCTTGAAAGAAAACTATCGTTAGATGCTGAAATATCTGTAGTGTTAGCTCGCGGACATGATGGCGAAAAGATTAATTTCCCTGTAGTGGAGAACCATCATGTATCAGGCATTTTAGATATCTCAATTGTTCCTGCTAGGGTGAGTAATGCTCTTTGTACTGAGGCAGTTCATTATGCCGAGAAAGTAGCTTCCCAGTTAAATTATATTGGGGTTATTGCTGTTGAATTTTTTATTTCTAATGGAAAAATTTATGTTAATGAGGTGGCGCCTCGCCCACATAATTCTGGACACTACACTATGGATGCCTGCGATTTTAATCAGTTCGATGAACAGGTTTTTTCCTTAACAGGCACTCCCCTTAAAAATCCAAAACTAATAAAAAATGCAGTGATGGTAAATTTATTGGGCGATATTTGGTTTAAAAATGAAACATTAAGCCCACCAAACCTAGATTTATTTGATGGATCTACCACTGAAGTGCTACATATTTATGGGAAAAGCGAAGCAAGGGCCGGGAGAAAAATGGGGCATTTTACAGTTACGGGTGATAACGTAACAAATTTAGAGCTCAGAGCAAAAGAGATTAAAGACCTGCTCTCAAAAAATTGAAAGCAGGATGCAGTAATTAAATTAAAGCGCTTTTATTGCTGAATTAAGTCTAGATTTATGACGGGCAGCTTTATTCTTATGAATAATTTTCTTATCTGCAATACGGTCAATCACAGGGATATTCTTATCGTATTGCTCTTTTGCAACTTTTTTATCTCCGGATTGAATTGCCTTAACAATTTTTTTTAATGCCGTTCTGAACATTGTTCGAAGACTAGCGTTGTGAGCCCTTTCGGTGTCGTTTTGTCTTGCGCGCTTTCTGGTTTGAGCTGTATTTGCCATAAAATAAATCCTTGTATATACATATTTGAAATAACCTCGTATTCTATATATTTTCCCTCATAGATACAAGTATTCAACCATTTTTTCACCTCTTCATTTTTATTGAGATATGCCCGAATGATGAACATGATAGAATTTTAATGACTTTTTTAATTGCATTCTAATGAATATATTTAAAACATTGGCCAATGTAGGTGGCATGACAACTATCTCGAGAGTTCTTGGATTTTTGAGAGACAGTATTATTGCATCAATTTTTGGCGCCGGGATGTCTACAGATGCATTTTTTGTGGCCTTTAAAATTCCTAATTTGTTAAGAAGAATTTCTGCTGAAGGTGCTTTTACTCAGGCCTTCATACCCGTTCTTTCGGAATATAAGTCTAAAAAATCGAAAAAAGATGTTGATTTATTAATTAATAAAGTTGCAACTTTATTAGGGGTTATATTAGTTATTGTTACATTAATTGGTGTCTTTGGTGCTCCTTGGCTTATTTATCTCAGCGCCCCAGGGTTTATTCAGGATCCTGATAAATTCGACCTTACCGTAACATTATTAAGAATCACGTTTCCTTATATTTTTTTTATTTCTTTGGTTTCTATGGCAGGAGGAATTTTAAATACTTACGGAAAGTATAGTATCCCTGCTTTTACACCTGTTTTGCTCAATGTATCGTTTATCGTAGCCGCATTATTTTTTTCTAATACTTTTTCTGAGCCAGTTATTGTTTTGGCTTGGGCTGTTTTTATTGGTGGTGTGTTGCAACTAGTATTTCAACTGCCTTTTTTATATCAAATAGACTGCATTCCTAAAATTGACTTTGATTTCAAGGAGCCAGGGCTTCGGAGAATGATGAGATTGATGATCCCAGCAATTATTGGTGTTTCAGCCACTCAAATTTCTCTACTAATAAATACAATCTTCGCATCATTTTTATCAACAGGCAGCGTTTCATGGCTGTATTATGCCGACCGCCTGATGGAATTCCCTGCTGGAGTATTAGGTGTTGCATTAAGTACCGTGTTATTACCTACTCTCTCAAAAAGCTTCTCTGAGAACAACCATTCAAGTTACTCTCGTTTGGTTAATTGGGGACTAAAGTTGGCAATTTTATTAGGGGCTCCGGCAGCTATTGCATTAGGCCTATTAGCAATACCAATCATAACGACACTATTTTTCTATGGAGCATTTAGTCAGCACGATGTTTTAATGACGCAATATGCTGTGATTGCTTATAGTATTGGATTAATTGGTTTAATTTTAGTCAAGGTGCTTGCGCCCGCTTTCTATGCACAACAAAATATTAGAACCCCTGTTCGAATTGCAATTTTTACGTTATTTTGCACGCAATTTATGAATTTGATATTTATTGGGTATTTTAAGCACGCAGGATTAGCCCTTTCTATAGGTTTGGGCGCATGTATCAATGCAGGACTTTTATTCTATTTCTTAAAAAAGGACGGCAACTTTAAATTAGACGTTGGCTGGTTATCTTTCTTGGTGAGGGTAATTGTTGCCATAATTGTTATGGCGCTATTCCTTTTTTATGCGCGTGGCACAATGGACGAATGGGTAGCATTTAATCTTGGTAGCAAGGCCATAAGATTATTATTCTTGGTTACTGTTGGCTCAATATTATATTTTACCGCTTTGCTCCTCTTAGGTATCAATCTTAAAGAGTTCATAAATAAAAAGATTCTATAGGTCATGAAAATATTCAGACATTTACCGGAAGCAAGGACTGCGGCTGCAGTAACAATAGGAAATTATGATGGTCTTCATTTAGGGCATCAGAGGATACTAGAATTATTAATATCCGAATCAAAACTCAGAAATATTGAAGCGGCGGTGCTAACCTTTGAGCCACATCCGAAAGAATTTTTCTCCCCAGCTACTGCTCCATCTAGAATTATTAGTCTTAGAGAGAAATTAGAGTTTTTTGAGGAACTTAAAATCGACAGAGTTTATATTATTAAATTTAATAAAAATTTTTCTGATATTACATCCGAAGGATTTATTAAGTTATTAAAAGTAATAAAAACTGAATTAGTTGTTGTGGGTCAGGATTTTAAATTCGGCAACAGACGAGAGGGTACGATAAATGATATTTCTAGAAATAAAATTGACGTTATCGGAATCAAGGAAATTAAATTAGGAAAAGAAAGAATTTCTAGTACAACCATAAGAGATGCTCTTTCTGAAGGAGACCTTATTAAGGCACATGCCTATATGGGAAGGTCTTACTGTATCTCAGGAAAAGTTATTCATGGCGAAAAGCTAGGAAGGGAAATAGGCTATCCAACGGCTAATATTCATATGCTTCATAACCGACCGCCATTAAAGGGCGTCTTTGCTGTAAAATTAGGCGATAATTATGGAGTTGCGAATTTAGGCACTAGGCCGACAATAGCTGGAATTTCAAAGCTTCATTTAGAGGTTCACTTATTTAATTTTACAAATGATATATATGGGCAGCATGTTCGCGTAACATTTTTAAAAAAAATAAGAGATGAGATCAAATTTAAGAGTATTAATGATCTTAAAAAACAGATTCAAATCGACGTTGAGAATGCAAAGACATATATAAAAAATTATGACAGACGAAAATAAATATAAATTAAATCTTCCAGATACGAAATTTCCAATGAGAGGCGATCTTGCTAAAAGAGAGCCTCAGTGGATAGAGCAATGGAATAAGCGAAAGCTATATCGGGAGGTTTCTAATTCCAGAAAAGGAATGAAGAAGTTCATTTTGCATGATGGCCCACCGTATGCGAACGGAGATATTCATATTGGGCATGCTGTCAATAAAATTCTAAAGGACTTTATTGTTAAATCAAAAATTCTTTCTGGATATGATGCTCCGTTTATTCCGGGATGGGATTGTCACGGCCTGCCAATTGAATTAGTTGTTGAAAAAAATCATGGAAAAGATATTAGCCCAACTAAGTTTAGAGAGTTATGTCGCTCTTATGCCTTAGAGCAAGTTGAGAAGCAAAAGAAGGACTTCCAGCGTCTTGGTGTATTGGGAGATTGGGACAATCCTTATTTAACGCTTGATTATAAAACTGAGGCAGACATTGTTCGCTCTCTTGGAAAGATATATAGAAATGGATTTTTATATCAAGGCAGTAAGCCAGTTCATTGGTGCACAGATTGTGGTTCAGCGTTAGCAGAAGCAGAGGTTGAGTATGAAGATAAAATATCTCCTGCAATTGATGTTGGTTTCATCGGGAGCGAGCATGAAAAGTTAGAAACAATTTTTTCCATTAAATCCACAAAAGAAATATTAGCAGTTATCTGGACAACAACACCTTGGACGCTCCCTGCAAATGAAGCTATATCAGTTAATCCGGATCTTAATTATGGCCTTTATGAGGAAGATAATAAGCTTCTCATTTTGTCGTCAGAATTGGCTGAACAGAGATTATTAAAGTATAAATATACGGCTAAATTAATTGGAACATGCAAAGGAAGCTCGCTCGAAGGCATTTTATTTACACATCCATTCCTTGAAAAGTCTGTCCCCATTATTTGTGGCGATCATGTGACCACTGAAACAGGTACTGGGCTTGTGCATACCGCCCCTGCGCATGGAATTGACGATTATATCGTAGGAGGTAAATACGGTTTACCTGTTGATAATCCGGTCGATGAGGAAGGAAAGTTTAAGAAGAATGTTTTATTGCTTTCAGGCTTGACAGTTTGGGAAGCCAATCCAGTGGTGATAGATATATTAGGTAAAAATAATGCGTTGATTTTTAGTGAGAAGTATCAGCACAGCTATCCACATTGTTGGAGACATAAGGCACCTATTATTTTCAGGGCAACTCATCAATGGTTTATTGGAATGAATCATAAAGGTAAAGACAATAAATCATTGCGAGACTTTGCTTACAAAGCAGTTCTCGAAACAAAATTTTTCCCTGATTGGGGTAAAAATAGACTCGAATCTATGATTAAAAATAGACCAGATTGGTGCGTTTCAAGACAAAGAAACTGGGGCGTTCCTATTCCAATTTTTCTTAATAAAGAGACTAATCTTCCACATCCAAAAACAGAACAATTTTTTGATATTGTCGCAAAATTGATAGAAAAAAATGGTATTGATGCATGGTTTAATTTAGATCCGTCATCTCTGCTTGGTTATGAGACTGATGACTATATAAAAATTAACGACACATTGGATGTCTGGTTCGATTCTGGAACCACACATCAATCAGTGCTGCTAGAAAGAGAGGAGCTATCTAATCCCGCGGACCTTTACTTGGAGGGCTCTGATCAACATCGGGGTTGGTTTCAATCAAGCTTATTAACTAGTTGTGCTATTAATGGAAAAGCACCATACCGCTCATTATTGACGCATGGATTTGTTGTTGATGGGCAGGGCTATAAGATGAGTAAATCCAAAGGAAATGTCATAGCCCCTCAGAAGATTATGGATCAATATGGGGCTGATGTATTAAGGTTATGGGTAGCATCCACGGATTACTCAGGCGAATTAAATATCTCAGACGAAATTATAAAGCGCGTTTCAGAAAGCTATCGAAGGATAAGAAATACCTTAAGATTTTTATGTGCAAATTTGGAGGATTTTGATCATAAAACTATGTCTCTTGAGGTTTCTGAATTATTATCGGTCGATAAATACAGCTTATTTATTTTAGATAACCTCCAGCAATCTATTCTTAAGGATTATGAGAGCTTTGAATTTTATCTGGCCATCCAAAAGTTTTTATCTTTTTGTTCCGAGGATATGGGAGGCTTTTATCTTGATGTCCTAAAAGATCGACTATACACTCTCAGTGAAAACTCAAAGGAAAGGCGATCAGCTCAGGTTGCTCTATATCACATTACGCAATCACTGATTCGCATCATGTCACCCATTTTAAGCTTCACAGCACAAGAGGCGTGGGACGTTGTAAACAAAGATCATAGCAATACTGTTTTCTCAGACAGTTGGTATGATATTCCTCCACATGGGTTATCAGACTCTGAAATAGAAGCATGGCAAACAGCGATGGATACCAGGGTTTTGGCTAATAAAAAAATCGAGGAGGTTAGGGAGCAAGGTAATGTAGGCTCTTCACTTCAGGCCACACTTGAAATTAAGGCAAATTCCATTATTTATAAGCATCTTTCTAGTTTTAATGAAGAGTTGAAATATATTTTTATTACATCTGATATTAAATTAATAGCAAGGGAGGGTGATACTGAAATTTCTGTTATACCTTCCCCGCATCTAAAATGTGATCGTTGTTGGCATTACGCTGAGTCTGTTGGCTCGATTAATGACCATCCATCAATTTGCACGAGATGCTTCACAAATTTATTTGGGCAAGGTGAATTAAGGATTCATGCGTAAATTAATTGGTATGAGTCTTTTGATAATGATTTTGGATCAAATTACTAAATTATTAGTGCTAAAATTTATTGCGCTTAATGGCTACATTTCGATCTTTTCATTCCTTAAGCTTGTTCATTTTCAGAATTCTGGTGCTGCATTTAGTTTTCTTCATAATGCGGGAGGGTGGCAAAGATATTTTTTAATTGCAATCTCATCAATCGCTGTGACATGGATTCCATTTTACTATGTAAGAAATAAAAATAAACCCATATTGCTCGCTGGTTTATTATTTATACTTGGTGGGGCATTAGGTAATCTCGTTGACCGCATTAGGCTGGGTTATGTTATTGATTTCATTTATCTTCATATTGATGAATGGTATTGGCCGGCATTTAATATAGCAGACAGCAGCATATGTATTGGCGCAGGATTATTACTTTACGATGCCTATAAGAGAAGGCTTGATGACTGACACCATTAAAACAATTCAAGAAAAAATTAAGCAGGCAACAAAAGAACAGAAAAAATTAGAGCAAAGCCCTGACATAATTGAAATACATGCGGATGATCGACCAGGATTTTGGGAAGTTAGAGGCTACCATAATGATGCAGACCCATGGAGAGAGGGGAGATATTCTGTTAATTACTGATAATAGTCCTTCCATTCTACAAAGATTTGATGAGATCCAAAAAAAGACTAGAGGTAGAGATTTGTATGATATGACCCCAGAGATTAAGCTCTGGATAGAATCCCAAAGACTCTTAAATGGATTACTAACCCTTCAAATCTTACATACGTCAGCCAGTTTATTAATCAACGAAAACTATGACCCTGATGTCCTAGTTGATCTAAAAAGTTTTTTTGATAGGCTGGTGCCTGACGGAGATAAATTATTTACTCATACCACTGAGGGAGTAGATGACATGCCCGCTCACATTAGAACTGCATTAACACAATGCCACCTATCTATTCCAGTTAGAAGAGGAAAATTAGTCCTTGGTCAATGGCAGGGTATTTTTCTATTTGAACATAGGTATCAAGACTTTACTAGAAGAATCAGCGTCCACTTTATTGGTGAATAATGAGTGCTACTTTGTCCAGCTAAGTGGGTTAAACGGTGTCCCGTTTTTTCTTAATTCATAATAAACCCCATCCGAATTATTTCCCCCGCTGTTTCCTACTATTGCAATTGCGTCACCACCCTTCACAACCTCATTCGTTTGTTTTAGTAAAGACTGGTTATTTCCATAAAGGCTCATATAGCCACTTCCATGATTAATAATCACAATATTTCCAAAGCCTCTAAGCCAGTCAGAAAAAACAATTTGACCTTCAGCTACAGCATAAACCTCATCACCTTCATTGGCTGATATGAAAATTCCTTTCCACTTCGTGCCTGTATCAGGCCTTTTACTGTTGAATTTATGGGTAACTTTTCCAGTAGCGGGCAGTCTTAATTTCTTTTTTAATTTAGCAAAATTAATGCCATCAAATTGTTGATCAGGGAGATCTGATTTGTCTGTTTCTTTATTAGGTTGTAAATTATTTTTTTTTGCTTTCGCAATAGACTCTTTTATTAAGTCACTTATTAAATTACTTAGTTTTTTTTCGTCATCTATAAGTTTTTGTTTTATTGTTGTTTGTGACTTAAGTTCGGCGCTGATTTTTTTTATAATTTTTGCTTTTGATTTTTTTTGTTGAATTAATTCTTTGGCATTTTTTTCCTTAGTCTCTTTCAGAGAGATAATTTTTTTTAATGTACTATCTGTTTTAGATTTATTTTTTTCAATTTCTTTATATTGTTTTTTTATTAAATTAATATTTTCATTTTGCGACATCATATAAATACGAATGTACTCAATATCACGCGACACTTGATTTGGATTTGATCCATCTAGGATCATTTGAATTTGAGAGGGCTCACCCTCGGTGTATGTTCTATAAAAATGCTGCGAGAGACTTTCTTTCCTACCCTCTATTTCCTTATTTAATGATGAAAGTTCTTTTTTTAAGTGGCTTAAATTTCTTGCATTTTGATTAACCTTTTTTTTGATTTTATAAAGCTCTTTTTTTGTCCCACTAATTTTTTTTTCTTCTTTCTTGAGCTCTTTTTCCAATAAATCTTTGACTTCAGTATTTTTTTTTATTTTTTCACTTATTGAATCAATACTTTTCTGGATCTCTAATAGATCCCCCTTTTTATTTTCAACTAAGTCTTCCGATAATCCTAATATTGGATAGCATTGCATTACGAATATTGATACTAATATCGCTATAGTCTTTTTCAAACTGCATCTATTCATTAAAATTGATTAAATTTTTACCAGTCATTTCCGCTGGCGCTTCCTGACCCATAATATGGAGTATTGTTGGTGCTATATCGGATAGCCGGCCCCCACTCTTTAATGTTGATTTATTTCCAATGTAAATAAATGGTACAAGGTTTGTTGTGTGTTGCGTGTGTGACTGTTGATTAGCTTCATCCATCATTAATTCAGCATTACCATGGTCAGAAGTAATTATAAGATGACCACCAATTCCATCAACTGCGCTAGAAACCATTCCTATGCAATTATCCAGAACCTCAATTGCTTCGATTGCCGCACTTAAAATCCCTGTATGGCCAACCATATCGCCATTCGCATAATTACAGATAATTAAATCATATTTTCTTAATTTAATTGCTGAGGTTAATTTGTCTGTTAGCTCATAAGCGCTCATCTCAGGCTTTAGGTCATATGTATCAACGTTTGGTGAATTTACTAGAATTCTATCCTCTCCTTTGTATGGTTTTTCTTCCCCACCATTAAAGAAAAAAGTTACATGCGGATACTTTTCCGTTTCAGCGATACGCAGCTGTGTCATTCCTAATTTTGAGATAAATTCACCCAATGTATTATTAACAGTAGCAGAAGGGAATATTGGGGTGGCCTTTTTTTGAGTTTTATCATAGTTAGTAAAGGTGAAGTAGGTAAGTTTTTTTAAATGCCTGATTCTTCTAAAGGGCTCAAAGCTGTCATTTAAAATTGCATTTGATAATTGTCTTGCTCGATCTGATCTAAAATTCATGAAGACGACTGTATCGTTTTCATGAATTTTTATTTCCCCGTCTACTGACTTAATAGCTGTCGGAGTGACAAACTCATCTGTTTCATTCCTCTCATATGCAAGATCTATTGCCTCCTGCGCATTATTTGTATAGATATCGGCGCTTGAATTAACAATAAGGTTATATGCCTTTTCAGTTCTACTCCATCTGTTATCACGGTCCATTGAAAAAAATCTTCCGCATACTGAAATTATTTCACCAACGGCATTTTTCTTACAATAATCTTCCAATAGCTCAATATATTTTTTTGCGCTTTTTGGGGGGGTGTCTCTCCCATCTAAAAAGGCATGTATGTAAACTTTTTTAAGGTTTTGTTGTTTTGCCAGCTTCAGAATCGCATCAAAATGACTGATATGACTATGAACTCCTCCGTCGGACACCAATCCAAATATATGTAAGGATTTTCCGCTTGATGAAAGCACTCGAAAGTTTTTAATTAACTCTGGTTGCGTGAAAAACTCTTTGCTTTCAATGCTTATATTTATTCTTTCTAGGTCCTGAGTAATAATACGTCCTGACCCAATATTTAGGTGCCCAACCTCTGAGTTTCCCATTTGTCCTTCTGGGAGACCAACTGATGATTCTGATGCATCAATCAGCGTATGTGGATATGACTTTTTTAATTTGTCGAGATTTGGTGTCTTTGCCTGGAGAACAGCATTATGCGTTCTGTCTTCGCTGTGTCCAAATCCATCTAAAATGACAAGAACTATGGGGTTATTCTTCATTGAGTTATAATATTAGTTGATTTAATGTTTAACCCATCAATTATAATGCCTGTTTTAAATTTAACCATGACTAATAGTAATAGTTTTTTATATTAAAAAGGATTTAGCATTGGATTTTCTTCTTAACAACATTTATTTAACAATTCTCGTTATTATTTCTGGCGGCTTGCTTATTTTTCCAAATTTTCTTTCAGGAAGGGCGGGTAAAGTAATTACCAGCAAAAATGCTGTGTTAAGGATAAATCGCGAACCTTCTTTTATTATTGACGTTCGAAGCGAAGAAGACTTCAATTTGGGTCATATTCCAAATGCGACCAATATTCCTTTGGAGGTCATTGACGAAAAAATAAAGTTAATTACTAAAAATTCCAAAAAACTTTTCTTAATTTATTGCCAAAAAGGAATCCGGTCAGATAGGGCTGTGAACATACTAAGTAAATTAGGCTTTGAAAACACAGTGAGTATCGATGGGGGCATCAATGCATGGATTAACGCTCAACTTCCCATTGTAAGCAAATAGTCTATGACTGATATTTTAATGTATACCAGTCAATTTTGCCCTTATTGTACCAATGCTGAGCGTTTATTGGAGAGTAAGGGCTTTAAGATATCAAGAAAAATTTATATAGACGAAGAGCTGGAAGAGCTAACTAAAATGATTGAGATTACCGGGAAGAGATCGGTGCCACAAATATACATTAATGATCAGTATATAGGTGGTTTTGATGATCTTCGAAAATGGGACACCTCTGGTGAGCTAAATAAGATATTAGGCATTTAAATTTTTAAGAATTTAGGTTCATACTTTCCTGATAAAAAGATAGAATACCCTGATTAATAAATTACTTTAACAACATGAATTGGACTAAAGATGGCAGAAGATAAGAAAAATCAAAAGAAAGCTACAAAAGCCCCTTCAAAAACTAAGAAGGCCGTAATATCAGATACAGATCAATCACAAAATCAGGGCCCTGGATTTGGAATTGAAAAGCTTTTCTTAAAGGATGTGTCAGTTGAGGTACCTAACTCCCCTCAAATTTTTACTAATCGAGAAGCCCCACAAATTGGCATTGAGTTAAATAATACGGCTAAACCACTCTCTGATGGATATTTTGAGGTTTCATTGCAGATTACTGTCACCTCAAAACAAGCGGATCAAACTGCATTTTTGATTGATGTTACACAGTCTGGAATTTTTGCTATTAAAAATGTACCTAAAGAAGGCCTTGAGATGGTTTTGGCAATTACGTGCCCTAATATTTTATTCCCTTATGCGCGAGAAGCGATTTCAGATTTGGTTATTAAGGCAGGATTTTCCCCAGTCTTATTAAATCCAATTAATTTTGAAACCCTCTATGCTCAACAGAAACAAGAGACCGGAAATTCAGGTAATGCTAATTAGAAGATATTGTAAGACTACACTTTTCCTATTATTTAATTTTTTTCTGGTTGCCAATACGCTAGCTTCAGATTTTGTAGCTGTAAAATCAAGTAAAGCTATTCTGTACGAAGGACCCTCAGAGAGTACAAAAAAAGAATTAATCATTACCGAGGGGTACCCTTTGTTAGTCATGGTGAGTTTAAAAGATTGGTTAAAAGTAAAGGACCATGAGGGTAAGATTAGCTGGATTAAATCATCTGATATTACTACCGAGAGAACTGTCATGACCTTAAAGCCTGACTCCTATATTTATAGTAATGCCTCATCTGATAGTATTAAATTAGGAAATGTTGAGGAAAGTGTTGTTCTTAAGCTTTTGTCTGTATTAGCTACAGATGGTTGGGTAAATGTTAAATCGGAATCACAAGGTATAGATGGCTTTATCTCTGCGAATGATATTTGGGGAATTTAGCTTATGAAAGTTTGCGTCCTAGGAGCAGGCGCCTGGGGAACTGCATTAGCTATTCATGTTGCCAAAAAACATGATGTAGCTTTATGGGCAAGAGACTCTGGGCATGTATCAGGGATGAAAAAATCACGAACCAATCCACTATATTTGGGGGATTTTATTTTCCCAGACAGTCTTACCCTAGAAAATAGTTTAGAAGCCGCCATCAAAGATGCTGAAATTCTAATATCAGTGGTCCCCACCTCAGGCTTTAGATCAATTTTAAAAGATATTTACCGAATAAATAAAAACATTCCTATTATTTGGGCCAATAAAGGCCTTGAGAAAGATACAGCTAAATTACCTCATGAAGTTGCAATTGATGAACTAGGTAATCCATCAGAAGATAATGGCCGACATTTTGGTGTAATTTCTGGACCTAGTTTTGCCGCCGAACTTGCTCGCTCATTACCCACTGCAGTAACGATAGCCTCAACTGATAAAAAACTATCAACGATAGCTGCAAGTTTATTTCATCATAACAATATGAGAATTTATACCAGTGATGACGTTATTGGGGTCTCGGTCGGGGGTGCATTAAAAAATGTTATTGCGATTGCTTCGGGTATTTCAGATGGAATGGGCTTTGGTAACAACGCACGTGCAGCTTTAATCACAAGAGGTCTTGCTGAAATTAGTCGGTTTGGAGTCGCACTTGGCGCCCAACAAGATACCTTTAACGGTTTAGCTGGTGCTGGAGATCTTCTATTAACATGCACTGGTGAATATTCTAGAAACCGAGAGGTTGGAATCCGCTTAGCTAAAGGTCAGGCCCTTGAGGAGATATTAGATGGTCTTGGGCACGTTGCTGAAGGGGTTTTTACTGCCGCCGAAGTGATTGGGCGAAGTAAAAAGTTAGGTATTGAAATGCCTATAACTGAAGAAGTATATTCAGTTATTCATCACAGAAAGCCACCAAGAGAAGCCGTTCTTGATCTCTTAGGGCGGACTTTAAAGTCTGAGAATTAATCTCCACCATTAAAGCTATTCTGGCGCCATGCTTCATAAAGAATTACCGCAACTGAGTTTGAAAGATTCATGCTGCGATTATCTTTTGCCATGGGAATTCTCACATTCATGTAATTATCTGTGCTTGTTAAGATATCATTTGGCAGCCCTCTCGTCTCTGGCCCAAATATAAATACATCCCCCGGCCTGTATTTGGCATCATGATAATATTTAGATGCTTTTGTACTTACTGCAAACAATCTATTTCCCTTAAGGCTTGAGATGCATGCTTGATAGTTTTCATGAACAATAATATTGGCTATATCAAGGTAGTCTAGACCAGCCCGCCTAACTTGTTTTTCGTCTAAATTAAAACCTAATGGCTTAATCAGGTGAAGCTTCGCCCCTGTGTTAACACAAAGCCTAATAATATTGCCTGTGTTGGGCGGTATTTCAGGCTCAAATAAAACGATATTAAACATATGATTAAATTTTATACAGTTGTTAAAAAAATAGTGTAAAATTACTTAACAATAAAATATTTATTGATTGTTACTTTAAAATCAATTACTTAGGAATAAATATGGCACAACCTAATTCAGATGCACATCAAGAAACCATCCATTTTGTAAAAAAAAATAATCTTACCAGTATAAATGAAAGATGGGATAAGTCAGCAATCAAGGATTTATTTGCGCTACCTTTTAATGATTTGATTTTTATGTCTCACAAGATACATCGAGAATCTTTTAATCCTAACTCAGTTCAGCTTAGCACCCTTTTATCAATTAAAACGGGTGGGTGTGCAGAGGATTGTGGTTATTGCCCCCAATCTTCTCTTTACACAACAGAGGTTGAGAATACACCAATACTATCCCTTGATGAGGTTATCACTTCTGCAAAGGCAGCAAAAAACGCTGGCGCCTCTCGGTTTTGTATGGGGGCAGCATGGAGAGAGCCCAAACAGAAGGATTTGGATCTTGTAAAGGAGATGGTAATTTCTGTTAAAGCGCTAGGACTAGAAACCTGTGCAACCTTAGGAATGTTAAGTTATGACCAAGCAGAGCAGCTTAAGGATTCAGGCCTAGATTACTATAATCATAATCTAGATACCTCCCCAGAGTTTTACGGGGATATTATCTCTACACGAACCTATCAAGATCGCCTTGAGACGTTGGAAAATGTAAGAAAAGCTAATATCCATGTCTGCTGTGGAGGGATTGTTGGTTTGGGGGAAAGTTTGGATGACAGAATTGGGTTGATTTCACAATTAGCTAATATGGAAACGCCCCCAGAAAGCGTGCCCATTAATTTACTAACTCAAGTAGAAGGTACGCCGCTGATGGGGATAGAGGCACTTGATCATTTTGATTTTATTAGAACCATTGCTGTCGCAAGAATTACAATGCCAAATAGCTTTGTTCGTTTATCGGCCGGAAGGGAATCGATGGATGATGGTATTCAGGCATTAGCTTTCTTTGCTGGAGCCAACTCTATTTTTTATGGCGACGAACTACTAACTACCGGAAATCCCAACGTAGAAAAAGATCAACTACTTTTTAAAAGACTTAATATTAAGTCGATCTAGGTAATGCTATTAAGAGACATCAGCGACGAATTAAGTCAACTAACTAAAGATCAATTATTTAGGTCAAGAAAAAATATAGAAGCCATTAAAAAGACAAAAGTTCTTATTAATGGTAATTGGTTAATTAATTTTGCAAGCAATGATTATTTAGGAATATCTCAAAATAAAATAGTCCAAACATCAATTATTAAATCACTCAAGCAATACGGGAATGGGTCGGGAGCATCGCATCTTATCTCAGGGCACTTTGATCCCCATTATAGGCTGGAAAAATTGTCAGCTAGAACAATTGGAATGGAAAAAGCTTTATTTTTTTCTACTGGATATATGGCAAATTTAGCCGCTGTGAGTTCATTATGTAATCGGCATTCCATTATTTTTTCAGACAAGTTAAATCACGCATCACTAAATGAGGCGGCAATATTAAGTAGGGCGAAATTAATTCGCTACCAACATTTAGACTTAAATCATCTTGAAGAGCTAATAAAAAAAAACCCGAATAAACGGATGATGATTCTCACCGACGGCGTTTTTAGTATGGATGGTGATATTGCAGATGTGCCAGGATTAGTTTATTTATGCAAAAAATACAGCGCAACCTTGTATATTGATGATGCTCATGGCTATGGCATTCTTGGCAATAACGGACAAGGGATTTTAGAGCATTATGAGGACCTAGGATTAATCAACAAGGAATCGAGAAAATTTATTATTTACATGCTTACACTGGGGAAATCAATTGGAATTTCAGGTGCGGTAATATGCGGAAAAGAGAAAATTATTGAATACATTATTCAAAAAGCTAAGCCTTATATTTACACGACTGCTTCTGCTCCATATATTGCATCAGGAGCCTCAAGAGCAATAAAACTTATTAGGGAAGAAACATGTTTAAGAGATAAATCAAGGTCGATGATAGAACTATTCAGATCAAAAATACACAATAAGTCAGTCTTAACGTTATCAAGAACACCCATACAGCCGATTATGATTAAGGATGTTAATAAGGCTGTAACTATCGCTGGAAGATTATTAGAGTTAGGATTTTTAGTGCCAGTTATAAGGCCACCAACGGTACCAGTTGGGACATCAAGATTGCGAGTGTCAATATCTGCACTTCATACAAAAAAAGATATAGTAAGTCTCGCTTCCACAATTAACTCCTTGTTATTAGAATGAATATAAAAATTATAGGAGATGGGGAGCCATTATTGTTAATTCATGGCTGGGGAATGTCAGGAAAGATATGGGAAGTTATTGAGGTTGAACTGTCTAAATATTACAGGCTATATATAGTGGACCTTCCTGGAATGGGGTTAAGTGAGGATATGGAAGATTATTCTATAACAAACATTGTCAAACAACTTAATGTAGAAGTTCCTGGAAGAATATCAATATTGGGTTGGTCACTTGGGGGCCTAATTGCTCTGAAATATTACAAATGTTACCCAGAATTAGTTACTAAATTATTTCTTATTAGTACAACTCCCTGTTTTGTTAATAAGGAAGGATGGAATAATGGGGTAGATGACAGCGTACTAGATAATTTTTGTAAGCAATTAATTCAAAGTTGGGAAAAAACACTTAATCAATTTTTTGTGATTCAACTTTTAGGGCTCAATAAAAAAAAAGAAATGATGAAATTTCTTGAAAGAAAATTTATCAACAATTCAATGCCAAAAATACATTCACTAAGGGCTGCCTTGCAAATTTTAAAAGACACAGACCTACGAGACTCTTTAGATTCAATTGACGTACCTACAGTTATAATTGCTGGAGAGAAAGATAAACTTACGCCTATAGGCGCCTCAATATACATGCAAACTAAGATTAAAAATTCAACAATAAAAATTTTGAAGAATTCGGCTCATATTCCATTTTTGAGTCACCCACAAGATTTTCTTGATCAAGTATTATTCAATTTTCTCCACAAAAATGATTAACAAGGAATATAAAAGGAAGAGTTTTAATCGTGCTGCATCTACATATGACTCTTACTCAGTACTACAAGACCTTATTTCTGATAATTTGATAGATAGGCTAAAAATAATAAAATTATCGCCGTTAGATATATTGGACTTTGGATGTGGTACAGGAAGAAACGGATTGAAACTAAAAAAGCAATACAAAGCTTCCAAGATTATTAATTATGACTTTTCAGAAAATATGCTTACTGAGGCCCGCAGAAAGCAAAAAGTATTTTTTTTGGATAAAGTTAATCTTAGTCCTTATAGCTATCTTTGTGCAGATATTGAGTCCATCCCATTAGCTGAAAACACTATCGATCTTGTATGGTCTTCAAGCTCCCTTCAGTGGTGCAATGATCTCCCATTGGTTTTTAGTCAGATTAAGAAAATACTAAAGCCAGGTGGTTTATTTATTTTCAGTACATTTGGCCCTAATACGTTAGTCGAACTGAGGGAAATAACAGAAAGTCTGTTTGGTGAGAAAAAAACAAATACATTTATTGATATGCATAATATAGGTGACCTTCTTATGAGCAGTGGTTTCAGTGACCCTGTATTAGACGCTGAAAACTTTGTTATGACATACCCCCATATTCAAAAATTATTTATGGACATTAAAAGTATTGGTGCAACTAATGGCAATGCATCGCAAGGTAAGGGATTGTCTGGAAAATCATACATCAATAAAATTGCTGAAGAATATGAAAGCTATAGATCAGAGAGTCTACTTCCTGCTTCATATGAAGTAGTTTATGGGCATGCATGGAATATACCAAAAATTAACTCTGATTATCAGCCAATAAAGTTTAAGAATGAGTGAGGCTTTTTTTATTACTGGAACAGACACTGGAATAGGTAAAACATTTATTACTTGTGCATTCATTGAGCTAATGAAAAGTCACAATAAGATCTCTGCTGGAATGAAACCTGTTGCAGCTGGAGAAGATTTATACGATGGGGTAAGCATTAATTCTGATGTATTTTATATTAACCATTTCAGCAACGCTAACATTAGCATCGATAGCATTAATAGTTACAGTTATAAGGAGGCAGTCGCGCCTCACATTGCTGCAAGGAATAATAACCATCCCATATGTTTATCCAAAATCAAAGATGATTTTAATTATTTAATGAATAATACAGACTATTTATTTGTTGAGGGGGCGGGTGGTTATTACGTTCCTTTAAACGAAAAGGTCATGACTTCAGATCTGGTAAGACTCTTAAATATACCCATTATTTTAGTGGTAGGTATTAGGCTTGGATGTTTAAATCATACTTTATTAACTATTGAGGCTATTGAAAAAAATAATCAAAAAATTTTCGGGTGGGTAGCTAATGTTATTGATAAGGACATGTCATACAAAGAAGACAATATAAATTACTTACAAAACAGAATAGACTACCCATGTATTGGGGTAGTCCCATATATTCCAAATAATAACCCAGTGGATGCCTCCCAATATCTGATATGGCCAGGACCTTAATACAATAAATTTTCTAGAATATATTTTTCGATTTGGAAGGGAATTATTCCATCTAGATTTTTTTTATTTTTAATATACTGCCTCACCATGCTAGATGAAATATCAATCATTGGCATTGAAATAAAATAGACCGACCCTGCTCGCTTGCATTGAAGGTCTTTCAATTGAGTAGTTGAGTGATTATTGATTAATTTTGTTATCTTTGGATTCCATATTTGAGTGAATACACTCATCTCTGAACGATTCACTACAAGAATATGGCAGTAGTTTATTATTTCTTGCCAGTTATACCAATCACTCATGTTAGCTAATGCATCGGTACCAATAATTAATAAATAAGTATTTTTATCCCTACCAAAGAAATATTTAATAGTTTCAATTGTGTAAGATGGATTTTTTGATTTTTCAGAATGCTTGATTTCAACGCTTGATACTTCATAGGAGCTCGAAGTAAAGGCAAGTTTTAACATTGCCATTCTATCCATTGCAGGGCTCATCTCTTTATTAAAAGAAGATCTACCAGTTGGAATTAGTATTAATTTTGCTAGACCCACTTCGTTAATGCAGTTTTTTGCTATTTCAATGTGAGCATTATGTACAGGATCAAAGGCCCCACCATAAAGCCCTATTAATTTTTTAGTTGACATGAATTATGTTCTTATTTGACCGCTTCCATAAACGATATATTTGAGCGATGTTAAACCTTCAAGCCCCACCGGTCCTCTTGCATGAAATTTATCAGTTGAAATACCTATCTCAGCACCAAGTCCATACTCAAATCCGTCCGCAAAGCGCGTGGAGGCGTTTATCATTACGCTTGATGAGTCAATTTCATGAAGAAACATATCAGAATTATGACTGTTTTCTGTAATAATTGATTCTGTATGTGCAGATGAATATTTATTGATATGGTTAATTGCTTCCTCTATTGTGTTGACAATCTTACAAGATATTATTGGCCCTAGATATTCTTCGTAGAAGTCATTTTCAGTTGCGGTTACAATACCTGAGATAATTTTTTTTGTTCTTTCACAGCCGCGAATCTCAATA